>Ga0272441_10000584_pt1 | contig 82676 bp, 67 predicted proteins | sample SSMProp6N_FD_193582 | JGI IMG/M metagenome (GOLD analysis project Ga0272441, IMG submission 193582) | Marine sediment archaeal communities from Little Sippewissett salt marsh, Falmouth, MA, United States - SSM-Prop-6N | ecosystem: Environmental > Aquatic > Marine > Wetlands > Sediment ...
CCGATGAGCAGCTTGAAGCTCATGTCGGCCTTGGCGACAACGGACACGGCCGGTAGCACGTCCTGCGTCTTGCCGGTGAGCAGATCCTCGACCGCCTTCGCCGACGCCTGCTGCTCCCCATCCACCTGGTCGACGAACTGGTTCAGGGCGTTGGCGAACCCGCCGCCGGCCCGCCGCGGAGGGGAGACCGGCGCGCCGACCGCCCATTGCGCTCCAGCCGCGCCCGATACGGGGTTGATTGCGGACATCTCAGTGCGTCTCCTTCCTCACGTCGCCGCTAGCGAAGCAGCTCCAACGTGACGTTGACCATTTCCTGGTACCGCTTCAGCACGGCCGCGTTCGCCTGATACGCCCGCGACGCCACGACCAGGCTCATCATCTCCTGCGGCAGCGAGACGTTGGGCATCAGCACGTATCCGCTCTCGTTGGCGTCGGGGTGCCCGGGCATATGCACGCGCTTGAAGTCCGTCGACAAATCCGGGCCGACATGCTGCACCGTCACGCCGCTGATCTCGTCGCCCTCGGTCGCCAGGACGACGTCCCGGCGGCGGTAGGGCCCGCCCTCGGCCGTCCGCGTGGTGCTCGCGTTGGCGATGTTGCTGGAGATCGCGTTCAGCCGCCGCGACTGCGCCCGCAGCCCCGACACCGCGATATCGACCGACCCGTTGATGCCTTCCACGCCCATCACTCACCGTCCTTCAGAGCGCCGAACGCCCAAAGAGGCGCGACACAGAGGCCCAGAGAACAGCCGAGCAGAACAGGAACGCCCGTGCCGAGGCATATCCTCTTGCTGTTGCCTCTCTCTGTCCCTCTGGGTCTCTGTGTCGCTGCGTCAGAGCCCGGAATCTTTCTCATGCTCCCGGCCATGCTCACCGTCCCGTATCCATCGCCAGCTCCATCTGACGATAGGCCTTGGCCATCAGGCGCACGTACGTCTTGTACGCCGCCCCGTTCCTGATCATCTCGCCGATCTCCACATCGAGATCCACGTCATTGCCGTTCGGGCCGACCGGCGTCGTCCGCGGCTGGAGTACGTCGATGCCGAGGTCCTCAAGGCCGCGCCCGCGGCCGGCTTCCAACGCCTCGGCGAGGGCCTTCTCGAACTCGACGGCGTACCGGCGGTACCCCGGCGTGTTCAGGTTCGCGATGTTGCTGGCGACCGCCTTGCCGCGAAGGGCCGTGCCACGAAGCCCCGCCTCCAGCAGGCCAATCACGCCTGAGTCGTCGCCCATGGGCGTTTCCTTTCGCTTTCGGGGACGTACCGCCCGCCCGCGAGGTCCTCCGGCAGGCGACCGTCGCGTCGGTAGCGGCGGAGCTTCTCGCGAAGCGTGCGGTCGGTGATGCCGAGCAGCTCGGCCGCCCTCGCCTGGTGCCGCCGCGTGCGGCGGAGGGCCTCGACGATGGCGCGGCGCTCCAGTTCGGCGAGCGCCAGCGTGGTATCCTCGGCCGTCTCGCCAGCGCGGATCTCGGCCATTACCCCGGGCGCCTCCGCCAGCGAGAGCACCGACCCCTCGCCGAGGATAAGCGCCGTGCGGACCACGTTGCGGAGCTGCCGCACGTTCCCGGGCCACGCATACGTGCGGAACAGGTCCATCATCTCCTCGTCGAGCCGCTCGATACCGCGGCCGACTTCGCCGGCGTACAGGTTCACGAAGTGCCATACCAGCACGGGGATGTCCTCACGCCGCTCGCGAAGCGGCGGCACCCTCACCCGCACGCCGCGGAGGCGGTAGTACAGGTCGCGTCGAAAGGCGCCGTTCTCGGCGTCGGCCGCCAGGTCGCGGTTGCTCGTGCTGACCACACGAACGTTGACGCGGACGCGTTCGCTTCCGCCAAGCCGCTCGAAGTCCTGCTGCTCCAGCACGCGGAGCAGTTCCGCCTGGAGGCGCGGGCCGGTCTCGGAGATCTCGTCCATCAGCAGCGTGCCGCCGTGGGCCAGTTCGAAGCGCCCCTTCCGTCGCGCGTGCGCCCCGGTGAAGGCGCCCCGCTCGTGCCCGAACAGCTCGCTCTCCAGCAGCGTCTCGCTGAGGGCGCCGCAGTTGACCGCGAGGAACGGCCCACCGGACCGCCGGCTGTGGTGGTGGATCAGGTGAGCGATCAGTTCCTTGCCGGTTCCGCTTTCGCCGGTAATCAGCACCGGCACGGTCGTTGGGGCGACCTTCCGCGCGACGGCCACCGTCTCGAGCAGCCGGGCGCTGCGCCCGGCGATGTAGTATGGATGCCGCGCGTCGCCCTCGTTCAAGGCGGCGGTGGCAACCTCGTGCGACGGAAGGAAAGCGTCGAGCAGAGCGGCGACGTTGTCTCTGGTCAGCGGCGCGGGCACGAAATCCCGCGCTCCCTCGCGCATGGCTCTTACGGCCGTTGCGACGCAACCCGACGGACCGGTGACCACCACCGGCAGCTCCGGGCAGTGATCGCGGGCCTCGCGTAGCAGGCCGAATGCCCGCCCGCGGTCGGTCCCGCCGTCGAGGCCGACCAGCACCAGATCCCAGCGCCGATCCGCAATTCGCCCCGCCGCGGCTGCCGGGTCGCGGATGACTTCGCCATGCACGCCGCGGGCCGCGAGCGCCTCGAGCACGAGCCGCGTCGCCTCGGCGTCGGCGAGGACCACCAGCACGTGTTGTCGCGTCTCGTTCGTCATCTACTTCCCTGCGGCCTGCCCGGATGCGGGCGTCGCCGGGCGCGTCGTCGGCCCGCCGCGGTCTTCCGACTCGCGAAGGCTCGCGAGGAACTCTTGCGGGCGGGTCAGTTGGCGCCACTCCAGCAGGCGCTTCTGCGCCTCGGCGACCTCGCACCAGAGCGAATCCGGCTGCTCGGCGATGGCCTGCGTATAGACGGCCGCGGCAGCCGCGGGGTCAGCGGCGCGAAGGCAGTTGCCCACCTGAAGCCGCGCCCACGCGCGACTCTCAGGCGTCAATTGCCGCGACAGCGCGACCCTGTAGAAGGTCGAGGCCGTCTCGTAGTGCCCCGCGGCGTACAGGGCGTCGCCCAGGCGGATCGGGTCGGCCACGCCCGCCAGCGGCATCCTTCGCAGCCGAGCGAGCCACACGGCCTCCTCGGTGGGCTGCGTGGTCGGCTCGGGCGTCATGTCCGGCGCGGTCGCGGGGACCTCGGGCAGTGGCTCGACCGGGCGCGCCACGGCGGGGCCCCGAAGCGGCGTTGATCGCAGCCGCTCGACCGCAGCCTTCAGCGACTCCGCCGGCCGGACGTCGCCGGGTGCATCGATGGATTCCCTCCAGAGCCGCCGCATGTTCTCATCCAGCCGCCCGGCCTCGGGCGCGACCGCCCGCACGGCGGGTCGCGTTGTGGCGGCGCTCGTCTCGGCGGGCTCGTCGGCCTCGGGAGCAGCCCGGGAGACCCCCGCCATCAGGAGCACGGTCAGGAGGATGGGGAGCGTTCGTGTCAAGGCATCTGCCTCCCCTCGTCCGCATCCGCCGCGGCCACACCGTCCTCACGACCCAGCGCGAATGCCTGGGCGGCTTTGTCGTACTCGCCCCGCAACACGTACGCGGACCCGAGAATGCCCGCCACGCGCGAGCGAAGCTCGCGCTCGCAGGACCCGTCGAGCACGCCCCCCGCCAGCGTGATGGCCTGTCCCGTGCGCCCGAGCTTCAGGCACAACTCCGCCAGCTCGCACGTCACCGATTGGCACTCCCGTCCGGGCGGGAGCTTACGGATGGCCTCGGCATAGACGCCCGTCGCCTTCTCGTAGTCCGCGCCGGCCACGTACGAACGCCCGATCTCCACCGCCACGCGCGCCCGCCCGGCCTCGTCCGATACGGCGGCGAGCCGGTCGCGCAGGACATACGCGCCCTTGTCCGGCAGCCCGATCGCCCGATACAGCCGCCCGATGAGGACGAGGTAGCGCGTCAGCGGCTCGGGGGCCAGCGCGTCCGCCTCGACGACACCGGCGGCCCGCAGCGCCTCGGCGTACCGCCCGGCCTTCATGCAGAGTTCGGCCAGGCCGAAGAGCGCCCGGTCGCGCTGCGCTCGCGACGGGTCGGCCGCCAGCGCTCGACGGAAATCCGCCTCTGCCTGGGTCGCGTCGTCGAGGGCGGCGTGGCTCTCGCCCAGCATCACGTGCGCCTCGGGCAACGTGCCGTCCACGTCGGCGGCGCCCGTCTCGGCCAGCCCCACGTAGCGAGTCAGCCATTTGGCGGCTTCGTCATACGCGCCGAATTCGAAGTAGCACCGCCCCAATCCGATAGCGGCCCCCGCCTGCGACGGCGACGAGATATTCAGGTAATACAGCCGTCGGAAGTCGGCGATGGCATCTTGATGACGGCCCGCCCGCAGGTTCGCCTCGCCCAGCGCCAAGTACGCCCGGTCGTGCCCCTGGAAGCTCGGATAGCGATACAGCAGGTCGTGCAGGTCGTCGCGGGCGCCTTCGTAGTTGCCAAGTTCCATCCGCAAGACGGCCGAGCGGAGCAGGCACTCGGGCGCGATGGTGTCCGTCCTGAACAGCCCCGCCGCCAGTTGATACTCATCCATCGCCGCCAGCGGATCGCCCCGGCCTTCCAGCACGCGGCCCAACGCAAAGTGCCCGACGGGAACACGGTCGTCGTCGCTGCCGCGGAGCCGCAGGAACAGCCGCCGCCAGCACGCCATCGCCTCGTTGTCGAGCAGGGCCTGCTTGGCGGACAGCGTGTCGGCCTGTACCGGATCGCTCACGAGGACCGCCCGCCCGGTGAAGCGCCCGATCAGTCCGGCGGCGCCGCACGCCAGTTCGATCAGGCGCGAGGTCGATACATCCGTGGCCGTGAACGTCACCGCCCGCTGCCGGACCTCGGCGGTTACGCCGGAGTAGTCGACCTCCAGGCCCGCCCGCCCGCCGAACGCGTCGAGCAATTCGCTGAGCGGGGTGCGTCGGCAGGCGACGGTCCAGTCAGCGCGGAGGTCGTCGTCCCTGCGCTTGGTGATCCGGGGCCTGAGAACAGCCCGCCCGGCCCGCTCGACGCCGTCATCGAGCAGCGCCCGCAGCGCATCCTCGGTGACGCCGCCGAAGGGGTCGTCCCAGCGCGCGTCGCGCCAAGCGATACGGCTTTCCTTCCCGTGCAGGAAGAGCGCCGCTTCGGTCAACGCCCGTCCGATGAGAAAGTCGCAGTCGGTCTCCAGCGGCAGCCGCCGCGACATGGCCCCCAGCGATGCCAGTGCCAGGTAGGCCTTCGTCCGGGCGTGCAGGTGCTGCCCGCCGCGGATGTCCCGCACGGCAAGCCGATACAACGCCGACGCCCGAAGCACCGGCCAAGGAACCTCCGTCAACTCCAGCAGCAGTGCCCGCGCCGGCTCCGCCCGCCCCAACTGCTCTAAGCACTGTGCCCGCCGGAAGTTGAGAAACGCGGAGACGGCCGCCTCCGAGGGGATCGCCGCCATCTCGGCGTGCAAGTGTGTGTACCCGCGGAGCGCCACCCCGAAGCGGCGCTGGGCGAAGGCGTTCTCGGCCTGAAGCCACGACATGCGTTGGGGCCGGACCGGCGCGGGCGCGGGGGCCGAGGCATTCGCCACCGTCGCAGGCGCGGCTCCGGCCCGCTGCGGCACAGGCGCCCCCCCGCGCCCCCGCCAGACCAACAGCGCCGCAACGGCCAAAACCACCACGGTATTAAGGGCGACAACCGCGTGGATCAGCCGGAAGCGCCGCCGCTTCGCCAACATCGGGTCGTCGGCAACCCAGGCGGCCTGCCGTATCGGCTCTGCCGCCTCGCGCGGCCTGTCTCCCGGGTCCTCGGCCTCGAAGAACTCCTCCGCGGCCGGGGCCGCTTCGGTTTCAGGTTGCGCGGCCTCCCCAGAAGCCTGAGGGTCCGCGGCAGACTCGGGCGTTTGCTTTTCGGGTTTTGCTTCGTCTTCGGCCATCCGTGGCACCTGAGCGGAGGCGGCGCGCGTCGCCGGGACCGACACGACGGGCGCAGGAACACTCCGTCCGATGCGGCGATGTTGCAACCTTCATGCCAGAAGCGCCCCCCCGTGAGAACTCGCGATTCGCACAGTGCTTCCGGTCACCGGGCGAAAGGGCCGACGGGCCCTCACGGGAAGTGTCAGGTTTCTTTGCGCGCCGCCCGCGAGCTTTCTGGACGTGACCGGGGTGGCACACTCACGGCCGGACTCAACCATTCGCCTGCCGATACGCATCCAGCGAGGACTTGCCGCGACGGGCCTGTCGGAGCTTCTGCTTCGCCTCATCGCGCTGCTGGGTAAGCGCCAGGGCGAGCTTCTCCTGAAGCGAGCGGATCCTCCACAGTCGCTTGTCTGCGGCCGCCGGCGCCGCCGATTCGCCCAGCAGCGACAAGACCCGTTCCATGGCAGCGTCGCTGACGACGCGCACCTCCTCGTACTTGCCCGCCTGAACCAGGGCCAGTTGGCGCTTCAGCCCCGCCTCCATGGCCTCCAGAAGGCTCTCGATGTCCCCGGGATGGATTCCCTCGACCATACCGGTTCACACTCCCGTCAGGCGAAGCTCGGTCGCCGGGCCGGCCGTCGGGGGGGTCGCAGCCAGTCGCCGCTCAACCTCGGCCAGCAGTTCAGCGGCCTCGGGTTTGTCCGGCTCCAGCGCCAAGGCCCGCTGCAGCGTTTCGCGAGCGTCCGACGCGCGACCCTCGCGCACATACAGCGAAGCCAGGCAGAACAGCACGCTCGCGTCGTCCGGGTGGCGGTCGAGGTACAACTCAAGGAAGTGAATGATTTTCCCGAACGAGCCCATCCGGCAAGAGGTCTGGAACAGCCCCAGAAGCGCCGCGAGGTTGTCCGTGTCGCGCTCCAGGCAGGCGAGGTACATCTCGAACGCGGACGACAGACGGCCCTGCCGCTGGTAAACCATCGCCAGCCCACCGTACGCCTCGGCGCAGTCGGCGTCGAGTTCGATCGCGGCGGCGAAGGATCGCATCGCGTCGGCCACGCGGTCGTCCTGAAGGGCCAGCGTACCCAGCCGGACGTGCGGCGTGGGATTGCCCGCCGCGGCCGCCAGCGACTGGCGGTAGCAGTCGGCCGCCCGCCCCGCGTTGCCAAGAGCGGCGTAGTTATCGCCCATGTCCGTCAGCAGACGGCAGCGACTGCCGGCGGTGGAGGAGGTATCGTGGGTCTTCGGCATATACGGGGTCTCCGCGGAGCGCGGCCGCACAGCGCACACGCGCTCTCACGGAACCGCTGCAAAGCCCGTGCCGGAGGCCGAAGACGACCGTTCAGCGGAATCCGGAGGCGTGCCGGGGCCCGGTTCGCGGGCACCTGTCAAGGAACTGAGCAGGAGCGGTGGTCACCCCCTGGTCGCCACGGGCTGCCGTCATCGCAGATAGTCCAGCAGCGACAGCGACATCAGCTTGGCCGAGCTCGCCAGCGTCATCTCGTAGAGATTCTGGGCTCGCGCCAACTCCGTCGCCACTTGCACCAGGTCCGCGTCGCCCAGCAGCGCCACCTCGACATCGGCGTCGGCCTGGATGGTCTCCAGTGTGCCGCGGAGCGTGTCCATGGCCTGGAGCCGCCCGCCGGCGATGGTGAGCGTTTCGGAAAGCCCGGCCGCCACCTCATCGGTTGAGCCGATCAACTCGTCGATCAGCTCCATCTGCGCGCCAACGTCCAGGTCGCGGCTGTTCCGCAGCAGATCCCGAGCATCCATCAGCGTGCCGAACAGATCGTAGGTGCCGGGCACGCGGACCGGCTCGACGCCAACACGCAGGATGCCGCCCGTATCCACCCGCAGCACCCGCCCGTCCGACGCGCGCGTCACGGCCAGATCCACGTTGAAGTCCGTAAGCGCCGTCCAGCTTTCACCATCGTCGATTGATGCCCGTCCCTGCCCGGTGACGGCAATCGTCTCGTCGCCACCCGACCATCCGGTCAGGTCGACGTGCACGACATCCCCAAACTGGTTGGTCAGAGCGAGGTCCGTCTCAGTGCCCGTGAAGCCCACGTCCGTGCCGTCGTCGAGCCGGATCGTCTGCGCCGCGGCGGAAACCGTCAGCGTGTGGCGCCCGAGAATGGCATCCTGCCCGCTGCCGGCCTGGAGCCCGTGCGTGCCGGCGGCGTACTCCGTCGAAGTGTTCTCCAGCGTCAACCACACGTCGCCGCGAACGGACGACGTGCCGTCGCCTGCGGCGGCGCCGGTGTTGCCGTAGCACACCGGCGGCTGCCGGTCGTCCGAGCGGAAGACGCGATCGCCGGCAAACAGGCCGGAGTAGGTCACGCCCTCGGCGACGGGAACGGGCAGATCGCCATGGCTTCCCCGGTAGTGGACGGCCGTGATCTCGCCGTCCTCGCGCTCCACCTCGTAGGGCGTCACGGAAATGCTCGCGCCGCTGAACAGGTGCCGCCCGAGGCTCTTGTGGTTGGCAAGGGAAACGACCTGCTCAAGCAGGGAGTTGATTTCCTCAGCGACGGCGCAGCGGTTGGTATCGTTGAGGGTGCCGGAGGCGGCCTGCGTCAGAAGCGTGCGGACGCGCGCCAGCGAACTCGACATCTCCTGCAGGGCGTTGCTGGCCTCCTGGAGGCCCAGCGAGACCGAGTCCAGGTTGTCGACGTACGTGCCGACGGACCGGCTGTGCGATTGCAGGTGCAGAATGCGGTCGGCATCGCCGGGGTCGTCCGAAGCGCGAAGCACCCGCGCCCCGGTGGCGGCCTGAAGCTGCAACTGCGCCAACTGGTCTGAGTGCGACCGCAGCGCGAACGTCGTGTTCCGATAGATTGCGCCCCAACTGCTCATGCTACTGCGTCCTTGCCGAGCGCCGGAGGGCCCGACGGCTCGCGGCGTTGGTGTTCGGATCTGCCTGCCGGCAGGCAGGCGCTCGCCTTCGTCCCGCTCCTCCTCTGCTTCTCTGGGTCTCTATGTCGCATCGCTTCTGCGCCTCGTCGATCACATCATGACTTCGCCCAGCATCTCGAGCGTGCTCTGCTGTGCCTGGATGTACCGGGCGACGGCCTGGAACATCCGCTCGAACAGCATCAGCCGCGCGGTTTCCTCGTTGATGTCCACCCCGCCGACCTCGTCGCGCCGCAGCTCGAGCTGCCGCAGGATGGTTTCCAGCCCGTCGAGTCGATTTCGCCGCAGATCGATCTCCTGACCGAGTCCCACCACCATGTCGCGGTACGCTTCGGGGAAGGTCTTCCCGCCCAGCGCTTCGACCGGCTGCCCCCCCACGTCTGCCAGGCGGCGGATGTTCGCGTTGTCCGTCATGTCCGCTTCGACCGAGACCGCCAAGCGCGACGGGTCGTCGAGCACCTCCGGGCGAACGCCGATACTCACGGCCGAGTCGCCTTTGAGGAACGTGTTGATCCCGGCCGCGGCGAGGATGTTCGTCTCATCCGTGGTCGCCAGCACCCGAACGCTGAACGTATCGCCGTCCGCGACCGTCCCTGATCCAAGCGCCACCTCGACGCCGTCGCCGATCAGCAGACGGTCGCCGGGAGCATACCCGTCGCCCAGCGAGACGGTCCGCAGCAGTGCGCCCGCCTCGTTGCGAACCTCAAGCCGGATGTCATCGACGCCCACCTGACCGCCGCCAACGGCCGTGAGGGCATACACGTCGTTCGCGGCGCCCTCGTAGATACCGCAGGCATTCGGAACGGCCGACCCGGTCCAGTCGGGGGGCGCGGCCTCGGCGAGCGGCGCGGGCAGGAAGTCGAACCGGAATCGCGCCGGGTCGGTCACCCCAATTCGCAAGGCGCCGCCGGCAGCGGACGCCCAGAGGGCGGCCGTTCCGTCAGCCGACTGAAGCCCGTCGAACGCGCCGGCCAGATCGGCGAGTGTGTCGTCAAGCGCGACGCTGACCTCGCGCCGAATGACCTGTCCGGTGTCGAGGTCAGTGATGCGGACGAAGATGGCGCCGGCCTGCAGCCCCGCGTCCCACTGCCCAAACGCGTCCGTCGGGGCGGGGGTCCCGGCGAGCTCCGTGAACGGCCCGCCCATGCCGACGCCCTGCACATGGACGCGGTTGATCTGCTGCACGATGGCGACCGCGAGCGAATCGAGTTCGCTCCGAAGTTCGGGAATCAGTTCGTTTCGCAGGGCGAACAGACCCCCGAGCTCCCCGCCCTCGACGTTCGTGTGGAAGAACTCCGCGCCCTCGGCCGAGATGCCGACACTGTTACCGCCCTGCACGCGCGCTTCGAGCCGCCCGGCCGTATTGCCCATCACCAGAGGCGTGCCCGCGGCCGACACGCTCACCGCTTGGCTTTGCGGGTCCGTCACCACCGTCACGCCGACAAGATCCGACAGTTCGCTCAGCGCCTGGTCCCGGCGGTCGAGCGCGATGTTGGCGTTGCCGCCACGGAGCATAACGGTGCCGATTTCGCTATTGAGCGAGGCGACCTCGGCCGCGAGGCCGTTGATGTGCTCGACCGTCTGGAGGGCCTCGGTCGTGACATGACCCTCGAGGTCACGCAGAAAAACGCCCAAGTTGGCGAAGTGTGTACCCATCGCGTCGGCGGCCCACACGGCCTGTTGCTGCAGCGGCAGGCTGTTGGGCTGCCCGGCGAGTTCGCGCAAGGCATTGAAGAACCGGTCGATCGCGACCGAGAGGCCTTCGGCGTCCAGGTCGCCGAACAGACTCTCGACCGTTTCGAGTGTGGACAGCTCGCGTTCCACCTGCCCCGACAGCGGACGCTGGCGGATGAGTTCGGACTCCAGCAGCGCATCCGTCGCGCGGCGGAACTCGGCCACCTCGACGCCCGCGTGCGTACCCTCGCCGGTGCCGTAGCTGGCGGCCGCCAGTTTCACGTCCTGCCGGTGGTAGCCGTCGGTTCCGGCGTTGGCGATGTTGGTCCCGATCAGGTCGATGACCTGCTGGGCCGCCTGTAGACCGCTCAGTCCGATGGAGAAGTTCATGAATTACGATTCCGTGCTGATCAGGCCCGCGCCGCCGCGCCGAGAGACGCGCCCGCCCGCGCCGTAGGTGGTCAGCGGGGCGGTCTTGGGGAGCAAACGCTCGAGCAATTCCCGATTGACGCGGGCGCACTCCGACAGCAGCACCGCCGACCGCAGGTGGGTCCTGCGCACGAGGGCGATCTGCTCGACGACGCGGCGGCGCTTCGGCTCGAGCCGATCGCGCTGGGCGTCGCCCAACCGGTCGATGAGATCCGAAAGCCGGCCCGGAGCCGCGTCGCACGCCAGCGCCCGCGCCAATCCCGCGGAGGCTGCCGACAGCCGCGTTTCGCCCTCGCGCTGACGCCGGCGCGTGCATTCCATCCGCCCCAGCAGCTCCTCAAGATCCCGGTCTCCCCGCCCGAGGATCGCCGACGACAACTCCTCGAGCTGCTCGCCCCACTGCCCGAGCAGCGACGCTTCCTCGTCCAGCGCATCAGACAGCGCCGTCACCCACTGCGATGTCGGCCCGGTGGTCGAGATCATAGCTGCTGCTCCAACGTCGGCGCGTCCGTTGCGGCCGCTGTGCCCTCGGCGGCCTGGCGGAACTGAGACGCAAGCTGTTTCCACAGGCCCAGCCCGCCCTGGCGGCCCAGTTCCTGCGCCAGATACATCCAGAAGATATCCTTCACCTGCTCGCCGATCCCGCCGCCCAGCAGGCCGGAGTCAGGGATCGCCCGCTTCATGCTCTCCAGCACGCGGCTCAGCAGGATCGATTCGAAGTCCCTGGCCGCCTGCTCGGCGGTCTGCGCGGCGCCGGCGCGCTTGGAGCGCAGGGCCGCCTCGGCGACCGCATCGCCCGCCAGCGTCGCCGGCGGCGGCAGGATGGGTCCGATGCCGTCCATGCTTGCTCCTACATGACCTTCAGTTCCGCCTGGAGGGCGCCCGCCTTCTTGAGAGCCTGGAAGATGGAGATGATGTCTCGCGGCGTCAGCCCCATCGCGTTGAGCGCCCTGGCCAGTTCCGACACGCTCGCCCCGCCGGGAACCATGTGCAGGTTGGCCTGCTCCTCGACCACCTGGATGCTCGTCTCCGTCGTTCGTTCCGTCGTGCCCACCCGCGCGAACGGCGGCGGCTGCGAGATGAAGTCCCGGTCCTCGGTGATGATCGACAGATTCCCGTGCGAGATCGCCACCGACGAGATCCGCACGTTCTCGCCGACGATGACCGTGCCGGTCCGCTCGCAGATGACCACGACGGCCGGGAAGTCCACCTTCACGTCCAACTCCGTGATCCGACGGATGAAACCCGCCACTTCCGTCCGCTTGAGGCCCGCGGGCAGGCGGACGCGGACACTGCCTGCGTCGGCGGCCATCGCGGCGCCTTTGGCGACGCCGTTGACCGCCTCGGCCACGCGCTCGGCCGTGGCGAAGTCGGCGTTTTTCAGCAGGAGCGTCAACTCGCCGTCCTCGATGAACGTCGCCCGCTCCTCGCACTCGACGGTTGCCCCGGCGGGGATGGTCGCCACAGTCACGTGCCCCTTGACTACGGAGCTTTTCTCGCCGGAGGCGCTGAACCCCCCCACCGTCACGGGCCGCTGGACGACGGCGTACACCCGGCCGTCCGCACCCTTGAGTTCCGTCATCAACAGCGTGCCGCCTTCGAGGCTGGTGGCGCTGCCGATCGCCGAGGCGGTCACGTCGAGCGACGAGCCCTTGCGCGAGAACGGCCCGAGTTCGGCGGTGACGATGACGCTGGCGATGTTCTTGCTGGCCATGTCCTCGGCCTTGAGCACCAGCCCCTCGCGGCGGAGGATGTTGGTCAGCGCCTGGCGGCTGGCGGGGGCGCTGTCGCCCGTACCGTTGAGGCCCACAACCACGCCGTAACCCCACAACGGGTTACCGCGGACGCCCTTGATGTCGGTGATGTCCTTGATCCGCTCGGCGGCCGCCAGGGACGCCGCCGCGAGCAGGGCCGCCGCAATGATGTGAAGCCGCTTGCTCAATTCAGACTCCTGTGCTTTCCCATGTCGTAAGTCGCTCCCATACGCTCGCGCTCGGCTCCCCTAGAAGGGCGTGACCGCGTTCCACAGGCGGATCATCCAGCCGGGGTTGACGTAGCTGTTCTCCTGTCCGTGAGTGGAGAACACGATCCGGAAGTCCGCCACGCGCTCGCTGTCCACGGTGTTGTCGAACGACACGTCGCTCGGTCGCACAACGCCGCTAACCTGGATGACCTGGGTATCGCCCGCGACGGTCCGCGTCCGCGAGCCGAGGACCACCAGGTTGCCGTTGGGCAGCACGTCCTGCACGACGACGGAGATCTTGTCGGTCACGCTGCGGTCGGCGTCGTAGTTGGCGCCGCCGTCGAATTCCTTGTCCAGCGAGCCCGACAGGCTCAACCTCGGGAAGTCAAAGATGTGCTCACCGACGGTGCTGAGCACGTTCGCCAGGTCGAGCGTGCCGCTACTGCTGCCCTTGACGGACATATCCTCTTCGAGCTTGCGGCTGGTCTCGTTGGCGATGGTCGTCTTCTCGTCGATGGTGATGGTCAGCACGTCGCCGACGCAGCGGGCCGTGTCGTCGGAGTAGATGGCGCGGGCCCGGGGATTCCCCTTCTCCCACAGGCTGCCCGCCTGCACCTGCCCGGCCGCCGCCAGCAGCGCCGCCACAACCGCCATTTTCCCGAAGGCTGAACTCATGCCGTCACCTCTTGCCGCCGGGGACGACCGTGCCGTCCGGGGCCACCTTCGCCACGATGATTCGCTTGGAGTCGATGTTGCGCACCTTGATGAACTCGCCCGGCCGGCCGTCCTCCAGAGCCTGTCCGATTGCCGAAATCACGAACCCGTCGCCGGCGATCCGCATGATGACGGGTTCGTTCCGCTTGACGACGACGGCCCGGCGCGGGGCCGCCGCAAGAGCGCCGTGCACGATCGCGCCGGCCGCGATCGGGCGGCTCGCGACGCGGCCGAACGGCACCTGCCAATCGTCCGACTCCGGCGTCGTGCACCGCGTCGTACGGATCTCTACGTTGTCCGGCGTCAGGCGGGCGCCCGGCGCGATGTCCTTCGTCGCGACAGCCTGACGAACGCGATGGCTCGCCGTGAACTCCACCATGCGCGACGACACCCGCCGCATGCCCGCCAAGGCGCTGACGGTAACGCGAAGCCGCCCGTTGGGCGATTCGGCATCCGGCGTCGGCACCAGGGCTACCCGATGCGACGCGGGGACGAACATCTCCCGTGGCATCCCCGCCAGCCGCCAGACCGGGCCGGGCTGGCCCTGCCCCCCCTCCGGCAGCACCTTCCGCGCGGCCAGGACGATCTCCTCGGGCGAGACCCGCTGCCCGAACCGCGTCACCGCGACCTGCTCGGAACCGACGAACTCGACGCCCTCGGGGCAGATGCCACTGGCGACCAGACGCGAGAGGACCGTCCTCCGGTCTATGCGAATCGTCTCGTTCGGCCAGGGCGCCCGGCCCAGCGCCACCCCGCAGGCCCGGCGATACACCCCGGCGTCGTCGCAGCGGACGATGGCCAGATCGCCCAGCGTGAGCGTGTCGCCATCGACAAGCGTCGCCGGGGCCAGGCGCACCGTGACGGCCGGCTCGTCGGCGCCGGCCGGCGCCGTTGCCGCGACCAACAGCAGCACGCGTATGCAGGTCCGCAGGTTCATGGGGCCTCTCATCAGTTGATCAGTCGGTTGGCCGTGGTGAGCATCTCGTCGCCGGCGCGAATGGCGCGAGAGTTGATCTCGTAGGCCCGTTGGGCGGTGATCAGGCTCACCAGCTCGGTGACCATCTGCACATTGGATTTCTCCAGGAAGCCCTGCCGGATGGAGCCGAATCCGCTCTGCCCGGCCGTGCCGCTCGTCGGGGATCCGCTGGCGGGGGTCTCAGCCAACAGGTTGCCGCCCTCGCTGCTGAGGCCCGAGGGATTGGCGAACCGCACCAGCGTGATGGTCCCGACGACGCTGGGCGTGCTGCTTCCGCCGGCGAAGACCGACACCGTGCCGTCGGTGCCGATGCTGATGGAGCGTGCGTCGGTGGGGATCGTGATCGCCGGCTCCAGCAGGAATCCGCTGGAGGTAACGAGGTTGCCGTTGGCGTCGACTCGCAGCGAGCCGTCGCGCGTGTAGCGGGTCGCGCCGCCGGGGACGGTCACCTGGAACAGCCCGTCACCCTCGATGGCGACGTCGAGGTCCCGCGCGGTATTGACCATCTCGCCCTGCGCATGGACCTTCAGCGTCGAAGCCGGCCCGACGCCGCTGCCGACCTCGAAGCCGCTGGGAGCGGTCACGCCGGAGGCGACCTCGCGCCCCGCCTCGGCGAGCTTCAGGTACATGAGGTCCTGGAAATCCACCTGCGACCGCTTGAAACCGGTCGTGTTGATGTTGGCCAGGTTGTTGGCGATGACATCGACTACTGTCTGCTGGGCCTGCATGCCCGTCGCCGCCGTGGAAAACGCTCGAAGCATTCCATGCTCCTTCCTTGCTACTCGGGGCTCGGCCTCGCCGGAAGGCCCGAGGCGGCAACACAGAGGCCCAGAGGACAGTACTGAGAAGGGCATCCGTGCTGTTTCAGCTCTCTTGTCGTTCTCTGGTCCTCTGTGCCGAATCTTCGCATCGTCTGTCCTCGTCGCTGCGCCTGCATCACGAGGACATTGCGACTTGGATCAGGTTCTTCATCCGCTCATCCTGCGCGCTGATTGTCTTCATCCCGGCCTCGTACAGCCGCGTCACCATGATCAGCGTCACCAGCTCTTCCACCGTCGCCACGTTCGAGGCTTCCTGAAAGCCCTGGTGCACCTTCGTGCCCTGTGGGGCCTCGGCGAGCACGCCCGCCGGCGCCTCGAACAGGCTCGCGCCGACGGCCTTCAGTTCGCGCGGATCCGCGAACGCCGCCAGCCGAAGCTTGCCCACGGCCTGACCGCCCGCCGACACCGTGCCGTCGGACGAAACCGAAACGCGGTCAAGCCCGACGCTGGTGGGCAACACAATCGGCCCGCCCTCGCCGGCGACCAACCGGCCGGCGGCGTCCACCAGTTGCCGCTGTCCGTTCGTCCGGAACGCGCCGTTGCGGGTGTACAAGACGCCGCCGGCGGCCTCCGGGCTCTCGACGACGAAGAAGCCGTCGCCCGCCAGCGCCAAGTCGAGCGTGCGCCCGGTGCGGACGAGGCCGCCCTGCGAGAAATCCACGGCCGTGCCGGCGTTGACCGTCCGCGCCGCGCCCTCGCCATCGGCCTGCGCCTCCAGCGCTTCCTGGAACACGGCGAGCCGCCGCTTGAACCCGGTGGTACTCGCGTTGGCGAGATTCTGGGTGGTCAGCAGGTACTGATGCGTGAGGCCCTCGATATTCGCGCCTTCGATGGGATTCATGTCGCGCTCTGTGCAGCTTGCTGTCCCTGCCCCTGCTTGTCCTCTTCACCGGAGCGCTTCTTCTGGGCGGCGGCGTTCGTCGCTCGGACAAGTTCGGCGACTTCGTTCGGGTTGAGGCCCACGAGTTCAACCGCCAGCCCCTGGGGTCGCCCCTTCTCCGTCAATACGCGACGGACCTTGCCGAGCCCTTCCAGCACCGCGTCTTCCCGAAGCGGAAGCACGACGAGCACGCCCTGCCCTACCGAGGATTCCAGCGTCGTGTCGATCAACAGGCCGGGGCCGGCCAGTTCCGTGATGGTGCCCGCGAGGAAGGTGACTGTCGGCTCGCCGGCGCCCGTCCGCAGGCCCCCAAAGGCGGCCAGACGCATCGGCCGCTTCGCCCGAACACGCGGGAAGCGCCGGCGATTGATGAATCGCAGCCGCTCCGGGCGATTCAGGACATACCTGCCGTCCACGGCGCGCACGACTTGCGTGTCGAACTCCCAGATCATCCCGCCGCCCGGGAACCGGACCAGCCACGTCTCCCCGGGCTTGACATCGTCGAGCGGAACCTGAGGCTCGACTACGACCTCGCGCCCCGTGACCTCGGCGACGGTGGCCGTGTAGCCGGCAGGCCGGCCGCGATGGACCAGGGAGATTTCGTCGCCCTCCCCCAGCTGCTGCTCATCTCTCATCTCAGCGAGGGCGGACGATGGAACCGTCTGCCGGGCGAAGCCGAGCTTCTCCCGCAGGACCTGGATCATTCCCTCAATGTGCTGCTTATCACCGGCGGACAGCTCCCGGAACCGCCCGGACGCTCGCAGCGCCGTCGCGCCCCGTTCGAACGCCGCTTGGTCCGTGAAGATGTTGCTGATGTCCCGCATCGCCGCCAGACGCGCCAAACGCGCGATGAAGCCGACCTCCTCGTCGCGGAGCCCGCATCGCTCCGAATGACGCCGGAACGCCGCCCGGCTCCGCTTCTGGGCCGCTTTGTTACGCAGAATCATCAGCGCCGTCGCCCCCACCGCCACCGCGATGACGGCCGCGCCGATTCCCACCCAGAGCCAGGTGTTCCCCGCATCCGATTCGAGCTTCCGCGCCGCGTTGAGCCGCTGGACAGCGTCCATGGCCGCCAGCGGGTTGCCAGGCCCACTCGATCCGTCCGCACGCGCCGATGTGAGAACACTCAGGCTCAGGGAACCGCAGAACACGCAGAATGCACGCCGCCCGCCTCCTGTTCTCGGGCTCTCTGTATCGGGTACCCGCATCGTGCGTCCTCGTCGCTTGGCCTGGTCGGGCGATCCCGCCCCCAGGCGGAAAGGATTACCGAATCAGATTCGTTAATTCGCTGAGCATCTCGTTGCTGACGCGGATGGTCCGGGCGTTGGCCTGGAAGGCGTTCTGGGCCTGAATGAGGTTGACGAACTCGGCCGCGACGTCCACGTTCGAGCCCTCAAGCATGCCGCCGTGGATGGCGCCGGCGCCGCCGGACAGCGCCTTGCTGGGCACCGGAGCCCCGGAGTTCGCCGATGCCTGCATGTAGTTGTTGCCGATGCTCTCCAGGCCGGCGGGGTTCTGAAACGTGGCCACCTTGATCGACGCCAGTTCGCGTCGGGCGCCGTTGGTGAACACGCCCACCAGCACGCCCTCGCGGCTGACCGACAGGCTCGACAGCCAGCCCGACGCGTAGCCGTCCTGGTTCGCCGGCGACACCGTGGACGAGCCGCCGAACTGGCTCAGTCCGTCATATTCGCCGATGGTGCCCAGCCCCACCTCGATCTGCACCTCATTCGTCGGGTCGTGGGCGAACTTCATCGTGAAGCTCTGCGACTCGGGCGGCGTCGCCGGCGCCAGCCCGCCGAAGGCACCGTTCGCCAGGAACGTTACGCCCTTGATCCGCCGGTCCGCCAGCTCGACTTCCCCGGATACGGACGTGATGACCATGTCCCAGCTATTCTCGTCGTCGGTGCGAACGAACGCGGCCGACAGGATGTGGCTGACGCCCTGGGAGTCGAAGATCTCGATGTTCGTATTCTTGACCGCTTCGCCACCGGCGGACACGAGTTGGAAGTGCTTCGGCATGGCCAGCGTGCCGGTACCGCCGGAGACGCTCATTTGGATATCGGTCTGGCTATACCCGGCCTCGGCGTCGGTGAGGCGGATCTCACCGTTGGTGATGCTGGCGGTGGAACCGGCATAGAGGGCGTCGATGGCGTCGAGCAGATCGCCGACCGTCGTGGCGGCGTCAATCTCAAGCGGCGAGCCGGAGTTGCTGACCGCGTTGCCGTCGCGGTCGGTACCTTCGACGGTGATCTCGGCCCCGATGATCGACCCGCCGCTGACCTGGTCAAGCTCGGTGATCAGCGTGCTGCGCGAGGCGCTGGCCCCGCCCCGGGTGTACTGCACGACACTGGTGAGTACGTTGATCGAGGGGTCGGTCTCGTCGGCGCTCAGGTTGCCGTTGTACGCGATCATCTCCGTGGCCTTCGCGGGCAGGGCCACGTCGTACGGAATCCGGATGGCGTCGCTGGCAGGATCCTGGAACCCCTCAGACACGCCCTCGGAGCCGATCCGCTGCACGCGATAGCCGCTGCTTGGATCGACCAGGTAATACTCCGAATCGACGGCAAACGTGCCGACGCGGGAGTACACCTCGCACTGCCCGTCGTTCAGCACAAAGTACCCGGCGCCCTCGATCGCCATGTCCAGGGCCTGGCCGGTGTTGATCAGACTGCCCTGCGACATGTTCCGGTCGATGCTGGCGACCCGCACGCCGCTGCCGATCTGCTGGGGGTTGCTGCCGCCGATGCTCTCCGTCGGCTGCGACGCCTCGCGCACCGTCTCGCTGAGGAGGTCGGCGAACGTAAGCCGGCTGCTCTTGAACGATGAGGTGTTCACATTCGCAAGGTTGTTGCCCGTCACGTCGATCATCTTCTGGTTCGCCCGAAGGCCCGAAACGCCTGCCAGTAGTGCGCTACTCATGGTTTGACCTCGTCAAGCTCTGTGTTCTGTTGCCCGGTTTCGTCTGCATCGCCTCAAGCCCGCCAGGGATCAGCCCTGGATGGATTCGATCTCGTCGAGCGCCACCACGTGCGGTCCGGCGAACAGCCGGATCGCGCCGCTCGACATATCCACGCCGTCCACGCGCTCGCAGACGGCTTGGTCGCCGCCCTCGGGGAAGAACGTCACCTCGCGGCCGATCAGCGACGCCGCCTCCGCCCGCCTCGTAGCCGACAGAACGCTCTGGAACGTCCCGTTCATCGTCTCAAGCTGCTCCAGCTCAGACAGTTGCGCCAGTTGCGAAGCCATATCGTTGCTGTCGAGCGGCTCGAGAGGATTCTGGTTCTGAAGCTGCGTGACGAGCAGGTTCAGGTAGTCCGCCTGGATCTGCCCGGAAGTCGCGGTCATTCCCGATAGCACGCTCATTGCGGCTCTCCTACATCCACACGTTGATCGAGTCGCTCGTGACGCTCACGGTTGCGGCCGGCGCCGCCGCCAGGGCGTCGCCGCCGGAGGGCTCGCCCGGTGCTTCCCGTTCGCCGGCCGATCCCGCGCCGTCGCGCTCGCCCTGTTGCTGCGCGCCGCCCCGGTCGTCGAACCATGGCGAACTCGACCCGTCGTTCGCCGCCCGCGAGCCGGACTCGTGCAGTACGAACTGCACGCCCTTGACCGGCACGCCGTTGTCGCCCAGCCGCGCCGTCAACACGTCCGACTCGCGCTGGAGCTGCTCGAAGGTCTCCGTGCGCCGCACCTCCACCACCGCCCGGACCCCATCGACGTCGTGCGTCACGCGCACTTGGACGTCGCCGAGCTCCGGAGGGTGCAGCCGAACCGTCACCTCGCGCCCCCCCCGGCCGACCTCGGCCGAAAGCTCCTCCGCGATCTGCTCACCGGGAGACGCCGGTCGCGCCGCGACGGGGCTCGCCGGCGCCGGCTGAGTGGGAACAGCCGGCACCGACGAGGCAAGGATCTCCGTGCCGCCTGGGCTCTGCGGCGCATCCGGAGAGAGGTCGGTTTGAGGCGCCTTCTGAGCGGCGCTCCGCGCAACGGTCTGCGCGAGTGCTTGGACAGCGGAACGAACGGGCGGTACGGCTTCCGCACCCGCCTGTCGCGATGCCTGCCTCGAACTGATTTCCGCGCCCGCTTGCTCCGCCTCGTTCGCCGCACGGCGAGCGTTGACGCGGGGCGTTGGCGAGGGCTCGGTTGTGGGGACAGCCCTGGGCGTGCCGGGCGAGGCCGGGGCGCTCACCAACCCCGGCCCTGTCTGCGGCACATCAACCGACCCCTGCACTGACGGTTGCCCGGCGGATTGCACCGTCGCGGCGACGGTCGGGGCGCCGGGGGCGCTTCGCGTGGTCTGAGCTGCCGCGCTCACCAATGGCGACGCGGCGCTTGCCTGCACAGCCGGGCCCCGCCCCGCGGCCTGCGCCGGGGGGCCGATCACAGCCGGGGACTCCCCCGGCTGCGCCTGCGGCCGGCTCCCTGCCGTCCCTGTGGCGGACGCAGGTGTTTGGCCCCCCTTCATCGTCACAATACCAACGGGCGCGTTGATCGGCTTTGCCGACTCGGTCGAGGCGCCGCCCGGAACGCGCCGTGGCGCCGCAGTCCGGACCTCCGGCGCGGCCACCGAAGCGCCTGTCACCTCAAGGGAAACCTGCGTTGAGGCCAATGGCCCTGGCACGCCCGCGGCAAGCTTAGGCTCCGCTTGCGCCACGTTGGGGCGAGAGACGCCCCTCCCCGGCACGGATGCGGGGGCCTCAGCCTCCGCGGCGCCCTGCTCGGCGGGCACGGCCGCCAGCAGGAGAGGCTTCAGGAGCTGCGCGAACGCAGCCCCGGGCGCCACCGTGGCCGCCAGGCTCGTCTTCTCGCCGGCCGTTCCGCCCTGCGGCGCCTCCAGGGCCGTCGCCAGGGACCGCGCTGCGAGCGACCGTCCAGACGGCCGCCGCAGATCCAGCACGGGCAACTGCTGCGAGGCCGCCGGTACGGGAACGGCAGCATCGCCGAGAGCCAAGCCTTTGGGAGGCTTGTTCCTGGCGCCGGCCTTGGGGGCCTTCCCGGCGGCGAACAGCAGGTCAATCGAGTTGGTAGTCGCGGTAGCCATAGCGCAAGACCGTATCAGCTTCCTGTTTGGCAAGGGCCGTGCCAAGAGACGAAGCTGGTGAGGAAGATGCTCGCAACCACCTCTCTGACAGACAGTTAACACGGCCGAATCCCCGAACCGGACGGCGTGGCAAGCCCGCGCTGGCTGTGGGCTGCCGGAAGAAACTTCCGGACTTCGGGACGATTCTTCCGCCTTGCCACGGCGGACCGGCGACGGCTCGGCTCAGCACGCGCGACGGGCTCTGGCGGGTGCTGCCCGGCCGAATGTTGGGTTTTTGGCTTGCCCCTGCCCTACATATGGTGTAATTAGCCGCCTTGTGGTCGCCCTGTGATTGCATGTTCTGATCGTCGCCCGTCCGAGGGGTACGTGTCATGTGGGCAGATCGGCGGGCGGGGCACCTGATCGCGACGGACGCCCGAATTGGGAAAGGACGCCCAGTTGGCCTTGGAAGCCGTTGTTGTCGTGGCCGATTCGCCGGGGAACGCGCGGCCCCTCTGTGAAACCGTCGGCCCGTTGGCCGGTACGACGACCTGCATCCCCCTACGCGAAGCGGCCGAGCAGTTGACCAGCATCTCGGCCGACCTCGCACTCATTGGCCCGGACGTCCCCGCAGATGAAGCCCTTCGCCTGATCCAGAACATCTGCTCTGCATCGCCCTCGCTGCCGGTCGTGGTGATCGCCGGCTCGCCCAGCGTGGACGGGGCCGTGCGGAGCATCAAGCGGGGCGCCCACGACTACATCGCTGCGCCTCTCGACGCGGCCGCCGCGCGCTGCTTAATCGAAGGGGTGGAAGGCGAGCGTTCGTCGAGGGACAGCCGCGGACGGTACTTCGCTCCGGCCTGTCCGCCCGGCGTGCCGTTCGTCGGGCAAAGCGATGGCGCTGTCCAGGCGCTCGAGATGGTCCGCCTGGTCGCGGAAAGCCGCTGCAACCCCATCCTGCTGCTGGGCGAAACGGGGACCGGCAAAGAACTGGCCGCCCGGGCGGTCCACGCCTGGCGGTGCGGCGAGCCGGAGCGGTTCGTCGCCGTCAACTGCGCGGCCCTGACCGCCTCGCTGCTCGAGAGCGAACTATTCGGTCACGTCAAGGGGGCGTTCACGGGCGCGGACCGCGAGAAGACGGGGCTGTTTGAGGCGGCCGGCGCGGGGACGATCTTCCTCGACGAGATCAGCGAGATGCCCGCGGACCTGCAGGCCAAGCTGCTGCGCGTGCTTCAGGAGCGGCACTTCCGCAAGGTCGGCGGCACGAAGGACCTGCCGTGCGAGGCGACGGTCGTGGCCTCGAGCAACCGCGATCTCTTCGCGGAGACGCGTGCGGGGCGGTTCCGGCGCGACCTGTACTACCGGCTGGCCGTGTTCCCCATCCGGCTGCCCGCCCTGCGCGACCCGACCCGCCGCGACGACGTCCCGCTGCTGGCCGAATACTTCGTGGAGACCTCAGAGATGGCCTGCGCCCGGAGGGTCGAGGGGATCTCGCCCGAAGCCAAGGCCGACCTGATGAACCACGACTGGCCCGGCAACGTCCGCGAACTCCGCAACGTGATCGACCGGGCCCTGCTGCTGGAACGATCCGAACTCATTACGCCAACGAGCCTTCGCGTCGAGACGGACGGGCACAGCCCCGCGGGCGCCGCGTTGGCCCAGGCCGAGCAGGCGAAGGACTTCTCGCTGGAGACGGCCGAGCGCGAGTTTATCCTCCGGGCACTAAAGGAAACCGGCTGGACGCGGACCCGGGCGGCCGCGCTGCTGGGCATCACCCGGGCCACGCTGCACGCCAAGCTCAAGCGGTACGGCATCCAGGTGCCCAAGCCCAACTCCTCGGCAGGCAAGTCCGACGAAGCCGACAAGCAGGACAAGGCGACGGCATAAACCGGGGGCACTCAGACGAACCGCACGTCGCGGACGTGCTCGTTCGTTCGCAGGCCGAGGTCCGCCGGCGCGTCGACCTTGCGTCCCAGAATGCGGACGTTGTCGAACGTCACCCTCTCCACCGCGTGCTCCCCGTCGAAGCCGGTGATCTCGCACCACGGCTGCGGCCCGGTGAGCACCGATACGTTTCGCAGCGTCACGTCGCGAATCGGCCCGAAGCCGCGGTCCTTCTTCACCGCCCAGAACTCCCGAATCGCCACATGCAGCAGTCGGGCCCGGCAATCCTCCACGCGGACGTCCTCGTACCGGACGTCCGAGATCTCGGCCGCGTCGCCGTTGTGAATGGACATCGCGCTCCAGTACTCGTCGTGCATCACGTGGATGATGTCGCAATCCGTGTAGCGAATGTTGCGAACCGCCTCCGTCTGCGTCTCAACGCCGATCTCGAACGCGCTGGCCAGGTCGCACCAGATCACGCAGCCGCGGACGAGCACATTCTCGACCGGCGCTCGGCCGCAGTCGTACCCGTACGAACAGCCCTTCAGCGCGATGCAGTCGTCAAAGGCCCGGATGAAGCAATCCTCGATGGTCACGTCGCGCGAGCAGACCACGTCGATGCCGTCGCTGTTCGGCCGCCAGTTGCCCAGCAGCCGCAGGTCGCGAATCATCAGCCCCTCGCACTTCCACGGCACGACGGTCCACAGCGGCGAGTCGTACACCACGATGCCCTCCATGCAACAGTTGCGGCAGTTCTTCAGGCCGATGACGTGGTTGTGCTCGTGGCGCTCGATGCCGCTGGCGTCGAGCACGCCCCGCCCGCGGATCGCCACGTTCTCAGCATCCGTCACCGAGATCACCCCGCGAACGACCGCGCCGCCGGCCAAGTACACCGTCTGCCCGCTTGCCGGCCGGATCTCGCCGGCTTCGTGAACGCCGGGGCCGAAGTAGACCACGTCCGCGTCGTCCGGGCTTGGCGCATCCGCCTCCGGTTCGCCGGCGAACAGCAGCAGGGGCCGGTCCGTTTCACCGTCCAACTCGATGGACAGCTTCCGCGGCCGGTCCAGCCTGAAGCGCATCTCCCCGTTGCGGACCTCCGGCTCGATGCCGTATGAGGACGGGCGGACCGTCACACGCTCAAACGGCCGCGCGGGCCGAACCGTCACCACCACCGGATAGGCCGCATCGAACCACGCGAACGAGGCCGTGTCGATCGCCGTCGCCACCGGCTTGCCCGTCAGGATGCTCTCGGTGGTCACCGAACCGTTGGAGACGACCTTCGCGGCATAGACCGGCACGGCCGTCCCACCGACCTCGATGGTGTAATCGCTCGATGGTGCCACGCCGTGCGGCGAGGGCTCCGTGGGCGGAAGCGGGTAAGCGATTACGCGCGGGCGGGCGGGGGAACGCATGGATGAACTCCTGACTTACGTTGCCGACAGAAGCCACACTCCGGTGAATGACGCAGGCGGGCGGGCTGGTCGAACACCCGTGGGCTTGGGTGGCTCAGTACTGCATGTTCCGGTCGAGCGATTTTGTTGGAGAGATGAGGACATCCGCATCTCCGCCGGCGCAGTTTGGTCCAAACGAAACGTTTCTCCAGCCGCCTCGCTTCGACGGATCGGCCATCATCAGGCCGCCCTTCCGGAGGTGGTCGAATTCGACGTTCTCGACCGCGACGTCCGGACCGAGGAAGACATCCGTCCCGTGCGGCAGTTCCATCATCCACGCGAAGAGCGCCTTGTTCTCCGGGCGGCGTTGGACGGACCTCTCATAGTTGCGGGTGCCCGGCAGCGGGGCGATGTGCTGGTTCTCCATAACCGAAAACGTAAGCCGGGCCGCCTGGGGATCGGTCGTGTAGGATCGCAAGGCCCCGGAGAGCACCACGAGCGACGGCACGCGGACAAACCGCCGCCTGCGCTGCTTCTCGTCCAGGCTCTTGTGCTCCGCCTTCGTGTAGTTCTTGAACGCGAGGCCGAACGTGCAACTCCGCAGGAGCGGACGGTCCGGCATGCCGCCCTGGATCGTGCCGTCCCGGACGGTCATCTCCGGGTTGCCGAAGTCGTTATTCCAGCTCTCGAAAACGGCCCCGTCCATCAGCGCCAACACGCCGCCTTGCTGGATCGATGGCGCCGCGTTCCGCCCCGGCTGAAGCTTGCTGTCGGGGCCCACGATCACCGTACAGCCATGGATGCGGAACTCATCCAGCACCGTTACGTGCCCGAGGAACTCCACCGATGCGCCGTCGGTCTTATTGAACACGAAGTACTGCGACGACATGATCCCCTGCCCCCGTCCGGTCCCACGGGCGGTTTTCATCGTGTTATCGTTGCGGAAGAACGCGTGGCCGGCGCCGAGAAACTGCGTGGCGCCCTGAGCATCCATGCCGCCGCCCGGCTTGATCCAGACGTTCCCGTGGATCTTTCTCCCCTTCCCGTCGCCTCCCCCGCCCAGCACGGCGTTGCGTTCCACCGTGATGTGACGGAAGGCATCCGGCCAGCCGCGGTCCTCGCGTCCGTTGATCTGGTAGGGCGTATCGGAAGCCGGCAGGACAATGTCCGTGTTCTCGTCGAACACGACCTTCCGGCAAGGCTTGCCGTCTTCGGTCCAATTGGACGGGTCAAGCAGATTGATGCCCCCTCGCACGCGCCGGCCGCCGCTGGTGCCGGGCTTCGCCCAGACCATCAGCCGCCCCTTGGGCCAGGCTTGGGCGGCGTAGCTCTCCTTCCCCTTCAGCATCGGCCAGAGCTGCTTGTCCTCGAACCGCGGGTCGTGGGCGGCGGCGCCCCTGTAGTTGTGCGCTGGCGCCTCGGCCCCCGCCGTACGGGCGGCGAAGGGCGCCAGAACAATCACCAGTACCGGTACCATGATCGCACTTCGACGCATCGTCGTCTCCGAGAGAGGCCCGAGCCATCCGCGAACGCCGGTTGAGTCTAACGCATTCCGGCCCTGGGAGTCGCGGGGGAGTTCAGGATCCGATGAGCGCTTTGACGTGTGCGGCCGCGGCACTGGCGAGGCCAGGCAGGGCGTAGCCGCCCTCCAGCAGGCTCACCAGCCGTCCGTGCGCGTGCTCGCGGGCGATGCGGAGCATGAGTCCGGTGAGGTCCGCGAAGTCCTCATCGGTCAGCGTGAAGCCGCCAAGCGGGTCGCCCTTCCGCGAGTCGAACCCGGCCGAAATGAGCACCAGGTCGGGCTTGAACTCGTCCATCCGCACGGCGAGTTCCCCGAACGCGCCGAGAATCTCCTTCCGCCCCGCGCCCGCGGCGAACGGACGGTTCATCGTGAACCCCTCGCCCTTGCCTCTCCCGGTCTCGGCCTTCGTGCCGGTGCCGGGGTACCAGGGCGACTGGTGCGTCGAGAAGTAAAACACCGTCGGGTCGGCGTAGAAGATGTCCTGCGTGCCGTTGCCGTGGTGAACGTCCCAGTCGGCGATGAGCACGCGGGCGATCTTGTGCTTGGCCTGGGCGTGGCGCGCCGCGACGGCCACGCTGTTGAACACGCAGAATCCCATCGACTTGCTCGGCGTCGCGTGGTGTCCGGGCGGCCGGACCGCGCAGAAGGCGTTGGCGACCTCGCCCGCGACGACGGCATCGACGGCGCTCATCGCCCCGCCGGCGGCCTTCATCGCGGCCGTCAGCGAGTCGGCGCTCACGTTCGTATCCGCCCAGCCCAGCGTGGCGGCGCCCTCGCCGATCCGCTCGGCCACGTGGTCGTACAGGGCCTCGTTGTGACAGAGCAGGATGTCCTGCTTCGTCGCGGCGCGGGGCTCCACGGCCGCCAGGTGCGGGGCGATGTCCCTCGCCGCCAGCGCCTGAGCGATGGCGTCGAGCCGCTTGGGCGACTCCGGGTGTCCCGGTCCCGTCTTGTGCTTTTTGTAGATCGGGTCGGACACCAGGCCCGTCTTGCCCGGCCGGGTCGCAGGCTGCCCCTTCCTCCGCGCCGTGGCAGGCGCGTCGCCCATCGCACCTCCGGTGAGGGCAAACGCCGCGGCCGCGCCGCCCGTCCGCCGCATGAATTCGCGCCGGCTCATGCCGACAGGCCTTACCGCGGCGGCTCGGCCGTGTGCCGGAATCGGTTGCGCAGTCGCCATTCCTCGCTGCTCCGCTCGTCTTCCAGCCGGTTGATCAGCATCCACGCAAACCGCCCGGGATCTCGCTGGGATTCCTGGAGCACCCAAGCCCGGCCGGTCCGCGCCTCGCACAAAACGAAGCTGTCGTCACTGGCGACGACGGCATAGCCGCCGGCATCACCAGCGCCCGTGTCGGCAGAGCCGGCGAAGCTCCCCGCCGCCAGCGCCGCGAGAAACGCGGCGGCAACGGCCGCCGATATCAACACGCCTGTCTTCACCATGGGCCTCTCCCGCCTTCGCGTCCGGACACGTCATTCGCCGGTTTTCTCAGAGGTGAACAGGTACACTTCGGTTTCGGGATCGCGCCAGGCGCCGGGCGGCAGACCCGCCTTGCCCGTGCAGCACTGGTCGAGAAACTCCTCGACGGACCAGCCCGTCTCCGTCGCCACCTCCGGCAGAAAGCACCCGCCCTGAAACCCGCGCGTGATGTAGATGCCGTGCTTCCCGAGGACCAGCTTCTCCGGCTCGTCCGTCGGCGTCAGCGGCGACAGCACGGATACGTGCACCGAGACTTCAGGGAGCTCATCGGACGTGATGCGGTCGTGGGTGAAGCGCGGGTCCTGCGTCGCGGCGGCCGCCGCCATTTGAACGATCATCTCCCCCAGCGGCCGGTCCGGCCGGAACGTGCCGATGCATCCGCGAAGCCGTCCGCTCGTCCGCAGCGTAACGAAGCAGCCGCGCTCTTCCGTGAGCACGCCCGAGGGGTCTTCGGGTTCCGGCAGCCGCTCGCCCCGAACGGCCGCCTCAACGCCCCGCCGCGCCAGCGTCAGCAACTCCGCCTTTTCCTGTTCCGAAAGCGGCATCTCCGCCTCCCGTCCCCTCAGCCCATTATGGCGCGCAGGAGCACGACATGCCAACGCCGAACGAGCCGCGACCCGGCTTCGCCGAGGCTACGCCGGGGCAAGCCGCAAGGGAGCGGGCAGTCGGAAGTGAGCGCTTGTTGCGAGCCGCAACTCAGAAGACGTATTTGACCACGATGAAGCCGCCGACGAGAAGCGCCGCGAACAGCAGCGCCAGCCAGTTGAAGTACTTGTCGATGAACGGCGTGATCCTCGCCCCGAAGGCCCGCATCAGCCCGGCGACGGCGTAGAACCGCAGCGACCGCCCCACCACGCACGCGGCCACGAAGGTCAGCAGGTTCATCTTCGCGAAGCCGGCCGTGATCGTGAGCAGCTTGAACGGAATCGGCGTCAGCGCCGCGACGAACACATACAGCTCGCCGTTCTCGTTGAACTTCCCCTGCAGCCAGTGGACGCCCTCCTCCGTGACGCCGGGGATCATCAGCGCCACGCGGATGGCGAACAGGCCAATGGCGTAGCCGAGAAACGCCCCCGTCACGCTGGCGACCGTGCAGAGGGTCGCGAAGCGCAGCCACTTGCGGCGGTTACCCAGCACCAGCGGCATCAGCAGCACGTCCGGCGGGACCGGGAAGAAGCTGCTCTCGGCGAAGCTCAGCACCGCCAGCGCGACCGCGGACGACGGGCGGTACGCCCAGGCGAGGGTCCAGTCGTACAGGCGACGGTGCAGGTGCCACCACGGCACGGGGCGGTGCGCGCCGACCTTCGCCCCGCAATGCGGGCAGAACTCGGCGTCGGGATCGACGGCCATTTTGCACCGCGGACAGGCGGGCGGGGCGGCGGCGGCAGTGGCGGCGTCCTCAGTCATCGGACGCGAACAGTACGCGTGCGCGGGCGGACTGTCAATCAGCGGGGCGGCCCCGGCGCGGCCGGATGGTACAATCCGACGCGTGAGCGAGTCGAATGACAAGGTACTCGTCGCCATGAGCGGCGGCGTGGATTCGTCGGTGGCGGCCGCCCTGCTGCGGGAGGACGGGCGCGACGTGACGGGCGTGTTTCTGCACCTCGGCACGGCCGGGTCGGCCGACGGCGCGGACGCGCGCCGCGTCGCACGGAAGCTCGGCATCGACCTGCACGTGGTCAACGTGGCGGGCGATTTCGAGCCGATCATCCGTTGCTTCGCGGACGAATACGCCCGCGGGCGGACGCCGAATCCGTGCATCTGGTGCAATACGCGGGTCAAGCTCGCGCGGCTGACCCGCCTGGCCGACCGGCTGGGGATCGGGCGGGTGGCGACCGGACACCACGCGCGGGTGGCGAAGGTCGAGGGGGAGTGGACCATCTTCCGCGCTCGGGACGCGGCGAAGGACCAGTCTTACGCCTTGTTCGCCATCGAGCGCGAGCACCTGCCGCGGATCATCCTGCCGGTCGGCGAGCTGGCAGGCAAAGACGCCGTGCGCGAACGGGCTCGCGAGTTCGGCCTCGCCGTCCACGACAAACCCGACAGCCAGGAGATCTGCTTCGTCCCCGGCGGCGACTACGCGGCCTTGCTCGCCGAGCGGGCGCCGCGGGCACTGACGCCGGGCGATATCGTCGACACCGACGGCAACGTCCTCGGCCGGCACGAAGGCTACGCGCGGTTCACCGTCGGCCAGCGGCGGGGGCTCGGCGTGGCCGCCGGCGAGCCGCGGTACGTCACGCGAATCGACCCGGCGACGGCCACGGTCACCATCGGCACGCGCGAGCAGGCGTCGTCCGCGCGGCTCACCGCGGCCGACGCACACTGGCACGCGGACTTGCCGAGCGAATTCCAGGCCACGGTGCAGGTGCGATACAACCATCGCGGCGAGCGGGCGCAGGTGCGGCAGCTGGACGGGCGGCGGTTCGAGGCGACGTTTGAGCGGCCGGTGCACGCGATCACGCCCGGCCAGGCGGCCGTCGTGTACGACGGCGAGCGACTGCTCGGGGGGGGATGGATTGAGTGACCTCAAATCCCAAATCTGAACTCCTGGCCATCCATTCGGGCGCGTTGGGCGACGTGGTCCTGTTCGGCCGGCTGCTCGAACGGCTGGGCGGAAACGTGGCCCTCGTCGCCGGCGGCGAGAAGGCGCGGCTGCTCGCGGGACTCGGCGTCGTCGCTCGGGCCATCGACTTCGACGCCCTGCCGATGCACGAACTCTTCGCCGACACGCCGCTGGAGCAATGCCGCCTGCCGGCCCTGCTCGGCCGGTGCGGGCGGATGGTCAGTTGCTTCGCCACGGGCAACGCGGCCGCGGAGCAAAGGCTGACCGAAGCCTGTGGAACGAGCGACGCGACCTTCCTGCCCATCCGCCCGCCGGCAGAGCACGCGGGGCATCTGCTCGACCTGTGGTCAACGCGGATGGGCCTCGGCGGCGATTTCGCGCGGCCGCGAGCCTGGCCGGTGCCGGACACGTGGCGACAGGAGGCCGCCGAGTTACTGCGAAAGGCCGGGGGCGAACCCGACGCCCCGTACGTGGTCCTGCATCCCGGGGCGGGGGCGGTGGACAAGTGCTGGCCGGTGGAACGGTTTCTCGAACTGGCGAAGCTGGTGCAAGACAGCACGGCCTGCAAGCAGGCCGTGGCACCCGGGGTCTGCTTCGTGCTTGGTCCGATCGAGCGCGAGCGGTGGCCGGACGGCGATGTCGAGGTCCTGCGCCGGACGTTCCCCACGCTCATCTGCCCGCCGCTTGCCGCGCTGGCGGGCGTGCTGGCGGGGGCGGCCGGCTTCATCGGCAACGATTCGGGCGTCAGCCACTTGGCGGGCGCCGTGGGCGCGCCGACGGTAGCGATGTTCGGCCCCACGCGGGCGGAGCACTTCGCCCCGGTCGGCCCGCGCGTGCGCACGATCGCCCGCGGGTCCCTGCCGGACATCGACGCCGCCGAGGCGCTCGCGGCGCTATCCGCCCTGTCGCGTTAGGGCGGACTGGTTGCGGCTCGAAACTCGCGTTACAATCCCGCCATGGTCATCCGGACGAAGATCGTCGCGACGATCGGCCCGGCCTGCGGGGAGCCCGCTCAGGTCGGTGCGCTCGCCCAGGCCGGCTGCGATGTCTTCCGCATCAACTTCTCCCACGGCACAGACGAGGAGCGCCTCGCCTATCTCCAGGCCGTCCGGCAGGCGGAAGCCGACCTCGGCGCGCCGCTCGCGATCATGGCCGACCTGTGCGGGCCGAAGATCCGCGTCGGCACCATCACCGGCGGCTCGGTTCTTCTCGCCGAGGGCCAGCAGGTCGCCATTCAGCGGGCGGCCATCGAAGGCCAGGCCGACCGCGTCTCGGTGACGCTCGAGGAACTCATCGACGCGGCGGCCGCCGGCGACGCGGTCCTGATGGACGACGGGCGGATACAACTCGAGGTCGTCGATCCCTCGCCGGCGGATGAGATCGTCTGCCGGGTGGTGCGCGGCGGCGTGCTTGCCAGCGGCAAGGGCGTAAACCTGCCCCATACGAAGCTGAAGCTCTCGTCGTTGACGGACAAGGACCGCAGGGACGTGGCGTGGATCGCCGAGCAGGGCGAGTTCGACTACGTGGCGATGTCGTTCGTCCGCACGGCGAGCGACCTCCAGACGCTGCGAAAGGCCCTCGCCGAGGCGGGCTGCGCCGTGCAGATCGTCGCCAAAATCGAGAAGCCCGAGGCGCTGGACAACCTGCAGGACATCCTCGAGGCGGCCGACGCCCTCATGGTCGCCCGCGGCGACCTCGGCGTCGAGATGGACCTGCCCGAGGTCCCCGTCGCCCAGAAGCGGATTTCCCGCCTCTGCCAGGCGGCCGGCAAGCCGTGCATCATCGCCACGCAGATGCTCGAGAGCATGACCCACGGCGAAACGCCCACGCGCGCGGAGGTCTCGGACGTGGCCAACGCCGTGCTCGACCACGCCGACGCGGTGATGCTGTCGGGTGAGACGGCCGTCGGCAAGAATCCCGCGGCGGCCGTGCGGATGATGAACGGCATCGTCGCCAGCATCCAGGCCTTCCACGACGAGACCTACACGCCGACGGCGATCACGCACGCGGCGGCCCGCCAGGAGGCGGCGCTGGCGGCGGCCGTGCGCGAGATCGTCGCGGTCGAGGCCGTCGAGGCCGTCGCCGTCTTCACGATCAGCGGGCGGACGGCGCTGATGTTCGCCAAGAACCGGCTGCCGGTGCCGATTCTGGCGCTGACGCCGCGGGAGGAGACGCTGCGGCGAATGTGCCTGTACTACGGGTGCGAGCCGGCGCTCGTCCCAACGGTAGAGCACACGCGGGAGATTCTGGCGCTGGCGGGCCGGCTCGCCGTCCAGCGCGGCATCGCCAAAGTGGGCAGCAAGATCGTCGTCATCTCCGGCCGGCCCATCGGCAAGCCGGGCGCCACCAACACGCTCGCGATCCACACGGTGGGGTAGGGGTCTATGCGCGACGCGCACGAACTGTCCGCGACCGCCCGCAGCAACCGCCACGCCCACTGGCTCGCCCTTGCCCTGACGCTGGCCGGGCTGGCCGTGTCGCTCGCGATGGGCCTGGCGAGCGACGGGCTGTACCAGGATGACGACGCGTGCCACTTCCTGTTCGCGCGGGACGGTTGGGGACGGCTCGACCTGCTGCTCAACTGGTGGGCCCGCCCGGGGTACAACCTGCTGACGTCGCCGGTCGCGCGGTTCCTCGGCATGCCGGGCTGCCGCGTGCTCAGCACCCTCATGACGGCCGCCATCGCCCTGCTCGCCTACGGCATCGCGCGGCGAATCGGCGTGCCGCCGATGTGGGCGGCCCTCGCGCCGGCGCTGGTGTGGATGCAGCCGGTCACGCTGACGCTGTCGATGACGACACTGACGGAAACGCCGGCCGCCCTGTACCTCACGCTCGGCGTGTACCTGTATCTGCGCGGGCATCGCGTCTGGGCGTGCGCCGTCGTCAGCCTGGCGTTCGTCACCCGGCTCGAGACGCCGGCCCTCGCGCCGCTGTTTGTGCTGGCGGTCGCGCTGGACGCGTGGCGGCTGGCGGGGCGAAACGTGGTGAAGGCCCTGCGAACCGGCTGGGCCTGCGCGGCCGCGGCGGCGCTGCTGTGGGCGCCGGCGGCCTGGATTCTCGTGGCCTACGTCGCCGACCTGCCCCCCGCCTGCTCCCCGCTCCACGCGATCTTCATGGAACATACCGCACAGTACGGCCGCGGGCCGTGGCACCATTACCTGACGGCCTGGGCGGGGGCGTTCAGCCTCGGGGTGGTCGCGCTTGCCGTCGGCGGCGCGATCGCCGTCGGGCGGAAGGGCTGGCTCGTCTGGGCCAACGCCTTCGGCCTCGTCGCCCTGCACGCGATGTTGTTCTCGCTGGGGCTGTTCGCCTCGGGCGGATACCCGCGGTTCCTCGTGCCCGGCGCGGGGCTCACGGCCGCGCTGGCCGCCGGCGGCCTCGCCGCACTATGGCGAGCGCGTCCCGCGGCCGCTGTCGCCGCGCTGACCGCACCCGCCCTGTTCGCCCTGGCCGTGTGGACGAATCCCGCCGGCGTGATCGAGTCGTTCCGGCACGCGCACCCGAGGGCGTTCTGGGCGATGGTCCTCGGCGTCGGCGTGCTCGTTCCGCTCGCCCTGGCGGCGGCGTGTTGGCCGGGGACGCGGCGCCGGATGATCTCCCGGGTGCTGGCGGCCGTGCTCGTCGCGTGCGCGGCCTTCCAGACCGCGTACCAGGTGAAGATCCTGCGGTTCGGGCAGGACGTTTACGGCCTCGACTACGCCTTGCGCGAGGCGTTGGAGGCTCTCGACGGCTCGCCCTACGCCGACCGACCGGCGCTGACGCAGCACGTGGTGCTCGCCATGAAGCGCCCGCGGACGCGGCATATCGGCGGCGATGAGTTGGCTCTTGAGGCCTGGGATCGCGCGCGGCCGGGGACGTTGTTCCTTTGGGACTCGAAGTACTGCTGGAAGATCGGGCCGGACGGCCCGGTCCGCTCGTCCGCCCGGCTGCTCGCCTCACTGCGGCGGCGCGGGCGGCTCATCGCCAATACGCACGCCAAGATCACGGGGGAAGTCCGCGTTTTCGAACGCCTGCCGGATTAGGCCACTCCGGTAACGCAAAGCCCGTGGAGAGACGCCCCCTGTGTCTTCGGCCCCCGTGGCAGGTCGCTCACGCGGTCAGCGGAGCGCAACGAACTCCACGGCGTCGGCGGCGGTATCCAGCACGGCGACGGTCCTGCCCTGCCGGCCGCGGGCGTGGCGAAGCGCGCCCGGGTTGATGACACGCACCTCCCCGACGCGCCTATCCGCCGGACGGTGGGTGTGCCCGGTGCAGACGTAGGCGCAGCGGCCGCTTTCAATCAGCTCGCGCAGCGCGGCCTCGTGGTGCCCGTGCGCGACGCCCAGCCGCCGCCCGTCGGCAAGCTCCACCTCGACCGACTCCAGGCCGAACACGACGCCACACTGTTTCGCAACGTCCGCCAGGTCGCCGGCATGCCGGTCCATGTTCCCCCCCCACCGCGTAGGCCGGCAGGCCCGTCGAGCCCAGCATTTCCAGGCACTCGACGGAGCCCAGGTCCCCGCAATGGACCACCCTCTCGACGCCCCGCTCGCGGAACGCCTCGAGGGCGGCCGCCAGACGCTTCGACTTGCCGTGCGTGTCTGAAACGATGCCGATCTTCATGCCTGATTCATCGTCCGCAGGATCGCCTCGGCCAGCGCCAAGTCGTCCGGCCGGGTGATCTTGATGTTCCGCGGATCGCCCGGCACCACGCGGACCTCGTGCCCGGCGGCCTGGACCAGTGCGGCGTCGTCCGTAGCCTCGGCGTCGCCGGCGTAGGCGTCCGCCAGCCAGTCCTTGCGGAAGACCTGCGGCGTTTGCGCCTCCCACACGTCCTCGCGGGAAAGCGTCTCCTGGACGACCTCGCCCGGACCGACGCGCTTGAGCGTGGCGTGGACCGGCCACGCCAGCAGCGCCGCGCCGCTACGGGCGGCCTCAGCGAAGACGGCATCGATGCACGCGGGGGTCACGCACGGGCGGACGGCGTCGTGCACGGCCACGAGGTCCGCCTCGGGCGCGACCTGCGCCAGCGCGTTGCGCACGGACTCGGTCCGCGTCGCGCCGCCGGTGACGAGCGTCACGTCGAGGCCGTAAAGCTCCTCCGCGAGCCGACGCTGAAGCTCATCGCCGGCCACGGGCGGCACCACCAGCAGCACCTGGCAGACGTCGCCGCGACCGAGGAACCGCCGGACCGTGTGCAGGAAGACGGGCTCGCCGGCGATCTCCACGACGATCTTGCACTCGTCGCCGAATCGCTTCGACGCGCCGGCCGCCGGGAGGATGACCGCTACCTTCGCCATGTGTCGACTCACTCCTTCCCCGCCCGGAAGGCCACGAACCCCGCAATGCGTCCCGGAGATTATGCCAGAAAGCCCGCCGACGGCCAACAGCGGCTCGTCGGCGCCTTCGCTTCATGGTACAATCACGACCGAAGGAGACCCGCATGCAGTGGCGAATCATCGTCGAACGCGACTCGGAGACCGGGGACTACGCCGTATGGTGCCCGGAGCTGCCCGGTTGCGCCTCGGCCGGAACGACCCGCGAAGAAGCCCTCGAGAGTATCCGCGAGGCGATTGAGCTCTACCTTCAGCCCGACCCGATCGAGGTCCCGCCCGAGGCCACTGAGGAGAAGGTGACGGTCTGATGCCCGGGCGAATCCGTCGGATGACTGCTCGGGACGCCGAAGCCTTGCCACGAAGGTTCGGGGTTCGTCTCGTTTCGCAGAAGGGCAGCCACCGCAAGTGGCGCAGCGCCGACGGAAGGAAGCAGGTGGTCGTTCCCGACCACCGAGGACGCGTTCTGCCCGTGGGGACCCTCCGCAGCATTATGTCAGCGGCCGAACTCCCCGACTCCGAATGGCGAGCATGAACCCCGACTACGACGCGTGGATGGAGCAGGCGCTGGCGCAGGCGCGGGCGGCAGGCGAGGCCGGCGACGTGCCCGTCGGGTGCGTCATCGTCCGCGAGGCGGACGGGCAGGTGCTGGCGGCCGCTCACAACCGCCGGGTGCTGGACAACGATCCCACCGCCCACGCGGAGATGCTGGCCATCCGCGCCGCGGCCGCGAAGCTCGGCGACTGGCGGCTGGAGGGCTGCACGCTGGTCGTCACGCTGGAGCCGTGCGCGATGTGCGCGGGCGCAATCGTGTTGGCGCGGATTTCGAGGCTGGTGTATGGCGCGGCCGACCCCAAGGCCGGGGCGGTCGATACGCTGTATCGCCTGTGCAGCGACGAACGCCTGAACCATCGCGTGGAGATCGTCTCCGGCGTACAGGCGAACGAGTGCAGCTGGCTGTTGACGGAGTTTTTCCGGCAACAACGGGCGCTCGGGAAGAAATAGTGACGAGACATGGAGTTCTGAGGACAAACGCATGGCCGACCGCCCCAATATCCTGATGATGACCTGCCACGACATCGGACAACACCTCGGCTGCTACGGGGTGGAGAGCGTGCATACGCCGAACCTCGACCGTTTGGCGGGTGAGGGCGTGCGATTCGAGCGCAGCTTCGCCTCCGCCCCCACGTGCAGTCCCAGCCGGGCGAGCATCTTCACCGGGCGATGGCCTCACCAGACCGGCGTGCTCGGCCTGTGTCACGGCGGCTACGCGTGGGACATGAACCGCGACGAGATCCACCTCGCCCGCTACCTCGCCGACGCCGGCTATCACACCGAGGACCTCGGCATCATGCACGAGGCCCACACCATCGAGGGGCGCGGGTTCGATTACCTGAGGCTCTTCGACGAACACTGGCGCCCGAGTTGCGACGAACTGGTCGACGTGTTCGCCGAGCGCCTCGACGTCCGGGCCGGCGGCGACCGGCCGTGGTTCACGCACATCGGGTTCTTCGAGCCGCACAGCCCGTTCGACCACGGCGGCGCGACGCCGGATGACTCGATGGGCGTGAGCGTGCCGCCGTGGCTGGTGGACGAGCCGTCCGCGCAGGAGGTCTTTGCCGCCTATCAGGGCCCCATTCGCAAGGTCGATGCCGCCATCGGGCGCGTGCTGGACAAGCTCCAGGCGGCCGGGCTGGCCGAGAACACACTGGTGCTCTACACGGCCGATCACGGGATTCCGTTCCCCCGGGCGAAGGCCTCCCTGTACGACCCGGGCCTCACGGTGCCGCTGCTGATCCGCTGGCCGGCGCGGGGCTGGGCGGGCGGCAAGGTGCTCGACCCGATGGTTTCGAACATCGACCACGTGCCGACGCTGCTCGACACGCTGGGGCTGGACCTCCCCGATCGGGTGGAGGGGCGAAGCTATCGCCCGCTGCTCGACGGCGAGGAATACACGCCCCACGACGCGGTGTTCTGCGAACACACCTACCACGGCGGCGGCATGTTCATCGACCCGCGCCGCGCCGTCCGCACCGAGCGGTACAAGCTCATCGCCAACTTCTCGACGAACCGCCCGTGGGTCGACAGGCCGGGGCTCCGCTTCGTTGAGGCGGTCTCCGCGGACGACGTTAACCAGTTGGGGATGGGGCGCTTCCCGAACATCGAGCTGTACGACCTCGCGGCCGATCCGCTGGAGACCACAAACCTGGCCGACGACGCCCGGCACCAGCAGGTGAGCACGCAGCTTCGTTCGCGCCTGCTCAACTGGATGAGGAGCAAGGCCGACCCGCTGCTGGAGGGCTTCCCGACGCCGCCGACGTACGATCGAACGATGGCGGCCCTGCGCGAGGCCGCCGACTGACCGAAGACCGGCCTACGCCATCGCAGCCTGGTCCAGGATCAGGCCGTTCTTGCGTGCCTTGAAGTGCAGGTGAACGCCGCCCGCCTTCAGCTCGGCGCCGGACGAGAATACGCGAACCCGCACGTCACCCCCGACCCCCTGTCGCGTGAAGACGGTCGCGAAAAGCGCCCGGTCGGTCACGCCCGCAGAGACGCGCAGCAGGAAGTCCGACCGCCCGTTGCCCAGCTCATGCGATTCGGTGACGACCTCAGACGGCACCGTGGCGCCGAGGGCGAAGTGCAGGGCGGCGCGCTGCCCTCGGATCGTGCCGGCTCTTCGTTCGGCGTCCATCTCGATCCGCCCGCCCACGTGCCAGTACTGGTGTACCGTCTCGGGGACGGCGTTGGTCACGTCATCGAGGACAACCACTGCCTGCCCCCGTCCGGCGCCATCGACCAGCATGACGACGTGACGGATGAAGCGCACGTTCTCGCCGCAGGCGTCGCCCGCGTCGCAGGCCACCCATCGGAAGTGGCCATCGCTCTGCGCCTCGATGATCCGCCCCTGGGCGTCGATGCGATGGTCTCGCTCCGCCACGGTGATCGTGTTGTGTCCGCGGGCCTGCACTTCGTAGAAGGCGCCGCGCTCTTCAGAGAAGTACTTGCGGCTGTACGGCGGACTGCCCAGGTCGATCATCAGCATCTCGCCGTCCGCCTGGAGCTGCATGGCGTTCATGTCGCGATGCGAATGATTGGCGGCGAGATCGCCGGTCTTGGCGGCGACGTACATCCCCGGCCGCGGCCAGGCATCCGCCATCGCCGCCCACCCGATCTCGTGGAAGAGACGGAGGGGCGACAGCCCCGACGGATCGACCGCCTCACCGTCGTCCGGACGGAACAGCAGCGCGAGCCCCGCGCTCGCCGGAGCGGTGGTGCTGACATCGTGGGCGAAGGCGTAGGTGTCGAGCCACCAGCGCAACTCCCGCAGGCCGAAGTGCCTGACCAGCAGATACAGCGCCCCGTACGTCGGGCTCCCCGGGTTATCGCCAAAGCTCGCCGGCTGCCCGTTGGGCGTGAAATAGACGGGAAACAGCCCTGTGGCGTCCATGCCGCGGGCGTGGAACACGCGCTGGTCGTCCACGAGCCGCCCGGCCGCCTCGCCGAACAGCACCAGGAACCGCATGGCGTAGGCCCAGTAGCCGAGCCCCTCGTCCCAACCGCCCTCACGCCCGAAGGCATCGAAGAAATGCTGAAGCTGAGATCGGGCGGCGAGGTACGCCTCCTCGGCGTCCGGCTCATCGTCGCCCAGGGCCAGCCCCGCCAGCCCGCACCCGCCGTTGACCACCGCGTTCCAGTTGTGGTAGCAGCTCGTCCACCAGACCTTCTCGCGGAGCGCCTTCCGGTAGGGCTCGAGGGCCTTGTGGCGGATGGCTTGCAGGACGCGAAGGCGATCGGCCTGACCGAGATCCTCCCACAGCCAATCGAGGGCGACCGCGGCGCCGAGGGCCGCCTCGCCCGTGCACAGGTCCGCCGGCAGTGGCTGGTAGCAGGGGTCCGTCCAGGTCCCCCACCGAACGAGTTCCTTGAGTTCCTCGATCGCGCGGTCGCGGTAGGCCCGGTTGGCGTCAATGTGGTGGGCGATGAGCAAGTCCCAAATCCGGCCCTGAACGATGCGGGCGGCGCGGACGGCCGCGCCCCACTGCCCCTGGCCCCACGCGGCCTGCCACTGTCGCTCCGTCACCGGCGACGATTCGAGGATCAGGGAACATCGCTTCTGTAGCCGCGCGTACAGCGCGCTGAACGGGGACTTCGTCAGCTTCTCACGAAGCGCCGAAAGCTCGTCGCGTGTGGCCAGGATTCCGCGTCTCATGCCTCGGTTCCGCCGAAAGGGGTGTGGAGCCGACCTCGGGCAGAGCATAGGCGCGAGAATCGCGGAGTGCAAGCACGATGCTCGCGTGTCCGCCCGCGATGATTCCATCCGCGCATGCCGGGCCGGTCACCGATATAATCCCGCGACGGCGACGACGAGGGAGGCATGGCGGAGAAGTCGCGGAAAAGCCGGAACGCCTCAAAGGCCGCCTCCCGGCGCGGGCGGGTCGGCGACGAGGAACTCCTGCGCCGCCATCTGGAGGGCGACCGCGAGGCGTTCCCCGCCCTGGTGCGCCGGTACCGACGCGAACTCTACAATTTCCTGGCCCGCTTCACCGGCAACCGTACGTTAGCTGAGGACGTGTTCCAGGAGGCATTCCTCCAACTCCATCTCTCGGCCGGCAGCTTCGACCCGTCCCGCCGGCTCAAGCCCTGGCTGTTCACCATCGCGGCGAACAAGGCCCGCGACGCCATACGCTCCCGCCAGCGCCGACAGACGGCGCCGCTCGACGCCACGATCAGGTCCGGCACGACCGAACAGACCCCGTATGTGTCGCTCATGCCGTCCGATATCCCCGCCCCGGATGCATCTTTGATGAACCTGGAGACCCGGCAAAACGTACAGAAGATCGTTGAGCAGATGCCGGAGAACCTTCGGGCCGTCCTGTTGCTGGCGTACTTTCACCAAATGCCGTACAGGGACATCGCGGAGGCCCTGTCCGTCCCGTTGGGAACGGTCAAATCTCGGCTGCACGCGGCCGTCAGACACTTTGCCGAACAGTGGAAGATGAGACACCGAGAGAGCCCGAATGAGTGACAAGCGGATCGAAGACGAGCATCTGTTGATCGACCTTTCGCTGGGCCGGTGTGATCCCGAGGTTTCGGCGGCCGCTCGGAAGCGCCTCGCCGAGGACAAGCAATTCTCCGAACGCCACCGGAACATCGAGAACTCGCTGGCCGCCCTGCGCCTGGCCCCGGAGTACGAGCCGCCCGAAGGCCTTGTCGAGGCCACGATGGACCACATCCGCCGGCATCGACAAACGCAGGCCCTCATCGAACGCCAGCATCCGGCGCCCCGGAGCTTCGCCCGCACGTTCAGCCTCCGCGAACTCGGCGCGCTGGCGGCGGCCGCGGTGCTGCTGGCGGCCGTGTTCATCCCCTCCCTCATCGAATCGCACCGACGAACGCTCATCGGACAATGCGCCGCCAACCTCGGGCAGGTCGGCTACGCCCTCCAGGCGTACGCCTCCGCGAACGACGGCCTCCTGCCGGGCGTGGAACGCGAGGAGCCTTGGCTGCCGGCGGCGGGACGGCAGGCCGTGAGTAACTCGGCCGGCATCTTCAAGCTGGTCACCCAGGGGAATGCGCCGCCGACGTGGTTCCAGTGCCCGGCCGTTGGGGGCGAGTCCTTCGTTGTTCAGGCGGGGATGACCGACTTCCCGGCGGCGCGGTACATCGACTTCTCGTATCACCACTCGATCGGGGCCAACCGGCTGCGGCTCGACGACCCGGCGCTGCGCGGCATGCAGGAGCACATGGCGATCCTGGCGGACGAGTCGCCGGTGTTCCGCGGCGGGCGATTCCATCCGGAGCATCTGACGGCGCGGGCCAGCGAGAACCACGGCGGGCGAGGGCACAACGTGCTCTACCTCGACCGCCACGTGGCCTGGAAGGAACAGCCGGACGTCGGCGTCCAGGGCGACAATATCTTCCTCGCGGGGGGCATCCGCGAATATCGGGGCACCGAGCGCCCCACCCGCGCGGACGACAGCTTCCTCCTGCCGGCCTACTCCCCGGGGAACGCACGACCGTAGTGGCGGCCGGGCGTCACGCAACGGACACACCACGACGACTGCGGCCTTTGACCGCCGACCGGCGGACACTTACAATCCCGGCATGAACGCCATGGACCTGCCTGCCAAGAAGAGCCTGGCCGTCCGCTGCGCGGGATGGCTGCCGGCACTGGTGGCGATCTTCCTGCCGGCTTTGGCGCCGGCCGAAGAAGCGCCGGCGACGACGCGCCCCGCGACGCGCCCCGCGACGCGAGCGACAACGGTCCCCGCGACGGCGCCTTCTCCTCCGCCGCCCGGCGTCGTCGAGCTGACGCCCGGTGAGGCCGAGGCCTGGCGCGACGTGACCGCCAAGCCCACCGCCCTGGTCGAGAGACAGACCACCTTCTGCATGGTGCTGGCCAAGGTCGCCGACCTGCCGGAGATGAGCGAGGAGCAGCTCGCCCGATTCGGCCGTCCGGCGTACGCCGAGCTTCAGGAACACCCCGAGCGGTTCGCCACGCCGCCGATCCGCGGCCTCCGCAAGAAGGTGCACGTGGCCAAGGTGTTCCGTGTCAGTCCCGACAACGGCACGATGACGTACTCGCAGTACTGGCGCCGCAACCGACCCGTGTGGAAGCTGTTCTGCCTCGACGCGGAAGTGCCCCATCCGCACGACTGCCCGCTAATCGTCTTCACGCCCGTGGACCCGACCCACCTGCTGCCCGAGCCCGACCGCACCGGCGAGGAAGACGGCGTGCCGTTCACGGCCTACGTTGCGCGGGAGCCGTACACCGACCTGCCCACGCTGGACCTGGCGGCCGTGTTCTACCGCATCCGCCGCGCCCGCGAGGAAGGTAGCGAGAACGTCCGCGACTACCCCGTCTTGATCGCCTGGCAACTCAAGGGCGGGCCCGACAAGTCAGGCATGGGGCATGCGAAGTACCTCATCCTTCTGTTCATCGTCCTGATCGCGGCGGGGTTGTTCTACTACATCCGGCGCATGGCCAAGCGCCATCCGCCCGGCAGCGGACAGGGACCCGCCTATGCGCCGCGGCGCGACCGGGGCACCGGCGGCGCCGGCGAAGAACCGGCACCGGCCGAGGAGAAACAGGCCGCGGACGGGCCCGTCGATCCGGACCTCGCCGCGGCCGCCGAGGAATTCCGCAAGCGAAAGGAAGCCGGCCGTGACAAAGACCGTTCCGGTCCATCTAGGTGAGCGGAGCTACCAGGTCCACGTCGGCCCCGGCCTGCTCGACTCGCTGGGGCGGACGGCGGCCGAGCTTCCGCGGGCGCGTGCGGCGGCCGTCATCTCCGACGACACGGTCGCGCCCCTGTACGCCGACCGGACGATCAAGGCGCTGTCGGAAGCCGGCCTGGCGGCCGAACCGCTGACCTTCCCCGCCGGCGAGCCCAATAAGACGCTCGCCGCGTACGGTAAGCTCTTCGACGCCCTGTTCGCCATCGACCCGCCGATCGACCGCGACGCGATCATCGTGGCGCTCGGCGGCGGGGTCGTGGGCGACCTCGCCGGGTTCATCGCGGCGACGGCGCTTCGCGGCCTGCGGTTCCTCCAGTGCCCCACGACCCTGCTGGCGGATGTCGATTCGTCGGTCGGCGGCAAGACGGCGGTGGACCACGCGGCCGGCAAGAACCTCATCGGGGCGTTCCACCAGCCGGCGGCCGTGCTGATCGACGTCGAGACGCTTCGCTCGTTGCCGGATGCGGAGCTGGCCAACGGGCTGGCCGAGTGCGTCAAGCACGGCGTGATTCGCGATGCGGGGCTGCTCGACGAGATCGAGGCGAACCTCGACGCCCTCCACGCGCGGGACGCGGACTTCCTGACGAAGTTCGTCGCGCGGAACGTCGCCATCAAGGCGGCCGTCGTCGAAGAGGACGAACGCGAGCAGACCGGCGCGCGGGCCCACCTGAACTTCGGCCACACCGTCGGGCACGCCGTCGAGGCGCTCGCGGGATACGAAGGCCTGCGGCACGGCGAGGCAGTGTCGCTGGGCATGGTGGCGGAGTGTGCCGTGGCCGTCTCGCGGGGGCTGCTGCCGGCGGCCGACGCCGACCGCGTGCGGGCGCTGCTCGAGCGGCTCGGCCTGCCCGTCCGCCGCGCCGGCCTCGACGCCGACGCCGTCTGGCAGGTCATGCTTCGCGACAAGAAGAACCGAGGCGGCAACGTTCGCATGGTCCTGCCCACCGCCCTCGGCACGGTGAACCTGTTCGACGACATCCGGCCGGAAGAAATCCGTGAAGCCATCCAGGGAGTCCGTCCTTGACTACGAAGCCCGAGCCAGCTCCCGAAATCGACCTCTCGGTGGAGATCGCCGGCGTGACGCTGGCGAATCCGCTGATGACGGCCAGCGGCACCTGCGGCTACGCCGACGAATACGCCGACTTCGTGGACCTCACGCAGCTCGGCGCGTTCGTCACCAAGTCGATCACACTCGAGCCCCGCGCGGGCAACGACTACCAGCGCGTCATCGAGACGCGCGCCGGCATGCTCAACGCCATCGGCCTGGCGAACGTCGGGCTCGAGAAGTTCCTCGAAGACAAGGTCCCGCGGCTCGAGAAGCTCGGCCTGCCCGTCTTCGTCAACGTCGCCGGCACGACCATTGAGGACTACGTCGCCGTCGCCGAGGCGATGGAGGACGTCGAAATCATCCGCGGCGTCGAACTCAACATCTCCTGCCCGAACGTCAAGGCCGGCGGCATCCAGTTCGGCACGGACCCCGAGCAGATTCGCCTCATCACCGGCGCCCTGCGGGACGTCTGCCGCAAGAACATCCTCATCGTGAAGCTCTCGCCGAACGTGACGGACATCGCGGAGACCGCCGCGGCGGCCGTCGACGCCGGCGCCGATGCCCTGAGCCTCATCAACACGCTGACGGCCATGGTCATCGACACCGAGAAGCGCCGCCCGGTGCTCGCCAACCGCACGGGGGGGCTGTCGGGCCCGGCCATCCGCCCGGTCGCGGTGCACATGGTGCATCGCGTGTACACGCAGGTGGCCAAGCCGGCCGGCGTGCCGATCATCGGCATGGGCGGCATCCAGTACGCCCGCGACGCCGTCGAGTTCCTGCTGGCGGGCGCGACCGGCCTGGCCATCGGCACGTCGCTGTTCGTCGATCCCGGCGGGCTCGTCGCCCTGCGCGACGGCATCGCCGACTACCTCCACCGCCACGGCTTCGCCAGCGTCCGCGAGATCATCGGCAGCCTCGCGGACGAGTGAGTCCACGCGTTGCCGCCGGCCCCGTCTTGACGCAATCTCCATCTTTCCTCGTCGGGCAGCCTCTACAAAACGCACGCGGCGGGTTATATAATTCCGTGCCCCGCCGTCGAACGGGGGTAGGAAGCAACGCGATGAGAGTCTTCATGCTCGGCTGGGAATTCCCGCCACACATCAGCGGCGGACTGGGCACCGCCTGCCACGGGCTCACCAAGGGCCTTGACGCCCTCGGCGTGGATGTCCTGTTCGTCCTCCCCACCGCCGTGCCCGTCGGCGAACCGTCCCACGTCACCTTCCGCTCACCGGCCGACGCCGTCTCCGCAGGCGTCCTCGAAGGCGAGGAGGAAGTCTCCACCGTGTCCGAGCACGTGGAGCTGCACAAGGTCTCGGCCGTGCTCAGCCCCTACGGCACGCCCGAAACGCACGACAGAGCCGTCCGCAGGCTGATCTCCAAATCGCAGAAAGTCGCCAAGGCGCGCGGCGACGCGGCCGGGACGACCGAGGCGCCGCAAATGCCCCCGCTGCCGGCCGGAACGTTCGTCGGCGGCATGGGCGCCAACTACGAGGGCGACCTCATGGGCCAGGTCGCGCACTACGCCCGCCTCGCCGTCGAGATCGCTCGGCGCGAGGAGTTCGACGTCATCCACGCCCACGACTGGATGACCTACGTCGCCGGGCAGGCCGTCAAGGCCGCCACCGGCAAGCCCCTCGTCGTCCAGGTGCACAGCACCGAGTTCGACCGCTCCGGGCAGAACGTCGATCAGCGGATCTACGACGTCGAACGCATGGGCATGCACACCGCCGACAAGGTCGTCTGCGTCAGCCACCTCACGCGAAGTATCGTCCTCAGCCGCTATGCCGTCCCGCCCGACAAGGTCGAGGTCGTCTATAACGCCGTGTCGCTGCCGGAAACGCGCGAATGGGAGATGAAGCCGATTCGGCAGAACGAGAAGATCGTCCTGTTCCTCGGCCGCGTCACCATGCAGAAGGGCCCGGAGTACTTCCTCCAGGCCGCCCGCAAGGTCGTGGACAAATTCCAGGATGTTCGGTTCGTGATGGCCGGCAGCGGCGACATGATCAGCCGGTGCATCCGCGAAGCGGCCGACCTCAAGCTCGGGCGGTACGTGACGTTCACGGGCTTCCTTCGCGGCCACGACGTGGACCGCATCTTCCAGATGGCCGACCTGTACGTCATGCCGAGCGTCTCGGAGCCGTTCGGCATCGCGCCGCTGGAGGCGCTCAGTCACAACGTGCCGGTGATCATCTCCAAGCAGTCCGGCGTGTCGGAGATCCTGACGCACGCGCTCAAGGTGGACTTCTGGGACACGAGCGAGATGGCCAACAAGATCCTGGCCGTCCTGCGCCACCCGCCGCTCCAGAAGGCCCTCCGCCATCACGGGCAGATCGAAATGCGCAAGCTCTCCTGGCGGGACAGCGCCAAACGCCTGCTCGAGATCTACCGCTCCGTCACCTGAACACGGCGCCCGCAGCTTGCCCGCCGTAGCCTCGGCGAAGGCGGGAGGAAGCAGAGGAAGACCAACCAGGTCCGTTGGTCGGTCGGCCTGCCGCGGCGGGGCAAACCGCCAGGGAGAGAGATTCCTCTCCGTTGCGAGCCGCGACCGCCAGGGAGCGGGATTCCTCTCCGTTGCGAGCCGCGACCGCCAGGGAGCGGGGGATGCAGATCGGAACCAATCGCGAATCGACGGCCGCGGCGGGGCAACCACGTTCTCTGCCGTGTCCCCGGAAGGGGACGCACGATTCCAGACCGGCGTGGGCTCGTCCTGCGTAGTGGCTCGGCCACGAAGCGGGAAACGCCGGGGAGGGGCGAACTCACCAACCGAATCCGAACCGCGGGAGCGGTGATGCGGGCGCCTCGCCTGCCGGAGCGTTGACGGGCCTTCTCCCCCTTCGGCCGTCAGGTCGAACGGGGTGTAGCCCCGGTCCTTTGGGCCGGGGGCGAAGGGCGGTCAGTTGGTTGCCTCTTCTTCTCCCAAGCCCGCATCAGCGGGCGCGTGAAACGCCGTCGGGCCAAGGCTCTCGGCGCGCACGCAAGCCCGCTGAAGCGGGCTGAGATTGAGAGGGAACGGGCGTTCTTCCACCCCGGCCCAGAGGACCGGGGCTATGCCCGCCTGCGGCGGGAAAAGGTCGCTGAAGCGACCTCACGTAGCCGCGCCGGCCGTGCAATCCGAGATCGCCAACCGACAGTCCGTTGACGAGGCGTTTCCATCGCGGGACCATCTGGCCGCGGGCGACAGGCGGGGCATCGGGCTCAGCAAATGAACCGAGAAATGAACCCAAACACATCGAGCCGCGGCCCAAGATATCGCCTCCACATCGACGAGTCAGGCGACCACGCGTACAACCTGCTTGACCGTCCGGATCACCGATACCTGGCGCTGCTCGGGGTCTGGTTCCGCCACGAGGAGGATTACGTTCCGTTCGTCGATGAACTCAACGTCTTCAAGCGCGCACTCTTCGGTCCCCGTCCGGACAAGCCGCCCGTTGTGTTGCGTCGAAGCGACATCATCGGCCGCAAGGGGCCGTTCGGGATTTTGAGGGACGACGCCACACGGAAGCGGTTCGATGATGGCTTGCTCGCCGTGCTCCGACAAGCAAGGTTCACGCTCATTGTCGTGGTCATCGACAAGAAGCAGCACCTCGAGCGGTACAAGAGCCCCATGCACCCGTACCACTACTGCCTCCACGCGGTGTTGGACAGATACAGCGGCTATCTGAACTTCAAGAACGCCGTCGGTGACGTGATGGCGGAAGCCCGGGGCGGGGAGGAAGACCGCCAGTTGCTCTTGGCCTACCGGCAGGTCCATCAAGGCGGCACCCTCTTGTTCGGACGGGAGCACCACCAGCGCGCCCTGACCACAAATGAGATGAAGCTTCGGAAGAAGCAGGCCAACATTGCGGGGCTGCAGCTTGCCGATCTTCTGGCGCACCCTGTGAAGCAGGCCATGCTCCGAAGAAGAAGGCTGATCGAATGGTCGCCGAGCCCGTTCGCAGAAGCCCTGCTCGGGATTGCCCGGAAGAATGCGAATAGGCAGGAGTACCAAGGCACCGTCGATGGGTACGGCGCCGTTTGGCTCTGAAACGGAAATGAAAAGAGCCCTTGCGGGCTCGTTTTCACGCCGGCCCTTAACGGGCCGTCCACCTGCGATCTATCGCATTGTTTTTATTATCGACGCCTCAGATCGATCTGTCAACTCAATCTCCCACAAAAGGCGCCGGCGCGGTTGCCTCTCTTCCATCGCCAAGCCACACAGGACCAGGTGCCCCACGGCACCCAGGCCCACCCATCCCGTTGCCCTGTCCCCTCCGGCCGTCTCTGCGTGATCGGCGGAATCCCTGGGGGACAGGTCCGCGGTTTGCTCTTGCCCGGGGGCGCCTTGCGCGCGCGCCGGCGCACCGGGCAGCGCCCTGCTCCGGCCCAAAAACAGCAAAACCTGCCGTCGCCGCAAGTCGTTTCCAGTAGCCCTCTTGCCTCTGCTCCCTCAGCTTCCTCTGCGGCGATTGGTGCGGATTTGCGCGCACAAATGCGCCCCGCCGCCGGAGAGGGTGGGGGCGGTCCGCGCTGCGCGCGGGAATGCCAGAGCGAACGAGACACCTACCCCCCCCACAGGAGGCACACCATGCGCGACGGAAAGAGCGGATTGACGGATTTCGAGCGGCGGCACACGGAGATGCCGGACACGGCCGGGAACTTGATGGACAACTGGGACGCCGAAGACGCGGCCGCGGGCGCCGCATCGCCGGGCAAGCCCAAGCGGATCGACCGCCAGGGGCGGTTCCTCCAGGCGATCACCGAGGACATTGCCCCGGAGGACATCCTGAACTACGTCGGCCTGCCGCCGAGCAAGTTCTTCCGGATGCTCAACGGGCGGCAACTGCGGCGGCGGCTGGCGATGCGGCAGGCGGTGGTGGACGCGAAGGTCGAGCACCAGAAGATGAACGTGGCGGATGCATTCATGCACTACCTGTCCCGCATGACCGGGCGGCAGGACAGCGAGACGTTCCGGCGGATCCTGATGGACGTGCTCAAGGGCGGGGATGAGATCAAGGCGCCGTCGGGGGACCTCGACCGAATCAGGGCGCCGAAGGCCCGGCCGGCAGCCCCGCCGGCTAAGCCGCAGCCGTCAGCCGAGGAGAAGCCGGCGGCGCTGGAGCGCCCGCGCGAGGAGAGCCACGTAGCCCTGCGGATCAAGCCGACGGAGGTGGAGGCGCCGCGAGGAATCCCGGCATTTGCCCTTCCCGCCCTAACTCCCGGGGGCTCGGAGCGGAAGAAATCTTCGTAAGTCGTTGTCCAAAAAGGATTTCGGTTGGTTTTTCGCTTGGCAGAACAAGGCAGCGGACGGCAACGGCGGGATTGGGACAGCATTGGAAGGAAAGCAAAATCAAGGACGGGCAAGCGATGGAAATGGAACGCACGGGAAAGCAGCGTTGCGATGGCGGATTGCAGATTCCCCAACGCCCCGCCACTACGCCGGCGGGGGCGCCGGCACGCTTCTGCGAAGGCGCACACGCGTGGCGCCCGGCGGGGTCCACATCACGCCTCTGCGAGGACGCAGAAGCGTGGCGCCCTGCGGATTCCCTCCCGGAAACCCCGTTATCCGGTCTGCGCAGCCGCTTTCGCCTTGACCGTCACGGGGGCTTTGAGTCTGATAGCCCCATGGCGTCGGTGGTTTTCTATTTTCAGGTGCATCAGCCGTTCCGCCTCCGGCGGTACACGGTCTTCGACAGCGATCCGAACTACTTCGACAACCGGCAGAACGAGCAAATCCTTCGCAAGGTCGCCGCCAAATGCTATTTGCCCACCACCCGGCTCATTCGCGAGCTGGTCGAAGAGCACGAAGGCCGCTTCCGGGTGAGCTACTCCCTGACCGGCGTCATCCTCGAGCAACTCGAGCGCTGGGCCCCCGACGTGCTCGACGACTTCATCGCGCTGGCGAAGACCGGGTGCGTCGAGTTCGCGGCCGAGACGTTCTATCACTCGCTCGCGTTCCTCTACAACCGCGACGAGTTCCTCGACCAGACCCGCCTGCACTGCGAACGGATGGAGGCGCTGTTCGGGCAGCGGCCGCGCGTGTTCCGCAACACCGAGCTCACGTACAACAACGACGTCGCCCGCGCCGTCGAGGACATGGGGTTCGACGCCATCATGACCGAGGGCGCCGATCACGTGCTCGGCTACCGCAGCCCGAACTACGTGTACACCCCCCCCAACTGCGCGAGCCTGCGGATGCTGCTGAAGAACTACCGGCTGAGCGACGACATCGCGTTCCGGTTCGGCAACCGCGGGTGGGAGGGATGGCCGCTGACGACGGAGAAGTTCGCGCGCTGGGTGGACCACATCAACGGCAACGGGTACGTGTGCAACCTGTTCATGGATTACGAGACGTTCGGCGAGCACCAGTGGGCGGACACGGGGATTTTCGACTTCCTGCGGCACCTGCCCGGGGCGGTGATGTCCGGCGGGAAGAACGACTTCCTGACGCTCTCGCAGGCGGCGGACCGCTATCCGTCGGCCGGCGAGGTGGACGTGCCGAACATGATCTCGTGGGCGGACACCGAGCGGGACATCTCGGCCTGGCTGGGCAACAGCATGCAGGCGAACGCCCTTCACGACGTGTACGCGCTGGCGGATGAAGTGCTGGCGACCGGCGACGAGGTGCTCATCGACGACTGGCGAAAGCTTCAGACCTCCGACCACTTCTACTACATGTCCACGAAGTACTTCGCCGACGGCGACGTGCACAAGTACTTCAACCCGTACGAGTCGCCCTACGACGCGTACATCAACTACATGAACATCCTCGATAACGTCCGCGCCCGCGCCGCCGCCGCACGCGGATAGACGGCCGCAATGCGCAACGTGCGGACTATGCTGGGCGAGAAAAGCAGCGCGGCGGCTCACGGGGAACCGCCGCGCACGCCTTCTCCGTCGGCCGGGGCGTCCATGCGACCGGCCGATCGCTTCTTCCCTTGTCCCTACGCCCCCATCGCGACCCGCGCCTTCCGGATGGCCGCCTCTGTCGAGGCCTTGCGCTTCCGCTTGCGGCGCCGGCCCGGCTCGGGCACATCCGGCTTGGCTACGCGGACCGGGTGCTCCTCGACCGTCTTCAGGATCTCGGTCACGTCGGTGGCGAACAGGTCGGCCTTGACCTCCTCCGCGAGGCCCTCGGCCCGGTTGAATACGCCGCCGGCGACGAGCACCTGCATGTCCTCGCACACCCCCACGCCGCGAATCAACTCGATGAGCTTCCGCACGCCCGGCACGCCCTCGGGCTTCGTGCCGTACAGGCACAGAATGTCGGGGCGCACCTTACCCACGAACTGGAGAATCTCGTCATGCGGCACGCCGCACCCGACGAACCACACCCTCCAGCCCTGCGACTCGAACAGGTCGGCCATGATCTGCGCCCCCAGCTCCTCGGTCTCGCCATCGCCGCACGCGACGATCATCCGCCGGCCGCTCTGGGGCTTGCGGGCCAGGAAATGCTGGAGCTGGTCCGCCACCGTCCGGTTGATCCGCGTCGCCATGTGCTCGACGATGCGGTTGATGTGGTCCCCGCGGTACAGTTGCTCGATCTGGTCCATCGCCGGCCAGATGATCTGCTTGAGCAGCTTGCACGCCGGAGTCCCGCGGTCCTGCATCGTCATCACCACGTCGCGGGCCTCGGCCCGGCGTCCGGCGAACAGGTGGGCAAGGTATTCCTTGAAGGCATCGGCAATCTTCATCGCTCTTCCTTCGCGTCCGCGCCGCCGGCATTCCGTGCCCAACCAGCGCGGCGGGTCCTCCGGGCGTCCTGCCCGGACAAGCTCTGACCAACGCATCCAGCTCAACTCAGCCGCGTGGAACCCGGCATGAACCAGAACCGGCAGTTAAATTGGGTAATCTGCATAATATGAACAGAATCGGGAAGGGCAGCCTGAGAACTTGAGGGAATTTGATAAAAGAGGTAATTTGCATGGAATGCGCCGAATATTCCGTCGCTCCACCCCCATCCTTCCGCAGCCCCAGCGTTCCCGGAACTCCAGGCTACCCCATCGGGAAGCCCCTTCCGCAAGCCGCCCCCAAGGCGTAGAATCCCGGCCGTGAACGACGACGCGCAAAAACTCGCCCGCACCGCCCGCCAACTGCTGGACACCGACGCTGCGCTCGGCGGCAGCTACCTCCCGGCCGAGCGGAACCCCTTGCCGTCCCCGGCCCCCGCAACGCCGGAGAAGGCCGGCCCGGCGCCGCCCGCGACCTCGCCGCGGAGTCCCGATGCCGAGGAGAAGGCAGCCGCCCTCGATCGCATCTATACCCAAGAGGCTCGCGACTGCGAGAAGTGCGGACTGTCGAGGGGTCGAAACAAAGTGGTCTTTGGCGAGGGAAACTCCGACGCGGACCTGGTGTTCGTGGGCGAGGGCCCGGGCCAGGAAGAGGACCGCACCGGGCATCCGTTCGTCGGCCGCGCCGGCGATCTGCTCACGAAGATGATCGGCGCCATGGGGCTGCGGCGCGAAGACGTGTACATCTGCAACGTGGTCAAATGCCGGCCGCCGGGCAACCGCGCGCCGACCCCGGACGAAGCGGCCGCCTGCTGGAGCTACCTTGTCCGCCAGCTCGAGATCATCCGTCCGCGGGTCATTGTCACGCTGGGCAATCCGGCGACGCGGGCCCTGCTCAACACGCGTGAGGGGATCACGCGCCTGCGCGGGCGATGGCAACAGTTAGGCATGATCGGCGAGGGGCTCGCGGGCACGGCCGTCATGCCGACCTTCCACCCGGCGTTCCTGCTGCGCCAGTACACGCAGGACAACCGGGGCAAGGTCTGGTCGGACCTTCAGCAGGTGATGGCGGAACTGGGGCTGGCGACACCGAAGCGGGGCGAGGGTTGACGTCCGATCAGTCGGCCTGATCGTGCGTGTCCGAGGCGGTACAGGTCGCCAGCGTGACGGAGCCGAGCTTGTCGCGGACGATGTGCTGGAGTTCAGTCCACATTTTCCGGAGCGGACAGTCCACTTCGTCGCAGCGCGGCGGCTCGTGCTGGCAGTAGTTCAGCGCGATCCGCCCCTCGATCGCCTCGATCACCTCAAGCAGCGTGATGTCCCCCGGTTCGCGGGCGAGCAGGAACCCGCCCTTCTTGCCGCGCACCGTCCGGACGATGCCCGCCTTGACCAGCGAGCCGAAAATCTTCACCAGGTACTCGCGCGAGAGCCCTTGGCGGCGTTGGCAGATCGCCTCGAGCGGAATGGGTCCGCGACCGTATTCTTCGGCCAGAACGGCCACGCCGCGGATGCCGAATTCGGCCGCTGGGGATAGGCGCATTCCAACTCCCGTGATGCAGGGCGGTGACACTATATGCGCGCGACGGTTCGCTATCAAGCAAGCCCTGCGCAAATGGTGCGGCTAGCGCTCGGCCGCCCGGCTGAGCGCCGGCAGGAAGTACTCGCCGACCACGTGATCCCAACTCATCCGTTCGGCGAGTTTCCGGCCGGCCTCGATGCGATCCCGCACGGCGGCCCCGTTGAGGTCGAGCCGGTCCATGATGAGGCCGGCGAGGCGTCCGGCCTCGGCGGTCTCGATGGCGTCGCGCTGCCCGGCCGGCAGGTGGAGCAGTTCCTCGATGCCGAGCCCCCCGGGCACGTCCAGGAAATCGCCCTCGATGATGTTGGGCGGCAGGTCACCGCCGGTAGCCTCGCGCGCAAAGCCCATGCACCCGCAGACGTTCGAGACGACGCACAGGGCCCCGAACGTCAGTGGCTCGAACTGGCTGATGCCGAACGGCTCGTACACACTGAGGCCGAACTCCACGTCCGTCCCCCGTCGAAGGTCCGAGAACGTCATGTCCGCCGGCATCCGCTCACCGCACACCGTCCGGTTCCAGTCCCACTGGTTCACGAACACCGCCCGGATGGCCTCGTGGTGTTTGTTGTAGATGTCAAACATGTCGCCGATCGTCTCTTCGCCGTTGCACAGGTCGGGGTAGCCGCGTTCGTGCTCCACCGGCCAGCCGTACACGTGCTCCATCTGGCGCACGTCCTGCGGGCGGCGCTGGCCGCCGAGGGTCGCCAACAGGAACAGCACGGCCGTCTGGTTGCGCTCGCCGAGCATCGGCTCCATCTCGTGCAGCACGCGCAGGTCGCGCCACAGCCCTTTGGACAGGACCGGCCGGCACACGTGCGAGAAGACGAACGTCGGCTTGCGCCCCAGCAGCGTCTCGGCGTACGTGCGCAGGCGCTCGCGGCTGACGCGTCGCTCATCGGGGGTGATCTTTTCGGCCGGGATGCCATTGAACACCCGGTCGATGTTCATCGTCCGGAAGTGCGGGTCGAGGAAGCGCAGCTCCTGCTCGATGCGGTCGCCGACCGCGAACACGTAGTCGCAGTAGCGAGCAGCCTTGACCAGCGGATGCTTGAAGTTGCCCAGCACGGCGGGGAACACGTGCTCGATGGTGCGATGCTGCTTCTCGGCGGCCGACAGGACGTTATAGAACACGGTGTCGTGCCCGGGCAGCTTCTCGATGATCGGGCGGATGGAGGCCACCTCGTGAGCATAGAACACCGTTCGCGTGTTGCGCGACCCGGCGAGCACGGCCTTGAGCGCCGTGGGCATACCCATGTACTCGTGCGACAAGACCACGACCGGATCGCCGTTGCCGTCGCAGCCGATCGCCTTGAGGGCCTCGAAGCCGGGCTCGGCCAGGCGGACGTACTGCTCGTACTCCCAGGTGTTCTCGAAGTCGAGGCTGGGCACCGCGAACTTGGCGTAGAGTTCGGCCTTGAACAGGTCGAGCCGGGCCTTGTTGGCGTGGAAAACGTCGGCGAGCAGCACCTCGACCTCGACGCTCTTGCCCGTGCAGGCGTCGCGGACCGTCCGGGTCCCGTAGATGATCGAGACGTCGTAGGTCCGCTCGATGGCGCGGAATCGCTCGCGCCAGGGCGGCGGGTCGATACCGTCCATCGAGCTGTACTTCACGTGCCCGCCGACGCCGAGGCGAAGGTTCACCGGGCGATCAGTCTGCAACAGCGGCCCGAGCAGGATCGTCCGCGTCACCTTCCGCGCGTACGATTCCGACGTCACCAGGCCGCCGACGACGGTGCCGATCCCGCCGATCTGCTCGACCGCTTCGTGCGTTACGTGGACAACGATCATGCTCGCATTCCCGGGGCGCCCCGCGTATTGTAGCGAACGCGGCCCGCGGATGACCATTCGCGGGCCGCACGCCCTAGGGATATCGGCCCTTTCTATCATGGACTGAGGCAGGATGACGACGTGATCGGCAAAGGATTCACCGACAGAACGCTGGGGGCCGACGAAGTCCACGAGTTGGTCTGGAACGCGGCCGACGCTCTCCAGCCGGACGACCGCCGCGTTCTCGTGCTCATCCCGGACCACACCCGAACCTGCCCGTTGCCGCAGATCACGCGCGAGCTTCACGCGGCGATCGCCCCGCGCGCAGCGGGGCTCGACTTCCTGATCGCATTGGGCACGCACCCGCCGATGAGCGAGGAGATGATCGACCGGCTGGTGGGCGTCGAGCGCGGGCGGCGAGCCGAGGTCTTCCCCGGCAGCCGGTTCCTCAATCATGAGTGGGACAATCCCAACGCCCTGCGAACCGTCGGCACGCTGCCGGCGGAGCAGATCGAGCGAATCACGAACGGCCTGTTCGCCATGGACGTGGAAGTTACGGTCAACCGGCTCGTGTTCGACTACGACGTGGTGCTGATCGCCGGACCGGTCTTCCCGCACGAGGTGGTGGGGTTCTCGGGCGGCAGCAAATACCTCTACCCCGGCATCTGCGGGCCGGCGCTGCTCAATTTCTTCCACTGGCTGGGGGCCGTCATCACCAACCCGCGGATCATCGGCCACCGCGACACGCCCGTGCGCGCCACGCTCGAGGCCGCCGCCGACATGCTCGACGTCGAGAAGCACGCCCTGTGCATGGTCGTCCGGGGCGAGCAGCTCGCGGGGCTGTACTTCGGCCCGGTGCGAGCAGCGTGGCAGGCGGCCGCAGAGCTCTCCGGCCAAGTGCACATCGCCTACGTGGACCGGCCGTATCGGTCCGTGCTGTCGCAGGCGCCCGAGATGTACGACGAGTTGTGGGTGGCGGCGAAGTGCATGTACAAGATGGAGCCGGTGGTCGCCGACGGCGGGGAGCTGATCATCTACGCCCCGCACCTGAAGGAGATCTCCGTCACCCACGGGGAGATCATCGAGGAGATCGGCTACCACACGCGAGACTACTTCCTCAAGCAATGGGATCGCTTCAAGGACCACCCGTGGGGCGTGCTGGCCCACTCGACGCACGTTCGGGGCATCGGCACGTACGAGGACGGCGTGGAACGGCCGCGGATCAACGTCACGCTGGCCACGGGCATCCCCGAGGCGACGTGCCGGCGGATCAACCTCGGCTACCGCGACCCGGCGACGGTCGACCCGTCCGAGTGGCAGGGCCGCGACGACCGGCTGTACGTGCCCAAGGCGGGCGAGATGCTCTATCGCCTGACCGACCCGCCCGCGTGGCAGCGCGCGGAGTAGGGAACCCAACTCAACCGGACCCGTGGGCGGGGTGACGTGGTTTGCGGAGCGACTTGTCCGGCGTAGCCTTGGCGAAGCCGGAAGCGACGCAACCACGCGTCCACGCACCCACGCCTTCACGTGGCTGCAAAGCCCCAACCTGCCGGGCGGCAGGTCCGGACTCTGCAAACCACGGCACCCCCATCCTCGGCCAGAACCGAAGCGTTCCGGGCGCGTTGTATCCGGAGGATGAGCCACTCGAGGAACGCGACATGTCCTTCGGAAACGTGATGGGAGCCGGCGTGATTCTGCTCACGTGCGGGCACGCGCCGGCCGATCAGTGGTGCCGCGAACTCTCCTGGCCCGAGGCCGTGTTCCAGCCCGACCTGATCGCCCACGTCCGTGTGACCCACTTGCGGCCGCAGGTGAACAACAGGCGCGAACGCTTCTACGAGACCCGAGTCCTCGCGGCGGGGCGGGGCGAGCACGACGGGAGCCGCCCCGCGTACTTGGTGTTCCCGTGGAAGGGCGACAGGGAGAAGTGGGCGTTCGATGCCGAGCAGGAGTTGGTCGTTCTGGCGTGCAGCCAGGACGACGGGACGTGCCGGGTCGTGCACGTCCTGACGGCCGACGAAGAGGGCGTTTTCGACGACGGAGGGCTTGTCGGAGACGAACCCGCGACCGCGGCCAACGTGCTGACGGCGCTTAAGAAGCTGGCGGCCGAGTGCGATATGGCCATCCACATTGCCCTGCCCGCGAAGGCTCGAGCCCACCCGAAAGAGGCCAAGGAAGAGCAGTTCGCACCCGGCCGGAAGCGACGGAAACGCCGCAAGAACCGAAAGCCCAAACTCCCGCTGACGATCACGGTGTACAACACCGGCCGACATGGACTCCCGCTGGGCAACCGGATCGACTTCGAACTGGACTTCGCTCCGGCGCTTATGGAAACGCGGAGGGACTGCCTGGTGGTCGCCGAGCAAATGCGCGACAGCCTGGGCGTGACGGTCCACGCCACGGTGGTCGAGACCGGAAGAATGGTGGCCCTGGCCGAGATGGCGCAGGAGATGTACCTGAAGGAGCTCCTGGAAGTGCCCGCCGGCCGGGCCTGCCGGGCGGTGTTCGACCTGCAGGAGGAACTGCAGATGCACCTCGCGGGCACGAAGGCGACGGTCGATGTCCACGTCAAGGTCGGCGGACGGATGTCGAACACCGTGCGACTCGAAGTCGACTTGCGGAACATGCGCCTCCAGGAAGCCGTTGAGCAGACCGCGGCCGAATCGAAGGGCCCGTTCCACCTGCTCAAGGGAAAGGTTTCGCCCCCAAGCGCGATCACCCGTCCGGCAACTGCGACGCGGCCGGGGGGGCCGTGAGCCGGTGCTGCCTCAGACCCGCTGCCCGGCCTTGGCGAGCTTCTCCTGCGCGGCGTGCATCTGCTCGGCCGTCGGGGCCGAGCCCGTCTCCATCATGTCCCGGAAGCAATCGAACAGGTACGTCGCATCATGCGGCCCCGGGGACGCTTCGGGGTGGTACTGCACGCTGAACACGGCCTTGTCCGGCACGGTGAAGCCCTCGACGGTCTTATCGTTCAGGTTGATGTGCGTCACCGTCGCGCCGACGGCCGCCAGCGACTCGCCCTCGATGCCGAAGCCGTGGTTCTGCGAGGTAATCTCCACCTTGCCCGTAGCCTCGTTGCGGACCGGCTGGTTCGCGCCGCGATGGCCGAATTTGAGCTTGAACCGCTTGCCGCCCAGCGCCAGCCCCAAGAGTTGATGCCCCAGGCAGATGCCGAAGACGGGAACCCGGCCGATGAGTTTGCGGAGCGCGTCGATGGTATAGGTCACCGGGTCAGGGTCGCCGGGCCCGTTGGAGACGAACACCCCGTCGGGCTTGCGTTCGAGGATTTGCCCGGCCGTCGCCGTCGCCGGCACCACGTGCACGCGGCAGCCGGACTCGACGAGGTTCCGCAGGATGTTCATCTTCGCCCCGCAATCGACGGCCACCACGTCGTACACGCGGTCGCCGTGCTCGCGGTGGGCCTGGGCAAAGGCACTGGCGTATCCCTCCGGCCAGTCGTACGGCTCGGCGGGGATGACGTCCTTGACGAGGTCGAGCCCGAGCATGGAGGGGGCCGCCTTCGCGCGGGCGACGAGCTCGGCGTCGTCGAGGCACTCGGTGCTGAGTACCCCGTTCATCGCGCCCGCGGTGCGGATGTGCCGCGTCAGCGCCCGCGTATCGACCCCGGCGATGCCGAGGATGCCCTGCTCGGCGAGATAGTCGTGCAGCGAGCTCGCCGCGCGGAAGTTGCTCACCACCGGCGAGAGCTCCTTGATGACGAACCCGCGCACCTGCACGCGGCGGCTGCGGCTCTCGATGTCTTCGGCGTTCACCCCGTAGTTGCCGATGAGCGGATACGTCATCGTGACGATCTGCCCGGCGTAGGACGGGTCGGTGAGGACCTCCTGATAACCGGACATGGCCGTGTTGAACACGACCTCGCCAGCGCTTGTGCCCTCGGCGCCGAACCCCGTGCCGGTGAACACCAGCCCGTCTTCCAGCGCCAGTTTGCAGGTCTTGTTTGGCATCGTTCGCATCCGCTGGTCAGCCGGCCCGCGGGCAAAGCAGGGCTTCTCGGCGAGCCGCCAGTCTAAGGGCGGCCGCACGACGGTTCCATCGCCGCTCCCTCTCGACGCCGTCAGCCCTGGCGTTCGGGGATTCGCTCGGTCGGCTCGTAGCGGCAAACAGCCGAGGTCGTCCCGCAACACCGGCCGAAGCGCACTCCGCTGCCGCACGGGCACGACTCCCACCAGTGGCGCCTGTGCGGCTCCTCCGCGGCCGAATCACGATCAGGTTGTCTGGTTCGGTTCGTCATGGTTCTCGCCCTTCGCATCATCATATGCCGGGCGAGCGGGCAGCGAGGGAACATCGGGCCCCACACGGCGGGGGGCTACTTGGCCCCGCAGCACTTCTTGTACTTCCTGCCCGAACCGCACGGGCACGGGTCGTTGCGGCCGGGCTGCTTGTCGGCCTGAATGGGCTCGACCTTCTCGGTCTTCTCGAGCAGTTCCTCCTCGGCCTCAAGGTCGTCCGTGCTGCGTGCCCTGCGAGAGAGATCGCCGAGCTTCTGCTTCTTCTGGCGCTTCTGAAACCGGTTGGAGATCGGGTCGCCCATGGTCGCTACGCTCCTAAGCCATCAGCTTTCAGCAGTCAGCGGCCGGCACTCAGCCACAGCGAAGCGCCGCTCACGCCGCTTCTCGTCTTAGCTGATTGCTGAATGCTGAGTGCGGATCGCTACATCGCCTTGCCGCAGCACTTCTTGTACTTCCTGCCCGAGCCGCACGGGCACGGGTCGTTCCGCCCCACCTTGGGCACGTCGCGGATGATGGTCTTCACCTTCTGCGTCTCGCCCGCCCGCTGCTGCTCCATGTCCTGCGCGAGGTGATCGTACCCGGTGAGTTGCTCGTGCACCATCGACGAGATGCGATAGACGCTCTCCATCTCCGCCCCGGCCGACAGGCGAACCTTGAAGACCATCTCCGTGACCTTGCCCCGCACGCCCGAGAGCATCTCCTGGAACAGCCGGGCGCCCTCGCGCTTGTACGCCACGCGCGGGTCCTGCTCGGCGTAGCCGCGCAGCCCGATACCGCTCTTGAGGTGATCCATCGCCAGCAGGTGGTCCTTCCACGAGCTGTCGTAGATCTGGAGCAACACGTACCGCTCCAGCTCGGTCATCTCGCGCCGCAGGAACCGCCGGCCCGCCTCCACCAGACGGCCGAACACATCCCCGTCGAAATCCTCGCTCCTGAGTTCCGTGTCGAACCGCGTCCGGGCGAACTGGATCGCGGGTTCCGTATCGGGGGCCTCGCCCACGGCCGTTCGGACGGCCTCTTCCAGTCGCCCGCCGGCAAGCCACTGCTCGGACAGGCCGATGAGCTTCCGGCGGATGTCGTCGAGTTTCTCGCCGCGCAGCGCCTCGGCCGTGAGACCGGCGTCGTACTTGCGGTTGGCCCACTCGGCCAGGTTGCCGAGGGCATAGACGTTCTCGGTGCCGGCCTGGGCGACCGTGACCTCGGTGACGTGCTCCACGGGATACTCGATCTCGCGGCGCTGGTACGCGGCCTCGACCTTCCCGGTCAGCCGCGCCTGGGCCTCGTCCGCCCCGCCGGCGAGCTCCTCGCCCGCAACCTCGATGCCGAACTTGCTCCGCGCCCATTCGGCCAGCGCCGACTCCGCCAGGCCCGGCTCGAGGTAACGCCCCACCGGCGACAGGTCGATCGCGTCGATCCGCTCGCCGGCCGCTTCCGTCAGTTCCCGCTCCACCTCCGGCGGCTCCATCCGCCGCAACTGGTTCTGCGACAGGTTCACCCCGAACCGGCTCATGGCCCAGGCGCTCAGGCCCCGCAGGTCCCACTCCTGCCGGTCGGCGTCCAGGTCCATGTACTCGCCAAGCGTCATGGTAATGACGTTGCCGGCCTCCTCCCTGGCCCGGTCGCGAAGCTCGTCCTGAAGCGACGGCAGGTCGTCGAGCGTCTCGGCGTGCACCTGCTCGTCCTGCAACGGGATCTGGAGCGTCTGGCGGGCCCACTCGGCGATGCACCGCTGCGTGTAGCGCCCGTCGAGGTAGTTGCCCGCCGCTTCCGCGACCGAGTCGCGGACCATGTCCATCACGATCCCCTCGAGGTTGCGCCCCTCGAGGATCTCCTGCCGCTGCGTGTAGAACGTGCGGCGCTGGTGGTCCATGACCTCATCGTATTCGAGCAGGTTCTTGCGAGCCTCGAAGTTGCGTTCCTCAACCTTCTTCTGGGCCCGCTCGATGCCCTTCGAGACGCGGCGGTCCTCGATGGCCGTGTCGCCCTGCAGGCCCAGCCAGCCGAGTACCTTCAGCACCCACGGGCCGGCGAAGACCGCCATCAGCTCGTCCCGAAGGGACAGGAAGAACCGGCTGCTGCCCGGGTCGCCCTGCCGCCCCGACCGCCCGCGGAGCTGATTGTCGATCCGCCGCGCCTCGTGCCGTTCCGTGCCGACGATGTGCAGTCCGCACGGCACGTCCTTGCGGCACTCCGTCCGCCCGCGCAGCGGGAAGTCATCGTCGAGCTTCGGCTTGAAGCACTGGGCGCAGCCGTGCGGGTACTGCGGGCAGTCAATGCAGCACTTCGTCGTGCCGGGCGGGAACAGCGCCTCCGGCGGCACGCCCAACTCCGCGAGCTTCTCCGGCGGCGGCACCTTGCACTTCTCGTACACCACGCCCGGGGCGAGCTTGATGTCGGTGCCCCGCCCGGCCATGTTCGTCGCGATGGTGACGTTGCCCACCATCTGCTTCGAGCTCTTCTTGAGCGGGTGCTGCTGCCCGGCCTTAAGTACGATGTCCGCCTCGCGGGCGGCGTTTTCGGGGCGGGCGTTGAGCACCTCGTGCTCGACGCCGTGCCGACGCGTGAGCATTTGCGAGAGCTTCTCCGACTTCTCCACGCTCGTCGTGCCCACCAGCACCGGACGCCCCGCCTTGCTCACCCGGTTGATCTCCTCCACGATCGCGTCGTACTTGTTGGCCACGTCGGCGTAGATGAGGTCGTTGTGGTCCATGCGGTTGACGGGCCGGTGCGTCGGCACGGCCGCCGCATCGAGGCTATAGAACTTGAGGAACTCGCTCGCCTCCGTCATGGCCGTTCCGGTCATGCCCGCGAGCTTGCGGTACAGCTTGAAGTAGTTCTGCAGCGTGATGGTAGCGAGCGTCTGGTTCTCTTCCTTGATGTTCACGCGTTCCTTGGCCTCGACGGCCTGGTGCAGCCCGTCCGACCACTCGCGCCCCTCCAGGAGCCGACCGGTGAACTCATCGACGATCACCACCCGCCCGTTCTGAACGACGTAGTCCTTGTCCTTTTCGTACACGAGGTGCGCCCGCAGGGCCTGTTCCATCAGGTGAGGCCATTCCATGTTGGCCCCGACGTAGAAGCTGCCGACGCCGGCCGCCTCCTGCGCGACGCCCACGCCCTCGTGCGTCATGTGGACGGACTTCCGGTCGAGTTCGACCTCGTAGAGCTTGTCCTCCCGCGCAAGCCTGTCTTCCTGTTCCTCGAGCTCCTCCCGGGCCTGGCTCAGCTTGCCCTCGATTCTCTCGTCCCCCTTTTTGGCCTCGCCCTCGAGCTGCTTGATGCGGACCTTGAGCGACTCGACGCGCTTGTTCACCCGGTCCCACGGGCGATTGCGCTGGATGACCTCACGGGCGACCGCGTCGGACTTGCGGAAACGCGTGGTGTCGCCGTGCGCCGGACCGCTGATGATCAGCGGCGTCCGCGCCTCGTCGATCAGGATGTTATCCACCTCGTCGACGATGGCGAAGTCGAGCGGGCCTTGCACCTGTTCGCCGACGGACAGCTTCATGTTGTCACGAAGATAGTCGAAGCCGAACTCGCTGTTCGTTCCGTACGTCACGTCGCAGGCGTAGGCCTGGCGGCGGGCCGCCGCCTCCGGGCCGTACGCGGGCATGTCCGACGTCACGAACCCCACCGTCATCCCCAGCAGAGCGAAGACCGGCTCGGCGAACTGCGCATCCCGCTGGACGAGGTAGTCGTTCGTCGTAACCACGTGCGTCTTCATGCCGTCCAACCACGCCATATAGATCGCCGGGTAGCACGCGATCGTCTTGCCCTCGCCCGTGGCCTCCTCGGCGATCCACCCGTCGTCGAGGATCAACCCCGCCACGAGCTGCACGTCGAACTGGCGATGGTCGCGGGCGCGACGCGATGCCTCGCGGACCAGCGCGAACGCTTCGGGGCGGAGGCCGTCGCGCGATTCGCCCTCCTGTCGCCGCCGGCGCAGCTCAACGCTGGCGGCCGCGATCTGCTCGTCGCCCAGGCCGCGCATCCGCTCCTCGAGCGGGTTGATCTGCTCCTCGACGACACGGCGCTTCGCGCGAACGATCCGTTCGTTCCGCGTGCCACCAAGCAGCTTCAGGAATACCTTGCCGATCCAGCCGAACATATCTCCCGGTCCTGCAAGGAGTATCCCATTATCACTGAACCTGCGTCAAGCCGACCCCTTGCGGCCGCCGGGGAGGAGCGCTACCCTTCGTTGGGTGCACAACCCGGAATCGAGGACGATCATGAGCGCAGATCACACCTTCGGCCTGGGACTGATCGGATGCGGGGCGTTTGGGGAGTTCTGCCTGAACGCATTCAGGAAGCTGCCGGGCGTTCGCATCGCGGCCGTCGCGGATGTCGTGAAGGACGCGGCCGACCGGCTGGCCGACACGTTCGGCGTGCCGGGCCACTACAACCCGGCCGAGCTGATCTGCCGCGACGACGTGGACCTCGTGCACATCGCCACGCCGCCGTCGTCGCACCGGTCGCTCGTGCTGCGGGCGGCGGAGGAGGGCAAGCACGTCCTGTGCGAGAAGCCGCTGGCCATGGACACGGCCGAGGCGGACAAGATGCTCGCGGCCGTTAGGGAGGCCGGCACCATCTGCCCGGTCAACTTCGTCCTACGACACAACGCGGTGACCAGCGCCGTGAAGTCGGCGATCGACTCGGGCGCGCTGGGGCAGGTGCTGTCGGCGCGGCTGACGAACTGCGCGAGCGACAGTTTTCTGCCGCCGGGGCACTGGTTCTGGGACAAAGAGGCGTCGGGCGGGATCTTCGTCGAGCACGGGGTGCACTTCTTCGACCTGTACCGCTATTGGCTCGGCCCGGGCGAGGTCACCAGCGCGAACACGCTGACGCGCAAAGGCGCCGGTCAAGCCCTCCGACAAGCCTCAGGGCAAGAAGACCGCGTCCAATGCACCGTGGTGCACGATCTCAAATCTGAGATTCCAGATTCCAGATCCCCAATCGACAATCGCCAATCGACCCCGAAGGGGCTGCCCCCCCGAACATCAGCAATCGTGAGTCACTACCACGGCTTCGACCAACCCCGCATGCTCGACCGCACCGACCACCGCCTCGTCTGCGAACTAGGCGACCTCCGCGTGGAGGGCTGGATCCCACTGACTGTCCGCGTCGATGCCGTCGTCGATGACGCCGGGGCCGAACGGCTCGCCGCATGCTTCCCCGGGGCCGAAGTCGAGACGGTGGAGACGTATTCCGGCGACGCGGGCCGGCTTTCCAGCCGCGGGCGCGAGCGGGTCCTAACGAAACGAATCCGCCTGGACTGGACGCCAAACGCCGACAAGCAGGCCGTCTATGCTGACTCCGTCCGGGCCCTGCTTGCCGATCAGCTCGCGTACCTGCGCGACCCCTCGCACGACCGCGTCATCACCGAAGCGAACGGCCGTGAGGCCGTCGCCATGGCCGAGCGGGCCGTCACACTGGCCACCCCTTGACGAGCCGTGTGCCACGGCTTGCTCGCAAGCCGTGCCGAATGGCTACCATTCCCGCTCGAGCCGCCCATGCCCGCCGACGTACTCGTACTTCTCCGGGCGCTCGGGATGCGTCCACTCGCCCCGATCCATCTCCGCCCGAAGACGCCGCAGGGCCTCGTCCGCCTCCGGATTCCGCTTCAGCAGTTGCGCCACCGCCCGCCGCCGGGCCGCGTCGTCCGGGAAGCACCGCGCCGCCACTTCCGCGATCTCCACGCTCGCGGGGTCCGCCGCCTCCAGCGCGGCGGCCAGACGCTGTGCCTCTTCGCGCCGGCCGAGCTTGGCCAGCGTCGCCGCCAGAAGCAGCCGCGGACGCAGGCGCCCCGGCTTGGCCTTCTCAAGCGCTAGAAGCGGCATCGTCGCGCTGGTCGGGTCCCCCGCCGAGATGCGCACAAGCGCGAGGAAGTACCCCGCCTCCGCATGCGGCCGTTTGCACCCAACGGCCACAGCGAAGTGCTGCGCCGCCCCATCGCGCTGACCGGCCTCCCAGAGCGTCAGTCCGAGCAGGTGGTGGGCCAAGCCGTGTTCGCCGTCGAGGCCCACGGCCGTCTCGAGCGCGCCCTTAGCTTGGTCGAGCTTGCCGAGGCGGTAAGCAATGCGTCCGAGCGTCACGTGGGCCTCGGCGCCTTGGGGCCGTTGCTCGACCCACCGCCTGGCGGCTGGCACGGCCGACGTGCCCAGCGAGCCGTACTGCCGGTGCGGCAGAATCCACCCGCGCATTTCGCTGTGGACGGCATAGCGGGCGGGGGCGTCTCTGTCGGGCTCAACCCGTTCGTGCATCGCCGCCTCGTGCCGCCCATCCTTCGCCGGCGGCGTGAGCGGCAGGACGACATCGACAAGCTCACCGATCTTCACGCGAACCGGTCCGGAGATGTGCGTCTGTTTCTCGATGACGGTCAGCGCCTCGATGGGACCCGGCCGGTGCGTCGCGCCCGCGCCGGAATCCGGCCCGACCTCCCCGTCGGCGGGCGACACCTCGATGGTGATCCCCTCCGGCAGACGATGCACCGGCATCACTCGGAGAACCGTGCCGAGATTGTTGCAGTCGCGCCCGATGGCGACATGCTCGTTCGCGTAATCGACGCGCCCGATGCCCCGGGCAAGATACACGCGCTCGGTGAACCCCACCGTCGCGAACGCCGGCAGGAACCGCCCCTCCTGCTCGAACACGCGGTCGAGGCCGGTCCAGATCTCGAAGAACCGCGCCTTCTGCCGCTCGCGCCCGGTGAACGCCCACGCATACAGCTTGGCCCCGGGCGCAACGTCCGGATCGACCACCCGCACGCGATTCACATCCGCCGACGGGTAGTACACGCCGACGAACGGCTGGTCCAGGTTCACGCTGAAGAACGAATCCGTCCGTTGCCAGTTCCGCCACAGGACCGGCCCCCGCCCGTCCACCCAGTCACTGAAGCGGGTGGCCCGGTGGTAGCACATGCGGCTGACCGGGAACAGGAATTCGGCCTCGTCCGCAAGCGGGAACTGCGCCGTCGTCCACAGCCGAACGCCCACGCGATACGGCAGCGGATTCTCGACGCGGAGGTCGCACTCGAAGCATCCCTGCCCCGGCCGCAGCGTGATCGCCCGCGACAGCCGAAGGTGGCTGAACCGCCCCTTGTAGTTCAATTCCGCCGGCTCGCGGAACCGCCCGAAGCGCATCTCCATCGCGAGCGTGACCGCGCCGCGGTCGCCCTCGACGATGCGCCACCCGGCCGTCTGGCCGCGGAAGCGCATCCCGTGCTCATAGAACGGGAAGCTCACCCGCCAACCGCCGGCGTCCCACACGCTGTAGGCCATCAGACGGTCCATCACGTTGAACAACTCCGCGTCGTCCGCCTCGCCCGGGCCGCCCTTGTACGTCACGTGCATCACTCGCCCCCCGAGATCCGGCGCGACCTCGATTCGCAGGTGCGCGTTCTCCAGCACTACGTTGCGGACGGTCGCCGTCTCCCGCCGGCCGGGGAAGGCCCGTGGATGAAACTGCACCGGGTACGTCCGCTCGACCGTGGACCAGCGGACCGCTTCCGCGGCCGCCACGGTGGCGGCCAGCGCGACCAAGGCAACAGCCAGAACGCGTGCAACGGTTCTCACACGATTCTCCATCGCGTTTCCCCTCCGGGCGTGCGGCCCAGTATAGACGATTTCGCCGTCGTGTCATTGCTTCGAGCAGCCGCAGGCCATTCGGGCTGCGCCACCCCGAAGCCCGGCCGCCCCGCGGTGGATCGGCCGCCGGGAGAAGCTATACTTGGCAGAGCACCTTCAGGAGACGAGCGTGAACATCATCCTGCTGATTTCGGACACCTTCCGATACGACAATCTCTTCGACCGCGCGGCGGGCGGGCCCATGGGGATGCCCGTGCGAACGCCTCACCTCGACGCCTTCGCCGAACGGGCGGTCAGCTTCAGCCGATGCTACACGGGGAGCTTCCCGACAATCCCGCACCGGACGGACCTGACGAGCGGACGCTTCGGCTGGCCCTGGTACGGCTGGCAGAGCCGGCTGAACAGCTCGAAGAACCACGCGCCGGAGCTGCTTGGCGGCGCCGGCTACGCCACGCAGCTCCTGTGCGATTGCCCCCACCTGTTCCGCAACGATTTCGACCGGGGCTTCCATGCCGCGCTGGCCATTCGCGGGCAGGAGTCGGACCTGGTGTTCCTGCGCAGCAACCGGCCGATTCCGGAAGTGATGCCGCAGACCAAGACACGCAGCGTCGAGCACGGGTGCTACGGACGGCACAACCTGGCCGATCTGCACCGCTGGACCAACCCGTTCTGGTATCGCGAGGACGACCGCTTCCCGCCACGAACGGCCGGGCTGGCCGTCGAGTGGCTGGAGGAGAACTACGAGCATCATCCGTTCTTCCTGTGGGTGGACTGGTTTGACCCCCACGAGCCGTGGGACCCGCCCGAGTACATGGTCCGTCGGTACGACGCGGACTACGACGGTACGCCGATGATCCACCCAAACTACGGCCACGCCGGCGACTACACGCCGGAGGAACTGCGGAACCTGCGCGCCCATTACTGCGCCGAGGCCGAACTGGTGGACCGCTGGGTCGGGCGCGTGATCCAGAAGATCGACGACGTGGGGCTTTGGGACAACAGCATCGTGGTATTCACGACGGACCACGGCATGAGCATCGGTGAGCACGAGCGGACGGGCAAGAGCAACATCAACGACACCGACGAGCGATACTGGCCGATCTACCCCGAGGTGGCGCGGCTGCCGCTGATGATCGCCGCACCGGGCCTGACGGGCGGGCGCGAGGTCGACGAGTTCGTCCAGCCGCCGGACATCCTGCCAACGCTTCTGGAGGTGGCGGGCGTCGAGGCCCGGCCGCCGGAGCCGTTCCACGGGCTCTCGTTCGGACACATGCTCACGGAGGCCCGACCGAAGCCGATCCGCGACTTCGCCATCTCCGGTTCGCATCTGCCGGAGATGGGAGACGGTGCGATCCCGCCGGTCGTGTACACGAAGCAGTGGGCGTATGTGCCCGTGGGGCCCGAGGGCGGGGAGCAGCTCTTCGATCTTGCGGCCGACCCGTACTGCCTGACGGACCTCGCGGCCGATCACGCGGACGTCTGCCGAGACATGCGAAAGACGCTGCTCGACTGGTTCGACGGCCTCGACGCCAAGGCGGCCGGCAAGTCGTTCCGCACGTAGGCTCGTCAGTTTCCGCTACCCGCGGCGCCTGTACTCCGCCCGCGGGCCGACGGCCGAGAAGTCCAAGGGCGTGAAGCCCGGTCTAGAGACCGGCGACAATGTCGGTAATATCGTACGAACGGAAGCAGGCCATGCCGTAGTTGCCGCTCTCGTTCCACAGTTCCCGCGTCTTTCCACTGAACGTAACTCGGGCCTGCAGCGCGTGGGAGCGTCCCTTGCCCTTCCAGTCGAAGACAAAGTAGGAAGCGGAAACGTGAGCGTCCTCGCACCAGAGGTACGGCAGCGCCTCTTCCTTGGACGGCGTTCCGGCATGGTCGCGGAAGAAGCCGCCGAGAATCTCGACGCGGGCGCCGTTCCTGGCGTGCACCGTGCAGGTGTTCCATTCCGTCTTGAGCCCGAACAGCCAGACCTGGGCACCGGCGATGGAAACCGTTCCCTCCGGCCGGGGCGCGGCATGCTGCGGCTTGACGCCCTTCCGGGGCGCTTCTTCCGGATTGCACTGACGGACCCACACACGCTGAGGGTGGTGGAGCCTGAGGTGCCCCACGAAATCCTCGATGAAGAGGTCGCCGGTGGCGTTGGGGCCGTTGCCGATCCAGCCTCCCCACGGCTGCGAAGAGATCAGGTTGACTGTCTGGCTCGTGTCGATGCGGTACCCCGGCGCGTCCCTTCTTGGCCAACTCGACACCCTCAACTTGTCGACCGTGACGGAGCGTTTCCCGTCCCCGTCGAAGATGATCTTCGGGCAATCAGTGAACTCCGCGTGAACTACCGAACAGAGCCCGACAATCCGGCGAACCTCGCCGCGGACGTGGATCGGTCGAGAGACTTCGTACTTCCGGCCGGTCGGGAAGTAGATAGTCTTGGCGCCGGAGTCGATTTCCTCCTTAATCGCCCTGGTATCGTCCTTCCCGGAGCCATCAACTGCCACCCATTGGCTCGTCGGCTCGACGAACACCGGAGGCGGATCCTTGATCGCCAGCTTGAGGTGCCCATAGGGCGAATTGCCGATGGTTTCGGTGAGGCCCTTGACCAACTCATCGATGTATCTATCGGGATGCGGCTTCCGCTCGTCCAGGAGCGTACATCGGTAGCCCTCGGACCGGACGTTGCGGAGGTAGAGCGACGGCGCGGCATTCTCGATGGCCGCCTCTTCCGGCGAGCCGCCGCTGAGGTGGGCGTCAATCAGCACCATGGGCCCCATCTGTGACTTGACGTTCCTGACCGCCGGCACGCTGTTGATGCTCGTCAGTCCACGGATGGCCGCCACCATGCCGTTCTCGATGCCCGCCTCGTTCTGATTCCTGACGGTAATGTGCTCCAAGACCACGCTCGAGACCTTGCTGGGGATCTTGATGCCGTAGTCGAAGCCGACGACCGTCAGGTCGCGGACCAGGTGCGGGCCGACTTCATCTTCCGTCAGGTCCAGGCCGATGGACCCTTGGCCGTCGCCGCTGCGAATCAGCACGTTTCGCACCGCGCCCTGGTTGTGGCCGCTGTAGCGGATGCCGATGGCGCCGGGATTGCCGCATCCCACGTCGACGGTAAGATTCTCGATCCAGTTAGCGATCGACATGTTGCAGTTGCGGTAGCAGCGAATAACCGGCTTGGGCTTTGCGGGACCACCGTAGCCCTCGCAGCAGTCGGGCAGCCTGATGATCGTCTTCTGCCGGCTCTGCCCCTGCAGCGTCCGGAACTGCCGCCAGTAGATGGTGTCGCGGACAAGATAGATGCCGTCGGGCACGTAGATGGTATCCCAGGGCTTCGACTGCTCGAACGCCTTCAGGAAGGCGGCCGTGTCGTCGGCCCTGCCGTCACCCTTGGCACCGCAGTCGCGGACGACGTTGATCGCCCCGCAGTCGTCCGGCAGACCATAGTCGACGCATGGTTCTTTCTCAGGATTCGGGCGCGGCTGCCATGTCTCATCCGCCAGGATGGGCACGACATGGAGCAGCACAGGAACCAGTGCGATCACCGCAGCACCGGCGCGTATCCTGCTGTTCCTGATTGCGATCAAGTCAGCTTCCATGATACTCCTTCGTCTGCTCTGCAGCGTCGGAACGTGCATCACGAACGGTCGAGCCGCCGCCAGCCGCGCCGGCGGGACAGGGCCGCAAAGGCCTCGATCGTGCCGCGGCCGCAGACGTCTTGACCGATCTCGCCGCCCAATTCGCGCACGCGGCGCTGGACCTCCTCGTGTGAGTTGCCCGGGCAGATGACGTGGGCGGTCAGGTCGGGGCGCATCATGTCCAGATCCTGCAGTCCGTCGCCGGCCACCACCACCTGCTCGGGCGACAGCCCCAGCACATCCGTCGCCGCCCGGAGCACCGCGCCCTTTCCGAGAATCGCGGGAAACGCGATCAGCCGCTTGCCCTCCTCTGCGACATCCACAACCAGGCCGTTGCCCCTTCCGTACGCCTGATGGACATAGGCAAAGAACGCCTTGCGGTCCTTCTCCAGCGGGCACATCTCAAACCAGTGCCCGTAGAAGTTCAGCCGGTGCTTGTCGAAACGGCTGCAAAGGTCGTGCATCAGCGGGAAGAGATACTTCCTCTGCGCCTCGACCAGGGCTTCGAACATTCGGGCGGTGTGGGGCTCGACCAGCACCGGCTCGCCGTTGCGGATCTCGGCCAGCCGGTAGCCTACCTCACCCATGAGGAATCGCGGCGGGGTCACGTCGCTGCGCTGGATCATCGGCCACTGGTCGGGAATGCCCCACGTGGTGTTGGTCGCCCATTCACAGCCGCGGGACGCCAGTTCGCCCAGGAACGCGGCAAACGGGTCGGGAATGCGGGCGTAAGGCTCGTAGCCGCCGCCCAATGCCGTGCCGTCCAGGTCCACCACCAGCAATTTCGGAAACTCGCTCACCTCTCACCCAAGCCTATGTCACTCCGTCAGGGTCAGGACGCCCCACAGACGGGCGTTGTGCCACATGCCGCTCGTCGGCTCCGGCCAGTGCAGGGCGTCCAGCAGCCCCTCGCCGTTGTTGTTCATCGCGATGAAGTACACGCCCATTCGCCGGCCCGCAGCGGGTTCGGCCGGCGCCAGCCTCTCCCACGGCAACTTCATGGCATAGACCAAGCCGCCGTCCCAGCGCTCAACTTCCAGCAGGGCCGGGTCGACGGGCACGTTCGCCTTCACCGGCGGTACATGAGGATAGATGTCCTTCCGGGGGCCCGTCCACAGGAAGGCCTCCAGCCCCGAGTTTGTCAGCGCGCAGCCGTACTGGTACGCGCCGATCATGCTCTCGTCCCGCCGCAGGACAGGGTCGATGCCCAGTTGCAGGCAGTCGGCCTGGTAGATGTAGTGCCCGTTGAACGGGTTGTGATGCACGGCGTCAGTCACCCGGGCGCGCATCCGGAACGCTGACTCGTCCCAGGCGAACTGCAGGCGGACGGAAAAAACCTCCGATCCCGGGTACGGCCGGTTGGCGCCGTAGCCACCGACGTTGCGGGCCTGGTCGATGGGGATCTCGGGGACTGTGTCCCAGCCACCCCTGAAGCGCGGCGCCGTAGTGAAGGTCAGCAGACCGCGCTGCCCGCGCCCCACGCCGCCATCCGACATGGCCTGCAAGCTGTAATGCAGCGGATCGCCGTAGCGCCCGGGTTTGGCGTCCAGCGGGGCGCGAAGCAAGTTGCCGTCGCCCTCCGCCCGCGCCTGCGGCGATTCGTCAACCGTAACAGCCCACGTGCCGCGGAACGGCCGACGCGGCCGCACCTCCACACACGTGCGTCCCGCGTCGATCATTGGGAACACATCCAACTGCACCGGGTGATGAAGCTCGACGGCGAACACGCGGCGGAAACCGTCCGGCTCCACTTTGATCACGGGAAGGTGCGTCACGTCGCGATCCATGATCGCCGGCGCGGCGTCCAGCCGCAGAACGCCGCCCCCATCGGTCTCCGCGGACCTTGGTTCGTCAAGTGTCCAAGCCAGCGTAACCTGCCCGGGCGTGGAGAACCGCAGTTCCAGCGGCTCGCCCGCGACGGCCGGCGCCGCCACATCGAGGTGCACGGCATCGCGACGACGATCCAACTCCGCGAGGTGCTGGCGGTAGCCGTGCTTCTCCAGGTGGGCCACCAGCGCCAGCGGGCCAAGGAACTCGCTGGTGTGAGTCCGCTCCAGCACACTCCGCTCGGCCTTGACGGCCGCGATGATGGCCTCCAGCGAATTCTCGGCGGCGAAGACGATCGTCCGCAGGCCACCACAGGAGTCGAGGTGCCCGTCGGGCTTCTGTCCATCGTACAGTACGGGCTTCAGGTGCGGCTGCGGGATGACGTTGTGCACGTCCCAACCGGAGATAATGGGCGTCTTCTTGCCTGCCCGCTGCCGACGAGCGATCATATCGCGCTCGGCCGGAGAGCCCTGTACCTGCGTTACCAGTAACTGCCCCTCGTCCAGCATACGCTCCAGTTCCCCGGATAGCAGGATCTCGTCCTCTGTCCGGGGGAACATCGGATGGGCCAGTGCCACCAGCGGAACGCATGCCGAAAGCTCGGCGAGCACGTTCGCATAGTCCTCGCGCGCGGCGATCTGCTGGATGTCGGGATCACCCACCGTCACCACGTGCCCCCAGCCGAAGACCAACTCCTGGCCGGGATAGAGCTTCATCCACGGCGCGAACTGCTCGCAGAACCGCGCGAAGGCTCGCCCCTTGCGCCCGTCCATCAGACATATGAAGTCGTAGTGGTAGTAATCCATCGCCGCCAGCAGCAGGGCGGGGTTGTCCTGGTTGGTCCGAGCCCAATGGTCGTGGAACCCGCCGATGAAGACCCTCTCTCCGCCGATCTCGATCATGGGGTCGCTCGTTTCATGTCTCGGAACAGTCGCTTGCGTTGATCCTGGAATCCCTCTGCTATCGACTTGACGACGGCTTCCTCACAAATGCTACCCGAGGGCTAGCGCGCGTACTGGGGCCTCGGGCCGACGGCCGAGAGGTCGAACGGTTGGAAGCCGAGCTTGAACGCGGGCGAATCCGGCCGGAGGCGGAAGTCGTCCTTGGCGGGATTGACGAACTTCGGGTCGGCGATCCGGCTGCCGGCGTCGAAGCCGAGGGCCCGCCACTTGCTGAACGGCATCTTGAGGAACTTCGGCCGCTTGCGCGACGCGTCGAAGTACAAGTTCCGCTCGAAGGTCACGTTCCGCGGCGAGTAGTCGTTCTGCATGAACCCCGGCGGCTCGTTGCCGGAGATCACGTCGCCGCCGTCGAAGTAGATGATATTGCCGCGGAAGACCACCGTCATGTGCGGCTCGCCGCGGGTAATCTGCATCTGCCCCAGCCGCCCCAGCGCGAAGATGTTGTTCCGCACCAGGTTGTTCCGCCCGAAGTGCTGGTGGAAGCTCGCCGACTTGCAGCGATAGACGAGGTTGTGCTCGATCAATAGTTCGCTCGAGCCCTCGTCGGGGTAGATGCCCCAGCCGCCGTAGTCGCGGCTGATCACGTGGTGGAACACGTTGAGGCGGATTCGCGTGCCGCGGGCCTGCCCCAGCGTGTAGATGCCGCCCATGTCGCTAAGCTTCCCCTGCCCGATGTCGTGCACGAGGTTGTGCTCGATCACGTTGCCGTAGGCGTTGTTCTCGTCGCCGTAGCCCCACGTCCAGCCCACCGAGATGCCCGTGTAGTACAGGTGGTGGATGTGGTTGTGGCTGATCTCGTTGCCGCTGCAGCGCCCGACGAGGATGCCGACGGCCGAAAGCTCGTCGAGGCCGCAGTGGTGGATGTGGTTGTCCGTCACGCGGATGCGCCGGCAGCCGTGGACGTACGGCGGCTCGGCCGTCCGCGGGTCGTCGCCGCGTCCGGCGACGTGCCACACTTTCACGCCCCCGGCGCCCAGGTCGGCGAACTCGTTCCCGCCGATGAGCACGTCGCGGCAGCCGCCGACCAACTCCAGCGCGTAGGTGCCGAGATTGGCGAAGCGGCACCGCTCGAACGAGCAGAACCGCAGCCCCTTGGCCTGCACCGCGCCGGGCACCTGCACAGCCGCCTGGCCGTACCCGCCGACAGCCTTCGGCTTGCTGTGACCCTTGCGGCGCTTGCCGGCGACCACGGGCGGCCGCCGCCAGCGGTTGTGCTCGAAGCTCAGCCCCTCGAAGTGCAAGGCTTCAATAAACGCGCCGGTCTCGGCGTCACCATCGAGAACCATCAACTCGTCGAGCGCGGGAGCGATCACCTCGGCCGTGTCGGCGTCCTCACCGGCAAGCGGCATGTAATACAGCTTGCCGGCTGGGCGGTCGAGATACCACTCGCCGGGCCGGATCGCCTCAAATACGTTCTCGACGTAGTACGCGGCCTGAAGGGCGCTCAGGTGCGACCCGATGAGCCGCCCCTGACTGCCCCGGTCGAGGTTCACGACGCGGCGCTTCTCGTCGAGCGAGGCGATGTTCATGCGCGAGCTGTACCAGACGTGCATGGCGAGGATTTCGACATCCTGGAGATTGCGCCACGTCCGCAGGTCGCCCTCGCCATAGACGAAGCGGTGGTTGCCCCCGACCCACGGCTTGGCGTCGTCGCCCGGGTCGATGAGCTTCTCGACGTGGAACTCGCCCTCGCGCGGCAGGCGCGGGCGCAGGCGCCGCTGCCCGTTGACAAAGAGCTGGCGGAAGGCCCACTTGCCCGACTTGACCGCGGGCAGCGAAGCGACCCACACCTCACGGCCGTCGATCTCGTCGCGCCTCCAGCGCTTGATGCGCCGCCCGCCGCTGATGACGGGCGTCTCGCCGGGATACGCCGCGTAGGTAACGGGGGCTTCCTCGGCCTCCACACGCCACTGATGGACGACGGCCGGCATGCCCGAATCGCGCGGCGTGAACACGAGCGGGCGGCGCAGTTCGTATCGCCCGCCGCGCAGCACCACGCGCACGGGGCCGGGCAGCCGACCGCGCTTCTTCAGCCGCCGCACCGCGCGCTGGGCGGCCACGAGGGTCCTCAATGGCCCGTCGGTACCGCCACGGTTGGCATCAGCCCGCCGGCCGGTCCAAGAGTCCCGCCCTTCCGGCGAGACGAAGATTTCAATGATTCTCGGCTGTTTCGTCCGTTTGGCCATGTGTCGCTCCTTGTAGGGAGCGGATTGGACCACAGGCGTGAGGTCGACGGCAAGCCTCTATCGCTCCCGTGGCGACGGTTTGCCCGACGCGGCCCCCACGCTACAATGCGTACGATGCTATCCGCGGCTGAGACAGCCCGCCAAGAACCAACCCCCGGTGCCCCGATGCGCTACCGATCGTGCCGAGTCCTCACGGCCGGGCTTCTTCTGGCCGCTCTGTCCGCACCCGCCTTCGCCCAAGCCGAGGCCGGGCCGCAGACGCCGCCCGAAAAGGCGGCTGCCCTGTACGAAACGGCCATGAGCCAGTTCAAGGCCGGCCGCTTTGACCAGGCCCGCCCCCTGCTGGAGGAATACGTACGCGTCCATCCGACGACGGAACAGATTCCGAAGGCGTACCTCCAACTGGCGTACTGCTGCCGCCACCTGAAGGACACGGATGGCTGGTCGAAGGCGCTTGATCAGGTCATCCAGCGGTTCTACAGCTCGGGCACCTGGTTCCTGGCAAGTGGCGAGAAGCTCGCGGAGGCGAGGATCACCAAGAACCGCGAAGCGTTCCTGCGCGAACTGCAGAAGATGCTGCTGCGTTCGCGCGAGGTACCGCTCGACCTGCGACCGATCCCGGACCATTACCACACGCACGGCCGCTCGCGGCAGGACCTCGGGGAAGCGCGGGGGAAAGGCAAAGCCTGGCCGGACGACCTGCTCTGGGCGGCGGACACCAAGCCGCGGGCGCAGCTCGTGCTGCGGCTGCTCCAACCGACGTTGCGGCGCGTGGGCGTCGGTCTGGAGCCGGACTGGCAGATCGTCCACGTGCTGCTGCTTCAGCGCACCGAGCAAGCCGAGCTGGCTGACAAGACGTTCGAGGAATACGTCACCAGCTGGCACGGGCACCCCAAGGGCATCGCCCTGCTCGAAGGCTACGCCGAGTATCTCAAGGGATCCGGCGATGAAGAGACTGCCGAGCCCGTCCTCGCGCGCATCGAGGAAGAATTCCCCGATGTTCAGCCCGCCCCCGCCCAGAAGCTGCTGGCCGAGATGCAGGCCGCGGCCGAGACGGGAGACTATGGGGACTTCGCCGATCTCGCCCGCCGCAGCCTGCGCGACTACGGCTTCGTTTATCAGAAGTCGATCGTCTCGACAGCGATGACGCTGGCGAAAGCGGCCGCCGAGCGCGACGCCTCGGTCGTGGCCGACGCGGTCAAGCTGCTGGATGAAGCGTACCCGGACAAGTACAAGGCCTGGCGGCGCGCGAAGGCCGAGCAAAAGGTGGATCTGTACCTCGCCTTGGGTCGTGCGCAACCGGCCGTAGGGGCCGCGGAGTTCTTCCTTGGCGATGATGAGTGGTCGCCGGCGACCCTCCGCCGCTTCGAGGGCTGGGCGAAGAAGCATCCGCCGTTCGAGCCGCTGCTGGCGAAGGCGAAGGAGAAGTACGGCATTCCGAACGCAAATCCCGACAGCCCGGCCGCTGAGCTGCTCGAGCAGCTCAAGACGCGGCTCGCCGACGACCAAGTCCGACACGCCGAGGAGATCGGCGAACAACTGTTCACGAAGCACACGAAGACGGCCGAGGCCATCGAGGCCGTCAAGCGGCTCGTCGAGTACTACTTCAAGCAGGTCGCTCCCGAGCCGCGGGACCGGTGGGTGTCCCGGATGGTTGAGACGTATCCGCGGCACCCACTGACGCACAGCGTTCTCCGCACACAGGCCACAGCCGCAAAGGCCGCCCAGCGCGGGGACGTCGAGTCGCAGACGTGGCGGTTGCTCTCCGACCGGTTCCCCGCGGCCGTCAGCGACGACACCCGCCTGCAGTATCTCAAGGGCCTGACGGACGAGCAGCGGAAGTCGCTGTACGAGCAGCAGTACGGCCCGGCGGGGGCGCGGGGAGATGGCCGCTCGCTGGGGATTCTGGCCGTCCGCGCCGAGGGCGTGGACGGCTCTTCGCGGAAGGCCAAGGGCGACTACTGGATGGAGCAGGCAAAGCGATTCGCGGGCACGCAGGTGGAGCTGGAGTGCCTTCAGCAGGCGCGGGGGCAATACTGGCCCGGCCGCGGGCCCGTCCACGTCGAGGGCGCGCAGGCGGTCATCCAGGCGATGCAGAAGGTTCAGTGGCACCCGCGGCTTCAGTGGCAGATCGAATTCGACGAGGTGGACCTTCACAGCCGCACCAGCGACGGCCAGGCCGCGCTCGACGCCATGAACGCCATGCTCAAGGACGACCGCAAGTACCGCGACCTGAGCGACCGCGTGAAGTTCGAACAGCTCGGGAAGGCCCTGGGCAAGGCGAAGCTCGTCGAGGAGGCCGACGCACTCGCCGAGCGGCTGAACAGGGTCTGCCTGGGCGTGAAGGACCCCCGCGAAATCAAGCTGATGCGGGCGGCGGCCCGGGACGCGGCCGGCCAGAACCCCGAGGCCGGCAAGCTCATGCTCGAGGTCGTACGCGAGCACCCCTGGCCATCTCTGATGCACGAACGGTTCATGCAGGCCGCGGGGCTGCTCCGCGGCTCGCCTGAATACCCCCGGGCGGCTGAGGAGTACATCCGCGCCATCCACAACGCGCAGGACGTGCTGCCGGGCGTGTGGTTTTCGCTGGCCGACTTCTACATGCGGCACAAGCATCCGGCGTTCCGCGACGCGGCCCGGACGATCACCAGCCGCTACCCCGCCAGCCGCGCCCGCGGCCGGCTGGACGATCTCATCACAAAGCTCCGGGAGAAGGCGCGCAAGTAGGAGGTCCCATGCGGCGGACGATCCTGATAGTGATGCTGACGGGGGCGATGGCGGCCGTTGCCGCGGGGCAGCGTGTCAAGCGTCGCGCCTACCGAGAAGTCGCCGACCGCGACATCGACCGCGCGATCGGCGCGGCCCAGCGCTTCCTGTGGAAACAGCAGGAAAACAACGGCCTGTGGCACCATCACCACATCCGCCCGGGGCTGCCGCGCGGGGGCCCGACGGCGATCGCCCTGTTCGCCCTTCTCGATTCCGGCGTTAAACCCACCGACGAGCGGATCAAGAAGGGACTCGACGCGCTGGTGGACGTCAAGACCCAGAACCTGTACGTCATCGCGACGCGAGCCATGGCGTTGTCGCAGGCCGTCGCGCAGGGGCGGGAGGACTACCGGGCGCCGCTGGTCCGCGACCTTGCCTGGCTGACGAAGAACGCGGCCCGGTCCGGCGCGGCCTGGGGCTACGGCGGCCCGCAGCGCACCGGCGACAACTCGTGCAGCCAGTTCGCCCTGCTCGCGCTGTGGGAGGCCGACCGCGCGGGCCTCGACATCGACGTGAATCTCCTGCGGGCCGTCGAGCAAACGTGGATCTCGCGCCAGAAGGAGGACGGCGGCTGGACGTACCCCGGCGAGCCGGCGGCCGCGCGGAAGTCCGACTCCACGCTGTCGATGACCTCGGCGGGGCTCGCGAGCCTGTTCGTCTGCCAGGATGTGCTGTCCCTGGCGTCGGGGCCGTACCGCCATCAGCGGGCCGTCGACCGCGGTTGGGCGTTCCTCGCCGACGGCCTGACGGAGGCGTACATCCAGGACGGCTACCTGGCGTTCTGCGTGCAGCGGGTGGGGATCGCCAGCGGACATAAGTTCATTGACGAGTTCGACTGGTTCGCGGCCGGCGCTGAGACGCTGTGCGAGCCGAACCCGTTCGGCCGGCGCTACCGCGGCAAGTGGGGGCCGGTGGTCCGGGCGTCGTTCGAGTTGTTGTTCCTCGCGCGGGGTCGCATTCCGCTGGTGTTCAATAAGCTCGATTTCGGCGGGGGCGAGCTGTGGAACTTCCATTCGCGGGACGTGGCGCGGTTCAGCGAGTACATGCGGCGAGCGTTCGAGCGGCGCATGCGGTGGCAGGTGGTCGATGTCCGCGACGATGTCCGCCTGCTGCTCGACGCGCCGATCCTGCTGGTTAGTTCGCCGCGCCGGCCGGAGCTGACCGACGAGCAATGGGCGAAGCTCCGTGAGTACACGCTCCGCGGCGGCACGCTGCTGATGATCTCCACCAACCAAAGCAAGGCGTTCCTCGACGCCGCGAAGGAGAAGCTCGGCGCGCTGTATGCCGAGCAGCGCAAACTCGCCCGCCAGCACTACGACCTCCAGCCGATGCCGGGGGAACACCCGGTGTACTCCGCTCACAAGCCGGTCGAGCGGGCGGCGGCGATGGCCCCCATGTGGGGCGTGTCGGACGGCACGCGGCTGCTCGCGGTGATCTGCCGGCGCGACCTTCCCGCGGCCTGGCAGCGGCGGATGACCACCACGCGGCAGGTCGATTTCGATCTGGGGGCGAACTTCTTCTTCTACGCCACCGGCGGCAACAGCCTCCCGCGGCACCTCCGGCCGGTGTTTGCCGACACGGGCGGTGAGATCCGCCACCGGGTCCGCGTGGCGTGGTTGCGACACGGCGGCAACTGGTACACGCAGCCGTACGCGCTGGACTACCTGTCCCAGAAGCTGACGGCCGAGAACCGCGTCGCCATCGACGTGCGCGTCGGCGCCGAGATCAGCCCGGGCGGGCTCGCGGGGGCGGACCTGGCATGGATGACGGGCACCGGCGAATTCGAATTGGGCGACAAGCAAGTCGAGGCGCTTCGCGACTACCTGGCCCGCGGGGGAACGCTGTTCATCAACGCGGTCGGCGGGTCGCGGGCGTTCCAGCGCCCGGTGCGAGGCCTGCTGCGGAAGCTGTTCCCCGAAGCGACCGAGGGCGCGGAGGCGGCGCCCGAGGACTCGCCCCTGCTGACCGGCAAGTGCGGGGAGTTCCGCGGGCCGCGGATCGCCGGGCTGGAGCGGACGAAGGCGTTTCGCCTGGCCGTACCCGAACCTCCGCCCCCGCTTCAGGTGTGCCAGGTGAGTGGGCAGACGGCCATCGTCTTGGCCGCAAACGGCATCCACGACACGCTCGACGGGCACACCGCCCACGACGCCCGAAGCTACATGCCGCAGTCCGCCCGCAACCTCGCCGCGAACGTGGTGCTCTATGCCCTGTCCAGGCGCCCCGCCGACCGTCGTGTGACCGACTGGCCGACGACCGTCCCCACCACAAGCCCGGCCGACTGACTGCGCATGAAAAAGGGGGCAGGCCGCTTCTCGCCTCTCCGCGCGACCCGGGCGACACCCGGCGCGCGGCAGCAGGAGGCCCCCTGTCCCCTTGCGGCTATTCCATCTCGGGAGTCGAGCCGGCGTGAAGAACAGCCGCGAAGGCGCCCAGCAGGCCAAGCTTGACCGCCCCGCCAACCAGCCACGCCGATAGCGATCCGACGGCCGAGCGAGAACGAACTGGCCATCGCGCGCTTCCAGGGGCCGCCACGTCGCCCAAATCGCCGCCAAGCTTGCAGGCAATTGATACCTGCGTGCAACGAGTTGCACGCCCTACTTCATGAACAGCTCCACCACCGGCACGGCGACGTCGGGTTTGGGCAGCGGCAGTTGCAGCGTCAGCGTGCCCTCGTCCTGGCCGATCTGGGCGGCGTGGAACGCGCTCATGCCCTTGAGCTGCAGCTCCGACGCGTCATGCAGCAGTTGCGCGTACTCGACCTTGCCGGCGAAACCGTCCATATGCAGGTGCTTGTACGGCCAGGCGAACAGGTGCACGTACATCCGCTTCGTGTCCGGGTTGTATGTCAGCCGGCAGTCCTGCGGGGGCTTGAAGCCCTCGGGCGCCTCCGTGCACCCGTAGATGCTGCGCGAATGCCGCTTCATCCACTCGCCGATGCCCGCCAGGCGCGACAGCGCCCGCTCGTCGAACTCGCCGCGCCCGGTGGGCCCGACGTTCAGCAACAGGTTGCCGCACTTGCTCACGCAGTCGATCAGCGTACGGATGAGTTCGTCCGTATCGCGCCAGCTCCGCTCATCGCGGTAATAGCCCCACGACCCGCTGAACGTCTGGCATGCCTCCCACACGACCGGCTTGCCGTCGATCATCACCCACCCGCGCGGCTGCGCCTGCTCCGGCGTCTTGATGTCCCAGCCTTCGGGCAGATCGAGCCGGTCGTCGAGGATCACGTTCGGCTGAAGCTCGCGGACGAGCTTGTAGAGCTCCTCGCTGCGCCAGGCCTCGCGCCCCTTGCCCCGGACGAAGTCCTCACGGGCCTCGGCGTCCACGAAGGAGAAATCGAACCACAGGATATCGACCTGCCCGAAGCGCGTGAGCAGTTCGCGGACCTGCCCGTGCAGGTAGTCGGCGTATTTCATCTGGTCGCGGCCGGCGTTGAGTTTGTCGCGGTCGGGGGCGTTGCGCTGCGGATGGTTCTTCGTGTCGATGACGTATTGCGGGTGGTGCCAGTCGATTAGCGAGTGGTAGAAGCCGACACGCAGCCCTTCGCCGCGGAACGCTTCAACCATGGGCTTGAGCAAATCGCGCCCGGCCGGCGTGTTCGGCGCCTTGTAGTCGGTCAGGTCCGTATCCCACAGGCAGAAGCCCTCGTGGTGCTTGGTGGTGACGACGAAGTACTTCATGCCGGCGTCGGCCGCGGCCTTCGCCCAGTGCTTCGGGTCGTACAGGTCCGGGTCGAAGTGCCGGAAGTACTGCTCGTACACGTCGTCGGGGATCTCCTCGCGGCTCTTGACCCACTCGTGGCGGGCGGGCAGGGCGTAGAGCCCCCAGTGGATGAACAGCCCGAATCGGTCCTGAACGAACCAACTCGTGTCGCCGGGGGTGGGGATCGTCTCGCGCATGGCCTGCTCCTTGATCGTCGCCTTCATCGGCAGGGCGGCGACTATACCGGGCGGGCCGCGAGGGTCAAGCGCGAGCGGCTAGAGGTCGGGCTCTTCGAGCGGGACGGGGCAGTGCTGCTTGCGGCCGCAGCGGGCGCACTCGGCACCGGTGAAGACGGCGTCGAGCATGTCGGCGACGGAGTCGATGAAGGCGGCTTCGTCCGTCCAGACGCCGGCCTCGAAGTTGCGGCGCCGCGGGCTCTTGGCGCCGAGGCCGGCGCCGGTGAGGTTCGCCGAGCCGAGGTACATCCGCCGGCCGTCGGCGATGAGGACCTTCGCGTGGATGCGCGGGCAGCGCCGCATGGTCAGCGTCGGCGGCACGCGCCGCTTCAGCTCCGCCAGCAGCGGCCCGCTGGGGACGCCGCTGTGGAGCAGGCGGACCTCGACGCCGCGGTCGGACAGGTCGGCGAACACGTCCACGATGCTGCGCGCCCGCCCGCCAGCGCTCGGCAAATGGACGTCCTTCACGTCGGCCGTCGCGATGAACAAACGGTGTCGGCAGCCGGAGAGCGCCTCCGTCAGCGCCCCCGCAAGGTGCTCCTCGTTGAGGATCAGCCGAACCATAGCCCCTCTATCGGCCTCTGGGGCGGAGTCTCTGCAAACCGCCGCGCGTGAAGAACGCCCAAGGCCGGGCGTCGGCGCGCAGGCAACTGCCCCAATTCGTGTGGTTGGCCTTCCGCGGCTCAGTAGTCTGGGTCCGCTGTGCGGCGAGATATTGTCAGAAGCTGTGGATGACGGGCGCAAAAGCGCGGCGTATCCTTGGTGCTGAGAAGGTCAGAACTTCCAGCAGAAAGGAATACGCCACATGGAAGAGATTACGACATCCG
>Ga0272441_10000587_pt1 | contig 82504 bp, 69 predicted proteins | sample SSMProp6N_FD_193582 | JGI IMG/M metagenome (GOLD analysis project Ga0272441, IMG submission 193582) | Marine sediment archaeal communities from Little Sippewissett salt marsh, Falmouth, MA, United States - SSM-Prop-6N | ecosystem: Environmental > Aquatic > Marine > Wetlands > Sediment ...
GCGAACAACCGAGAGGATTTTCTCCCGGACCGCTGGAAACTGCTCCGAGAAAACCAGAAAACTCAATAGCAAACCACGGGCCAGAGCTCTGGCGCCTACGGGGTGTGGTTCAAGACACGCTTACGATTCGACAGGATGTCGATAGAGATCGTTGGAAGCGGGCCATGGATGGCCGCGGAAGCGAGCGGAGGAGAGCCTGCGCAGGAGTGCACAGGATGTGCCCGACGTAGTAGGCGAATCCCCAATTCTATAGAGAGCCCCCCCGGCGCGGACCGGCGGGTTCGAAAACAAACGCGCCCCGGAGATCGCTCCGGGGCGCGTTCGGTGTGGTGCGTAAAGGCCGGCTCAGTCGGCCTTCTTCTTCTTGGCTATCGCCAGGATGATCAGCAGCAGCACCACGCCGCCGGCGATTCCGCCGATCAGCGGCAGGTTGAGCTTGCCGGGTTCCTTGTTGCTCCCGCCCGGCTTTGCGGCCGGGGCCTTCCCGGGCTTGGGGGGAGTCTTGCCGGGGACGCCCTTGGCACCTGCGTCGAGCACGATGCGCACTGGTTTCTCGTCGAGAGTCACCTTGCGGCTCTTGACCTGGTTGCTTCCGGGCAGCTGCCACTTGATGGTGACGTCACCGGCGAAGAGCTGGCTGAAGAAGCCCTCGCTGGTCCCGGCGGTCACGTTCCAGGCGCCCAGGCAGACCTTGTCGTTCCAGGCGGTGACCTTGACGGGCCCGACGACCTTGCCGCCCAGCGGCAGGCAGACGCGCGCCACCAGCGGCGACTCCGCCTCCAGCATCCTGGGGAAGAAGTAGAAGTCGCCGTTGGCCAGGACCACGCCCATGTCCTGGGCCGCGTCGCCGGTGAAGTCGGCGACCACCCCGTGCTGCTGGCCCTTGGTCTCCACCCCGCCGATGCTTTGCCGCTCGGTGATGTCCAGGGTGTGGGCGTGGCCGAAGCTCCGGAAACCGCGGTTGAAGAAGATGTGCGGCCCGTTGCTGGGCATTTCCGAGTAGACCCAGAAAAGGTCCTGGCGACCGTCATTGTTGACGTCGCAGGTGTGGCCCCAGAGGCCGCCGGGCTTGGAGATGTAGGCCACCTCTCCGGAGATGTGCACGCTCTGCTCGAAGCGGAACCCGCCCGGCTTCTTGCCGGGGCGGTTGTGCCACAGGCGACAGCCGTCGTCGGCCACCGTGAAGACGTCCAGGCGCCCGTCCATGTCCCAGTCGCCGAAGAAACCGCTGCCCGGAGCGCGGCCCACGGCCATATCGCAGGCGACTCCCGGCGCGAACTTGCCGACCGCGGTGCCCTTGAAGAAGACGCTGGCGTCCGTCCCGGGCCAGATCACATCGACCAGCGCGTCGCCGGTTATGTCGCCCACCAGGCAGCGCCCGGGCTTTCCGAGCTTGGCCACATCGACCTTCTTGTCGATCGGCAGCTTGCTGGCCGAGAAGCTTCCGTTCGCGGCCGGCGCCAGCAGCGAGGGTCCCTTCTCGCCGCTGAAGATCACCGCGACCTTGCCGGGGGTCCCGGAGTCCAGCACCGCCAGGCCCAGGCACTTGCCGGCGGGCGCCCCTTCGACCTTCTTCGGTGCAGCGAAGGTCCCGTCGGCCCCCTGCAGGCACATGCCCAGACCCTGGCCGTTCCAGGAGAGCAGGTCCAGTCGGCCGTCGCCGTTGAAGTCCGACCAGGCCACCGCCTGGCTCTTGGACGTCAGCTTGCGCTTGGCGGTCTCCTCCACGAGCTTGTAGGGCTTTTCCTCGAAGTGGAAGAGGCGGTCTCCCGAGTCGCAGGCCAGGTAGAGCGTCAGACGGCCCTTGCCGTCGAGGTCCACCGCGCGCGAGTCGGTCACCTTGCCCTTGATGTTGCAGACCTTCTGGGGCTCGTCCCACTTCACGCCGCTGGCGACCGGCACGTCGGTGTCCGGGTACTTGACCAGCAGCTCGGTGATCTTCAGAAGCATGTCCGAGCCGCCCGCCCAGGTGCCCTCCATCCGGTCGTCGCGCTTGAATATGTCGAAGACGTTGGGCTTGTCGGTGGCGTCCAGCGAGTACCAGCGCCCCTTCATGTGCAGCAGGAAGACGTCCTCCTGGTTCTCGCCGCGGCCGGTGAAGAACAGTACCGGCTCGTCGCCGACTTCCTTGATCTTCTCGCCGAAGGCCTTGGCGTGGGCCTTCAGGGCGGTGACGGTCAGGTCGATCACCAGCGGTCCCTTGGGGGGCTTCTTCTTTTCCTTGAGGGTGCGTACAATCTTGGCGGTGACCTTCCCGTCCTTGGGCTCGCTCAGCTCGACCACCAGGATGTAGTCGGCCTGTTCTACGAGGTTCACCGGAGTGTAGCCGGGGTTGATGTACGCCCTGGCGATCCCCGCGATCAGCAGTGCCGCCGCGGTAAAGATAATGTAGAGCCTGGTTCTGTGTCTTGCCATCTGCGGTCTTCCTCCTTCGGACTTCGCTCGGCACCGGGCCGTAACGAAGGTCTGAGCCTCGGCCTCAGCCACGGATGGTGCAACTAACCCGCCGTGACGGGCCGGGCCCACTCCCTAACCCCCAATGCGCCCGGACGGGCGCTCCCTGCCCTGCCCGCAGAACCCATTTGCGCGACAGGACCTGATCCAGAGACGGATTCACACCATTGTATCGCGCAGGCACTCCGCCGGCAACTCACAAGCCACCACGGATCTCGGATCCGGCGGCCACTGACATATACACCGCCGGGCCCGTCTCATATCTATTCAAATCCGGTACTACCCGGCTGATATCCCTCGGGCTCAGGCACTTCCCCGCACATGTGCGCTCCCGGTTCCGCGACGGGCCGCAGCGCAGAAAATCGGGTTGCCCGCGGCGGCCGACCGGATATAATCGGTGTCGACTTCAGTGTGCCCGTAGCTCAATTGGATAGAGCACCTGACTACGGATCAGGAGGTTGGGGGTTCGACTCCTCCCGGGCATGCCAGAAAACAATCAGCCCCGGACCTTGGTCCGGGGCTGTTTTGGTTTCAGCGCAGAAGGAATAGAGGGCGCTGAAGCCGGGAACGTCGGTAGAGAGGTCTGACATGCCAAGCCCCGTTGGAGAGCCCGACATCCTGGTCCTGATCTGTGACCAGCAGCAAAGAAACGTGCTCGATATTTATGGCGGAGCGGTTCAAACCCGGGCGTGGAGGGATCTGGCTGCCAACGGCGTAGTCTTTGATCATTTCTACTGCGCAACTCCTCTGTGTGTGCCGACCCGGCCCTCCATGATGACCGGGCGATGGCCTCATGCACACGGCTCGACTTCTTTCAGTGACGGCAGTGTGGAAGACAGCGACTATGGTTTGGTCAACAGCGGAGAAGAACTGCTCATTGACCGGCTTCACGACACGGGATACCGGGTTGCGCATGCAGGCATATGGCACATTAACCGCCTTCCGGGCGATGATCGATCCGGCGAGTACCCCCTCTTTCGTGAGAAGCAATTCCCGTATCGGGAATACAGAGACATGCGAGGCGACCTGTCTCCGGGAGATAAACCTGCTGCGGTCGCCGTCGAAACCCCTTCGGAGACAGGGCGGAAGGAGTGGTCCTTCAGCACGCCCGTACCGGTCCTGTGGCGGGGGCCGATCGAGGACCATCCCGATATGGTGTCGGCGCGCACCATCGCCGATTTCATTGCCTCCACGCCCCGGGATCAGCCGTTGGCCGCGTGGTGTTCGGTCGGAGCTCCGCATCCGCCGCTGCTTGTGCCTGAACCGTTTTTCGGCATGTTCGATGCGAAGGATATGGTGCCGCCGCCCGGATTCGGCGCGGACATGTCCCATCTTCCACGCACGATCAGGGACATGGCGCCCGGTCGCCAGGCGGTTCGAGACTGGACGTGGGAGTCATGGGCAACGGCGATCGCCGCCTACTACGGCTATACGGCATTTGCTGATCATTGCATGCAGGTTGTGCTGGATGCGGTGGAGAAAGCCGGCCGGACATCCCGCACCATCATCGCCGCCACGACCGATCACGGCGAAATGCTGGGATCACACAACCTCTATCAGAAAGGCGTCCTTTATGATCGGGCGTGCCGACTGCCCTTCGTTCTGAGGGCCCCCTGGATTCAAGGCGGTCGCCGATCTCAACTGGCTTCCCAGGTCGATCTCGCCCCCACACTGCTGGATCTCGCGGGAAGAGCCCCCATGGATCGCGCCCAGGGCCAGAGCCTTGTACCCATCCTGGAAACGCCGTCGACCAAAGGGCCGGACCACCAGTTCATCGAATTCAACGGCTACATAGAAGGCGGCATTTACACACGGGCTGTCGTGACAGATCGCTTCAAGTACATCTATCACCACCTTGACAAGGAGTTGCTGTTCGATCGCTGTTCCGACCCTGACGAACTGCACAACCTGGCAGATGGTGTTGCCCACGCGCCAACGCTGAACGCTTTGCGTCGTGCGTTGCGGCGATGGATGCATGACACCGGAGACTTTCTGAATCTCGAATTCTGATTCGAGCCGTACGTCGCCGCGAACATCCGGGGGTCTCGCCGGGGCGCAGTCGGCGTCCTCGAGCGTCGCTCTGCGTTGCTCCGTCACTCTTGACTCGTGATCGGGAAACGCCGGCAAGTGGCGGGGCGTTTCTGGATTCCGCGGTCCGGGCCCGATAAGATCAGCGCCGGAGGGACCGCGGATGTTCCTGGGAATCGACATCGGCTCGACCACCGCCAAGGCGGTGCTGCTGGGCGCCGACGGCGCCGGCCTGGCCACGGCGATCGTGCCCACCGGTCACCGGCCGCGCGAGGTGGCCCGGCGGCTGCGGGCCGAGGTGCTCGCCGCGGCCAGTTGCTCCGCCGCCGATAGGACGGTGGCCACCGGCTACGGCCGGGGCATGGTCGACTTCGCCGCCGAGACGGTTACCGAGATCACCTGCCACGCGCGCGGAGTCCGGCAGCAGCACCCGGGAGTCCGCACTGTGATCGATATCGGCGGTCAGGACTCCAAGGTCATCCGACTGGACGAAGCCGGACTGGTGCGCGACTTCGCGATGAACGACCGTTGCGCCGCGGGCACCGGGGCCTTCCTGGACGTGATCGCCTCGCGCTTCGGCCTGACGTTGGACGAACTCGCGGAGCTGCACGCGGCCAGGCCCACGCCGCTGGAGGTCAGCTCCACCTGCGTGGTCTTCGCCGAGACCGAAGTCGTCAGCCTGATCTCACAGGGCAACGAGCTCAACGACGTTCTGGCCGGCGTGCACCGCGCCCTGGCCCGCCGGGTTGCCGCCACCGCCAGGCAACTCGGCGCGCCCGAGCCCGTCTGCTTCTCCGGCGGCGTGGCCCTCAACGAGACCATCCGCCGCGAACTGGAGCAGGCCCTGGAGAAGCCGGTAACCCGCTGCAGCGAACCCCAACTCACCGCCGCCCTGGGCGCCGCCCTGATCGCCCGGGGCTCCCGCGGGTAAGGATCTCCCGATCCTGTCCATCCCGTCCAACCATGGACAAAGCCCGGGGCGAACCCATTGACCACCGTGCTGACCCTCCGGCGTTCGATAATGTGCTGTTCCGCAATGAGATAGGGTTGCGCGCCGGGGCCGGGAAAATGCTCTGCAGGGGTTGACATTCGGGAACTCTCCTATCGTACTGTAGTTGCGGTGTGAGCGGTGCTCGGAGCGCCGTTGAACGTTCAGGGATGAGGAAGGCGCAAGGATGCGTGTGAGCAGGGGCTGACGGAAGTGTACCCTCGCCGGGCTGTGCCCGGGGAGGGTTTTTGTTTGGCCTCGCGCGCGCGGATTCCCAGGCCGACCTCCGAGTCGCAAGCTGTCCGGAACCGACTGCGACCCCGCAAGGGGACGGTCCGGGCGGCTGAGGTTGCGGCTGGTTCGACGGCGCCGGCTCGAGACGGAATTCGAGCCGGGAGGTCAGGGAGGCTTCCGACGTGTCGCTGCTGCGCATCAACAACAACGTCGCCGCGCTCAACACCCAGCGCAACCTCAACGTGAACAGCTTCCGGCTGGGCAGGACGTTCCAGAAGCTCTCCAGCGGTTTCCGGATCAACACCGCCTCCGACGGGCCGGCGGACCTGATCATAAGCGAGGGCCTGCGCGGGCAGATCGGCGGCCTGAGGGCCGCGATCCGCAACACCCAGGAGGCCTCCAACCTGGTGGGCATCGCCGAGGGCGCGCTCAAGGAGATCAGCGATCTGCTGGTGAGCATGCGCGCGCTGGCGACCCACGCCGCCAACCGCGGGGTGGTCACCGACGAGCAGAGAGCCGCCGACCAGGAAGAGGTCGACAACATGCTCCGGACCATCAACCGCATCAACGCGGCCACGCGTTTCGCCGGCGAGTCGATCTTCACCGGTTCCGCGCGGACCTTCCACCTCGGCGAGGGCGGTACGCCGGAAGACCAGGTGAGCAACCTGATCATCCCGGTCGTCTCCACCGGGCAGATCGCTTCAGTACGCGGGACGCTCGGTGCCTTCCAGAAGAACACGCTGCAGACCAATATAAACAGCCTCAGCGTCTCGCTCGAGAACGTCACCGCCACCGAGAGCTATATCCGCGATACCAACGTGGCCGAGGAGACCAGCAGCTTCACCAGGAACCAGATACTGGTCCAGGCAGGGGTGAGCGTGCTGGCCCAGGCCAATGTCCAGTCGCAGTCGGTGCTGCAGCTGCTGGGGTAGCCGGGTAGCCTGTTATCGATCCCGATCCCGATACCGACGCCGATCAGTTCTCGTGCGCGAGTGAAGCTGTTCGGGGTTCGAAACGAGTGTGCTTCTGCTACATGCGGGCAATGCGGCTGCGCAGCTGTTTGTGCGAACAGCTTCAGGGCCGGTCTTCTTCTTCCCCTTCGGCGGAGTCGTCCTCTTCTTGGGGCTTGGGGCTCCCGGCGGAGCCCATCGCGCCGAAGGCGCCGGCCAGAGCGTCGAGTCCCTCGGCCTTGGCCTGGGCGGCTTCGATGTTCTCGCGCTGGATGGCCTCGTAGATCTCCTGGCGGTAGACGGGGATCGATTTGGGGGCGGTGATCCCCAGGCGCACGGTGTCGCCGCGGATGTCCACGATGGTCACGCGGACGTCGTCGCCGATCACGATGGTTTCGTCCTTGCGGCGGGAGAGTACCAGCACGACGGCTACTCCTTCCCGCCGGCCGGACCGGCGCCGGCCGCGGGGGTGGGAGTGCCGCCCAGCGGGCCGGGCTTGCCGCCCGGGAAGACCGGGTGCTTGGTGGTGTACTCCGGGCCGGAGAGCACCAGCTGCTTACCGAGACGCTTCTCTGCGTTGAAGATCACCGGGCCCAGCAGGTTGGCGGTCATCTTCCATGGGTCGGCGGGGATCGAGAGGATCACGCAGATTACCGCGTCTTCGACCTTCTCGATCTGCAGAGCCTTGAGCTCTTCCCTGTTGACCGAAATGCGATAGTCGGCCTTGAACAGCAGCGGGTCGCAGACCACGAAGGCCAGTTCGGGGCGATCGGTGGACTGCAGCCACTTGAAGGGTGTGTCCTCCGGACCGTCGAAGATCACGAAGCCGCGGGTGTCCGGGAACCCGACGATCCCCTCCGGAAAGACGATGGCCGCCGAATCGTCGACGGTCACCTCACCGAACCTGCTGGTCTTTACGAGCATATTCCCCTCACGGCGCTGAAAGCTGTTTTTCCCCCTTCGGCCGGCATGTTAACTCTCTGACAACGCCGGCGCCAGAGGAAAACGCGCGGGGTGCGAGGCGCGGGGCGCTGTGCAACAGGGACCCGTACTGTCAATCCCGGGCATCGATGCGGGAGTTCCCGGTCCCGGTGCGGTGTGCAGGGCCCGAGCGTTCCAGGCAGGGCTTTCTGCGTGGACGGACAGGAGGAGCAGGATGAAGAACCCGGCGTTTTGCCTTGAAGGCCGTGCCCGTGCAACGGGTTCGGCGACCTGGTCGCCTACTGGTACGAGCAGGCCGTCTTTCAACGGCCCGCTAGAGGAAATCCGCCAGGCTTCTCGGCAGGGTCTGGGCGGCCATGCTCAGGGCGGCGTCCATTACGTTGCGCAGGTTCTGGAAGTCCATTGCCGCGCGGGAGTAGTCGAGGTCGTTGGTTTCCGACAGGAGCGCGGTGAGGTTGTACTCCTCGTCCTCCTGGCGGGTCTTGATGGCTTCGGTGCGCTGCACCCGCGCGCCTATCTCGGCGCGGGTCTTGAGCAGTTCGTCGGTGGCGTTGTCGATCAGGGTGATGGCGTTGCTGATGCCCGCCCGGTCGTTGGCCTGCAGGTCGGCGCTGAGGTCCATCAGCGAGGTGAAGAGGTTGTCGGCGCGGACCCCGGCGACTTCCAGGATGCCCAGGTCGGCGGCGGTATTGCCGCCGTTCTCGGTGATGGTCATGGTCGCGCCGTTGAGGCGGCTGTAGACGTTGAGGCCGTCGCCGCCGGGGTTGATCTCGGCGTAGATGTCGACTCCGGAAGCGTTCAGGGCCTCAAGCATGTCGCCGACGGTGTTCCAGGCAGCCGGCAGGAAGGTCTGGCTGGCCCCGCCGTTGTTGATGGTGAAGCCGCTGGGGTCCAGGCCCGCGCCGCCCAGCAGCGAGGTGATCTTGGTGTGCGAGGTCACCGCCGGGTCGACGTCGGTGCCGACCAGCAGGGGCCCCGCGGCGGAACCGAGGATGCCCAGTTCGCGGGCGGTGGAGCCGCCGCCGAGTTCCTGCACGCTGATGGGTCCGCCGCCCCCGGAGATCTGCAGCGCGTCGCCGGCGGCGGTGGCCGCGACCGCCAGGCCGGTGGCGTCATTGATGATGGTGGCCACGTCCTCGACGGTCTCGGCGGTGGTGAGATCGACGTCGGCCACGGTGCCGCCGCCGTAGATGATGCGGATCGAGCCCGGGGTCACCCCTCCCCCGCCGTTGAGCTCGCTGAGCCGCGTGCCGGTGGCGTCGACCGAGAGGTCCAGGGCGGGATCGAGGTCGGCGATTCCGGTGACCGCCGCGTCGAAGGCGTTGAAGACGTCGGCGCCGTTGACGCTGACCTGGTTGATGGCGTTCTCGGTGAGCTGGACCTTTACGTGGGCCATGTCGCCGTTGTAGCGCACGTCGCCGCCCGCGGTGATCTCGAAAGGCACGGTCATGGTCTCGTGGCCGCCGAAGATGTAGCGGTCGCGGAAGCGGCGGTTGGCCAGGTCCACCACCTCGGCCAGGATCTGGTCGACCTCCCCGGAGGCCTGCGAGCGGGTGGTGGCCGACTGGGTATCGTTGGCCATCTTGACCGCGAGAGTCCTGGCGCTGGTGGCCAGGTCGTTGACGTCGCCCAGCGTGCTGTCGGCCAGCGAGAGGAAGCTGGTGCCGGCCTGGCCGTTGCGGATGTACTGGACGGCTCGGGCGATGCGGGTGTCCAGGCCGATTACCTGGTCGGAGATCAGCGGGTCCTCGCTGGGGTTGTTGACGATGCGCCCGGTGGCGATCTGGTCCTGGAGGCGGATGGCCCGGCGGTTGTTGTTGAACAGGTCCCGCAGGACCGTGTCGATCATCATCCGGTTGGTTACGCGCATTTCAGGCCTCCTTGCCTCTGCAGGCCTTCGAAGCGCGGCCTGCGGAGCACCAGAGCATTTGAGCAGCTGAGAGCGGTGGATGTGGAAGACGCCACATCATCGATGTACAGGGCTCTCCTGCGATCTGCCGCTCTGCTGCTCAAATGCTCAGACTCCCCATGTGCCACTTCGCCAACTGCTCGCTAGGTCCTGTTGATCAGCGTGTCGAGCATTATGTCGCTGACCGAAATGACCCGGGCGGCGGCCTGGTAGGCGCGCTGGAACTGGATCATCTTGGTCATCTCCTCGTCGAGCGACACGCCGCTTATCGCCTGGCGCTGGTTCTCCAGGCGCATGACGATGTCGTTGCGCACCGCCAGGCGATCGTTGGTCCTGAGCCCTTCGGTGCCCAGGCGGCCGACGATCGCCCGGTAGGAGTCCTCGAATGTCTTGGTGCCGCCGTCGGCGACCTCGCGGTCCCGCAGGGCCAGCAGCTCCAGGAGGTTGTCGGTGTCGCCGGGGGCCAGGGTCCTGCCGGTAGCGATCAGGCGCTCGTCGGCCAGGACGCTGGAGTTCACGTCCATGGTGGCCGCGTCGTGGCCGGCCCAGAAGGTGTTGACGCCCATGGTGGCCAGCAGCCCCGAGCTGTCGTGGCTGAAGAAGAAGCCGGTGGTCGCAGGACTCGCCGAGTCGAAGCGCAGGCGCCCGCTGGCGTCCAGCGACGCGGTCACCGTGCCCGCGGGAACCGCCGCGTTGAAGTTGGCCACGAAGTCCTGCAGGGAGTCGTCGTTGCCGCCGATCCCGTCGAGGTCCACCGGCACGGTGATCTCGGATATCTGGCCGCTGCCCAGGGCCACGATGGCCACGGTTATCGACCCGTTCTGCACGCTGAAGGTGTTGCCCGCGGGCGTGAAGCCCAGGTCCAGCTGGTCCAGCGTGACCGAGGGGTCGATGGCCGCGTTCTCGCTGACCACCGACGTGCCGGTGACCGCGCCGGTGCCCACCGAGTGGATGCGGTTGAACTCGAAGATCAGCTCGGCGGCGAACTTGTCGAGGTCGCCGATGTAGCCGGCCAGGACCCGGTCGCGCACGTCGATGGTCGCCGCCAGCTTCCCCTGGGTGGCCATGAACGGGGAGTTGTCCTCGAGGAAGCGCACCTCGGTGGTGGGCAGGCCGTTGGTGACCTCCAGCTGGGTGGTCAGGTGGAAGGAGTGCGTCAGCAGCACCAGGGGCATGCCCCGAGTCGTCACGTTGACCGCCCCGCTCTTCTGTTCGATAGCGGTGATGTCCACCAGCTCGGCCAGGCTGGCCAGCTTCTGGTCGCGACGGTCGCGCAGGTCGTTGGCGGTGATCTGCCCGGCGCCCTCGGTGGTCGAGATCTGGCGGTTGAGGTCGGCGACTTCGTCGAGCAGCTCGTTGACCTTCTCCACCTGGGCGTCGACGTCGTTGTTCAGCTGGGTGTAGAAGTCGCGCATGGCGGTGTAGGTGACGTTGACCATGTCGCGCAGCGCCAGGGCCTGCTGGACCACGACGCTGCGGGTGGCCTCGCCCTCGACGTTGACCGAAAGGTCCTGCAGCGCGTTGTAGAAGCGGTTGAAGGTCGTGGACAGGTCGTTCTCGGAGAGCTCGTTGAAGATCGCCTCGAGGCGGTTGTAGGCCGAGGCCAGGGTCTCGTCGCTCTTGAGCTGGCTGAGCGAGTCGCGCTGCTGGGTGAGCAGGAACTCGTCGACGATGCGCTCGATGCCGCGGATATCGACGCCCCGGCCCACCGCTCCCCAGGGGTACACGGTGGGGAGGGAGGCGGTGAGGTCGGCGCGCTGCCGGCTGTAGCCCGGCGTGTTGGCGTTGGCCACGTTGTGGCCGACGACATCCAGCCCGTTGCGCTGGTTCAACAGCCCGGAGAGCGCGGAGGTCAGTGCGTTGGAGATGGCCATGGCGCTCCTCCCTGCCTAGATCTGCTGGTCGAGGACCGTTGCTTTCCGGGCGCCCTGGTCCCTGCCGTCCGGCCGGTAGCCGGAGCCTTTCCGGCAGGCCCTGGACAGGAGTTCGAAGAAGCTGTCCACGTTGGCGGTGGCTTGCTTCAGGAGCATGCTGTTGCGGCGGCCGGTCTCGCGCAGCTGACCGGCAACCTTCCTGAGCTGCCGGCCGACGTTGCGCAGGCGCAGGCCCTCCTCGCGGGGCGCCTTCTCGACAATGGTCTTGAGCCCGGGTTCCTCGCCGATCCCCAGCTCGCGGCCGAGTTCCAGAACCAGCTGCACGCGCCGGGCCTCCGAAACCTCCAGGCGCGCGGACCACTCCTCCTGCTCGGCGACGATTTCGGCCAGCAGTTCGGGGTCGGCCGAGACCACCGCGGCGCGGGCATCCTTGGCCAAATCCAGGAGCTTGCGGGTCAGCTCCAGTTCGGAAGTCAGGATCCGGGCGAGTTCGTCGAGTCTGTGGCTCATGTCTCTCTCCCTGCTTCAGTTATCGGACTTCCGGGGTGCTCCTTGAGGAGCGCTCCTTGAAGTCCCGGTCGAATCTTCGTGTCCAAGCGGTTCGGCGGCAGAGGCTTGCGGTGATGTCGCGGAATGTGCCTGCTCGGCGGCGGCGGCGTAGGCCCGGCGTCCCATGATCTGCCCGAAGAGCGCGTCGCCGACTCCGAAGCCCCCGCGATTGGCGATCATCCTGGAGTACTCCTCGTCGGCCAGGCCCTGGTACATCGAGCCCGCAAAACCGCCGGAGAGCGGGCCCTCCTGCGGAACGGTCTTGCGCGCGGCCTGGAAGAGCGTGTTTATGGAGACGGCTTCGAGCTGGCGGCACAGGAACCTCAGGAATCCGGTGTTGTTCTCGAGGTCCTTGGGTATCCGCCCGCTCGCGAAGAGTGCCTCCCACTCGCGTTCCTTGCCGGGCTCTACGCGGCCGGCACCGGCCTGCCGGGAGCGCGCCGCCGGGGAACTCAGCAGGTGACCGACCGAGAGGGAATCCACGTCTCTGCCTCCGCCTACCTGCTCACCAGCTTGGCCTGCAGCGCGCCGGCCCGCGCCAGTTCCTTGATGACCGCGATAAGCACTTCGGTTCCGCCCAGGCCCTCCAGGGCGCCCTTGAGGTCCGAGAAGGTGGACTCCGCGCGGATGTTGATGGTCTGGCCGCCCACGCCGATCTCCGCGGGGCTGATGCGCACGTTGCCGGTGACCACCACCACGCCGCTGCGTTCGTTGATGACCACCTTGGCGGGCGGATCGACTACCACCGGCATGTTCATGATCTCGCGAACGAAGGCCACGCGCTTCCTGGTCCAGTCCCGGGGCACTTCGACGCGCACGCGGGTGGGGCCCATGGCCCTGGCCGCCGGGGCGTCCTCGGGCATGCGCAGGCCGATGTTGATGGCGTCGGCGATGTCGTTGCTGAGCGCGAAGTTACCCTTTTCCGCGCCCATGATCAGGTCCAGGTAGAAGACCTTCTCGCCCTTTTCGTTGATGCGGTAGTTCTCCAGCGCCTTGGAGGCGATCTCCTTCTCGATGGTGGCGCCCTTGGCGACGGAGCCCACCGTCTGGTGCGCGCCGCTGCCCGCCGCCACGGTTCCCTGCGCGCGGGCGTAGACGGACCTGGTGTCGTCGGTGTGCAGCGGCGTGGGCAGCAGCTCGCCGCCCGAAAGGCTGGTGGCGTCGCCCATGGAGGAGACGGTGACGTCGATGCGCGTGCCCTTGGGCGTGTCCGAGCGGATCCGGGCGGTGACGAAGACCAGGGCGACGTTTTTGGAGGGCAGGTCCGAGGGCTGCACGCTGAACTTCATGCGCGTGAGCAGCACGGCGATGCGCTTCTGGGTCTCGCGGCCCTTGTCGCCCGTGCCGCGCAGGCCGACCACCAGGCCGACCCCGAAGACCTTGTGCTCGCGCATGCCCTTGATCTCGGCCACGTCGCGCACGCTGCTGGCGCGGGCCGCGCCGGAGAGCGCCAGGCCGGTGGCCAGGAGTACGCTCAGTGCTGTTAGGATCTTGCGCACGGCCTTGTCTCCCCTCAGAAGATGTTGACGAAGTCGAACAGGCGGTGCAGCCAGCCGCGCTTGTTGGCGTCGCCGACCGCGCCCTTGGGACGGTACTGTATGTGCGAGTCGGCCACCCGGTCGGAGTCGACGGTGTTGCCCTCCTTGATGTCCTGCGGGCGGATGCGCCCGGTGAGGATCAGTTCGCTGCGCTCCTCGCCGATGGTCACGCGTTTGCGGGCCTCGAGCATCAGCGTGCCGTTGGGCAGCACCTCGATGACCTCGGCGGTGATCCTGGCCTCGAAGGTCTCCTTGTGCTTGATTTCGCCCTCGCCCTCATGGCTGCGGCCGGCCTTGATGTCCATTTCCGGCTTCTTGCTGGTGGCGGTCAGGGGCTCGTAGGTCAGTCCCTTGCCGCCCTTGGTGGACTTGATGTTGAAGGCCTTGGGGATCTCCAGCTTGGCGGCGAACTCCTTCTCGTACTCGGTCTCCAGGGACGTCGTGGCCGAGTTGTTCTCCCTGATGACGATGGTCACCAAGTCGTGTTCGCGAACCTCGATGTCCCGGAGGGGGTTCTGGTCGCCCCAGATGCTGTCTTCTCCGGCGCGTTCCTTGCGCTCGTGCCCCCCTTCCGCCGCGCCCGCGCAGCAGGAGGCCATGGCCAGGCTCAGGATGGCGATCAGGGGCGTCATCTTCTTCATGCTTCAGTCCACCTTGACAATGCCGTTGCCGGCGATCCGCACCGAGAGCGCGGGGCGCCCGCCCTTGCGCTCCACCAGAATCACGTCTCCCAGGCCGCCGCCGGACCTGGCCACCGCCTTCTCGGTAACGCGCACCGCGCCGACTTCCGAGACGATGGTCACGGCCTGGCCGCGGCGCACGATCTTCTGCTTCTTGAACATGGCGGCCTGCAGCGGCTGGCCCGCGCGGATCGAGCGCGCGGCACAGGCACCGGCCAGTCCGCGGCCGTCGGTCAGGTAGCTGGCTCCCAGGTCGGTCAGGCTGATCTCGGCCTTGCGCAGGTCGCCGGGCATGATCATCTCGTCGCGCTTGAGGTCCCGCGTGGAGACCAGTACCTGCATCCGCGCCGAGGTCTTGGTGTAGGCATGCAGGCGCGCAACGCGCTGGCGGCCGCGCTTGAGGACCACGACCACGTTCTGGCGTCCCAGGCGCATGCGGCCTGTCGGCCAGCGAACGTCGGGCGTCAGGTCCTCGAGCGATCCGGCCGGCAGTTCTCCGTAGACCCGGCCCCCGACGTGAACGTCGAGCCTCTCGGGATCGCAGGAGAGGCGCTTGGCCAGTGCCGCCCGGACCCAGCCGGCGAAGCGCCTGGCCAGCCTGTTCCGGGCCTGGCTGTCCCGGGAAGATGCTGGCGGGGTGCGCCCGGCCGGCGTCTTCTTCTTCCGGGGCGCGCGCACCTTCGGCGCCGGCCCGGGGCGCGGCGCTTCCTTGCAGGGGTGGCAGACGACCTCGCCGGCTCCCACTACCCTGAAGCTGCCGCGATCGAAGCCTTCTTCCTCCAGGCGACAGGCGACGTCGTCGCGCCTGAAGGCCTTGCGCCCGCCGGCTGAGGGTGCTGGTCCCAGCAGGACCTTCGCGGCCGCCCCCGCGCCCGTGCCGTCGATCCCGGCGACCTCGTCGAGGTGCACGAACTCGCCGCGGACGGCGGCGGAAGCGCGCAGCGTTACGGTCAGTGCGGCCCGTTTCTCGGCGGCGCCGGCAACGCCCAGCACGGCGAGAAGCAGGGCCGCGGAAGCGGTGCGGATCATCTTACCTCCTGAGCGCGGCGGTGGTCTGGAGCATCTCGTCCGCCGTCTGGATGGTCCGGCTGTTCATCTCGAAGGCGCGCTGGGCCTTTATCAGGTTGATGAGTTCCTCGGCGGCCTTGACGTTGGAGGCCTCCAGGAACCCGGACTGCAGCTCGCCGAACTGGTCCTCGCCGGGGTTGCCGGTGGTTGCGGTGCCGCTGGAGGTGGTCTCCTGGTAGAGGTTGCCGCCCAGCAGGCGCAGGCCGGAGGGATCCGGGAAGGTGGCCAGCTCGATCTGGCCGAGGTCCTGGGGGGCCTGGTCGGCGAAGATGGCCTGGACCGTTCCGTCGCGGCCGATGCTGATGTCGATGGCGTCGGCCGGCACGTTGATGTTGCTGGTCAGGGGGTAGCCCTGGGTGGTGACGATGTCGCGGTTGGCGTCGATGTGGAACGAGCCGTCGCGGGTGTAGCCGGTCTCGCCGCCGGGCAGCGTGACCTGGAAGAAGCTGAACTTGTCCAGGAGCATCACGTCCAGGCCGCGCTCGGTGGGCAGCGGCGTGCCGGGCACGAAGATCAGCGGGGTGGCCACGTTGAACACCCCGTGGCCCACCTGGATGCCGGTGGGAATGTAGCCGCCGGCGGTGGCCGAGCTGGTGCCCGGCTCGCGCAGGCGGGCGTAGAATAGGTCGTGGAAGTCGGTGCGCTGGCGCTTGAAACCGGTTGTGTTGACGTTGGCCAGGTTGTTGGCGGTCACGTCGACGTTGCGCTGCTGGGCGTCAAGCCCGGTGGCCGCGGTCCAGAGTGCTCTGATCATCTTCCCGCCTCCTTCAGCCGCCCAGTCGGGCGATTTCCGTTACCGCCCGCCCCAGCAGCTGGTCCTGCATGCGAACGAAATTGATGTTGGCCTCGTAGGAGCGCATGGCCTCTATCATGTTGACCATGGTCTGTGCGGCGTTGGTGCCGCTCATCTCCAGCGCGCCCTGCTGTATGTGGGAATCCGCGCGGGCCTGGCGCTCGCCGGCCGAGCCCGGCGCGGCGAAAAGGTTCTGCCCGGTCTTGTAGAGCAGCTCGGGGTGCTCGAAGTCGCGCAGGGCAACCTGGTCGATGGTCTCGCCGGTCCTGGCGCTCCTGACTTCCCCGTCGCCGCCGACCGTGAAGTTCCCGGTCTCGACCTGCAGCGGGGAGCCGCTCTCGCCGAGAACGCGCCAGTTGCCGTCGGCGGTCACCAGTTCCCCGGCGGAGTTCACGCGGAAGTTGCCCGCGCGGGTGTAGCGGATTTCTTCGTTGCGTTCCACCATGAAGAAGCCGCGGTTGCCTACGATCGCCAGGTCGGTGCTCAACCCGGTGCTGCGCTTGGGGCCGGCCACGTGCGCGGTGCGCGTCTCGGCGATCATGCCGCCGCCGCCCACGGTCCAGAGCCTGCGCCGGTCCGGGCGGGGGCTCTCGCCGGCCGCCTCGCTGCGGGTCTTGTAGCTGCGCAGCACCGCGTAGTCCGGGCGGAAACCGGGGGAGTTGACGTTGGCCATGTTGTTGGCCACCACCTCGTGGCGGATCTGCGCGGCCATCGCGCCCCAGGCCGACTTGTACAGGCCGGTAATCATTGCCGCGCTTGCCCCTCTTCGGACGGGTCGTCCGCCTCCAGGGTTCGGCGGCAGCGGCCCTTGGCCGCGAGACGTTCGGCCAGCTCGAGTATCCAGCGGCCGAGGTCCCTGTCCGCGACGCGGACGAAGGCGTCGATCCTTCCGCAGGCTGCGGCCGCTCGGGGTGACATCTTGGATTCGCTCATGTAGTCCTCCGACAAGGGGTGCCGTTCCTGCGTAAATGCAAGGCCCGTGCCAGAGCTCTGCGGGAGCGGAGGATCTTTCCGATGCCTGGCGCAAGACGCTGCGCAGCAGTGCTTTAGGTTTGCCGGCAGATAGTGCTCCGGCTCCACCCCGGAGTCGGAATCGGGCGGGGGTGCGGAACATTTCTCCCCGGGACGGCGGATATTTCCGCCCCCGGCAGGCCGCTATTGAACGGCCTGCCAGGGCTCCTTTGGTCCCGCTGGTGCTCGTGCCCGGTCCCCGAGGGACGGCACTCGTGTGCACCGCGCGGACTGAGGTCCGGGCAGCCTCACGCGTACGTGCACGACGGGGGTCGCACCCGGGATGCGAGCTGCATCGCTGCGCTGCAATGTCGGCATTCCAGAGGAGGCGGTCTTCTGTAAGCATGGTTCGGCGGTCGGCAGTGTTTACGTGAGGAGACCACCGCAGATCCACTGAAGCGGGAACGGAATGTTCAGCGGGGTTTGCAGGGCCCGCCGAAGAGGCTATAATCTCCTCTGTCTGGAGATCGAATTGCATAGAGAACTGAAGCTGAGCCTGGTGCTGCTGCTGGCGGCGCTGCTCCCGGTGGTCGCGGGCGCGACGGCGGGGGAGGCGGCCGCAGAGAGCGCGTCACCCGCGCCGGCGCCGAAGGTCGCGGCCGGGGCTGCCGACGGGCCGGTCTTTGTCCTCAAGCTGACCGACGAGGACCGCGACGGCGCAATCAGCCGCTGGAACCTTACCTATCTGAAGCGTTGCCTGGAGCGTGCAGAGAAGGCCGGGGCCGTGCTCTTCGTCCTGGAGATCGACACCTACGGCGGCTCGGTGATGATCGTCGAACGCATGGGCAAGGCGCTCAGCTCGGCGAAGGGCCTGCGTACCGTGGCTTTCGTGCGGGAGCGCGCGATGTCCGCCGGGGCCTTTCTGGCCTATTCCTGCAACGAGATATACATGGAATCCGGCAGCAGGATCGGGGCGGCCACCCCCTGGGTTCCGGGGGCGCAGGGCGCGCCCCAGAACCTGCCTTCGAAGGTGGAGGAGAAGAACATCCGGTACGTGACCAAGACGTTCCGGGCGATGGCCGAGAAGAACGGACACAACGGTGCGCTGGCAGCGGGCATGGTCGACCCGGATCTGGAAATACTCGCCGTGCGCGTCGAGAACCAAACCGTGCCCATGACCCGGGACGAGTACGAGTCCGCCCTCAGGGACAACCGGGATCGCCGCAAGCTCTCCGCAGAACAGGTCATAGTCAAGAAGGGCAAGATACTGGTCTTCGACGCCAGGGACGCGGTCAGGTGGAAACTGGCCGGGCCGGGACCGAAGTACGCCGAGAGCCGCAAGCAGGGCGCCGGGACGGTCGCGGGGTTCGAAAGCCGCGAGGAGCTTCTGTCCTCGCTGGGACTGGCGCGGAACCGTCTGGTGGAGCTGGAGCCCAACTGGGGAGAGCATCTGGCCTGGTTCTGCTCCAGCGGGTGGATTGTCTCCCTGCTGATCACGATCGCGATACTCGCGCTCTACTCTGAGATGCACAAGCCCACCGGGATGGGCGCGGCCGTTTTCGTGATCGCGCTGGCCACCTTCTTCTGGGCTCAGTTCCTGGCCGGTACCGCGGGGCCGGTGAGCATTATCCTCTTCCTGCTGGGCCTGGCGCTACTGCTGGCCGAGATCTTCTTCATACCGGGGTTCGGATTCGCCGGTATCGGCGGCATAGTGCTTATGCTGGTCGGGATGATCAGCGCGCGAATCCCGGCGGACTTCTTCTCGCCGCCTGAGGGTTTCGAGCTTCCGGGTGTGCAGATGACCGGCGTCCTCCAGGCGGTTACGCCCGTGTTCATAGCAATGGGCGCGAGCGTGCTGGGGATAGCCGTGATCATGAGGTTTTTCCCGCAGCTGCCGATCTTCAGGCGCCTGGTGCTCAAGTCCGACCTGGGTTCGGCGGTGGTCACCGCGGCGCAGGCGGCGGGCGTTGAGACCACGGCAGACCTCGTGGGCATGACCGGCGTTGCCGCCACCAAGCTGCGCCCGGGGGGCTCGGCTCGCTTCGGCGACAGGCTGCTGGACGTCGTTTCCGACGGGGAGTTCCTGGAGGCCGGCGCAGCCGTGAAGATCGTCTCCGCCTCGGGGAACCGCGTCGTGGTCAGGAGGAACTAGCCCTTGGACCCGCTCGTCTGGGCCGTTGCGCTGTTGATCGCGGCCATGCTGCTGTGCTTCCTGGAGATCTTCATCCCCTCGATGGGGGTGATCACGCTGATGGCAGTCACCTGCGCAGCGACCAGCTGCTTCTTCGCCTTCAGGCACAGCGGGACGATGGGGGGCATCTTCATTCCTGTCAATGTCGTGGCCATGCTGCTGTCCTTCGCGCTGGCTTTCAAGCTGCTGCCGAGGAGCCCGCTGGTCCACAAGAAGTCGGCGATCGAGGACTCCGGCTACCAGCCGGTGGCGCCCGTGGACGACCTGGCCGGGGCGTCCGGCGCGGCCTTCACGGACCTGCGTCCCGGCGGAACCGCGATGATCAACGACCGCAAGGTGGACGTTGTCGCCGAGGGCGGTTACATTGAGAGGGGCGCCCGGATCAGAGTCCTCTCTGTCGAGGGCACCAAGGTGACTGTGGGCAGGGAAACCGTATGACCGGCGCGAGCCGGATCAGCCAGGAGTTCGAAAGGAGTAGGTCGTGAACGCAATCAACTCGGTGCTTGCCGCCGCGGTGCTGACGGGGAGCGGGGATATCCTCTGGGTGATCGGCATCATCGCGATCGTCATCTTCGGCCTGGTAGCCGTCTTCGTTCTGCTCAAGTACGGCATGCTCTGGATCCAGGCGATGATCAGCGATGCCCACGTGAGCATCTTCTCGCTGATCGGCATGAGCCTGCGCAGGGTGCCGCCGTCGCTGATAGTCCAGAACCGAATCGCCGCGGTCAAGGCGGGCATCGAGTTGCCCACCAACGACCTGGAGGCGCACTACATGGCCGGCGGGCGGGTGCCCAACGTGGTTCGGGCGCTGATCGCCGCCAAGAAGGCGAACATCGAGCTGGACTTCGGGCGGGCCAGCGCCATCGACCTGGCCGGCCGCGACGTGGTCGACGCGGTGCGCACCAGCGTGCATCCCAAGGTCATCGACTGCCCCGACCCCGGGCGCAGCCGCCCGACGATCGACGCGGTGGCCAAGGACGGAGTGCAGTTGAAGGCCAAGGCGCGTGTGACCGTGCGCACCTGCCTGGACCGCCTGATCGGCGGTGCCACCGAGGAGACGATCATCGCCCGGGTGGGCGAGGGAATCGTCACCACCATCGGTTCGGCGGGGACCCACAAGGACGTCCTGGAGAACCCCGACAGCATTTCCAAGATGGTCATGGGCAAGGGCCTCGACAGCGGCACGGCTTTCGAGCTGCTGAGCGTGGACATCGCCGACGTGGACGTCGGCGAGAACATCGGTGCTACTCTGCAGATAGCCCAGGCCGAGGCCGACAAGCAGATAGCCCAGGCCCAGGCCGAGAAGCGCCGCGCGCTGGCGGTGGCCCAGGAGCAGGAGATGGCCGCCGAGGTGCGCAAGAACCGCGCCCTGGTGGTCCTGGCCGAGGCCGAGGTGCCCAAGGCCTTCGCCGCGGCGCTGCGCGAGGGCAAGCTGGGTGTCATGGACTACTACCGCCTGCAGAACATCCAGGCCGACACCCGCATGCGCGACACCATCGGCGGCAACGAACAGACGCAAGAGCAGGATCAGTAGGCCGGACCGGGCGGAGGCACAGGAGTGTTACCCGGGCTCTGGGCCGTGACCATGCTGGCGGACAACGACTTCGGCGGCATCATCCAGCTCGTCGTCGTGGTCGCCTTCGTGGTTATCGGGCTCATAATCAAGGGGCTCGGCAAGCTCTTTGAGAGCGCCGGGAAGAAGCAGGAGAAGGATGCGAAACCGGGTGGGGGCGCAAGCCCCCCTCCGGCAGGCGAAACCCGCCGTCCCGAGGAGGCCCTCGAGCAGTTCTTCGAGGAGGCCAAGCAGAAGAAGAGGCAGCAGCAGGCGGTTCCTCCTGCCCGCGCCCGGAATCTCGACGACTTCTTCAACCAGATGGTCGGCGGAGGGCCGGCGCCCGCGCAGAGGCCCCAGGCACCGAAGGGCCGGGCCGTACCGGTCGCCCGGGCCGTGTCGGTCGCAGGCAAGCCCCGCGGAAAGGCCGGTGCGCTACGAAGCGCAGAGCCGGTTGCCGCCGGGGCTGTGGACTTGCGCTACAGCACCGAGGCCGTGGACAAGGCCAAGGCCGCCATAGCCAGGGCGCGCAAGCGCAAGGGGCGCAAACTGCGCGTGGTCCGGGCCGTGAAGGAGCCCCGGGCGGAGAGCGTCTCGACCGGAGCGCTCGGGAAGATCGGCCGGGCAGAGCTGATGCGCGGCGTGGTCTATTCGGAACTCCTGGGCAAGCCACGGGCGATAGAGCCCTACTCCGGGCCGCCGGCGGCGAAGTAGCGCGGGGCCAACACCAGAGCGCTGCCTTCCGGGAGAATCGGGGCTCGACCCCCTTGTTCCGGCAGTTGAGTTCGGAACCCCCGACCCCGACCCCGAATGTGACTGGGACAGAGGCCTCAACGACGATTACCTTTCGGGCCTTCGGTGGTTAGATATACGCATGACGACACCCGCTGAAAGCGGCCCCCGAGCCGGCAGATTCTTCATGGTTCTTCCGGTGCTGCTGCTCGTCTGCGCCGGCGGGGCCGGCGCCGCGGGGGTCTGGATGCGCTTCTCGAGAAGCCGGGGGCTGCCGGGACTGGAGGTCAGGACCTCTCCGGCAGGCTGCGGGGTGAGGCTTGACGGGAGCTACCTGGGCATTGCGCCGGTTGAAGTCTCAGGGCTTTCCCCGGGCGAACACTTCGTCGAGGCCCGCCGCGAGGGATACGCCAACAGCACCGTCAGGGTGACGCTGGCCGCCGGCGAACCCGCCAGGAGCGTTCGGATCAGCCTGAAGCCGCTCGAGACCGGCGGCCTCGACGTGCGCAGCACGCCCCTGGGCGCGATCGTGGTGCTCGACGGGGAGAACCGCGGTAACACGCCGACAAAGATCGAGGGCCTGCATCCCGGACAGCACCGGCTGGTGTTGCGCCGCGCGCGCTACGAGCCCTGGGGCGCCACGCTGAAGGTTGCCCCCGGTAAGACCGCGACCGTCGATGCGGTGATGGACGACAGTTTCCTGAAGTTCCTGAACGGTGCGGTGACGGCCGAACCGAAGAACATGTACCACCGGGCCGAAAAGTTCCACTACCTCATGACCCGCGAGGACTGGAAGGCAGCGGCCGGGAGCTTCTTCGAGGCGGTGGAGATCATGGTCTCCGGGGGCGTCAATGATCCCCCCAAGGGTCTGTGGTACTGGTTTTCGCGCGACGGCCGCAATCTGGCCGGGGACCAGGGGGAGACCTTTGCCAGGGAGCTCGGGCGTCGCCTGGCGGAACTGTCCGCAGCCGAAGACGGCGGTCCGGTTGCCGCGAAGATCGTCAAGCTCATGGGTGCCCGCGGTAATGCGCGCCCCCGGCGGAGACGGGGACTGGAGATTCTGCGCAAGCTGTGCTTCGCAGTGGCGAAGGAGGCTGCCGGCAGCCGGGACGTGGCCGAGGCCGCCCTGGAAGTCGCAACCGAGGTGCGTGACGGCGCGGAGGTGGGCAGGATCCTGGCGGCCGCCGGCAAGGCCCGGCCGAAGGAGTCTGAACACATCGGCTGGCTGGCCGTCAAGGTCGTCAACCTCGTCAAGGGTGGCGATATCGGTGGCTCCTTCCGGGGAGAGGCGCTGGAGGCCGCCACGGTCGCCCTAGAAGGTGTTCTGAAGACCGAGAAGAAGCGGACGCTGCGCGGCCGTCTGTGTCGCCTGCTGGGCAAGATCGAGCTTCTCCAGGAGAAACCCCAAGAGGCCCTGGCGCAGATGGACAAGGCCATCGCCGAACTCAAGGCCGCGGGCAGCAAGGAGGAGGCCGGGCGACTCTTCTCCTGGCGCCTCGAGCGCGCCCGGTTGCTCGCCGCCCTGAACCGCGTCGAGGACGCCCGCCGGGTCCTGAAGGAACTGGTCGGGCAGGCCCCCGATCCCGAACTCCGGAAGCGGGCCGCGGCGGAACTCGCCGGGCTCAAACCCGCGGAGAAGTAGCCGGATCCCCGCCCGGCCCTCCTTCGCGCACCCGTTCGGCCTGCGGACTTGCTCCCGGAGATCGTTCTGATCGGCGTGGTGGTCCGAGGTTCTCAACGGTGATCTTGACGCTGGCCGGCGTCCGGCCGATACTGACCCCGTGAACCAGTCTGCCAGCGAACCGGGGAAGCCCGAGGCGTCCGCGGCTCCCGCGGAAGGCGCCGGGTTTCACGCCCTGCGCCAGGAAAACGCGCGGCTTCGCGCGCGCCTCGAAGAACTCGATTTCCTGGCGGGGATGATCGAGCGCCTGGAGAAGGGCGCGAGTCTGGAGGAGCTCCAGGCGGAAATTGTCCGGCACCTGGCCGATCACCTCGGCGCAGAAGTCGCCAGCCTGATGATCCTGGATCCCGCCAGCGGCGAACTCCGCGTTAAGGCCTCACGGGGGCTCGCAGCCGACGTGGTTCGCGACGCCCGCGTCAAGCTCGGCCAGGACATATCCGGGCGGGTGGCGGCAACCGGTCGGGGCCTGGTAATTGCCGACGTCGAGAAGACCCTGGGCCGTCCCAATCGCGGAGGCTATCGCACGCCGGGCTGCATGAGCGCTCCGCTGAAGTTCCGGGGGCGGATCGTGGGGGTGCTGAACTTCGCCGACAGGCGCGAGGGCGAGTTCCGGAGCGAGGATCTGGAAACCATAACGCGCCTGGGGCGACAGGCCGCCGGTCTCCTGCTCTCGGCGGTGAGCAACGAAGTGCTGATACGCCAGGAGCGCTACGAGCGCGAGCTGCAGTTCGCGCACACCTTGCAGCAGGCCTTTCTCCCGGGGCGCCCTCCGGAGATCGAAGGTCTCTCGCTGGCGGCGCGCTACGTGCCGGCGCTGGAAGTCGGCGGGGACTTCTACGACTTCATCGCGCTCCCGGAGGCCTCGATCGGCGTTCTGATCGGCGACGTTGCCGGCAAGGGCGTGCCCGCGGCCATGTTCATGGCGAGGTTCTCAAGCACCTTCCGGTCGCTGGCCGCCGGGGGGCTCGGTGCGGGGCAGGCCATGTGCCGGGCGAATGCCGGAGTCTGCGAGCGGTCCCGGCGCGGGCTGTTCGTGACCGCCGCCTATCTGGTCATCGATGCCGCCGACGGCGGCGTGCAATGGGCCAACGCCGGACACCCGGTGCCGTTGCTCAGGACGGTCGACGGCGAGGTGCGCGGTCTGGCCGGGGGCATCGACGTGCCCCTGGGCCTGGTGGCGGAGGCCAGCTACGCCGAAGCCCGGGTCGTGCTCCGGCCCGGCGAGACCCTGCTGCTGATGACCGACGGCGCATTCGACGCTCGCGGCGCCGATGGCGGGCGTTACGGCGTGGATCGCCTCCAGGAGGTGATCGGCGCGGGGCCGGCGAATCCCAGGGAGCTGGTAGAGCACCTGCTCAAGGACATCACCCGGTTCGTCGGCTCGGGAGCCCGGGCGGACGACCTTACCATCGTCGCGGTGGGAAGGGAGTGAAGCTCCGGGAACCGATCCAGAACGGTGATTGTCCCGGCAGGCCGTTGAAGAACGCTTTGCGAGCAGGTCACGCGCTGCCCGAGTCGGTGCTTTCGAGGTCGTACTCGGGTTCGAAGGCGGTGGCGAAGTCGAAGCCGTTGCGGAAGTCCTCGACCGAGTCCTCGTCGCGCTTGGAGAGCACGCCGGCCTCGACCAGGTTGAAGACCACCCGGCCGAAGTCCTCAGTTTCGCGGATGCCCCAGGCGTTGAAGACCGCCGGGGCCATCATGCCGAAACGCTCGCGGCCGACGTCGCGGATTCCGTTGAGCAGCTCCTGGCCGTCCACGTGCCGCCGTTCACCGAGTCGCTGCACGGTGTGCTCCAGGGCGGCCATGACGAAGCGATAGGCCTCGCGGCCGTATCGCGCGTCTCCGGCCAGTATCGATTCTACGGCGTCGTTGTCCTTGCTCATCGCAGTGTCGTACCCTGATCGCCCGAATGCAGGGCGCCACTAATGCCTACACATTCATAATACGCGCGATTTCGCCTATTTCAAGCCTTCCGTGGCGGTCCGCTCTTTCCTCCCTTTTGGGAGCTGTTTCCGCCGGAATTCGAGCGCGAACCGCCTCGCCCGCCCGAACGTCCGCGCCTGCCCCGTGACCGGCCTCCGCGCCGCCGGCCGCCGCGGCGCTTGGACCCCGAACGCCGCTTATCTTCGTCGCCGCCGGATTTCCCGGCGTCTTCGGTCTTCCTGCCGGCCGCGCTTTCAGCTGCGACCCGCTTGCGGGAGGGCGCCTTGCGTGCAGGCCGTGCCGGCTTGAGCGGTTCGGCCGGGACCTTGGGAGCAGGTTGGGCCAGAGGCTCCCGCGAGATTTCCTTGATGTCCTTCACGTAGACCGCGGCGCGGCGACCGCCGGTGTCCACGGTCACGCGCTGGGAAATGATGTCGCCGGAGAGAACCCGGCCGGCAACTTCCTCGGTAAGCACGTAGACGCCCTTGGGGGGCAGCTTGGAGCGCAGGTGGCTGTAGACCTCCTGCTCGTAGCGCAGGCAGCACATCAGCCGACCGCAGCGCCCGGAGATCTTGGCCGGGTCCAGGGTGGCCTTCTGCAGCTTGGCCATGCGCATGGTCACCGGCTCCAGCCCGCGCAGGAACTGGCGGCAGCAGAGCGGCTGGCCGCAGTGTTCGTACTCGGCCAGCAGGCGGGCCTCGTCGCGCACGCCGATCTGGCGGAACTCGATCCGCGTGCGATACTTCATGGCCATCTCCCGAACCAGCTTGCGAAAGTCGACGCGGCCGTCGGACATGAAGTAGAAGACGATCTTCTCGCCGCCGAAGAGGTGCTCGGCAGCCACCAGTCGCATGGGCAGCTTGTGATTCGCGACTTCCTCGGTGCATTCCCTGAGCTCGGTTGGCTCGATGTCCTTCTCGATGCTCCGCTGGCGGTCGAGGTCCTCGGGGGTGGCCGCGCGCAGTACTTCACCGGGGCGCCTCTCGAGTTGCGCCAGATCGGCCTTGACCGGGCCGGCCACGATCGCGCCCATCTCCGTGCCCCGCTCGGTGCGGAGTATGACCTTGCAGCGGTGAGGGAAGCCGTGTTCGGCCGGGGCCGAGAAGTACTCCACCCGGCTCATTTTGCCGTGCAGTGCGGTGCACAGGATGCCGGGGCGCGGGGCGCGCTTGCGGGGCGGGGGAGCGGCCTGCTCCTCCCCGGGCCCGGCTTCTTCCTCTTCGGAATGCCCCCCCCTGCAGGGGCACTCGCCGCACTGCCCACAGGTGGCCTCGGCCCCGGCTTCGGGAGCGGCCGGATCTGCCGCTGCTTCGGGAGCCGGAGTCTCGGGTGAGGGTGACGCCCCTTCCTGCTCCCGGGGCTCTTGCGGGGGTCTGTTCTCTTCCTCGGGCATCGGGTTCCTCTCAGTTGCCCCTGAGCTCGCCGGCCAGAACGCGGCAGACGAGATCGGGACTGGCGTAAGAACGTATGGCCTTCTCTGCGCGCAGCAGGGCTTCCAGGCAGCGGCGCTGATGGCCCGTTTCCGGTTCGGGAGCTGCCAGAGCCGCCAGCAGTTGCTGGCGGTATGCCCTGATCGCAGCCCGGAACAGCCCCAGCAGGCCGCGCCGGAGGGGCTCCAGCCCCTTACCTGAACCGGATCTCTCTCTGGCGAATTCCATGATCCTGTCTGCCAGCGGCAGCGGCATACCGGAATCCGCGCTCGCGAGTTCCCGCCGGGCGAACTCGCGCGTGGCTCGAACCTCTTCGAGGTCGGCAGAGAGCGCCGCGCCGATGGACCCGTCGGCCGCCGCGGCCAGTTCGCGCGCGGCAGCCGGGCTCACCTTCTCCTCGACGGTCAGGTAGTCGGCGATCTCTTCCGCGGAAAGAGGCCTGAGCCGCAGCCTGGCCAGTCTCGAGATCACCGTGGGCAGCAGGGCCTCGGGCCTGCTGGAGGTCAGCACCAGCAGGCGCGAACCGGCCGGCTCCTCCAGGGTCTTCAGCAGCGCGTTCTGGGCCTCCTCGTTCATGCGCTCGGCGCCGGGGATCAGCACGGCGCGGGCGCGGCCCTCGGCCACCTTCACGCTGAGCTCCCTCTCCATGGTGCGCACCGAGGCGACCTTGATCTCGCGGTCCGAGTCGTCGACCGGGCGGGCGTTGCCCTTGCCGTCCTCGACGGTCAGGATCGAGCAGTCCCAGGAGTTGCCGGAATCCAGGGCGCGGCAGGAACGGCACCGGTCGCAGGCGTCGTCTTTCTTCTTCTCGCAGAGCACCGCCCTGACCAGTTCGCGCGCCAGGGTCCGTTTGCCCACTCCGGGCGCGCCGGTGATCAGGTAGGCGTGCGAGAGGCGTTCGGTCTTCAGCGCAGCGCGCAGTCGCTCGACCGCGGCCCCCTGGCCCCTTACGCGGTCAAAGGACACGGCGGACCTCCCGCCAGATCGCCGCGGCCACCTCCTCGCGGGGTTGCGCGCCGCAGATCACCGCCGAACGGCCGGCCAGGCGTGCTCGACGGGCATCGAGAAAACCCCGGCGAACCTTGCGCGCGAAAGCCAGGCCCTTGGCCTCGACCCGGTCCGCTCTGCGGCTGCGGCGCCGTGCCCGGCGCAGGCCCTTCGCGGCGGGAAGGTCGACTATCAGGGTCAGGTCCGGCAGCCAGTCGCCGAAGGCCTCCCGGGCCATGCGGCGCACGCGGGCCGGGCCGACTTCGCCGACCACGCCCTGGTAGACGATGGAGCTGAGCAGGAAGCGATCGGACACCACCGCGTGGCCCTTCAGGAGCGCCGGAGCGATAACCTCGTCGATGAGCTGTTTGCGGCTGGCCATGAACAGGAAGAGCTCGGTCCAGGGCGTGATGCCCTCCAGGCCGGGATCCAGCAGTATCTCGCGGATCCGCTCGCCGGCGGGCGTCCCGCCCGGTTCGCGCACGCGCGTGACCGCCAGGCCCTCGCGCTTCAGGCGCGCGGCCAGCATTCCGGCCTGAGTGCTCTTGCCGGCGCCGTCGGGGCCCTCGATGGCTACGAAGAGGCCGCGGCGTTGTGGTCCGGTGCTGGCGACGTCCCTAGCCCTCGCCGCCCTCGATGACGGCCATCAGCTGGCCGACCTCGATCTTGTCGCCTTCCAGGGCCTTGATCTCCCTGACCACGCCGCCGGCCGGGGAAGGCACGTTGAAGGTGGCCTTGTCGGTCACCATCTCGACCAGGTCTTCGTCCTTCTTGATCTCGCCGCCCTCTTCCACGTACCAGAAGGAGACGGTTGCCTCCTTGCCGGCGTCTTCGCCCAGTTCGGGCAGCTTCACGTCGATGAGCATGTATCCTCCACCTCGTGCTCTCTGGCGGCGGCCAGCGTGTGGGCCGCTCCGTAGCTGGAGCGGACCCAGGGACCGCAGGACGCCGCTGCTATACCCAGCGCGCCGGCTTCGCGCGCGTATGCCTCGAACTGCTCCGGGCGCACGTACTCCGCGACCGGGTGGTGCCGGTCCGTGGGGGCCAGGTACTGACCGACGGTTATCGCCCCCACCCCGGCCGAGGCCAGGTCGCGCAGCACTCCGGAGACCTCCCGGGGACGCTCGCCGAGACCGACCATCAGGCCGCTCTTGGTGACCGTTCCACGGGCCATTCTCTTCGCGGCGGAGAGAAGTTCCAGCGAACGCCTGTAGTCGGCGCCGGGCCTCACCCGAGCATAGAGGCGCGGCACCGTCTCAACGTTGTGATTGAGCACCGTGGGGCGCGCGGACATGACTTTCTGCAGCGCCCTGCGGTCGCCCCGGAAGTCCGGCACCAGCAGTTCGATCCCAGCGCCGGGAAGAGCCGTGCGCAGCGCGCGGACCACCGCCGCGAAGTGCGACGCTCCGCCGTCGGGGAGATCGTCGCGGGTGACCGAAGTCACCACCACGTGGTCGAGTTCCAGGCGACGGGCGGCTTCGGCCAGCCGGTCGGGCTCGCCGGGGTCCAGCGGCGCGGTCGATTCCTTGGGCACCGAGCAGAAGGTGCACCTGCGCGTGCAGCTGGGTCCCATGATCAGGAACGCGGCCGTGCCGCAGGCGAAACACTCGCCGAGGTTGGGGCAGTTCGCCGAGCGACAGACCGTGCCTACCCTCAGGTCGTCGAGCAGCTCTCCGACCTCCGCCGACCGGGACTCTCCGCCCGCCGGCAGGCGCTTGACCATCCAGGGAGGATGGCGCCGCCTGTTCCCGGCCCTTCGCTTTCGGGCCGCCAGGGGTTCGATGGCGGGGGGGAGTTCGCCGGCTTCGGCCTCCAGCCACCGGCTCACGCCGAAGACGGTTGCGAATTCCTCCAGGAGGGCCGCTTCTACCTCCTGGCGCGGGGGGAGCTTCTCCCCGAGGAGCTTCGCCATGCTGGTGGGCTTGCGGTCGCGAATGCCGCAGGGGACGATCAGGTCGAAACAGCTCATGTCCGTGTCGAGGTTCAGGGCGATGCCGTGGAAGCTTATCCAGCGCCTGAAGCCCAGCCCCATGGCGCAGACCTTGGCCCCGTCCACCCAGACCCCGCTGAGGCCCTCGATGCGCCTTCCGTCCAGCCCCCAGCGCCGCAGCGCGCGGATCACCACCTCTTCCATGGCCCTCAGAAATCGGCCGAGATCGCGGCCGCCGAAGCGCTCAAGGGGGAGAACCGGGTAGAGCACGATCTGGCCGGGTCCGTGGAAGGTCACATCGCCGCCCCGGTCGGTATCCACTACCGCTACGCCCCGATCCGAGAGCTGGCCCCGGTCTGCGAGGATGTGCTCGCGCTTCGAAGAGCGCCCCAGGGTCAGAACGGGATCGTGTTCGGTGAGGATCACGGCGCCGGGCGAGCGTCGATCGGCGACCAGTTCCTCCACCAACCTCTTCTGCAGGGCGTAGCAGCGGCGATACTCAGTGCGGCCGGGCCGCAGGATCTTGAGAGGCTGGCTCATTCCCGAGTTCCCCGGCTTCAATCGTCCTTCGCGTCCTCGTCCCCGGCCCCGGGCCCCGGGGCCGGCTCGGGTCCGGGTTCGGGTCCGGGTTCGGGCGGAGTCTCGGGCTTGGGTTTGGGCTTGGGCCTCTTCTTGAAGATCTCCGGCAGACGCTTGCGCCGGCCCACTCGTGGAAACTCGACCTTGCCCGGCTCGGGCTTGACGACCTCGAGAATGGCACGGGCACGAAAGGAGCGCTCTTCGTCGCGGTCCCTGGCGGCCCGGTCCAACTGCGGTCTGAGACGGGCGCCGATGGCGCGCAGGGTCTTGTCCGCCTTTTCGCGGGTCCGGAAGTCCTGCGCGCCGAGGTCTGCGATAAGCTTCTTGACGGCATCCTGCTGCTCCCCGGCAAGCTTGGGGGGCTTGTGCCATAGCTTGATCTCCTCGCAGAAGGCGCGGATCGAGCGAAGCAGATCCTTCTCCGGCTTGGACATCGGGGAATGGGTGATGATGTGGCTTGCCGCTGCCTGCTTCTTGCCGCCCTTGTCCTTCGTCGCCGGAGCGTCGAGGTAGAAGATGTAATCACGACCCTTCCTGAGACTGAAAACGCTCACGGGCAGGCTGCGCTTGCGGTTCCTGGTGCGGATCTTCTTGCTGCGCAACAGCTGGTAGTAGTACTGGTTGACGGCTCGGTAACTGAGGCTGGCCGTTGACATCTTGACGGTCAGCCTTTTGAGCCCGTCGTCGAGTTTGCCCAGCAGAACCTCTTCGATCTCGACGGTAACATCCTGGCGGACCTCGACCTTGCAGGTTTGCGTGTTGAAGTTGCGGCTGTTCTTGTCGTAGTTGCCGTCCCAGCCCTTGCCGGAGGCCTTGCCGGCTTGGGCCACCCGGCCGCGGATCACCAGCTTGGATTTGGTCGCCGCGTGCTGGCCGTCCTGCCACCTGCCGTTCTCGTAGAAGTCCGGCTCGCCGCCGCCGGCCGCAGGCGCCGAACAGGCCAGGATCACGAGTGTTGCTGCCGGCAGAATGGATTTCAATCCAGGCGTTCCTCCGGGACGCGACAATGCCGGGGCCGGCAATCGGCCCCCGAAGTTGAGTACACCGCTGCGGGCCAGAGGCCGCACAAATGCGCACGCGCCGCGGTCCAACGATTATTGGGCTGGCACCCCGGAGTGTCAAGGGTGGGCGCAAGTGCGCGAGAAGCCGGAATCGTGTGCGGCCTCAAGCGCCTGCGGAGCAGTGTCTTATGGGGAGGTGGCCTGCGGCACGCCGGGGATGACCACGACCATTCCCTCGCGCAGGTCTGACGGCTTGCGGAGGTTGTTGGCCCTGGCGATCAGTTTCCAGAGCTTGCCGTCTTCGTAGTAGGTCTCGGCCAGGCTGTAGAGCGTGTCGCCCTTGCCGACCTTGTGGCGGGCCTTGGCGACCGGGGGCGGATTCTCCACCGTGTAGACCTCTTCGACGGGGGGCTCGGGGCGAGGCTGCGAATCGCCCGGCGCGGGACTTGCCGGCTCCGGCCTGCCGCCCTCAGGTTGGACTCCATTCCCGTCGGGCGGAGTGCCGGTCTGGTCGCTTCCGGGCGCGTTTTCGGGAGGGGCGGGCAGATCCGGAATATCGGGAAGGTCGGGCAGGGCCGGGAATCTCTCCTTGAGTTCCGGGAGGCTGTCCTTGAGCCTGTTACCGGTCTCGTGCAGTTCCTGCTGAATCCGGCCGCCCCGGAAGGCGAAGAGGGCCACGACCAGTAGGAAGGCACCGAGCGCCGCGGCCATCCAGGCAACGCCGCGCAGGATCCCGCCACGCTTCGAACGCGTATTTGTGCTCATCATGGCTATGTATCGACCGGTCCGTCGCCGGCCTTGAGGCCATCTGCGTCATGAGCTAGCGCTGGTGTAGCGGCGCAGGGCGAAGCGCCACTGCAGCTGGCTGAGCACCAGCAGCAGCGCGGCCAGTCCCAGGGTCTGGATTTCGGTGATCGGTTCGGGAGCCTACTTCTGCTTGCCCCTGGTCTTCCCGGCGGGGTCGGTGGACGTGAAGTAGTCCCGAACGTACTCGCGCAGCTCGCGCGGGATGCGCCCCGAGTTGACCTCCTCGCTGGCGGCCTTGGTCGCGGCGTCGTGCGCCGCCCTGTACTCGGTCTTCTTCTCCTCGTCGGTCACCGAAGGCATGCCCTTGACGAACATGTGAGAGATGATCTTGCCCTCGCCCATCTTGCCCCTGACCTTGGTGCTGGTGAACTTCACGTCGTGAGGATCCACCGGCGCCTTGCCGCCCTCGCCCTGGCCCGGGCCACCCATTCCGGGGCCCTTGCCGGCACCCGCACCCCCCTGGCCCCCGGCGACCCCCAGGCCCGGAATCTGCATCATGCCGCACTGACCCTGGCCTGCCTGGCAGCTGCACTCCTCCAGGCCCTCGCAGGCGCAGCGGGGCTTTCCGCACTTGAGGCAGTACAGCTTCTGGCAGGCGGCGCACTTCTGAGCGTTCTGGAGCATCTTCTTGAGCTGGTCGATCATCTCCTGGGTGATCTTGATCTGCTTGCACTCGCCGGCCAGGCCCTCGCCGCCGTCGCCTTCCATGCCCAGGTCCTTCAGGAGCTTGGCCAGTTCGTCAAGGCCCTCCAGCGCTTCCTGCATGGCCTCCAGGCCGTCCTTGTCTCCCAGTTTTCCGGCGGCCTTGTCGAACTGCTCGGACAGCTCCTTCCAGTCGTCGGTCATCTTGGCGAGCTTCTCGAGTTCGCGCTTGAGCTCTGCCTTTTCCTCCTCGGACAGCCCCTTTTCCCTGTCCTTCATCTTCTTCTTGAGCTCGTCCATCAGCTTCTTGAGCTCTTCGGCCGCCTTGTCGAAATTGCCGCCCATCATGGCCTGGGCCATCTTGCTGGCCGCACCCTTGGGCAGGTCGGCGTCGGGTCCGAGCTTCTTGAGCTTCTTCATGCGCTGCATCATCGCGGCCATCGCGGCCATCCGGGCCCGGGTCATGCCGGCCTGGTCCTTGAGCTTGTTCAGCTTGGTGATGGCCTGGTCGCGATCGGCCGCCTCGCGCATCTCCCTGACCAGCCGGCTGAGGTCGTCGTCGAGCTTCCTGCTGGGCAGTTCCTTGCCCCCCTTGCGCTTGCGGGGAGGTTTTCTCCTGAGCGCCTCCTTGAGCTCCGCCTCCATCTCCCTGGTGGCGAGCCTGACGTCCTCCTTCTCCTTCTTCTTGCGCTTTATGCGCGCCTCCCGCCCGAAGACGTCGGCCTGGGGCAGGAGCAACACGGTCAGGACCAGTGCCGCGAAGCCCAGAAGCGCCCAGGCCGCCTGGCGCGGCGTGCGCACCGGAAAGTCGCGGCCCACGTTGAGGGCCGAGGCGTGTTTCTGCGCGTCGCCGAGCAGGGCTGGCGCCATCGGGCTTCGCGCCGAGTGCTGGTCCATGGCAATCGCGCTGGAGAGGCGGGCGTGAAGTCCCAGCCGTTCGTCGGCGGTCATCGCCGCCGCCAGTACGCCCTTGCGCGAGAAAAGGAAACCGGCCGCCCCCGATACCAGTGGCGTGAAGGTTAGGCCGAGCATGACCAGCAGGGCCCAGGACGGCAGGCACATGGCCGCCAGGGTCTTCTGCATGTAGTAGGCGAGCGCGCCCATTTCCGCCTTCTGATCGAGGAGCGGGGATTCGACGGGAGCGTCAAGGTAGGCGAATCGCTGAAGGAGGACCAGAACGAACATGCCGCCCACGGCCCCCAGCGCGCCCCAGGACGCCCACTGCAGGGAGTCGTTGAGGCGCAGGCGCATCGCGCCGGCCGTAAGCCTCCTGTTCAGGCCGTCTTGGGTGCTGCTGTAAGCCATGGCACTCTCCCTTCGAAGGAAGCGCTGAAGGTCCGTCGGGCGCTCCCGCAACCATTATACATAGACGCGTGCGAAAGGCCGCCGGTTTTGGGATTTCGCGCGGAAAGGCAGGGTTGTCAAGCCGCCATGGAATGGCAGCAAGCTCTGTCGAACGGGGCTCTTTCCTTCGAGAGGCTCAGGATTCTGCGATCGTGAGTAAAGCTGAAGGGCCGGCTATGCCCGGGGGTGGGCGGCGTCGTAAGCGGCCTTCAGGCGTTCGGTGGTCAGGTGTGTGTAGACCTGGGTGCTGGCCAGCGAGGCGTGGCCCAGAAGGTCCTGGACGATGCGGATGTCCGCGCCGCGGTCGAGCAGATGGGTTGCGAAGGAGTGGCGTAGCGTGTGCGGGCTGATCCCGCGAGGCAGGCCGGATCTGGCCAGGTACTTGTCGAGCAGGCGGCGGATGCTGCGCACGTCGAGGCGTTCGCCCCGGCGGTTCACGAAACACGGTCTGGCTCCCCCGCCGTTGAGACCGGCCCGGTGCTTGGCTCCCATGTACCTTGCAAGCGCCCCGACGGCTGCGCGCCCCAGGGGTGCCAGCCGTTCCTTGCGACCCTTGCCCTGCGCGCGCACCAGTCCCGCGGTCAGATCAAGGTCATTCTCGTTGATCGAGACCAGCTCGCTGACCCGCAGGCCGGCCCCGTAGAGCGTCTCGAGTATGGCGCGGTCGCGCAGGCCCCAGAGGTCGGTGTTGCCGGCGGCGGCCATCAGCTTTTCGACCTCACCCACTTCCAGGAACTTGGGAAGCGGGCGGTCCAGCTTGGGGGCGCGCACGCCCTCGGCGGGGTTGGCCTCCAGGATGCCGTTGCGCACCAGGAAGTTGAAGAAGGAGCGTAGCGAGCTCAGTTTCCTGGCCGTGGAGCGCTTCGAGTATCCCTCTTCCGTAAGGGCAACGACGTAGGCGCGCACGGTGGTGCGCGTCAGGCTGCCGGGAAAATCGCCGAGCTCGCCGCGGCGTTCCAGGAAACCGGTGAAGCCGTTGAGGTCCACGGCGTAGCTGCGCTGGGTGTGAACCGAGGCGTTGCGAGTCACCTGCAGGTGTTGCAGATAGCGGTCCACCATTTCATGGGCGTCTGCGTGTTTCATCGCGTATATTTATCGGACTGCGGGGGGCCGGAGTTTACACAAAGTGCGCTCTTCGCGCGGCTTGGCCCCTTTCCGGGGGCAGGCTCAGGGAGAAGGGCTTCAGTCCCGGAGCCGCAGCGCCCAGAGCCTGTCCCGGCACCAGAGCAGGAAGGAGCCGCTCCCGGGGTGCCACACCATGGCAGGTGGTCCGAATTCCTCGCCGGGCGGCGAGTTCTGGCTCACGATCGGGTTCCAGGTCGCGCTCCCGTCAGGCTTCGTGGAAAGCAGCCAGGTATCCCTGCGCGGCCCTCCCCAGCGCGGTCGCCCGCCGAAAAGCAGCAGCCGCTTGCCGCTGTCGTCGCTGGCCATGGTCGCACCCCAGCGCCCGTCGGGCCTGCTGGAGGATTTCAGCAGGGTCCAGGAGCCGCCGCCCTTGCCGGCCACGTCCAGGCACCAGGTGTCCTTGAGCGCGCGCCCGCTGGAACTCCTGCCGCCGAAAAGGTATAGCCGGCTTCCGCTTCCCGCGGCGCACAAGGTGGCGCCGGAGCGTGCTTCGGGGTGACGGTCTCCGGTCGCCACGCGCTTCCAGCTGTTCAGCCGCGGCGAGTAGAACCAGGTGTCCTTGCGGCTCCTGCGCGCGGCCTCGCCGCCCACCAGAACGAAGCCTCCCATTGCCCGGCAGGTCGCCAGTGCCGCGCCGCGGCGGCCCGGCAGTGCCGGCGTCTTCTTTCCGCCGGATTCCTTTTGACGGGGGGGCGGGGGCTTCGGGGGCAGTCTGGTCCAGGCGGGGCCGCCGACGTCGAGCTTCCACAATTCCGGGACGTCCGTCTCCCCTTGTGTGCCGGCGTAGAGCCAGAGCCCCTTGCCGGAAGGCATGGGCAGCAGGGCTCCGGCCTGCTGGCCCCCGGGAACGCCGGCATTGCCGGCGGCCGGATCCGGTTTGCACGACAGCTGTTTCCAGCCGCCCAGCCCCGGATCGATCATCCAGACCTCGTCGAGCGGCTTGGGTTTTCCCCGTCGGCCACGCCCGCCGAAGAGCACCAGGAGCTCCCTTTCGCTGTCGTAGGCCAGAGCCGCTCCGGAGCGGGGGGCGGGGTCACTTCCCGCCCTGGGCAGGGCCACCCACCTTCCGGGAACGGCGAATTTCCGGGGCTGTTCGCCCGCGGGCACGGAGGCCAGCGTGCCCGGCAGCAGGGGCATCTCCGGTCCCGTGGTGCCGGTCAGTACCAGGCGTTCGCTGCGGGAGTCCACCGTCAGCGCCAGCCTTTCCCCCGGGGCCAGGGACTCGGCGGTGGTGAAGCGCATTTTCAGGCGGCGCCCACGGGAGTCCCTGGCGATGATCCTGGCGGTGAAAGCCCCCGAACTGGCCTTGGCCTGGCCGGCCGCGGAATTCACCTCCAGGTCGAGAGTTCCGGGACTGACCTGAAAACGGGCGGTGCCCGCCAGCAAGTGTATCTTGGGGCGCGTCAGGCCCTGTATGCGCCTGGCGCGCAGGGCGGCTCCCGGTTCGAGTTCGACGCTGCTGCCGTCGAAGAAGGCCAGGCGGGTCTTCTCTGTGGCTTCGTACAAGTCGCCACTGCGCGAGTGTTTTCCCTCGACGGCGGATACGGCCTCCAGAGGGCTGCGCAGCAACCCGATCCAGAGCAGCGTTCCAGCCACGGCGATCAGCACGCAGGCCGCGAAGAGCCCCAGTCGCAGCTGGCGCATGCGCGCGGCCTCGATGTTGGCGGAGCTGGGGGTTGAGGTGGCCTTCGCGGCCCTGCGATCCCAACCGCCGGCGAGCAGCTGATCCAGAATCGCGCGCCAGTGCCCGAGCACCGCGGCCGATGCCTGTTCGAGGCGCGAGCGTTCCTCCTCGCAGACCCCGCAGCTCTCCATGTGGTTCCCGAGCACGGTACGCTGCTTCTCGCTCAGTTCCCCGTCGATCTCCGCGGAGATGAAGGCGCCCGCCTGCCGGCAGTCGCTACGGATGACCCTGCTTATGCGCTGGTTGGTTGTGGGCATGGGGGCCGAGCCCGTGGATGTTTCTTCCACCGGTGCGCCCACCAGGCGCGAGCGCAGCGCGGCTCGCGCCCTGTAGACCAGCATGCCCGCGTTGGCCGAGGTGGTTCCGAGCACCGCCGCGCACTCCTCGTAGGAGTATTCCTCCACCAGAACCATGTACAGGGCGGCTCGTTCGCGACCGCCCAGCTCCGAGAGGGCGTGCTCGATATCCTGGTCGAATTCGTCGTCCCCCGGCAGCAGTTCGCGGGGCAGGGCCCCGCGCGGGCATCGATTGAGCGGCCCGTGGCTGACCGCGATCAGAGCCCGGAGCATCGCGCGGTGGCGACCGGTTTCGTCGTCGGGGCGCGACCAGCGGAAGGCGCGGCCGGCGGCCTCGGCCAGCAGCGATTCCGCTGCCCCGGGATCGCCGACGATCTCCAGCGCGAAGAGCAGGAGGCGAACGCTGAAATCGCGGTTGGGGTCGTCCCTGTCGGGGGATGCTGCGGACAAGGCGGCGGTCTTATTCGGAGAGGGCTTTCACCGCCGCGCGGGTGTCCTCGTAGTGCGGCAGGAAGCCCAGCAGGTTCATGGACTCCAGCGTGCGGACCACCTCCTGGCGCTTGGTGACAATCGCGAAGCCGCGACCGGCGCCGGCGGCGTTCTCGCGGAAGCGGACGAGTTCGCGAATCACCCGGCTGGAAACGCGCTGCAGCAGGGTCAGGTCCAGCACGTAGGCCTCGACCTGGTGTTCGAGCAGAGAACCGAAGATCGCGCGCAGGCGGTCGGCGTCCTGGGCGGCGGCGATGGGGTCGACGAAGCGGACGATCAGGCACTGCTCCTGGCGTTCGAGGAGCAGGCCGGACTTTTCCGTGCTGTTCTGGGCGCCCTTGGCGGCCTCCGCTTCCGCCATTGCCTGGAATATCTCGGCCCGCCCCAGAATCTGCGTGCTCTCAGCCAGGTCGTCGCCCTTGGGCGCGCTGGCCGGCTCGAGCTGGCTGGCGGTCCCTCCCGCGGCCAGGTGCGGCTTCATCTTCCCGACCAGCTTGCGGACCTCGTCGGTCTTCTTGCCCTGGCAGCGCATCTGGACCTGGCGCAGGTCGTAGTAGTTGCCTTCGAGGAGGACCTCCTCAGTGCCCTTGGTCATGATCCTGAGGCGCCAGCCGGACGTATAGGGCTCGCACTGGCCGATGACCACTTCGCCCTTGGGCCCGTAAGCCGGCTGTTTGGAAATAGTCAGAAGCAACAAGTTCCCTCCCAGCTTGGCGCCAGATTCTAGAGCGGCGACTCCAAATCGCAAGCGAAATACAAGCCGGGCAACTCCCGGCGGTCCAGGCAGGTCCCCGGGCGGCCGGGGTGCCGGGTTGGTGGCCCGCGGCACAGGTGCGCGCCCACTTGTGCGCGGGCCCGCTGCGGCAGTGCCGGGCAGAGCAGGGGCCGTTCGCAATGACTCGCCGGTGCGCGCACAGAAAGCTCGCGACCACAGCGGGATGCGCTTTTCCTGTTCCCTGTCACGGAGCGCCTTCCCCGGCGTCATATCACCGGGACGTCCTAACCTTGACACCCCAGAACGGGAGTCATAGAATTGCGCCACGAAACCACTCCAGACAGCCCCATCCGGTCGGATACCGGGCGGGGTTGCCGTGTCGGCAGACCTTGAAGGAGGTTGGCCATGGGTCGCGGTAGAACCGGGTTGATAATCGCAATGGTCTTCTTCATCCTTACTTCCATCGGCACCGGATTCCTGTGTTACACGCAGTACAACCGGGTCGAGCGGCTCCCCGAGGCGGGGGGGGAAGTCGGGCTCCGGACCCTGCTTGCGCGGGCCAGAGAGGAAAGGAAGGCCGAGGAGGCCAGGCTGGTCGAGAAGCAGGCCGAGCTTGCCAAGTACGAGACCGAACTGGCGGCGCAGAATGACCGCATCCGCCATTCCAGGGGTTTGCTGGAGAACGAGTCCTTCGTGTCCCTCTCCGCCGCCAAGGAGAAGAGCTTCGCCGAGGGCTGGCAGAAGGGTACCAAGGAGTCCAACCCGGTGAGCCTGGAGGCCTCCAAGGACGCCAGCGCCGGTTACGGTGCGCGGAAGGACGAGGCCGGCAAGAGTAACGATGCGCGTATCAAGGAGATCACGGCCGGCATCGGCAAGACCACGCAGGAGATCGAGAAGTTCAAGAAGGGCGTGGAGTCCGAGAAGACCGCGCTCGAGAAGGAGACGACCGGGCTCCGCAACGTGCTCAGCGATCTGAGACGCAAGGTCGAGGACCTGGTTACCCGCGAGGCCCCCGGCGGCCTCGCTCCGGTGGGCAAGGTCCTGACCAGCGACCCCGAGCACAACCTGGCCGTGATTAGCTGCGGCACGCGCCACGGCGTGAAGCCGGGTATGCGCTTCGAGGTTTTCCAGGTGCGCCGCGGCAACACGCGGGTCCGCAAGGGCTTCGTGGAGGTCAAGACCTCGCACCCGGAGGTTTCGAGCTGCGCGATTGTGGTCAAGGAAGTGCGCCTGCCGCGCTGCCCGGTGTGCAGCTATACCGCGGAAGACCCCAAGGAGATGTACTGCCCGCGCTGCACCAGGCCGGGGACCAGCCAGGGGGCGCAACGCCTCAGCAGCTCGCCGAAGATAGTGCTCCGCGGCAAGTCCCTGGCCGACCCGATTGTCAAGGGCGACCTGATCTTCAACCCGCTCTTCAGCCCCGGCAGCAAGCGGCGCTACGCGGTTTCCGGACAGCCGCTCATACGGCGGCACAAGGACTACAGCGTCGACGCCATCAAGAAGTCGATCGAGTTCCACGGGAACCTGGTCCAGGAGCGCCTGGACGCCAAGACGGACGTGCTGGTTGCCCTGCGCGGCGGGGAAGACGTCAAGCGTGCCAGGGAGCTCGGCATCGTGATCGTCTACGGCTGGCAGCTTTTCAGGTACCTGGACAGGTAGCGGGAGGGAATCAAAATGGGTGAGCGGAACATCATCCTCGGCATTGCCGTATTCATCTTCGTAGCCCTTACCGCGACCTTCGGGGGTATCGCGTTCTGCTACAAGCTGGAGGGGGATTCCCTGGCGGTGCGCATGGCGCTCGAGAAGCAGCGCAAGGACAAGGTCGTCTTCAAGATCATGGATCCGGATGTCGGCATCCAGAAGAAGATCGACAAGGTCAAGGACAGTGACATCGAAAGCGCCAAGAAGGTCGTGGACGACCCCACCGACGGACTGCTGGTCAAGATCAAGGACACCAAGGGCGCCGGGGAGCAGTCGCTGCAACTGGCCAGCGCGGCCCACGCCAAGCGCAAGGCCGCCGACGCCAAGCGTAAGGCTTCTACCGACGAGGCGGTCAAGAGCCTGGGAACCGCCTACAACGACATGGTAGGGTCCCTGAAGAAGCTCGAGGATGAGCTCAAGGGGCACGAGAACGATCTCAAGAAGATCCAGGAAGAGCTGCTGACGGTGATGTCCTCCGAGCGCGGCAAGACAGAGAAGGCCCGCGATCAGGTCCTGGCGATCAAGGCCAAGGTGGCCACGCTGGAGACCAAGCTCGAGCGCATGCGCGAGCGCAGCAGGCGCCTAGAGGAACTCCAGAAGGACGGCACGGTGCTCAGCGCCGACACCAAGACCAATCTGGCAGTTGTGGATATCGGCAAGCGCCATGGCGTGCGCCCCGGCATGGTCTTCGACATCTTCGAGGTCAGGCGCAACGGCAAGAAGGTGCGCAAGGGCAAGCTGCGCCTCACCCGGGTGGAGTCCCAGCAGTCCTTCGCGGTGGTGCTTGCCGCTCAGGAGTCTCCCAAGATCTGCCCGCAGTGCGGCTGGAGCACCACGGACATCACCCACCTGTTCTGCCCCTACTGCCTGGGCGGCGAGGACGAGAAGGAGCTCGAGGCCCAGCGGCTCGCGCGGGGCTCCACCAAGGACCGCGTGGTGGCTCCGGAGTTCCTGAACCCGGTGAAGAAGGGCGATTTCGTCTCCAGTCCCTTCTACTTGGGCCGGCTGAAGAAGAAGGCCTTCGTGTTCGCGGTTATCGGCCGGACGGTGGACCGTTCGACTCAGGAGATCTCCATGTTCCTGAAGGAGAACGGCTGCTCTCTGGTTCCCAAGGTCAGCCTCGACACCGACTTCGCGATCATCGGCGTGGGGCCCGAAGTCGCAGCCCAGATGGAGATGGCCCGCAAGATGGGTGTCAGCGTCATCAGGGAGAGCGAGCTCTTCGACTTCTTCGGCAAGACCGGGGTCAGTGCCAACGCCGTCGGCCGAGAGGACGCCGAAGGCGGGAAGTAGCAGACCGCAAGCCTGGAAGCACGGGGGCCGGCGCAACTCGCCGGCCCCTGCTCATGAATGTGCCTGCCCGTGCGATTCAGGCCGGGAACGTCAAGCCGGCCGCCTTCAAGAGATCTCGAAGGCCGGCGACGTCGGATTCGTCGAAGCTGCCGACCTGGTGGCTGTCGAGGTCCAGCACCGCTGTACACTCGCCTTCAGGCCCGAGGAGCGGTACGACCACCTCGGATCGGTCACGAGGATCGCAGGCGATGTAGTCCGGGCCGAGATCCGCGACGTCGCCGACGACCACCGGGGTTCGCTCGCGAAAGGCCCGGCCGCAGACACCGTGCAGCCCGATCGGCGAACACGCAGGCCTGTCGCGCCTGTGACCCAGCAGCAGTTCGTTGCCTGAGTCGCCGGGCAGGTAGAAGCCCACCCAGGAGACCCCCGACCGCGCGAAAGCTTCCCAGAGCGCGTTCACGACGAAGCTCATGCGTTCCTCGACACCGGTGCCGCCCTGGAGGGATTCGGCGGCGGCCCGTACCAGCGGTGCGTAGTCCCGCGAGGCCACTAGCAGGCCGTTGAAAAAGGTGCCATTGGCACCGAGCCTGAGAGAGGAGAAAGGAGAGAGTAGACCGCACTTCGACCCTTCGGCAGGCTCAGGGCAGGCAGGCTCAGGGCCTCTCTATGGAAAAGCCTTGAGCGCAGTCGAAAGGCAGGAGAGGCAAGTGCCGCGATCTCGCGGTCTATGTCCTGCAACGTGAAAGACTCCACGGCTCTCCTTTCTACCCTCACCTTTCTCCTGCTCAGCAGGCCGCTTTTCAGCGGCCTGCTAGCAGATTCTCGGCAGGGGCTCGCCCTCGACCCAGGCCAGGCGCCGTCGCCCGCCGGCTTCGGTTTCCACCTCGGCGTCTCCGTTGCCCCGCTCCACGCGACCGATGACCGCGGCGTCCGAACCCCGGGGGTCGGCGCGCAGGGCCTTCAGCAGCGCTTCGGCCTGGTCGGGGGGGACGACGGCGACGAAGAGGCCTTCATTGGCCACGTAGAGCGGATCGAGGCCCAGAATCTCGCAGGCGGCCCGGACGGGCGGGCGGATCGGCAGGGCGGTCTCGTCCACCACCAGGCGTCTGCCGCTTGCCGCCGCGATCTCCAGGCAGACCGAGGCCAGCCCCCCGCGGGTGGGGTCACGCAGCGCGCGCAGCCCGGGTGCCGCGGAACAGGCGCACTCCACCAGCGCGTTGAGCGGAGCGCAGTCGCTGGCGAAGTCCCGGCCGAGCCCCAGGCTCTCGCGCGCGTCCAGCACGGCGACACCGTGTTCCGCGATGTTGCCGCTGAGCACCAGCAGATCGCCTTCCCGGGCCGAGGCGATCGATAGGTTGCGGCCGGCGGGGATTTCTCCCACGCCGCTGGAGGTGATGAATATCCCGTCGGCAGCCGCGGCCTCGACGACCTTGGTGTCGCCGGCGACCACCTCTGCGCCGGCTTCGCGGGCGGCGGCCCCCACTGAGCGGGCAACCCTTTCCAGCATCTCGAGTTCCAGCCCTTCGGCGAGTATGAACCCCAGCGAGAGGAAACGGGGGCGGGCGCCTTTGACCGCCAGGTCGTTGACCGTTCCGCAGACTGCCAGGCGTCCGATGTCGCCCCCCGGGAAGAAGAGCGGCCGGACCACGTGACAGTCAGTGGTGAAGGCCAGGCGCGAGCCGGGCAGGTACACCTCGGCCGAGTCCTCGAGGCGGGAGAGCACCGGCCCCCCGAAGGATGCGGCGAAGACCTCGGCAACCAGCTCACCGGTCAGCCGCGCCCCGGCGCCGTGCGCCATCCTGATCCTGGCGGGCTTGTGCATCAGTCCTCCGTTTGGCCGTAGCGGTACTCGGCCGCGCAGGAGCCCTCGCTGCTGACCATGCAGGGACCCACGGGATCCTCCGGGGTGCAGCGCCCCCCGAACAGCCCGCAGTCGCGTGGCCCCAGTTTCCCGAGGAGCACCTCGGCGCAGCGGCAGCCGGCCGGTTCGGGAGCTTCGGGTGTTTCCAGGTCAAAACGCCGGCCGGCATCGAAGTCGGCGAAACCCTTTCGGAAGCGCAGCCCGCTGGCGGGCAGGACACCCAAACCGCGCCAGCCGGCGTCGGCAGTTTCCAGCGTCTCCTCTATCAGGCGCCTGGCAGCCGGATTTCCCTCGGGCCTGACGGCCCGGCGGTAGGCCACCTCGACGGTGCGGCGGTCTTCGGCTTCCTGGCGCAGCAGCATGCGGATGGCCAGGAGCACGTCGACCGGTTCGAAGCCGGCGACCACCGCGCTCCTGCCGGCCTCGGCGAGGAAGCCGTACGGAGCGGTGCCAAGTATGGCGCTGACGTGCCCGGGCAGGATGAAGCCGTCGACCCCCGGACCGTGTTCGAGCACCACCCGGAGCGCGGGCGGAACCAGCCGGAAGCTGTTGAGCACCGAGAGATTGCCGATGCCCCTTTCCCGGGCTTCCCGCAACGCGGCGCAGAAACCGGGTATGGTGGTCTCGAAGCCCACCCCGACGAAGACCACCTGCCTGCCGGGATTCTCCTCCGCCAGATTCAGGGCATCGCGCGGAGAGAAGAGCACTCTGACGTCGCGGCCCTCGGAACGCGCGGCTTCCAGCGACCCGGCCGATCCGGGGACGCGGATCATGTCGCCGAAGGTTGCGAGTATCACTCCCGGCAACCGGGCTGCCGAAATCGACCGCTCGATTTCGCCCTGGGGGGTGACGCACACCGGGCAGCCCGGACCGGATACCAGCCTGACGGAGGCTGGCAGCATGCTCTTCAGGCCGCTCCGGGCTATCGCCACGGTGTGGGTGCCGCAGACCTCCATGAAGGTGGCCTGGCGGCCCTCGGCCAGTTCATCGATCTCGGCGACGAGTTTCCGGGCCAGCCGGGGGTCGCGGAAGGCGCCCGGCTCAGGGTTCAACGCCGCCCATCTCCTCGATCATCCTGAGCGTTTCGCGGGCCTCGTCCTCATCGATCCGGGAGATGGCGTAGCCTGCGTGGACCAGGACGTAGTCGCCGACCGCGGTCTGGGGCAGGACGTCCAGGCCGGTCTCGCGCACCAGCCCGCCGGCGTACTCCACGCGGGCGGTCTTCCCGTTGATCTCGGTGACTCTGCCGGGCACGGCAAGGCACATGGCTATTCCCTTTCACAGCGCGTCGCGGCCAGGACCTGTCCCAGTGAAATCCCGCCATCGTTGACGGGTACCCGGCGGTTAGAGTACCAGCACAGACCCCGGGCTTCAAGCTCGGCGCCCAGCTGCTCCAGGAGCAGGGCATTCTGGAAACAGCCCCCGGAGAGCAGCACGTCCGGCGTACCGTGCTCCTCGGCCAGTTGCGCCGCCAGCGATGCGGCACCGGCAGCCAGCCCCGCCTGGAAGGCGGCGGCGATTTCCGTGGCGGGCCGGTCGGACTCCAGGTCGCCGACTATCCGGCGCACGGCCGGCGCGGGACTGAGGATCCTGGGCACGTCGCCCAGCGGCGTCACCGTCTCGAAGTCGTACGGTTCCACTTTCCCGGCGGCCCGGACGGCCAGGGCCTCGACCTCCATGGCCGCCTGGGCCTCGAACGTGATGTGGTCGCGGCCGGCGACCAGGCAGCCGACGGCGTCGAACAGCCGCCCGCAGCCGCTGGTCAGCGGTGAGTTCAGCCCGCGGTCCAGCATTATCTCCAATGTCTCCAGACCGCCGTCGACGCCCGCCGTTCGCCGGAAGCGTTCGCGCATGCCCGGGGGGATTTCCCGTTCGAAGGCCCTTCTCACCAGCGCAAGGGCCTGGCGCCAGGGCTCGCGCACCGCGCGGTCGCCGCCGGGGAGCTCGAACTGTCGCAGGTGAGCGAGCCGCTTCCATCTGCAGCCGCCGCCGGCGACCAGCAGGAACTCGCCGCCCCAGGCGGTGCCGTCGGTACCCCAGCCGACCCCGTCCAGGATTATCGCCAGCGACTTCTCGGGGGCCTCATGGCCCAGTTCGGCGAGGACCGAAAGGGCGTGCGCGAAGTGGTGCTGGACGGCGATGGCCCATTCCGGCGGGGGTGCTTCGAGTCGGCCTTCGGTCCGCAGCTCGCGAGGCCATGACCGGGCGAGCACGGTCGTGAAGTAGTCGGGATGCAGGTCGTGGGCGAGCACCTTCGGCGCGTCGCCCAGCAGGCGGATGAACCCCCGCAGCGCCTCCCGGTAGAACTCGACGTTGCCGGGCTCGGCCAGTTCGCCGAGATACTGGGAAACGTAGGCCTGGTCGCCGCGCAGCAGGCAGAAGCTGCCCTTCATCTCGGCGCCCACGCCAAGAATCGTCGGGCCCGGTCCGCGCGGCACCGCGACAGGACCGGGCACGAAGCCCCGCGCACGGCGAACCGGACGGGGGCTGCCGGCCGAAACCATGACTATGGAATCGTCCGCGCGGTTGTGGATCTCACGGTCGTGAAGCAGCCAGGCGTCGGCAATGCCCGCGAGGCGCTTCAGGGCCTGGTCATTGGTGCGGCAGATGGGTTCGTCGCGCCGGTTGCCGCTGGTCATGACCAGGGCCTCGAAGCGGTCTGCCGGATCCCCGGCGCCCGCCGGCTCGAACAGCAGGAAGTGCAGCGGGGTGTAGGGCAGCATCACGCCGATGCGTCCGTTGCCGGGCGAGACGTTGGCGTGAGCACCGGTCTTCCGGGCGCGGGCCAGGACTATCGGACGGCGCGCGGAAGTCAGAAGGGCGCGCCCGGCCGGCTCGAGCTCCACCAGCCTCTCCGCCGCCGTCAGATCGGGACACATCACCGCGAAGGGCTTGGCCGGACGGTTCTTGCGCTGGCGCAGTCGCTCGACCGCGTCCGCATTGAGGGCGTCGCAGGCCAGGTGGAAGCCGCCCAGGCCGCGGATCGCCAGGACCCCGCCGTCGGCCAGCATCTGCCGGGCCGCGGCGATCGCCGGGTCGCCCTCGAGCCTCCCGGCCCCGGGCTTCTCCAGCCATACCCGTGGACCGCACTCCGGGCAGGCCACCGGCTGGGCGTGAAACCTGCGATCCAGCGGGTCGGCGTACTCGGAGGAGCACTCCGCGCAGAGCGCGAAGGAGGCCATCGTGGTCTGCGGCCGGTCGTAGGGCATTTCCCTGGTAATGGTGAAGCGCGGGCCGCAATTGGTGCAGTTGGTGAAAGGATAGCGGTACCGCCGGTCGGCGGGATCCCGCATCTCCCGCAGGCAGTCGTCGCAGACGTTGAGGTCCGGCGGGATCGATATGAAGGGCTCGCAACCCGATGCGCTGGGGGTGATCACGAAACCGGACTCGCCCTTCGTAGGGATCTCCTCGTGCCGGAAACCGTTGATTGTCGCGGCGGGCGGGGGCGCCTCGCGCAGCCGTTCGATGAATCGGGAGCAGGCCTCGGGCCGGCCCTCGATCTCTATCGTTACTCCCGAGACGTTGTTGGTGACGAAGCCGGCCAGGCCGGCGTCAAGAGCGTAGCGGTAGACGGTGGGCCTGAAGCCCACGCCCTGCACGGCTCCCTGAACCGCAATTGCGAAACGTCTGGTCGACAAGTTCCCCCCGTTCCCATGGAATATAGCCCGCCCGACCCCGGCTGCAAGTCCGGCATGATCGCGAACGGGGAGGGGATCAGTCCTGGTCCTCCTTGCGGAGGGCGGCGGGAAGGTTCCGCTTCGGGTCCCAGCGGTAGTCCTCGGCGCGGGTCCGGGGGTCCGGTCGGCCCGCAAGCAGGAGTTTGAGATCCCCGAGCCTGGGCCTGCCCTGGAGATCGATGGCGTACAGGCTGCGCTTCCCGGGTTCTCCGGCCAGGAAGGCCAGCCGGTCGCCCCCGGGCGAAAAGCTGAGATTGGAGAGTCTCACCGCCACCCTGTCGAGCAGGACCTGCTGCGGGCCTTCCCCGGGCGCGAGCACGATGCGGTAGAGCTTGCGGGGAGCGATTGCCAGCCGCCGCTGCTTGCCCTCCGCAGTGGGACTGGGTGCGAACGACAGGTGCGCGAGGGCCACCGACCAGGCTTCCAGTCGAGCCCGGGCGCCCGCGACAACGGGCGTATTCTCGAGAACCCCGGGCTGGCGCTGCAGGGACTTGAGGTCCGCGGCCAGGGCCTTGAATTCGGGAGCGAGCGGGCTTTTGGCGTAGCAGTCGTTGCAGCGCTGGATCTCCTCGGCGGCGAGATCGTCCCTCCGGCCGGCGGCGTAGGCCAGCACGCACAGGCCGGCGGCCCAGTCGGCCTGGGGGAATTCGCGCGCCTCGGAGGCCTTGCGGAATACCGGAGCTGCGGCCGCTCCGCGGCCGGCCTCCAGGAGGTTCATCGCGTAGCCGAATTGCAGACCGGCGGCCCAGGCGCGATCGCCGGAAAAGCCGGCGGCCTCCCGCAAGGTCCTCGCCGCCGCCGGCAGATCTCCCGAGACGCGCCGCTTGTAGGCCCGCGCCACCAGGTTCAGGATGGTGTGCTCCGGCAGGCCCCTGGACCAGGCGGAAAGGCGACCGGCGATCTGCCGGTCGGTGCGCTTGACCCCGTTGACCGGGTAGCGCAGCAGGCTCTCGAGATAGGCGTTGGCCGCCTCTTCGCGCTTGCCGATTTTGGTCAGCACTTCCGACTTGAGCACGTAGAGCGCCGCGCGGTCGCAAGCGGGGCCGGCCTTCTCGATAGCCGCCTCGACGTATTCCAGCGCCGACTGGTTCCCACCGGCGGCCATGAAGAGCTTCGCCGCGCCCGCCCTCTCGGCGGTGTCTACCGGCCAGATTCTGGTCGGCAGGGGCCTGTTGCCCTCGAAGGCCGCCAGTCCGCCTGCGGTGAACTCCAGGCGGATCCGGCCGCCGGCCGCATAGGCGTCGGCGCCGACCAGTTGCCCGGACGCCCTGTTTCTGAGAGAGGCCTTTCCGGTCGCCAGATCCAGACTCCAGCTCTCGACGCGCGGTTCTCCCGCATCGGTCTCGACCAGCAGGGAGAATAGCAGCTTCGCGGCGTCGGGCGTGAAGCCTGCGACTATCGGTATGGACCCCGCCGGCAGCAGGAAGGCGCGTCCGGCGGGCTTGCCCTTCAGCGACCCGATCACCATGAGCTGCCTTCTCTGCTTCTTCTCCTCCGCCGCGATCACGATGCCCTTGCCGTCCGCAGTGGCGTGAAGCGGGACGATACCCTTGAGGCCGCCGGCCAGCGACCCCAGCGTCGATTCCCGGCCGTCGGGAAGCTCGAGGCGCAGCACCTCGAGAGATTTATCCTTTTCCTCTTTCCTCCTGCGCAGCACGAGGGCGAACGCGCGAGTGGTGGCCGTTCCGGACAGCAGGTGCCAGCGGCCCCTGGCGGGCGTGAGGTCCCGGGTCCTGCCCGAACCCGGATCGAACTCCAGCAGAAGGTGCTTCTTCTTTCCCTTTCTCTTGTGGAGGTAGATCCTGCCGCCGGGGGCCACCGAAAGGTTCAGCAATGCCGACCCCCTGCCCGGACTCAGCAGCGCCCTGGCCCTGCCGGGCTCGCCCTCCGGGGGGTAGAGGTCCAGCGCCATCAGCGCTCCGCCCTGCTTCCCGTCCTCAGCCGGCGGCTTGAGGTAGTAGAGCCTGGCGCCCGTAGGCGAGAACGCGAAGCGTTCCACACCCTCCGCCAGCAGCCGCGGGCCCGCCCCGGATCCCGGGCTCAGGAGGTAGAGATCGCTTCGTTCCGGGCGGTAGCGCACGAAGGCCGCGCGGTCTCCGCGGGGAGACCACGCCGGTCTGCTCAGCGGCAGCGCCGGTCCGCAGCCGGCCAGGCCGACCAGCAGCGGGGCGATCAGGAGGAATGGGCGCTTCGGGCTCACGCGATTACTAACTCTCTGCAATACCGGTGGTCACGCCTCGGGCAGGCGGATGTCCTTCCATTCGCACGAGGGGCTCCCGAGCTGCTGCTCGAAGAACTCCAGCAGTGGCGCGCGGCACTCGGACCGGAGCGCACCGCCCTCAGTGACCACCGCGCTTTCGTTCAGGATGGACATGGCGCTTCCGGCGGCGCCGAGGAGCAGGTCGCGTTCGCCCCACACGCAGCGTCCGACGCGGTAGTGGATCATGGCTCCGGAACACATCGCGCAGGGCTCGAGTGTCGAGAAGACGGTGACGTCGGAGAGGTCGAACTCCGGGCCCGACCGGGCGCTCAGTTCGCGCAGGCAGGTCATCTCGGCGTGGGCGGTGATGTCCGACTGCGAGAATCGCATGTTGTGACCGCGGGCGACGATCCTGCCGTCCCTTACGGCGACGGCCCCGACGGGCACTTCTCCCTCCGCGAGGCCCTTGCGGGCCTCGGCAACCGCTTCGCGCATGAAGACCAGGTCGTCTCTCACTCATTCACCTCCCGGGCAATCGGGCACCGGCACAATTCTACGCGCAGGCCGGCGCGCTGCCAGCGCGCCGGGGTGGCGTGCAATACGCTCGAGTTTCTGCGCTATCCGGCCCCGCCGGGAGCCTGCGCTTGACTCCCCTTTGACGCCCCCTACTGTTGTGGGCGACGGGCCCGAGAGCAGGAGGAGAACATGGCCATCAGACTAACCGGATTCGCGGACGAAGCCGGCAGCGCAGTCGCAGAACAGATCCGCGCCCACAAGGAACTCGGCTGGGACACCATCGAGATGCGGATGGTCGGCGAGGTCAACTTCACCAACCTCGACGACGAAGCCTACGCCAGGGCCAGGGATGAGCTGGCCGCAGCGGGCATGGGGGTCTCGTGTTTCGGGTCTGCGATCGCCAACTGGGCGCGGCCGATCACCGGCCCCTTCGAGCAGGACGTCGAGGATCTCAGGCGCGCCGCGCCGCGCATGCGGGAACTCGGTACCGGGTTCATCCGGGTGATGAGCTACCCCAACGACGATAAGTCGCCGCTGCCCGGAAACCAGTGGCTGAAGGAGGCTGCCAGGAGGATCGGGGAACTGGCCAAGATCGCCGAGGGCGAAGGCATCACGATGGTCCACGAGAACTGCAGCGGCTACGGCGGGCAGGGCCCGCGCGAGATGCTGCAGCTTCTCGAGGCGGTGGGCTCGGATGCCTTCAGGATGGTTTTCGATACCGGAAACCAGACGGCTCACCACGGCTACGAGAACGCGGACCTGGCGATGGAGTACTACCGGGCGGTCAGGCAGCACGTCGTTCACGTGCACATCAAGGACAATCTTCCAGGCGAAGGGGGCAAGCCTGTGATGTGCTACCCCGGCGAAGGCAGGGGGCAGGTCCGGGAGATTGTTGCCGACCTGGTAGGGACCGGATACGACGGCTTCATCTCCATCGAACCGCACATGAAGGGCCAGGTGCACCTGGGCGACAATACGGGAGGGGCATCCGGGGCCTTCGAGATCTACGTCGAGTACGGCCGCAGAATGGCCGCCCTGCTCGAAGACGCCCGGAAGTAGATCGAAATCACGAGTCGGGATTGGGGCCCGGCAGGCCGTTGAAGAACGGCCTGCTGGAACAGTAGATACGGCGGCGTCGATGTCGCCATATCAGCTTGATAGTTCAGGGCTTGCGCTTGTCTGAGACGGTCCCTGCGGCAGCTCCTTGACATTCTGTCGAATGCTGGACTATAATCCTCCGTCGGTGTATCTGGACGGGGAGAAGTCGATCCGTTCGATGGGCATCGGCTGTGGAGGTCGGCAAATGTTCAAGCGGCGCCTGCTGCTTCTCGCTGTGGCCGCAGTCATACTGGTGTTCGGTGTGGACTCGGTGCTGGCCGATCCCACCACCGAGGCTCCGGCGGCCAAGGTTCCGCCCAAGTCTCCGGTTGCCAAGAAGGACAAGTATCCGCGGCACAAGAACATCAGGCTCAAGCTCACAGAAGGCGAGAAGCTCACCTACGCGATCAAGTGGGGGGCGGTCGACGCCGGTATTGCCACGCTCTCGGTGAAGCGCAAGGAGGAACTCGGGCCCAACGGTCCCAAGGTCTGGAACATCCAGTGCAAGACCCGCTCGAACGCGTTCGTTTCCATGTTCTACGAGGTCCGCGACGACATCAAGAGCCTCGTCGACGTCAAGGGCGGCTACACGCGCCTTTTCGACATGGAGAAGAACGAGGGCAATTACCACGCGACCGAGCGCATAGAGTTCGACTACAAGGCCATGGAAGCCAAGTACGTCAAGGTCAAGAAGAAGCTCTTCAGCGAGAAGAAGCGCACCAAGATGATCAAGCTGCCGGGCGAGGCCCGCAAGGTCCAGGATCCGCTCAGTTGCCTCTACTACGCACGGGGCCTGGACCTCAAGGTCGGTTCCGAGCACAAGATCACAGTCAACACCAGCAAGAAGAACTGGGTGATGACCATCAAGGTCCTGCGCGAGGAGAAGCAGGACATAAAGGGCCTGGGCCGGGTCCAGGCCCTGGTCGTGGAGCCCACGGCGCAGTTCCAGGGCATCTTCGTGCGCAAGGGCAAGATGACCGTCTGGCTGGAGAAGCAGACCAAGATTCCGCTGAGGATGAAGGTCAAGATCCCGATAGGTTCGGCCAGCGCAGTACTCACCAAGGCCGAGAACTCGCCGCTGAGCAGTCTGGCTTCGAGCAAGGACAGATCGAAATCCAGGAAGAAGTAGCCCCACCCGCATCCACTTCGGGCGATTCCAGCAGTCAAGCCGCACTGATCCTGCCAGCCAGGCTGGCGTCCACGCGTCTGGCCCGCAAGCTCCTGCTGGCCGAGACCGGCCGGCCGCTGCTGGCTCACACCGTGGAGCGGGCGCTGGAGGTCCTGGCGGTTTCCGGCGGCAGGATCTCGAGGGTCCTGGTGGCCGCCGACTGCGAGGAGCTGGCCGGCGTGGCCCGGGATGCCGGGGCCGAAGCGGTTCTCACCGATCCCGGTCACCGCAGCGGAACCGACCGCATCGCCGAGGCGGCGGCGACCCTCCCGGAGGAGGCGGTGATCAACCTCCAGGCGGACGAACCCGAGATCCCGGCTGCGGCGGTGCTGAAGCTCGCGGATCTGATTCTCTCCGAGCGCAACGAGATGATGGCCACGCTGGCGACGCCTCTGCTCGAGGAGGCCGACGTCAAGAATCCCAACATCGTCAAGGTGGTGATAGACTCGGGGGGCCACGCGATGTACTTCTCGCGGGCGCCGGTGCCCTACGCTCGCGAGGGTTGGGCCGAGGACGGCAGTACGACGCTGGCCCTGCGACATCTGGGCATTTACGCCTACCGTCGCCGGTTCCTGCTGGACTACTCCTCGCTTCCGGCCAGCAGGCTGGAGGAGACCGAGAAGCTCGAGCAGCTGCGCGCCCTTGAGGCGGGATACCGGATCGCCTGCGCGGTCGTGGACCCCCTGCCCGACGGGATCGACACGCCCAAGAGCTACGCCGCCTTCGTCGAACGCTGGAAGGCCCGGCGCTGACCTGACACCGCGGCGCGATTCTCCGCACTCGTCTCGATTCTACAGAACGGCCCTGCGCCCTTGCGCGGCCCTCATGCTCGAACTTGAGGACGCCGGGGTGCGTCTCCATGCGTACGGAACGAGTCCCCCGCTTGTCGCCCCGGGGCTGCGGAGTACAATGCCCGCACGATGAGCAGGTCACTTCGCGCGCTGATCTGGTTTGCCGTGGCGCTCTTCCTGGCGGTGGGCCTGGCCGTGCCGCTTTCCGGGACTATCGCCTCCGCCTTCAGCGAGAACGGTCAGCCGGACCTGATCCACCTGCGGCAGATCTTCGACAATCCCGCGGAGTGGGGCCGGCTGACGACCTCGCTGAGCCTGGCGGCGGTCTCGACGCTGGCGACGGTCATCCTGTCCCTGCCGCTGGCCTGGCTCGCCGCGCGCGCGGACTGGCCGGGCAAGCGCTGGCTCTCCCCGCTATTGCTCCTGCCGATGATCGCCCCGCCCTTCGTGGGCGCCATCGGCATGAAGCGCCTGCTGACGCACTTCGGCCTGGTTAACCACCTGCTGGTGGGTGCCGGGCTGGTCTCGACCCCCATCGACTTCCTGGGCGGGGCCAAGTTCTGGGGCGTGGTGGTGATGGAGGTCCTGCACCTGTATCCCATCATGTATCTCAACCTGGCCGCCGCGCTGGCCAACGTCGACCCCGCCATGGAGGAGGCCAGCTACTCGCTGGGTGCCGGCCGGCTGCGCACCTTCCGCAAGGTGACGCTGCCGCTGGCCTTCCCGGGCCTGTTCGCCGGCGCGTCGATAGTCTTCATCTGGGCCTTCACCGACCTGGGCACGCCGCTGATATTCGATTACGGCCGGGTGGCGGCCAAGCGCATCTACGATCTGACGTCGTCCGAGACGATCAACCCTTCGGGGCACGCGCTGACCGTCGTCATCCTGGCGATAAGCGCCGTGCTCTTCTGGCTGGGCCGGCGGGCGCTGCGTTCGAACGCAGCGCTCAGCAAGGTGGCCGCCCGGGCGGAACCCAGGCGGCTGGGCCCGCTCGGGGCGCTCGGCGCCAACGCGCTGTTCCTGGCGGTTGCCGGAGTGGCGCTGCTGCCGCACTGCGCCGTGATGCTCACGGCCTTCGCCGACAAGTGGTTCCTGACCGCATTGCCCGAGAGCTACACGACCGGGCACCTGGTTGTCGCCTGCAATCACCAGCTGGTGGCCAGCGGGGTGCGCAACTCGCTGTTCTACAGCCTGGGGAGCACGACGCTGACGCTCCTGCTGGGCCTGGCCGCGGCGGTTCTGGTGGTGCGCGGCCGGGGCAGGAGCGGCGCGGTTCTCGACGCGCTGATGATGGTGCCGCTGGCGGTGCCGGGCCTGGTGCTGGCCTTCGGGTTCCTGGGCACCTATTCGGGAATCGGCCAGGCCAAGGACAGCGCGCCCTGGCTCAGGACCCTGGGGGCGATAATCGACCCGCGGACGAACCCGACGATCCTGCTTATCCTGGCGTACGCGGTCAGGAGGATCCCGCTGGTCTTCCGCTCCGCAACGGCGGGGCTCGAGCAGTGCCCCCACGTCCTCGAGGAGGCCAGCTATTCCATGGGGGCGGGGCCGTTCAGGACCATGAGGCGGATCACGCTGCCGCTGATCGGCGCCAATCTGGCGGCGGGCGCGGTGCTGGCCTTCAGCTACGCCATGCTGGAAGTCTCGGACAGCATGATCCTGGCGCTGGACAAGACCTACTACCCGATCACCAAGGTGATCTACACGCTGTTCGGTCGCATCGGAGACGGGGAGGGCGTCGCCAGCGCCATGGGGCTGCTGGCCATGCTCCTGCTGGCCGCGTCGCTGATCTGCGCGGGAACCTATCTGGGTCGCCGGATGGGCGAGATGTTCCGGGTGTAGCGCACGGCTACTTCGCGGCGAAGGCCCCGAAGCGCTCCCAGAAGTCGGGGAAGGACTTGGCCACGCATCCCGGCTCCAGTATCGTCTGGTCGCCGGTTACCAGGCCGGCGACCGCGAAGCTCATGGCGATGCGGTGATCGTTGTGCGGGTCGATGGTCGCCCCGCGGGCCTGGCCGCCGCCCCTGACCAGCAGTGAGTCGTCGTCGCACTCCGCGCTGACGCCCATCTTGGCCAGTTCCGAGACCATCACCGCCAGCCGGTCGCACTCCTTGACGCGCAGCTGGCCGATGTTGGTGAAGCGGCTGTCTCCCGCGGCGAACGCGGCGGCGATCGCCGCGGGCGGGACCAGGTCGGGCATGTCGCCCATGTCGCGCTCCAGGGCCCGCAACCGCGTGCCCTCCACCCGCACCCCGTCTCCCGCGCGTTCCACGCTGCAGCCCATTTCGGCGAGCACCTCCAGGAACCCCCGGTCACCCTGGGCGGTGTCCTCGCGGAGGTTGCCGACCGTGACCCTCGATCCGCAGATCGCCGCGGCCAGGAAGAAGAACGAGGCGCTGCTGTAGTCGCCCTCGATGCGCAAGCTGCAGGGCCGGTAGCTGCGCCCCGCACGGATCCGGGCTTCGCGGTATCCGTCGCGTTCGACGTCGATGCCGAAGTCGGACATCATCCGGACGCTGATGTCGAAGTAGGGGCGCTCGGACATCGCGTCGGTGCAGCGCAGCAGGACGTCCTCTTCCGCGCAGGGCGCGGAGATCACGATAGAGCTGAAGTACTGCGAGGTGACCGAGCCCCGCATCCGGCAGGTCCCGCCGCGGATGCCGCCGCCGGCCAGGCGGACCGGGGGGAACCCCTCCCTGTCGAGGAATTCGACCTGGCAGCCGAGCTGGCGAAGGCCGCCGACAACCTCGCCGACGGGGCGCTCGGTTATGCGTTTCGCGCCGGTCAGAACTACCGGCCTGTCCGACAGGCAGGCGGCGGAGGACAGGAAGTTCATGCCCACTCCAGATTCGCCGACGTTCAGCTCCGCTGCTGCCGGGCTGTACCTTCCGCCGCGACCGGCCACGCGCAGGGCTCCGGGTTCCTCGGTGACCTCGACGCCCAGGCCCCGCAGGCAGCGGATCACGTTCAGCTGGTCCCCGGCCAGCAGCGGGCCCCGGATCAGTGACTCACCGTCCGCGAGCGACGCGATGATCAGCGCCCGCAGGGTGTGCGCCTTGGCGGGTGGCGCCTGAACGGCGACGTCGGTGTTGGCGAGCCTCTCTACGCTTGTCGAATCCATCGGCCCTCAGCCCTCGCCCAGAGCGCGGTAGTGCGTGAGCGCGAACTCGAGGTTCTTGCGCCCGGAGGCGTCGAGTTCGCCGAGCGCGAGGGAAACCCTCCAGCGCCCGGGCTCGGACTTCTCCAGCGCCCTGACGGTGACGCCGACCTCCATGGCGTCGAACGGCTGTTCGAAACGTATCACCAGGCGGCCGCCGACTTCGGAGCTCACGGCCCGGGCCGCGCCGGCGCGGTCGAGCTCTTCAACCTCGAGATCCGCCCTGGTCATGCCCAGCCGGCAGAGCACCCCGCTGGCACGCAGCGGGTCGTCCCCGCCTATCGCCAGCTCGGCGGGGATCGGAGTCGTGAGCGTCACGTACCTCGAGCCGAAGCTGACCCACTCAAGGACGACCACGATGCCGAAGATCGCCAGGACCTGCACCAGGACCGCCAGGGTCCTGAGCGACCGGTGCATGCCGCCGTACTCCGAAAGCACCACCGCGCTCATCGCCACCGCGAAGGTCAGCAGGTAGATGAACATCACCGTCTGCCTGCGGGTCAGCCCCAGGCGGTGGACGCGGTGCGCCAGGTGGTTGAGGTCCGGGGTGAAGGGGCTCCTGCGCCTGCGCAGGCGGATGATCACGACCGAGGCGGTGTCGTACAGCGGCACGCCCAGGATGATGATGGGCATGGCGATGGGCAGCAGCCCGGCGCCCTGGCCGACCATGAACGTGGACACCAGCACGGTCACGGCCAGCAGGTAGCCGATCAGCATGCTGCCCGAGCTTCCCAGGAAGATGCCGGCGGGCGAGGAGTTGAAGAACAGGAACCCGACGAGCACGCCAACGAAGGCCGCCAGCATCAGGGCCACCATCGGCTGGTCGCTGAGCGCGGCCCAGAAGCCGAACAGCGCCGCCGATATGGCCGCAACGCCGGCCGCCAGGCCGTCCATGCTGTCGATGAGGTTGAAGGAGTTGGTCATCCCCACGATCCACAGGATGGCCACGATGTAAACCAGCCACTTGGGCAGGATGTAGAGCTCGGGTCTTACGCCCATGCCCACCACGATCGACGCCGCGGCGACCTCGGTCCCGAGTCGCAGCCAGACGGGCAGGCTCCTGGCGTCGTCGGCAACGCCCACCGCCAGGATAACGAGTGCGCCGATCAGGATCGCGTAGAGTCGCGGCATGGCGCCGATCGCCGAGCGCATCCGGACGACGACTGCGGGCGACAGCCATCCCTGGTGCAGGTCGGTATTCACCAGCAGTTGCCCCAGAACGAAGTGCCCGCCCACGACCGCGAGCATGGCCAGGAGGATCGGCGGGCCGCCCAGCAGCGGCGTGGCGCGTGTGTGGATGCGCCCCGGCCGCGGCACGTCCATCACGCCCAGCCTGATCGAAAGGTACTTGAAGAGCGGCACGAACAGCAGCGAAGCCACCGCTCCGGCAAACACGAGATAGAGATAGACGCCTGGATTCATGCGCGGTCCAAGGGGCGAGGGGCGGAACTAGCAGGCCGTCGAAGAACGGCCTGCTGGAGCAGGAGTGCAGTTGAAAAGTCGAGCAGCAGATGCGGAAGAGACCCGTTCACGAATCAGAGCGCCCTCCTGCATTCTGCTGTTCCACCGCTCAAGTGCTCAACCCGGAAGCTGGATGCTTCTTCAACGGTGTTCTGGTAGCCGTTGAAGAAGGTGCCATTGGCACCGAGCCTGAGAAAGGGGAAAGGAGAGAGTAGACCGCCCTTCGACCCTTCGGCAGGCTCAGGGCAGGCAGGCTCAGGGCCTCTCTATGGAAAAGCCTTGAGCGCAGTCGAAAGGCAGGAGCGGCAAGTGCCGCCATCTCGCGGTGTGTGTCCGGCAATGTGAATGATCCCACGGCTCTCCTTTCTACTTTCACCTTTCTCCTGCTCGGCAGGCCGTTCTTCAACGGCCTGCTAGTAGAGGCCCAGCAGCCCGCCCGGGTACTTCGTGAAGAATATAAGCATCGACTTCACGAACTCAAGGGTATTCCGCCCAAAGGGTTGCGCACGCGTGAGGCGGCGCTCCGCGTGAACGACCACCTGTTCGGGCGAATAGAGCACGCGCAGCCCGGCACGCCGCGCCCGGACGCAGTAGTCGGTGTCCTCCCAGCCGTAGAACATGCGCTCGTCCAGGGGACCGAGCCGCTCGAACGTCTCGCGGGTGAATGCCTGGCACGCTCCGATGACGTGGTCGACCTCGCGCCGGGCGGCGTGGTCCCAGTCGGCGAGCAGGTAGCCGCGCAGTGCCAGCGAGCGAGCCACGGGGCCGATGAAGCTGAGCCTGCGCAGGAACGGGGTCAGGGCGTTGTGAAACCGCCGGCAGGAGAGCTGCAGCTCGCCGTCCAGACCCTCGAGCCGCGGACCGGCGATGCCGACGTCCGGGCGGTCACCGAGCAGCCGGGCCAGGCCGCTCAGCGAACCGGGCCGGGGAATCGTGTCGTCATCCAGGATCACCAGGCACCCGCCCGCGGCCGCCGCGAGCGCCTGGTTGCGGGCGCGGGCGACGCCGAGGTTCGTCCCGTTTTCGATGAGGCGAACCCCCGGGTGATCCCTGCGGACCAGTTCCAGCGTCCCGTCGGTGGAGCCGTTGTCCACCAGCACCAATTCGTGCGTGAGCGGGGCGCAGGCCCCGGGAACGGCTCGCAGGCATTCCGCAAGCCGTTTCCGGCCGTTCCAGGTGATGATGCAGACGGAGATGTCCGGAGGGTCCGCCGAGATCACGGCCGCATCTTCCGAAGGAAGGCCCTGGCGCCGCGCAGGAGGTCTCCCGGGGAGCGGGCCTTGAGCAGGTTGCGCAGGATGACTCCGGGGCGCAGGTAGAATCTCCGGTTCGCACGCCTGACCGCGGCGACCAGTTCCTCAGGAGACAGGTGCGGCAGCCTGACCGTCGACTGGCGCTGAACGTCGACCGGCGTGTACTCGGGGTTGACCAGCAGGCCCCGCTCCCGTGCGTAGTCCCAGTAGGGGGTGCCGGGGAAGGGGTTGCACACGCCGAACATCGCGACGTCGGGGTCGAGCTCGACGACCTTGCGGATGGTGGTCTCGATCGTCTCCCGGGTTTCGAGCGGGCTGGCGCCGACAAGCACGTTGAGCTTGACGGGCACGCCCAGGCTGCGCAGCAGCCTGATGGAGGATTCGGCCTGTTCGACGGTGAGGTCCTTGCCCACGTCGTCGAGGATCTCCTGGACGAAGCTCTCCACGCCGAGGTCGACGTAGAGGCACCGCGCCCCGGCCAGGGCCGCGGCGGTCCGGTCGTTGATGTAGTCCGGCCGGGCCAGACACCCCCACCTGAAGTTCATGCGGCCTACCGCGGAGCAGATCTCCTCGGTGCGGTCGGCGGACCAGACGAATTCGTCGTCGATGAAGGATATCGCCCGGTATCCCTCGCGATGCAGTTCCTGCAACTCGTCAACGACGTTGCCGGCCGAGCGCAGGCGGGCCCGGGGTTTGCGGCCGTCCGCAGCCCGGCGCCCCTCGAGTTCGCGCGCGAAGCTCATCGCGTTGGGCACGCAGTAGCGGCAGCGGTGCGGGCATCCCCTGCTGCTGAGCACGGCCGTAAACGGCCGGGCTCCCAGCTTGGGGTTGTAGTAGGCGTCCCCGGGGACAAGGTCGCGCGCCGGGAACGGCAGCGCGTCGAGGTCCTCGATGGGCTCGCGCGGGATTCCCGAGAGCAGTTCTCCGGCGGGCGTGCGCACCGCGAGTCCCGGCATGTCCTCCGGGTCGGGCCGGTCGCCGCGGGCGAGCCTGGCCGCCAGCTGCGGAAGCGACTGCTCGACCTCCCCCCGCAGGGCGAAGCTGCGCTCGTCGCGCAGGTAGGCGTCGGGCTCGTAGCTGGGGCCCGGTCCGGTGAAGACCACGGGAGTCTCGCCTTTCGCCAGAGCCCGGATCCTCTCCAGCGCGGCCAGATCCGTCTCCCGCGAGAGGTTCACGCTGTGGAAGACCCAGAGGTCCGGCGAGGCGTCCCTGATGGCGGCCTCCAGTTGCGCGGTGGTCCAGTTCTCGCGCGCGCCGTCGGCGACCGAGACTTCGTGGCCCGCCTGGCGCAGGGCGGACGCCGCGTAGAGGACCGGGATCGGCGGGAAGGGATAGAGCTCGTAGGTGCAGCCGAAGACCCTCTCGGCGGGAGGGGTGCCGGCAAGCGGCGGGGGGATCAGGAAGACGACCTTCACTCTTGCCCACCCCCGGCCAGCTCCCGGTAGATGCTCTCGAGCCTGCGGACGTTCTTCCTGATGTCGAAGAGTTCTTCGGCCTTGCGGCGGCCGCTCTCGGCGCACGCCGCGGCCAGTTCGCGGTCGTCCAGGAATCGCTTCAGGGCCACCGCCAGCGCCGCGGGGTTGCCGGCTTCGTAGAGCAGCCCGTCTTCGCCGTGCTCGACGAGTTCCAGTGGCGAGCCGATCCGCGGGGCGACCAGCGGCGTGCCCGCGGCCATGGCCTCGGCGATGACCAGCCCGAAGGGCTCGGGGCTGGTGGAGGCGTGGACCGCGACGTCCAGCCCGGAGACGAATCCGGGTATCTCGCCGGGCTTCAGCCAGCCGGTGAATATCACCGCGCCGGGCGCCTCGCGGTCCGCCAGGGCCTGAAGCTCGCGGGCGTAGTGCTCGTGCCCGGCGGTGGGGCCGCCGGCGACCAGCAGGCGGAATCCGGGGTTGTCGCGGGCGACCAACCCGGCGGCCCGTATCGCCACGGGCAGCCCCTTCCACTCGTCGAAGCGGCACCAGATGCCGGCGACCCGCGTTTCAGCGGTGAGTGCGAAACGCCCTAACAGGTTCTGCCTGGCATCGCTCCCGGGCGAGTAGGAATCCAGGTCGACGGATCCGTAGATCACGGATCGCCTTTCAGGACTGAGCGACAGTTCCTTGGCAATGGTTCGACTCATGGCCACGATTCTGTCGGCGCCCAGTTGCGCCTTTCTCACCAGCCAGTTGCGCACGATGCGCGGCCGAAGGTCGATTTCTCGAATCTCCCAGAGGTGGGGGACTCGCGCTCTTCGGGAGACACTGGCCCCGTAGAGATTGGGAAGGGAGTTGGTGTGGAGCAGGTCAATGCCGTTCTCGGCGACAAACTCCGACATCTTGCGGCAGGTGCCGCCGAACGAAACCGCGTACTTCAGGTGCCAGAAGGGGTTCCAGGTCTTGCGCAATCTCATCATCGGGAAAAAGACTACTTCGGCCCCGGCCTCCCGGAAGGAGTCGACCAGCGGACCATCTTCCGGAAGCGCGACAACGGCCTGGAACTCCGCGCGATCCAGTTCCCCGATCGTGCGCAGCATGGCCAGGTCCGCGCCTCCGATTTCGGAGGTGATGCTCAGGAAGAGTATCTTCAAGGTTCTGAAGCCGTGTCCGCCCCGTTGGCCGCGCCGCCCCCGGCGTCCGCCAGGATCTCCTCGGGGTTCGACGGGCGCGGGACGACCGGGCCGCGGTAGCGGCGATCGCGGATCACGCGCGCCGGGGATCCGACGGCCACGCTGAACTCGGGCACGTCCCGGGTGACCACCGCGGCGGCGCCGATCACGCTGCTGCGGCCGATGTGCACGCCGTCGAGGATCGTCGCGCGATTCCCGATCCAGCAGTCGTCTTCGATGACGATGCCCTGGCGTCGCACGCCCTGCCGGTTGATGGGCAGGTCCGGGTCGTCGAAGCTGTGGTTCTCGGCGAGGACGTCGACGTGGGCGCCGATGGTCACGTCGTTGCCGATGGTGATGCCCCCGCCGGCGCCCAGGACCGAAAAGGGGCCGATGTAGGCGTTGTTGCCGACGGAGAGTCCCTCCCCGGGTTCGGTCAGGACCGCGGTGGTCAGCATCCAGACGTGTTCGCGAACCCTGACGTTGTCGCCGAGCTTGATGCCCTTCTTCGAGTAGGCATTGACGTTGACGCCGTCGGCCAGCAGGACGTTGTAGCCCACGTGCAGGTGGCGCGGGAAGGCGATCTTGACGCCGCTGCCTATGAACAGGCGACCCGCGCAACTGCCGAGGCGCAGCGACTTGAGCATCCCGCGCAGGCGAGCCATACCGCCCTTCTGCCACAGGAAGCCCACCAGCTCCATGGTGGTCATCCGGAGCTCCGCCCCGCTGTCGCCGGGAGGCAGGTGCCGGCCGTAGGCGATCTCGTAAACCCTTCTCGTCAAGCGGCTCACGGTTCCAGGTGATCCCTCTTGTCCTCAAGGACGCGTTCGAAGACGGTTTCGGTTTCGGCGGCCACCCGGGCCCAGCTCCACTGGCGCGCGATCAGTTCGGCGCGCCCTGCCAGGGTGGTTCTCATCTCTTCATCGGCCGCCAGCATCTCCAACTTCATCCTCAGTTCTTCGGCGGACATGGGGTCTTCCAGGTGCACCCCGGCCTCGCCGTCGGGCAGGACTTCCGCGCTGCCGCAGCAGGCGCTGAAGAGCGCTGGCGTGCCGCAGGCCGCGGCCTCCAGGGGCGGCAGGCCGAAGGGCTCGTAGCGCGTGGGCAGCACCAGGAGGTCCGCCGCGGCGTACCACCGGGCGGGGGTGCCGGTCGGCCCCCTGAAGAAGACCCGGCCCGCAAGCCCCAGGCCCTCCGCGCGGGCCTGCCACCGGGGAGTGTTCCCCGGTCCCACGACGGCCAGCTTGAGGTTGTCTCTTCCGGGCGAGGTCCGCGAGAAGGCCTCCAGGAGCGTGGCCAGCCCCTTGCGTTCCCAGTCGCCGCCCAGGAAGAGGGCGAGCCGGTCCCCGGGTGCGAGCCCCAGTTCCCCGCGGAGTTCATCCCGCCGGGCGTTCCGGTTCGCGGTGTTGAACTCCTCGAGGTCGACGCCGTTGGGGATCACCGTGAGCTTCTCGAAGTCCAGGTCGTAGTCCTCGACCAGATCGCCCTTCAATCCCTCGGAAACGGCGATCAGGTGACGGCATCTTGTGGAGCGGTACAACCGGCGCTCGGCGCGCTCGGTCAGGGCCAGAAAGGCCCTCCGCGACACCTTCCTCAGCGGCGAACCGGCAAGCGCCAGCTCGCCGTTGTGCATCAGCTTGCGGCCCCGGGCGGCCGAGTAGTGGGCGGTAACCACGTCTGCGGCCAGGGTGTTGGCCCCGGGCGAGTAGACGAGGTCGAAGCCTCCCGAGAGCCGCCTCCTGAGCGAGGCGAAGAGCAGGAAGGAGGCGTAGCTCGCCGGGCTGGGAGTGGGTATCCTCGCAACCCGCACGACCTCCACCGCGCCGAGATCCTGGCCGGCGGCGTCGGACGTGAAGAGGGTTATCTCGTGCCCGCGCAGCGACAGCTCCCTGAGCAGCGCGGCGGCGCACCGCTCGGTGCCGCCGGTTCCGGCGGCAACCGAGGGGATGAACGCGGCGATCTTCATGCGCCGCGCGCCTCCGCAATCTGCCTGTAGATGCGGAGATAGGCTGCGGCCGTGCCCTCCCAGGTGAACCCGGCGGCGCGCTCCCGGCCGCGGGCCGCAAGCCCGTCCCGGCCCGGGGCGCATCGCAGGCATTTCCTTACGGCGCCGGCCAGTTCCCGCGGGGACCCGGCGTCCCGCAGAACCAGGGCGCCCGGGCCGGAGGTCTCACGCAGCGCCGGGATGTCGCTGACGATCGCCGGCGTGCCGCAGGCCATGGCCTCCAGCGGCGGCCACCCGAAGCCCTCGTAGAGCGACGGGAAGACCAGCGCCTCGGCCGCCGAGTAGAGCGCGGGCAGGTCGTCGTCGTTGACGCCGCCGATCTCGATTATCCTGCCGGCCACGCCGAGGGATTCGGCCAGGCTGCGCTCCGGAGCCTCCAGCGCCGCGCCGGCCTTGACCAGCAGGAGCTCGGAGTCCAGTTCGCGCAGCGCCCTGACCACGACCTCGAGATTCTTGCGAGCCGTACTGGCGCCGACGTGCAGGATGAAGCGTTTGCCGGCAAGCCCCTTCCTCTCCGGCAATCGGGCCGGTTCGGCGGGAGCGAAGTGCTTCTCCACGCCCGAGTGAACAACGGCGACGCGGTCTTCCTGCCACCCGGTGTACTCCAGGAGGTCGTGCCGGGTGGCTTCGGTGACGGCGACGACCCGGGCGGCCTTGCGCATGGCCTTGACCGAGTACGCATAGGCTCTCGCCGCGCGCCAGCCCCCCTCGCGATTGCCGAAGGCGCTTCGGCCGCTCCAGAGCGGCCCCATGTCGTGGACCGTGACCACGCTGCCGCCGGCCGGCAACGCCGAGACCAGGTGCGCGTAACCGTGGTCGATGACGTGATTCACATCACCGGCCCACTTTCGCGCGGCGCGCTGGTAGCTCACGTACTTGCGCCAGTGGAACGGGGCTGAGGAAAAGCCGGCAGGCGGAGCGAAGCCGATTTCGATCGAAGAGTCGAGCTCCGCCAACGCCGCCCCCAGCGCCCGGGCGTAGCGCTCCATGCTGGGCTGTCGGCGCAGGCTTGCGAAGAGGACCAGCCTCATGAGGCGGGCCCGGCGCCCTGCGGGGCGGCCGGCGGTTCGGGTCGCGGCGGGCGCGGTACGGGCTCGGTCGGTTCGGACGGCGGCGCCCTCATGGGAAGCTCGGGAACGCGGAGCATCACGCCCAGGAAGAACCAAAAGTAGACGTTGGCGGGGATCTTGTCGAGGGCGGTGCCGATGAAGGACAGCGCCAGCAGGCCGGTGAGAAACACCGCCAGGCAGCCGACCACCCAGCGGGCCTCCCTGGTCAGACAGGACCTGTAGGAGTGGATTCCCTGCAGCAGTGACGCCGCGATGAGCCAAGCGAAAGCCAAGAGGCCAAACCAACCAAGTTCAAACGCGATCTTGGTCCAGTAGTTCTCAACAAGCAGAAGCGGTTGCCCGCCGGGGATCACGTGTCTGGTGCCCACGCTGCCGTATCCCAGGCCCCATCCAAGGGGGGCTACGTTCAACGCCCGGCCCGTAGTGGCGAAAGGCATGCGCAGCCGTGCCCAGAGCAGATCGAAATCCCCGAGCGTCTCCAGCCTGCCGAGGACGGCCTGGCCCATGAAGACGGCGACTATCGCGACTGCCATTGCCGTAAGCACGGCGCCGGTAGCCAGGTGGCGGCGCCTTCCGACCAGGAGCAGCATGGTGCCAATAGTGAGTGCGGTGACGACGAAGCCGCCCCGCGTACCGCTGGCCAGCGAGGTCACCGCGGCCAGCACCAGGCAGCCGACCACGAAGAGCCTGTGGCTCAGTCGGCTGACCAGCGCCAGGGAGATGACGCATATCGTGAGCGTGCACAGCGCGTACCATGAAAGCATCCCGGGCGAGGCGAACGTGCCGATCGCCCGGGTGTGGACGCCGTACTCGCTTCCGGGCGTTTCGACGACGGCGATCTCGAAGCTGTAGCCGAAGCGGGTGAGCGCCGAGGGTCCCTCGACGTACTGCCAGATGGCCATCATGCCCACGGGTATGCTGAAGACCAGCAGCAGCAGCAGGAACTTCCTGATTTCCTGCATGTTGCTGAAGCAGTAGTATCCCAGGAAGACCAGCGGCATATAGAAACACAGGATCTTGAAGCCGACGACTCCCACGAGAACATTCGGCAGCGCCGGGTTGAATACCTGGGCGATCGCCAGGAGGGCGATGACGCCCATCGGAACCAGGATGCCGCGGAAGAAGACGAAACGCTGTTTGCTGACCATCTCCATGATGAAGCTGACGTAGGCGATGACGATCAGGAAGTCCTTGAGCAGCAGCGAGGCCTTGTACTGCCGGAAGAGCAGCGATAAGAAGCCCTCGACGCAGACGTAGGCGAAGATCGCCGGGATCAGGTGCCTGCGCCAGTTGAGCGCCGAGAGCATCACCGTGGCGCCGCCCAGCATCACGCCGATCAGCAGGAAGTTCTCGGTGCCGGCGCTGATGCCCAGCGCGACGGCCATGGCGGTGGCCAGGACCAGCTGGAAGCCTATGCCGGCGAGCTGCGAGGATCCGCGCGCGGTCCTAGCCAATTCGTATCCCCATCCGTCGCAGGAGCTCCAGATGCGCCGCGGCGATCGCCGGCCAGGAGAGCTTCTCCCGGTGGAGGCACGCGGCCCCGGAACCCAGCCGGGCGGCCAGTTCGTCCGAGGAGAGCACCCCGGCGGTGGCGTCCGCCAGGGACGCAGCGTCCTGCTTCTTCACGAGAAGCACATTGTCACCATCTCGGAAACAGTCGTCAAGACCCCGCTTCTCGAACGCTATGACGGGCAGGCCCTGCGCGAACGCCGAAGCCGCCGCCCCGCTGCGCAGCGTCAGCCCGCCCCTGTTGAGGTGCCACATGAAGTCGCAGGCCGCCAGCGTCTCGGAGACCTGCACGGGCGTAAGCCTTCCCGACCAGGACAGGTGCGCCTCGATTCCCATCCGCCGGGCGGCCTGGCGGATCTCGGTGCAGTAATCGCGGTCGCCGGCCTGCTGGTCGCCGAGCATCAGGAGGTGCAGGTCGATGTCTCTCTGTCGCAGCAGGGCCAGCGCCTCGATCGCCAGATCGTAGCGCTTGGCCCGGGTGGCCAGGCCGTAGACGACGCCGAGGCGCTGCTCCCTCGAACACCAGCGCGAGCGCTCCCGGGCGCGCTGTTCCGGCGTCAGTTCGACCGGGGGCGACGTCGGCCCGGAAGGCAGCACCGCCCACGGGCGGCGCATAAGCGAAAGCGACATTCGCAGTCGACGGGCGTAACAGCGGGTGGAGAAACTCACGGCGCTGGAGCCCAGAACCAGCAGCCAGGCCTGCACGCGATGAATGAGCGCGACGAGGCTCTTGAGAGGGTTGAGCGACCACGGCGCGCACACCTCGTGGAAGTGTGTCAGGATTCTGAATCCCTTTCGCCGCGCGAGCAGCGGGAAGATGGCTGCTCCGATCGAAATGCCCGCTCGTCCATAGAGGTGCGGAACGTACTGGAAGATGAGCGCAGCCTTGTTGCCCTCTTGAGCAAGATGGTTGGCCAGTCTGCACGCTCCGCCAATGGTCCAGGCAACCTCTAACCGCGAGACTGGGATCTTGTCGGGCGTATGCAGCGCGCAAGGACCTGGTGACGCAATTACGACCCCAGTGGAGGCGCCCTGCCGGCTGAGCTCCAGAGCCAGTGCCCTGGTGTGGTCGGCAACGCCGCTGACCGTGGGCGCCCATGTCCCGCTCACAATAGCCAGATTGCCGTGTGTCGAGGCTCGAGAGTGCTGCAGGCCAAGGTGTTCAGACTCTCTGTGTCCTGGCATGGTTGGACCCGAACCTGCTTCACCGGACAGTTCGCCTTGCGGGTGCGGCCCGCGGTGCGTCGCCGAAGACTTGAAGAGGACTGCCTGCTCCTTGTGTCCTCGGGTCTTGTGCCCGGTCATTGGTCTTGAGCAAGGTCGTACGTCCAGAGCTTCGGCCAACGCCTGTGCCGAAACAACGGCACTGTAGTTGGCCTCAACGTGCCGTCTCCCAGCCTCGGCCACCTGGCTGCGCAGACAAGCATCACTGCAATACCTGACTATGCAGGCGGCCATTGCAGATGCATTTCCCGGCTCGTAGCCCAACCCGGTGGTGCCCTCATGAAAGAGCTCTACGGCACCACCATCGCTGGCGACGACTACCGGTGTCCCGCACGCCATGGCTTCGACTATCACCCGGCCGAACGGTTCGGGGCGGATCGAGCTGTGGACGACCACATCGCTGGCCGAGAAGGCCGCGGCCATGTCCGTGCGCATGCCAGCAAACGCGAAGCGGTCTTCCAGGCCGCGCTCGCGGACCATGGCACTCAGTTTGCACGGGTAATCTGCGTCCTGACCGAAGAGAGCGTCGCCAACGATTGCGAAGTGCACGTCCGGTCTCTTGGCGGCGACAAGAGCCGCGGCCTCGATGAAAAGGTGTTGTCCTTTCCACGGTTGGAGGCGTCCTGCCACGGTCACTACTAGAGATCCCGCCGGCATTCCAAGTTCCTCGCGCAGGGCCTTGCCTTCGTCCGGCCGGGGCCTGAACAGCTCAGTGTCAACTCCGTTGGGAATGACCTGCACCGGCCGTCGAGCGCCGAGCCGCGACTTCACCGCTTCCGCCATGGCACGGCTGGCCGTCAAGTACAGGCTGGCTCCCAACAGGAAGGCGATCCTCTCTGCCGCTGGGATCCGATGCTTGTTGGGGAAGTCTCGGCAGAACAACACTGTCTTGACCCCTGAGAGCCAAGCGGCTGGCGCGCCATAGTAGTGTGGATGATAGCCGTTAGAGACTACCACTTGGAGCTTTCGCTGTAGGACAAGTCTGCGCAGTCGCAGCACTGTGCCAGCCCAGGCGAAGGGATTCCTGGCGCGGCCGGCATCCAGCTCGTGTACTTCGAGGCCAACGGCCCGAAGGCGTTCCGGGTAGTTGCCTGAACCGAATCCCAAAGTGGCTACGACAGGCTCGACCCGTTTGCGGTCCACCTTTGCCAGTGTTGAAAGCAGGCTGATCTCGGCGCCGCCCATTTCGGTCTGGCTGTTGACGAACAACGCTCGCAGAGGGCTTGAATTGATCACGGTGAGGATCATACTGCCCGCGGGCTGCCTCGTAAACCCATAACAACCGCAACCTTGATGTTGACCGGAAGCAGGCTAGAATGTTCTCTGCGAGGAGCTTCTCCCAACCAGCAGGATTTCAGGTGATCGTACATGCCCATTGAGATTGTCCGAGGCAGAGTCCCGGAACCAGGCGAGCGCGAATTCCAGGAGATGATGCACTACCAGGGGGGGCAGGCAGAGGAGGATGCCGCCAGCACGCCAGGACCTTCCGATGAGCCCTGGGAGAACGTGGTCGCGCTCCATGAGCCGATGTCGCGCCACGCCTTTGACTGGATTGTGACCCATCCGGAGTTGGGCGGAGCCGTGCACGGCAAGGTTCTGGACATGGCAGCCGGAAGCTGCTGGATGACAGCGCTGGCTTCCAGGCTGGCGGGCGTAGAGGGCGTCTGGGCCCTGGACCTTTCCGAGCGATTCCTGACCGAGACTGGGACGCGCATGATACGCAGACTCGAAGGATGCGAAGAGAAGATCCGTTTCGCTGTGGGGGATTTCAATAACATGCCCTTCGAGGACGGCTATTTCGACTGTGCCTTCCTGTTCGCAGCACTGCACCATTCCCTGGCGCCGGTGAAGCTGTTGCGTGAGGCCATTCGCTGCATCCGACCGGGCGGTTCGCTGCTGATTCTGGAGTCACCCACGTCCCTGGTGCGAATAGCACGGGGACGCCGCAAGAGCCTGGCCATGAGCGCGCACGCGGTGACTGAAATCGCCTGGACGGTCGGGGAGTACAGGTACATGCTGGATTTGGCCTGCCTGCCATCGGGGGGCTGCCCGGGCGCAAGCTACAGGCTGCTGCCGTTGCCCAGCCCCAATCCGTCTCCGATCAAGGAGGCCGTCAAGGCCGCACTCCGCCTACTGGGTCTGGAAGACGTACTCAAACCCCCCACTTACATTATCCAAGTGCGCCCGTCAGAGGGCGGTTGATCGAGGAAGTCTGCGAAGGACAGGCCAGATCGTTCTCAGCCGGCGCCGATCAATCTGCGGACCGCCGCGATATAACGCTTGCTGAACGCCTCGTGCGAGAACTCGGCGGCCCTTGCGCGAGCTGCCTGTCCCATCTCGGCCAGTCGATTCCGATCCCGGTACAGAACCTCGATGTGTTCTGCAAGGGCATCGGGATTGGCTGGAGGGATGACGAAGCCGTCCGTGCCTTTACGCACGCAGTCCCCGGCGCCGACGTTTTCGGTGACGATAACGGGAAGCCCCGCTGCCATGGCTTCGAGGACCACCAGGCCGAAGCCTTCGCTGATAGAGGGAAGCACCAGGACTGAGAACTCGTGGTAGGGCACCGGGCCGCGCTCCAGGTCCTGGATGAAGCCGATCCGGCGGCGGAAGTCCTCCAGGATTCGCCGGCAGGCGCGATCTCCGGTCCCGCCGCGGAGGTAAAGCTCGGCATCGGGAAGCCCAAGTCGCTCCCAGGCTGCGAGCAGGTGCCTGAAACCCTTGATCAGCGTCAAGTAGCCTACAAAGAGCACCCGAAAGCGCGCATCCTTCGCCAACTTGGCAGCTTCCGCGGGCAAGCTCACGGCGAGCGGAGCCTCGAACACGCGGGAGCGATCTATCCCCTGTTCTTCCAGGGAGCGCTGGGTTAGGGACGAATTGCAGTAGAGCAGGTCGGCTCGGCGGTACTCCTTCTCCGATCGCGTAACCGTCTGGCTGTTGTGGAAGTGCGCGGAACTGCCGGCGGCCGCTTCCTCGATTCTCATCAAGCGGTCGAGCTGCCGGGCATGGATGGTCATACATTCGAGCACGCACTTAGCCCCGGCATTCCCGGCAGCACGGATTGTGTGAAGCGAAGCACCCGCTGCGCCCTGGAAGAGGTCGCAGGCGGCCAGCTTGTGCTTGGCGCTACGATCGTGCAGGCCGTTGAGTACCAAGCGCAGCCAGGCTGGGCTGAAGCGGGCCGGGGTCAGATTCGCGGCCCGCACCCATCGCGATACGTCGACGGTGCTGAATTGCGCGCCGTCCGGGCGCACGCCCCCGGGAGCCGAGATAACGTGTGTTTCCCAGCCCGCTTCCAGCGCTGCGCGGACAGAGCAGAACATTCCCCGCCCCATGCCCCCGACACCCAGAGCCGCCGGCAGGCTGAAGACGATCCTGGGTCGGGAGGCGGTTCCCACCTCAGCACCCGCCTCTGGCCGAGACTCTCTCCATGACGGCGGCCAGTCGCCCGGCCTGCTTGCGCCGGTCGTACCGGGCCAAGACGTCTGCCTGGGGATTATAGTGCTTGGCTTCGAACCCTTCCGGCGACGAGGTCAGTTCGGCCAGCAGGTTCTCGAGCCTCGTAGCGTCGTCGGGCGACACCGCGACTCCGCAGCCCGATTTTCGAACGAGTTCGGCAGCAATTCCCTCTGGGGACACGCAAAGTACCGGGCGTCCCGAGGCCATGTATTCAAAGAGCTTGCCCGGGTACCACTTGCCGCCCGCGCTCGACTCGACGAGCAGTAGCAGCAGGCACCCCGCGGATCGCATGGCCTTTACGGCCGGGGCGTGGGCTATCCTGGGCTCGACCTGGACCACGTCTTCTAGGCCGAGTTCCCCGATCATCTTGAAGGACGAGGGCGGCAGGCCGCCGAGGAAGCGCAGGCGGAAGACGGCCGGCAATGCGCCGTTGTCGTGCAATGCGGACAGGGCCTTGAGTACTGGGTGTGGCGACTGCTCCCAGGCGATGCCCACGTGGGCGAGCACGTGCTGGTCAATGGGGGGGGCGGGCGCTGCGAAGTCCCGAGGGTCATATCCGTTAGGGATCACTTCGCATTTTCCGCGACAGTGCGGCTCGATGCGCTCGAAGTCCGCCTTCATGGGCTCGTGGTTGCAGATTACGGCGTCTGCTTCGGCGAGGACCTTCTTTTCGAAGTGCCTGTCGATTCGGAATCGGAGGCCGCGGGCCAGTTCTGGATAGAACAGCGTCCATGGATCGCGAAAGTCCACAACCAGAGGGAGGCCGGTCCTGCGCTTGAGCCATAGGCCTAGGAGCATTGTACTGAAAGGGCTGCCTGAAGTGTAGATGACAGTGCATCCTTGTCTGCGGATGAAGTCGAAGGCCCTATGTCGCACTCTCCGCGACCAGTAAAACAGTGGATCTCCAACTGGTGCCACAAGCAGTCTTCGAAGTCCATGATAGCTGCGGCGTAGTATGCTGGTTGAAGCAGTGGCGGGCAGTTCCGAAGGCGTTATGATTGTACCGAACGTCCGTGTCGGCCTGCCCCGGCCTGAGAAGGTCGATAAGAAACCGACCGCCGGGTTCCAGTAAGGTTCGCGCAGTATCTCGGTGCTTGCCGGGACTTCGGCCAGAAGGCTCTCGTCCAGTTCTCCGGGGCGATCCCGGTCTGGATCGGCGGTAATCACGGAAGATCGCCAGCCGGATTCCGACAAGTACTTGACGAACTTCGTCGTGCGCTGAACCCCGCTGCCGCCCAGTGGCGGGAAGCCTGTGGCGATGATCAGGACTTCTTTGCCAGCGCACTTCAACGATGAACCCCATCTGACGGCGTGCGCACGTCTATTGCACACCAGCCTGTTCTGTTACCATGGCCATAGCCGAGCGCAGTGAGCCCTGCAGTGCGTCTGTTGCGGTCATGAAGGTGCTTCGGAGCGCGGGCCAGCGCTCAGCTGTCTCAAGAAGCGTGCTCGCCAGTGCTTTGCCGCTCAGCGTGTCAACTCGCACGCACAGTTCCTCCAGCCCCACGGACCTCATGAACTCCTCGCATTTCGGTCTGTACGCGAGCATAATGGAAGGTACATTGGCACACAATGCCAAAGCCGTGGAATGCAGCTTCATTCCGGCGAAAACTGTGCAACCTGACACGTCCCTGATGAAATCTCTCGCGCAGAGGTAATGCTCGGCAAGTGACCAGCTCCGTGCGGGAAGGAGCGCTGTGAAGTCGTCTACAGCTTTGCGATCATTGGGCCAAACACAGTAGATTCGGAGACGCCAACCGTTGTTTGCCAGGTGCGTGGCTGCAGTTGCCAACGCCCTCCTGGGCTCAACTTCATCGTCTCCCCAGAGGACTCCGTAGGCCGTTCCCCAGTTGAGGCCCAGAACGGGGGGGGTATGGACACATGTCCTGGACAGCCCGCTCCCGGCAAGTAACAAGGAGGGATCGCCCACCACGCTCACGTTTCTGACTCCCAGCTCAGACAAGGTCTGCCGTGATGCCTCACCCCGGACACCCACGAAACGGCAGCTGTTCAGAGCGTCCTTCCATTGACTTCTCCCAGCGACGAACTCAGGTTGGCGCCGGTCCCAGAAGTCAGGATCGAGCACGCCGGTTCCAAGAACATAGCAGGGAACACCCGCATCCAATGCAACTCGGAAGTAATCCAGAAAGGCCTGCCAGAATACGAGCGTTCCTCCACCCAATATGCACGCACGGAAGGCTCGCCTACAGGCCCACTTCCACACGCTGTGCTCGATGGGGCGGTACATCATGGAATGGTGCAGCCGCAAAGGAGCCAACTCCCTTGCGAAGATCGGAAGCATCAGTGCGTCACCGAGATTATGAGTATTGTAGCCAGAGGCTAATCCAACGTAGCCTACTTGGGTTCTGCTGGGCAGCAACGCTGCGCCGAGAGCCCCAGTCAACGGACCCAAGCGACGCCCAAGGCGATTGAGAAGGTTCAAGGAGCGTTACCCGCTGTCGCCACTGAGAATTCCCCTCAGCATCCGGTTGACCATCCTGGCCATCTCTCTTCTGTTGAACTGAGATACGTACTCCCGAACTGGTTTGAAATGCTGCCCAAGCGAGTGGCGATTGCACCAGAGATCAAGCAGAGCGCGTGCCATCCTGTCAGCATCGCCATGAGGAACGATCACGCCCAGGCCGGTGCGTCTCAGAATTTCCGCGGCTTCGCATTCTCCCATAATGCCCAGGATGGGTTTGCAGAAGGGGAGATAGGAGAAGAGCTTACCAGGTATCTGCATGTTCCACGAGGGTGAGTTGCACTTGATGACCGCCAGAACGTCGGCATCCCGCATCGCTTTGTAGGCCTCGGCGCGGGACACCGGGGGGCTACCCTTCACGCACTCGCCGATGCCCAGGCCTTTCGCGAGACGGCACGCTTCGTCTATGCCGGAACCCTCGCCGAGAAGATGCAGTCTTATCTGTCCCTTTGACTCGGGACGCGCCTGTGCAGCGGAGGCTAGACCCTGGACCAGCATACGGGCATTCCTCTCGTCTCTTCCGTGCAAACGGCCGGCGTGCAAAATGGTAAGGGCGTCATCTTGCCTGCCATCTGTAGTATCCGCCGGACATACTTCTTCGTAGCTGAGGTAAACGGTGGAGATCTTGCCGCGGCAGACGGGAAACGCTTCCTCGAGGTGTTCCGCCAGCGCCCGCGTCGTTGTTACTACTTTCGCGCAAGAGCTGATGCACGCGCTGAGAGCACGTTCCTCACCGGGACAGCGTGCTGACCTGGGAGGATCCTGGAACTCCGCCACGAACGGACAGTTGAACAGATCGGAGAGCGTCCTGGCCGCAACCAGTCCGTCGATGTAACCCGTGCAAACGCCCCACACAAGGTCCGGTGTTCTTCCACAGGATTGGCGAAGAGACTTCTGCCATCTTCTGAGCCGTACCGGCCAAACTCTTTCCGGGTCGTCCAGCAGATTTCCCCGGCCCAAGAGTCTGCACGCTAGCAGCCACAGGCGGCGAATGCCCTTGAAGTCCAGCCACAGGGGCCACGGTCCCATGTGGAATGGAATACGGATCACTCTGCCCGGAAAGCTCTCTTCGCATTCCAAGGGTTCTGCTCCACCGAGAGGCTTGGACGTCAAGAGATCTGATCTCCACCCAAGCTCAGCAAGTCCTGAGGCAAGATCTGAGATTCGTGACGTTGACCCTAGCCACCCGAGTATAAACGCATTTGGAAAGGAGATGAGCAATCTGCGGGGGTCGGTGTCAGGCCCCTGGAAGCTCGAGTCTGTCAATGCCCGGCTCCTTCAAGAAGCTGGAGCAGCGCACTCTCGTGTGCCCCGACTTGGCTGCGGACCTCGAAGTGCTGAGAGACTCTTCTTCGGCCTGCCATGCCGAATTCCCGAGCTTCCTCCGCTGAGTCTGCAAGGCGGCGGATTGCGGCGGCAAGGGCCTCGGGGTCCCCTTCGGGTACTAGGAGCCCTGTCTGCTCATGCCGGACGATATCAGCTACGCCACCAATATCTGAGGCGATGACAGGTAGGCCGTGGGCGCCGGCTTCTAGCAGTACAGTCGGAAACGTTTCCTCGTCTCCATTGGGGCAACGCACACTCGAAAGAACCAGGGCATCAGACTGGTGGCAAGAAGCAAGTGCCTCATCATTGGGGAGGGCGCCCAGGAACCGAACCGCCTCGCCAAGCTGCAGTTCCTCGGCGAGAGCGTGCGTCTCCTTGCTCATCCTGCCGGATCCCACGTGCGTGAGCTGGACGCGGACTCCCGAGTCCAGTGACCGGCGCACAGAGCGCAGGAGCACGTCTAAACCCTTTACCGGTGACATCCTGGCAATTGACAACAATCGAAAGGACCCGTCCGGTGAGGGTGTCCAGGCCGGATCGGCAGGAATCTCTACGCCGTTGTTTATGACCACGCTGTTCTCTGGCGGGCAGCCAAGATCCTCCCCTCGTCGCCTGAGGAAATTGCAGCAATATATGAACATGTCACCGTTCTCAAAGACCTTGGTGAGCTTCCGGAAGTACTTCGGTATGCTCTTGGCGGCGTTGATGTCCGTTCCCCAGAAGGTGACCGCAAAGGGCAGGCCGGTATTCAGAACCCGGTCAATGAGGCTTGCCGCGGCGTATCCTCCTTCGCAGAGTATGAGATCGGGCTTCACTTCGCAGATTAGGTTTCTGAATCTATGAATGCCTTCGAGCGAGTCGTCCCAATGTATCAGCCCCATTCTCCTGAGAAGGAAATTGACGCCTTTCGCCACGATGTTAGGGCTGAACGGTCTGAGCTCATGGACGTGGGCAAACGGATAGGCTTCCTGATTGGCCCTGTGGAAGCAAGCAACGACAGGGTTAAGCTCTCGCAGATACTTAGTCCTCCTGTATACATACACTTCTGGGGGGGGAACGAAAGTCTCAGCCAGAATCAAAACGGTCGGCTTCGTCACGGTTGGCTTACGCTTTCGGCTTCGGTGAACAGCACAGTCAGCTTGCTCGCTGCCTCCGCCAGGGATATGTCGCGCTCGTGGTAGTCTCCGAATGCTGCCAAGCAGTCAGCTCTGGCGCCCTTGAACTTGAATTCCCTGGCTGCCTCCAGGCGCCCCCCGGAGAGGACTCTCATGAGCCGACCCGCTGCCCTTACGGGTAGCCCAGCTGCGCGGTAGCGCATTTCGCTGAGTGCGGTGCCAAGTCTCTCGGCCTCAGTGGCCGGAGTGGTCAGGCCATTCTTGATTCGCACTAGTGCCCCGGCAATCTCAACGGCGTGGGATCGCGCTGCTGTCGCGGTCAGAGAGTCGTCATGGCGACGGTAGTGGTAGAGAGGTTCGTTCAGCCTGTGTATGCTGCAGTGCTTGGCGACCCGTATCCAATAGTCATAATCCTCCGCCAGTTGGGCTTCCTCGTCGTAGTCACCGACAGCGTTCTTGACAGAACGGTGATACAGGAAGCAGGGTCCGATTCGGTTCTCCTGAGCGAAGTCGTGTTCATCGGGTACCTGCAAGAGTCGTTCTGCCCCCGCGCCTTCTTCTGAAACGACGAAGAAGTCACTGCAGACGAAAGCCGCTCGCTCTGCGACCAGAAAGGCGAGCATGCGGGCCATCGCTTCTGGGTCATACCAGTTGTCGTATGAGGTCCAAGACAGGTATTCACCGCGAGCCCTGCTGAATCCGACGTTCAGCGTGGCGGGCAAGCCGAGGTTGCGCTGGTTGCGCAAGTGCACCAGTCTCGGATCTTTGACGGCTTCTATTACCTTTGGCGTAGCGTCGCGGGAAGCATCGTCTACAACTATCAGCTCGAGGTCGCGGTGGGTCTGTTTCAGGCAGCTGTCGATCGACTGCCGCAGGAACTTGGCGCCGTTGTGCACCGGTAGCACAACTGATACGAGCGGAGCTGCGTCCTTAACTGGGTTCATTGCCCGGCGGGTATCCCAATTGTGCAGAGCAAGTAGCCTTGGCCGGCCGCATCGGCGGCGTCTGTGCCGGTCCGTCGCACCCAGTCGAACATCGCCTCGCGCAGCGGATGTTTGTCTGGCAGGAAGTCCAGGGCGTGCATCGCTCCCAGAGTCGTTTCCGCGACGACTTCAAGCCCCGCAGCCAGGAAGTCCTCCCGGAGGGAGGCCAGCGGAGACTCATGTCCGTAGGGCCAGTTTCCACCCTCTTCCAGTAGCGATTTCCCGGCCCGGTAGGCAACACAGTGCGCATTCGGGACCAGGGTAATCACGCACTTGGCGGCGAGTCTCGACCAGTCTCGAAGCATCTGCCGCCTCTCATCGCCCGAGAAGTGCTCCAGGAGACCGGAACTCCACACGCAGTCGATGGAGTTGTCGGCAAACGGCAAGGCGGCGGTGGCGTCAGCCTGAACGGCTTGGACTTCCACCCCCAGTTCCTGTGCACATTCCAGAGCGGTCACCAGGCTGTCTCGGCTGGAGTCAAGCAGTGTCACGCGGCGTCCCCCCACAGCCAGCTGTAGCGAGATCTGGCCGGTGCCACTGCCAACCTCTAGCAGGCTGTTACCGGGCTTGGTGGCCAAAGCGATCGATTGTCCCCAGAGGGGCAGACGGTTGGCTCTGACGCTTTCCGCGGTCGTCATAACAGCGTCCCTGCGGGCGAGAATCTGATTCCACTCGGGTCCAGACAGTGCCTCGCGCTTTCTTCCCCTCCAAATCGCCATCAGGCCATCAGAGTCTGGCTTCCCATCGTAGCCGACGGTTTCGGCAGAAACTTCGTCGCACCCTTGCCCGAGCAGCCTGCACACCGCGTCAATATCTGGCCAGCGTTCCCAAGGCGGGCAGGCAAGTCTTCCCCATTGCGAGCGCTGCTTGTCAATCACTGCAACCCATCCGCCGCGTCGCGTGACACGGACCATTTCCTTAATCGCTACTTCCGGGTTCACGGAGTGTTCCAGAGCTTCCACCGAGAAGACAACGTCGAAGCTCTCATCCGGGCAGGGGATGTGCTCCAAGGGGCCGGTGATAGGCTTAATCCCCGGCGGCATGCAGGACAGAAGCACCGGGGAGATGTCCACGCCCGTGCACTCGCACGAGGGCAGGCTCTCAAGAACCATTTTCAGGAAGCGCCCCTTGCCGCATCCGACTTCCAGTACCTTGTCTCCTTCCTTGATGAGCTTGCGGATGGCGGTTGCACGCCCGTCTTCCTTGGCAATTCCAGAAGGGAAGATCTCAGCGTTGGTGTCGAAGAAGGTCTTCGTGCGAAGCAGGTGAGCGTCGAGATAGAACTTCGCCGCCCAGGACAGTTCTTCGCCGGGGAAGTAGGCAGCGCCCTTGCCATAGCTTCCCAGAAAACCACCCGAGGGTTTCTGTTTGGACTCCAACCAGGACAGAGCTCGGTCTGCCGGTTCCGGATGTCCAGTCTTGTACCAGCATATCGCCAACTGCGCCAGGCCTGGTGCGCAGACCCAACGTGCCCTGTCTTGGCCTCTAACTGCGCCGTCGGGCTGCTGCAGGGATTGAAGTTGGCTAAGGGGTTGCTGGACCAGTTCAAGGTGCCCCAGGTCGATAAGGGCCTCAAGATGATAGCCCAGGAAGTGCGTTAGGAGAGCTAGGTCGAGGAGTTGACCGCTCTCAACGTAGTGCGCCGCGCATTGCTCCGCAACACGCTGATAGCGCGGCTCGTTGAAGAAGGTGCCGGCTTCCACGAGCGGGGGCAGGGTATAGAGGTGAACTGGTTCCGGGACATCGCCTGCGTAGCGCTGGCCGAAGCCGTCCTTTCCGCCTTCGAGGACCTGATCGCACAACCAGTCAGCAGACCGGCGAGCCGCGTCCGCAGCCTCCGGCACCAAGGCGGATCCCGCCAACAGCCCTCGCAGGACCTGACCAGTGTCGAAGACAAAGGGGTTGCCGCAATCAGCGTCCGTAAAGGAGCCATCACCACGTTGCGTGGCGACCAGCCAATAGAGGATTCTCTCTGCAAGGGCCACCTCCCCGCAGGCCAGCAGTGTTGGCACCAGGTAACCGCTGACTTCGGGGTAGGCGGTCGCATGACTCGAGTGCACGCGGATGCCGCCGGTGGGCAGTTCATTGCTGCGAATCCAGTCCAGAGCGCGGACGGGCGCAGAATCGGACGGATCGGCCCCTTGGCTCCTATCGGCACTCAGGGCAGACGACACTCGTCTCAGCGCCCTCTTCAAGCGACCGGCCTTGCCCTTCAGCGCTCTGAGCCAGTATGGATTCGGCTCCAATGTTCACCCCTTGGTCTTCAGCCCCGCGATGACCCTGCTTACAAACTTGATCTGGGTTTGCTTCTTATCGGCAACTTCATCCGGGTCTATTCTGGTCAGCCGATCTCGAATTGTCGACGCACCCGCTGCTTCGAACAGTGAGCCCCTGGGCGTTGGATGATAGAGGCGGGCAGCACGTCCGTAGGAGAGTGCGGCTACGCAGGCATGCACCCGGTCTGAGTGGACTTCTTCGGCGCCTGCGTACAGCGTCAAGTAGTCGTGCGGAACATCGGAAATCAGGGTCCGCTTCTCGCTGAGGTTGACCTCTGGCATCTCCCAACAGTCATGGTGGCTGCGGAGGATCAGCCGCTCCCCAGTGTCTATTGAGGGGGCCGGCCCGTCATCGAAATTCACCACCACATAGGGTCCCAAATCGAGTGCAGGGGGAGTGAATGCGTCGGATACGAAAAAGGCACAGTCAATCCCACGGTGGACCTGATCCGCCTGTTCGGCGTAGTCCTCAAACGCTCTGTTGTCTCGAGAGATGAAGGCCAGTGGTTTCGCTTCGCGCATGAAGGCGCGGTAGGTGCGCACTTCCTCTGGATCATAGTGGAATCCCCCCGTTCCCATTAGCAGAACACCTACTCCCCTTTCGGCGGCCTTCAGGATCGTCGGGCCGTTAACCTTGACGAACTCATCGCACATAGCCATGCCTGCAAATGCTAGCAGATCGCAGTCGGCATGAGCGGCGATGTCTAAGGCATTGTCCATGAGGGATCGTGGTCGAGGGCGTAACCTGTCAACCAGAGATCTCTTGCCCTTGCCCCGCCTTCCGGGACCGAATAACCAGCGGGGCATTTCACTGGCAAACGAAATTCGTGCTGCGGGTGCCGCTGCCTGCAGCAGGGCCATGGCGCCCAAGTCAATGAAGGCGTTGCCAATGTTGGTCGGCCAGCCAGCGCCGTAGTATAGAATGTGTGGTGCCCCGTCAGTTCTGGTAGGTAGCATCATCCAGATCCTCAAGCCTGTCAGCGGGGGGTGTGCGTCATGGACAAGCGCTCACGGATCGACGTGTTCGCCCTAAGGCTTTCTTTGCCATTCTCGTCAGCAGCGCAAACCAAGCCACTAGTCGTGCAGCCAGGGCTCGAAACCGCAGCCCCAAACGCCTTCTCCCGCCTCTCGTGTCGCAAGCCACGTATTGCTGAAGGCCATTATCCCCCGACGCCTTGATGGGGCCGTAAAGCGCTCTGACGTGGTTGCGAAAGGCGCGCCTTCCGAATCCTCTGCGGTGATCAGAGTCGGGCATGAAGCCAACAGGCGTGGAGATCAGCCACTGTGCCTGAGCGGCAAGTCGAGGCAGCACCGCGGCGATGATTGCCACCTCTTCAGATAGCACCAGATGCTCAATTACCTCTGCCAGCACAACTGTGTCAAAGGGGCCGCGCAGTTTGCTTTCAGGAGCACCTGCCGCTGCGTCAGCGCAGACCGGCATTACCTTTGCCCACTGAAAGGATTCCAGCGTTCGGATGTAGTCGGCAAGACGGTCAACGGCTACGACCGCAGTTACCTTTGGGTTGCCAGCTATCCAGCGAGTCACGTTTCCGAGTCCGCATCCAACTTCCAGGACTCGTCCCCGGCATCGATCTGCAATCCATTGAACGCGCTTCCAGTAGGAATCGAATACTTTAGGGGTTACTTCCCAGCCGAGTTCTCTCAGTCTGGCAATGACTTCCGGCGCATGTCGAAGATCTTGCTGGTCCACATCAAGCACCGCCAGTTGGTGGTAGAGAGGTCGCCACCGATCGTATTTCGTTTCTCTCTTGCCGGGGGTGTGGGCCGGTTCACTCACCGGAGGCCTCCCATTCCTGGTGCAGGTGCAGTGTTCCACCCCAAGAAGGGTCCGGCAGCCTTCCAGTGCCGTAAAAGTCGCCGTTTTCCACGGCAAGCTGTGCAATCCTCGGTGCCCACAGCAAGGCTTCGCCTTTGGCGATAACTTTGATGTCCAGCGTGTACGCCCCTGCAACCAGCGGCAGCGCAGGTAGTCGACAAACCACCCGCCTGTTACCGACCTCAAGTCCCAGAGGGAAGCCCGCAATGTCACTGCGGAGGGCTGCAATTCGCACATCATGGAGGTTGTTTATGCCAACGGCCACGGATAGGTCGTGAAGCGTCTTTCGTGCGCGAAAACCAAGCTCAAGACTGAGGTCCTGTCCACACTGCACGACTGGTGTCACTGACTTGTCGTTCGCCAAGATATGCACATGCGTCAGTTCCAGAGATCCGTCTTCGCTGTTCGCCAAGACACCACCGCTGTGGTCCGCTCCAGATGGGATGTCGCTCAAGTAGGCCGAGACAACATCCGGCACGGGTCCGCTCTTGCTGATCCTGCCGTGCGACAGCAGCAGCGCCCGCGAGCAGAGTTTCTCCACGGCTGCCATGTTATGACTCACAAAGAGCACGGTCCGGCCGCTGTGGGACACTTCGGACATCTTGCCCAGGCACTTCTTCTGGAATGCAGCGTCACCAACCGCCAGAACTTCGTCAATTATCAATATCTCCGGATCCAGGTGGGCAGCTACGGCGAATCCCAGACGGACGTACATGCCGCTCGAATAGCGCTTACAGGGCGTGTCCAGGAACTTTTCGACGCCGGCAAATGCCGCGATCGCGTCGAATTTGAGATCGATTTCGGTCTTCTTCATCCCCAGAATGGCGCCCGAAAGGTAAATGTTCTCTCGGCCAGTCAACTCGGGATGGAAGCCCGTGCCAACCTCGAGCAGGGATCCTACCCTACCCCGGAGTACTGCCCTACCCTCCGTCGGTTCCGTCACTCGGGACAGGATCTTGAGCAGCGTGCTCTTGCCTGCGCCGTTGCGTCCGATGATCCCCAGGACCTCACCACGTCTCACATCGAACGACGCGTCCTTTAGGGCCCAGAAATCCTCATGCGACGCTGTGGGCAAGCGGCCCTTGAAGACACTTGCCAGTCGGCGGGCGGTTGAACCAAACGCGGCAGCAACACTATCGCGTAGAGAGAAGTACTTCGCTCGAGGGCCACCAATCCGGTAGCGTTTGCCTATTCCCTCGACACTGACAACAACATCACTCATGATCTACAGCAGGTCCACCATGGTTCGTTCTACTCTACGGAAGTAGAGGAGACCGCATGCAAGCGTAACCGCAACGACCAGCGCCGACATCAGAACTGACCCGGGCATTGGGCTGGAGGAAGCCGAAAAGAGTCCCCACCTGAAACCATCAAGCACTCCCGTCATGGGATTGAGATCGTATATCCACCTGCAATTGGGTGGAATCTGGGAAATCAACTTCTCGGATGGATATGCGACTGGTGACAGGAAGAGCCAGAGCCTGAGAGCAAAGGGGACGACGTAGCGAAAATCACGGTACTTGACGCTGAGGGCCGCGAACCAGACGCCCACTGCGAGCGCTGAAGCCAGCGCCAGCAGAACGAAGAGCGGCAGTGTCGTCAGGCCCCAGGAGGGCTTGACCCCGTACCAGACCATTAGCCCGGCCAGCACCAGCAGCGCCAATCCGAAGTCCAGTAGCGCGGACACGACCGAGGACAGCGGTACGAGCAGCCGCGGGAAGTAGACCTTGGACAGCAGGCTGGTCTGCCGCAGTAGACTGCTGCTTGACTGGCCAAGTGCGCTCTGGAAAAGCGTCCAAGGAAGAAGTCCCGCGAAGGCAAACACGGGATAGGGGATGCCCTCTGTACTCAGCTTCATCATTCTGCTGAAGATGAGGGTGAAGATCACCATTGTGGCCAACGGCTGAATGATGGCCCAGGCGGCCCCCATTACGGTCTGCTTGTACCGAACCTTGACGTCTCGCCATGCCAGGAAGTAGAGCAGTTCGCGATAGCGCCAACTCTCGATGATACTACCCAGGAGCCCACCCCGTCCTGGGCTGATAACTGTCTCAAGTGGCCGTGTGCGTTTCAAGCTGCCTGCTCGGGTCCCGTCCGGTGCCCCCCGCTGAGCTCGGCCATGCGGATCTGGCACATGGCCAACCTATCCAGTATCTTACGGCCCGTGCATTTGTCAATACGCTAGGTAAGATCTTGGTTTTCTGGACCTCCCCGGAAGTAGTTGGGCATACATTCGGCGGCCGGACTGACCTCTTATGTGAAGGGCGGCGTCTCAGAACTGGGTGGAAAATGGAGGTGCAAGAACACCTCCTGTCTGGTTGGATGTGTTGTGTAGACAAGCACACAAACCAGGAGGAGGTGTTCGATGGCACGGTACGGCAAGAAGGCG
>Ga0272441_10000588_pt1 | contig 82333 bp, 61 predicted proteins | sample SSMProp6N_FD_193582 | JGI IMG/M metagenome (GOLD analysis project Ga0272441, IMG submission 193582) | Marine sediment archaeal communities from Little Sippewissett salt marsh, Falmouth, MA, United States - SSM-Prop-6N | ecosystem: Environmental > Aquatic > Marine > Wetlands > Sediment ...
CATTGAATTAAGCTTCTACTGGGATACAGATTTATTGGACGGAGGCGAATATCTCGCAGTTGACTGGTATAATGGAACAAACTGGAATAATCTATTGACTACAAATAGTGATGAAGCAACATATCAGTATGTTAAATATGATCTGCCTGAAGATGCAAATAACAAAGAAGATTTTGCCATAAGATTCAGATGTCTAAGCAATTTGAATTCTGAAGAATGCAAGATTGATAATGTTCAAGTGATTGGTGTTGATATTAGAAATCCAGCAGTAAATATAATTTTACCTAATGAAACAGAATATAATCAATACGATAATATTTCAATAAATGCTACAGTAACAGATAATATTAATGTAAGTAAAGTATTTGCAAATATAACATGGGGATCAAATAGTCAATCGATAGAACTGACAGACCTAGATTCTGATGATATTTATACAGGATTATTTGCAAATACTAGCGAATATGGACTATATAGAGTAACAATAACCGCAAATGATACAACTAACAACATTAATAATACAGAATATGCAGAATTTGAAATATTGAGTGAAATAGAATTAATTAATCCTGTACAAAATGATATGATACTGGAAAGACTACCAACATTCTCATGGTATAATGCTACAGGTGGAACAACAAGAACATACGATCTACAGATTTCTGAATCGAGCGATTTCAACACTGTAATTATTAATGCAACAGGAATAACAGAAGGACAAGCTAACATAACAAACTACACTATTGTAGACCCACTTGAACTATACACAGATTATTATTGGAGAGTGAGAGTTGTAAGAGATAGTAATCCTGGACAATGGAGTGAAGCTTGGAACTTTAGCATAACAAAATATATGGCAATATCATTACCAGTTAACTCAGTCAACCTAGGTACACTTGTGCCTGACGAGCAATATAATACAACAAGTTCAAGTACAATAGTTGTACAGAATGACGGTAATGATCTTACAAACATATCAATTTATGCAACTGATATGTTCACAACACAGCCTAATCCATCATCATTCTATCAGTTTGCAATATCTGCAAATGAATCTAATTCATACACAAGTGCGCAAGAAACATTCACTAATATGCTTAATTATTCAACAACAAAATACATAACAGGATTAAACTGGTTAGATACGAACGATACTGCAAGAATTGAAATCAAAGTTATTATACCTTCAGCAGAACCGCCTGCAGAAAGACAATCTATAATAACAGTTGTTGGAGAAAGTTAAAGAAATATAGGCTCATAGAGTTATTTTTCCACGCTGCCAATCTTTGATTATCTGTTTAGCCGCGAAATTAGTGTCAGGCAAATCGCCTTTAATTTTTTTATTATATTTATTAGCAATTTCCTCTAAGATTAAATCGAAATCATCAACATCCAAATCATAACACTTAAGAAAGTTTTTACCAGCAATATCATAAATCTTTTTAGCCAATGCGTAAACATCATCTATCTTATCAAAATCTTTTGCATTGATTAGTCCAAGTAAAATTTCATCATCACTATCCAACATACCTGGAGTGTCGAATAGAACGATATTCTTACTTATACGAACAAACTGTTTTCCTTTTGTAAGTCCAGATATCCATGATGTCCTTGCAACTGCCTTGCCCTTAAGCAGATTTATTACAGAACTCTTACCAACATTAGGATAACCAACAACACCAACATGAACCTTATCTCTTTTTAATCGTTTCATTGCAATTGATATTTCATTACGCAATAATCTTGAGCCTAATCTTTTTGTTGAAGAAACAAAAACAACGGGTTTATTAGTAGATTTAATCAACTTTGATTTGGCATTATCAAGATAGGCTTTTGAGACCATATCTGCTTTATTAATAACATAAATAAGATATTTTCTTTTTTTTCCAACAAGATTTTCTATGAAATCATTCCTTGTCTCAAAAGGAAATCTCGCATCTAATACCATCAAGATTACATCAGTCTTATTTACGATTTCATACAATGTTTGAGTAAATGATTTCTTTGCCATCTTATAATGTCATATTGATTATGTCTCGATCGATTAATAAACGAGCTTGATCAATCACAGAAGCAAGCTCAAAGTCTTCTGTAGCTCTTCTTATCTGTCTTAAAAAATCAATTATCTGTTTGAATTGCCTGATAACATCACCTTCTTGCTGGTTTGTGTATTTCATAATTTCGGCAAAATCTGCTTTATTGCTCCATAAGTATATCATTGAAAATAATCTATATAATGCTTTCTTATTAATTTTAGAATATAAAAACTCATTATCTCTTAGTTTTATTAAAGCTTCTTCATAAACATATTTGTTTTTCTTAGATATAGAAAAACTATCACTTTTTCTTGGTTCATACACAATTGCAGAAATTAGCATATTTATCTGAGCTAACGTGAATTTAGAATAAAAACCAGTAAAGAACAGTTCGGTGATCAATAATTCGTGCGCATATATCTTTGAAGCAAACTTACCTTTTTCAGTCAATACATATGAAACTCCCTCTCGTTCAATATAAAATTCATCACTTACTTGATCAGCATATTGAACAAAACCTAACTCAATAAGGTTTTTTAGCTTGGCGTTATAAGATGCCATTATCCTTATGTTTTGCTCTGATTTCTTAACATAATAATCAAAATTACTCTTTAATATAATCTCAATTTCTTCATCATTATGATTCTTTACAAGATTAAGAATAGTATTGTAAGATAATTTGAATTGACTTATTACTGGTTCAGATTCTGTCTTCATTATCCTCTTTAGAGCAAATAAATCAGTAGAATCATCAAACATTACAAGAACATTGCCTTCTTTATCAATGCTTCGTCTACCTGCTCTACCCGCCATCTGATAAAATTCTTGACTATGTATTGATCTAAATGTATAACCATCAAACTTTCTAAGTGAATTGAAAACAACAGTCTTAGCAGGCATGTTAATACCAACTGCAAATGTTTCTGTGGCAAACAATACTTTTACTAGACCTTTTGCAAATAAAGTTTCAACTAAATCTTTGATCATAGGAAAAAGACCTGCATGATGAATTGCAATGCCCTTCATAAGATATTTCTTGATAATATCATAATGCTTTATATTATATTCTGACGCTCTTTCGTCGAAACCATTGTTCTTGATAATTATCTTTATTTCCTCTTGTTCTGCTTTTGATAAGAAATCTACTTTTTTGTATATGTGATCGGCAAAATCTTCAACTTGCCGCCTAGAAAACAAGAAAAATATCGCAGGGACCATCTTAGAGGAAGCAAGCGATTTTGCTAGTGCAAGTGGTGCTTTGTAAGGATCTATTTCAGGTGATTTTTTCTTATCTTTCTTTTTCTTAGCTTTTGATTGCTTTGTTCGTATAGAAATGCGCTTATTTATCTCTTTTGTATCTAGTTTAACTATACCATTATCAAAAAGATGGAATGTTAAAGGTACTGCTCTTTTATGATGGGCAACAACCTTTACTTTATGCTTCTTTATATCCTGTATCCATCTTGCAAAAATATCGCGATTAGGTATTGTTGCAGATAAGCATAAAAACCTTATATGTGGTGGAGAAAATATTATTGATTCTTCCCATACTGTCCCTCGTTCAATGTCACTCATATAGTGTATTTCATCAAATATAACAAACTTAATATCAAGAATACTAGGATCTTTTGCAAGCAACATATTTCTATAGATTTCAGTTGTCATTATAACAATCTGAGCCAAAGGATTGATTACGGTATCACCTGTAACTAATCCGATATTTTCCTTACCATAAGCTTCAGAAAATTCAGTATATTTTTGATTGGATAATGCTTTGATAGGTGCAGTATAAACAACTCTGTAACTGCTACCTACATATTTGTTGATAAGATAGTCTGCTATTAGTGTTTTTCCTGAACCTGTAGGTGCAGAAACAACAACTGACTCATCATCTTCTATGTATTTTATTGCCTTCTCTTGAAATTCGTCCAATAAATAACCCTTGTACTTCATATATGATTAGAAATATATATTATTTAAAATTCTTGTGATTTAAAGCTTGTAGAAATGAAATGTTGTAACCAAGCATAGAAACATTTATAAGTAAAAATGCTATTCTCTGTATATAGATAATATTTATAAATTAGCTATATTTATCTTAATAATAATCAAAAAGCACGGGGTAATCAAAAATGATGGATAGAGTATTGGCAAAACAATTGTTCGGAAAAACTGTTGTTTCTAAAACTGGAAAGAGATTTGGTGATGTTGGTGACCTTGTTTTTGAAACAAGAACCGGTGAAATAATTCATCTTGTGATCAAATCACCTACAAGTTATGCTCATAAGCTTGATTTAGAAAAAGACAAAGACAAAAATGTTTTAGTACCTTTTAGCGCAGTCATAGCTATTGGTGACTATCTTGTTGTTTCTGAAGAAGATATTGTTTAATTTTTTATTTTAAATAACAATGGATTGGCCAAAATTTAAACAAAATTTTAAAACAACATACATATTTGCTTTAATTCTTATTCTAATAGTCTTAGAATTTTCTATGGTTGGAAATGCAATCTTAGACGCTTCACCTAGCTGCGGATATTGCTTTAGTCTCAATCCTCAAGGAGGACCTTCGGGTTCATGTTCTAAACAAGAGGCGATTTTTCAAAATTTCAAATGTGCACTAGGATGGACTATAGTATTAGGAATTATTATTTTACCTATATTCGCAATTTTGTCCTTATTATTAGCTTCTACAAAAAAAGATAAATTGTCACTAAAACTAGTTATTGGAAATATCATAGCATTTGTCTGCTTCATTTTTGTTCCAGATTTCTTTTGGACACCTATTTTTGGGTCATTACTTCTTTTTTTAAGCGCAATATTAACTCTTATATTTATATTATCTATTATATCTCAATTTAAAAAAAAAGAAATAAATACCAAGTATACTAGAATATTATTAATAATTTCGTTAATCGCAATCTTACTGAGTGGTTTTATGATCTCTATAGGTTTACGTGATAAATTCTCAATAAGCCAATTTCAATCAAAATTTGGGTGTAGTTGGATTATTTCAGAATCTACAAGAAATAATTGCTTTATTAAAAAAGCGACAGAAACTAAAAATGAACTAATCTGCAAAAAATTAAATAACTATTTAAATAGCCAACCTAGAGATGCTTGTTATAAAGGAGTTGCGATCTCAAAGAAGGATGAAAGTATATGTGCAAATATTGATGTCAATAATCAACCTGCCAGCGAAGCATGGCTAAGAGAATGCTATTATGAAGTTGCGATAGCTAAAAATGATGAAATGGTATGTTTAGAAATATACGAATTCAGTTCTACCAGAAATAAATGTATACAAAATATTGCAATATCTAAAAGAAACGAAACAATCTGTGAATTGTTAAAGTACACATTTGATATTGAAGATTGCAAATCAAATGTTAAATAAATTTTTATTCTTTACCTATCAAAGAAACATAAGCTAAGAATGCTTCTAGTTGAACATACTCGTCAGAACCTTCCACTAATCTAAACTCGGCATCACCTATCTTGTGGATAAGATCAAGCTTTTTTTTATCATCGATATTTAAATCTAATATGACAGAACTTATCTGCTTAACAACGTCATAACCAGATAAACCATGTTCAAGCATAGTATCAATAAGTTTTTTTCTTGACGAAACAAAGTCGCCAGCATAAGCTTGCTCAAGAACATTTTTTATCTCTTCAGGCTTTGCTGCAGAAACAATGCTATATATTACATCTTCTGTTATTTCTAAAGATATTACTGCACAACTCTGCATTGTATTTTCTAGTTTTCTGCAATCGCCATTACTAACATAATATAATGCTTCTTTTGCACTTTCATCAACCTCTAAAGACTCTCTATGAGCGATATGGTCAATCAATTCAAATATAGCTTCTTTAGACAAAGGTTTGAATCTGAATATTGCACATCTTGATTGAATCGGATCAATGATCTTAGATGAATAGTTACATGACATAATAAACCTTGTTGTTGCAGTATAGTTCTCCATGATTCTTCTCAATGCATGTTGAGCATCCTTTGTCAATGCATCACTTTCATCTAAGAAGATTATCTTAAATGGGACATCGCCCATAGGTTTTGTTCTTGCAAAGTCTTTTATTTTTGTTCTTACAACTTCTAGTTTTCTTTCATCAGAAGCATTCATTTCCAAGAAATTCTGTCTCCAATTGTCACCATAAAGCTTTTTTGCAATAACCAATGCAGTCGTTGATTTACCAACACCAGCAGGACCTGCAAACAATAGATGTGGCATATTTTTTGATTCAACAAAGGCTTTTACTCTGTCAATTATAGCTTGTTGGCCTTTGATTTCAGACCATTCATGAGGCCTATATTTTTCTATCCAAATGCTTTCTACCATTAATCAATAAAACTGACATATGTTTTATAAAGATTACTGCAATAAAATATCGAAGCATTTAAAAAGCAATAGACAGATAATATAGAATATGACTAATAGAACAAGTAAAAAGACAAAATCTTCTGCAAAATCTCAAGCAGTCGAAGAATTTATTCCTGATATTGATATTGATCTTGTGCTTAATGAAAATGCCATTCTCAAAGAAGCAATATCTAATCTAAACAGAGAACTAGAAAAACTAAGAGAACCACCTTTGATAATCACAGATGTGGATAGAGTTTTTACTGAAGATAAACAGAGAAAAGCCGTGATAAGATTGCCTAATGGAAATAATTTCTATGTCAATATTCCTGAAAAAATCAAAAAACTTAATGCAGGAGATTCTGTTCTATGTGAACAAAGAAATCTAAATATCGTTAGAAAGATTGAAGGTAATATTAATGCAAGCGATGTTGAAAAATTTGTCATAATTGAAAAACCTACAATAACATGGAGAGACATAGGCGGACTTGAAGAACAAGCAAGAGAAGTTCAAGAAGTTGTTGAACTACCTTTATTACATCCTGAAGTATTCAAAAAAGTTGGTATTGAACCTCCTAAAGGTATATTATTATATGGACCACCAGGCACAGGTAAAACCTTATTGGCAAAAGCAGTTGCAAATGCTACAAAATGCACATTCATTGAAATAGTAGGTTCAGAACTTGTACAAAAGTTTATCGGCGAAGGTGCAAAACTAGTCAAAGCGATATTTGAACTAGCAAAAACAAAAGCGCCTGCAATAATATTCATTGATGAAATTGATGCACTAGCCTCAAAAAGAATAGAACTAGGTACTTCTGGCGAAAGGGAAGTTCAAAGAACATTCATGCAGCTATTGGCTGAAATTGATGGTTTTAAGAAACTAGATAATGTAAAAATTATTGGTGCTACTAACAGAATAGATATTCTTGATAATGCTGTAATCAGACCAGGTCGACTTGATAGACTTATTGAAGTAGACTTACCTAATGAACAAGGGAGACAACAGATATTTAACATTCATACTAAAAACATGAGTTTTGATAAAACTGTTAAGCTTGATAACCTTATAAAACATACAGATAAGATGAGTGGTGCAGAAATAAGAGCAATATGTACAGAAGCAGGCTATTTTGCAATAAGAGACAAAAGAAATAAGATTAAACAACAAGATTTCTTGAGTGCAATAGATAAGATAAAGAAAGAAGTTGAAGAAGCACCTTGTCATATGTTTGGTTAAAAATGAAAAAAGTTATTATGATAATCGGACTTGTAATGATATTAACTTTTATTTCTGGTTGTACTTCTGAAAATCAAAGCACACATACGTATTCTAGTGATGATTTTGGTTATTCAGTAACATATTCGTCATATTGGACTATTGATATAAAAGATAATTCGACTAGAAGCGAATTTAAACTAACCACAGAAAAAGATACAGAATGCTCTATTGAGTTCATTGCAACTAATGATAATCCAGAAAACTTAGATCTGACAACATGGTTAAAAAATAATTATGCAGAAGGGATGTTAGATGGCGATAAAATTATGATTGATGGTGTAAGTGGACTGAAAAAAGATTTTGGTGGGTTTGTGATGACAGTATTTTCAAAAGATGGGAAAATATATTCAATTGACCAAAAATTCTGCTATGGTAATTCTCTTGCAGAAGCAAATTCAGTTATAGATTCCTTTAGATTCGCATCATAGAATGGGTAGTAAAGATTCTTTATATGGAACAAAAGAAAAGTATAAACAGCTTGCTAAAAAACAAGGCTATGAATCAAGGTCTGTTTTCAAACTAAAAGAAATTGATAAAAAATTCAATATAATAAAAAAAGATTCTATCGTTCTAGATCTAGGTTATTGGCCTGGCGGATGGATTGAATATTGTTCTAAAAAAGCAAAGTTATGCATAGGTATAGATATAAAACCAATAAACGCAAAATTAAAATCCATAAAAAATATTATTCTGCTAAAACAAGACATATTTGAAGAACAAGCAATAACAAAAATAAAAGAACATTCTGAATTTGTTGATTGCGTTATTAGTGATATGATGTCACAGACAACAGGAAAAAAAGATATTGATGCTTATAATTCATATAGCTTATGTGAACAAGCACTAGAGCTATCTAAGAACATGCTTGAACAAAATGGTAACTTTGTTGTCAAGATATTTGACTCGCAATATGTCAATGAGTTTGTAAAAGAATGTAAAAGATCTTTCAAAAGTGTAAAAATATTCAAACCTCAATCATCAAGAGAAAATTCAAAAGAAACATATGTTATATGCAAAGGTTTTATCCAAACCATTGATTAAGACTAGAATCGGATGTTTTATTATCTTCTATAAATCTGTATAGTTTATCTAATTTATTATTAACACTATCTAAAGAAAAATCATGCTTTTTGCATAATAGATCAATTATTTTTTCGTTATCAGGATCTTTGAAATCCAATATATAATCATCAGTTACTTCCATAGTTTTGATTGTATCAAATACATCCTCCCAAGGATAGTCAAAGTACTCGTCCCATTTTACCTCTTTAAATAAGGAATCAAAATCATCACCATATTGTTTTATTAATTTCAATGCCTTTTTTGAGCCTATCCCTTTGATTCCACCAACATTATAGTCTGTACCTATCAATATACCTATAACTATCAATTGATTTAAAGTAAGATCCAGTTCTTTAAGCACATCCTTAAACGAGATAAGTTCCAAAGCTACATTCTTGAATCTTATATTAGACTTTTTCTTAAGTGAAGCGCTTAGATTACGTACAATCCTAGGAGTGGCATAAAGCAGAGCATCAGCATCCTGAGTAACTGTAGCATAAGCATCGCCTTTCTTTACAATATGCGCCATCTGTGCATCAGCCTCACATGGTGCTTGAACAATAGGTATGCCTAATGCATCTAGTAAACTTTTAGATTCTTGAATGATATCTTTATCAATGTAGGAGGTTCTTGCTGCATATTTTTTCATGGCTTCGATATCTTTTTCTTGCCTTGCTTCTTCAAACTTTTCTAGTGCTTCTTTTTTCAGTTGCTTTCGTCTTTCTTTTTCCTTTGACTTTAGTTCAGGTGGTTTGCCATCAAAGACAAAAACTAATTTCATACCCTTTTGCATAAAGTTAACTGTTCTAGAAAATAACCCAATTAGATGACTTGTGACATTACCTTTGCTATCAGTCAATAAAGAACCATCAGCTTGTCTTATTGTTGACATGAACTGGAATATTGTAAGAGAAGCGTCGAAGACCAAGACTTTATTATCTAGATCTTTAAAAGAAATATTTTCTGATCTTATAATATCAAATATCTTAACACCCATTTTACTTAATATTTTGTTTGACTATCATATTTTTAAAGTTTTGCAACATGGATTCTGCCTTTTTAGTAAGAGATCCTGGTGTAACAAACAAAACAGGTAGATTATTCAATTGTCCATTAAGGAATGCAGTACTCAGATCGCCATCATTGATTCTTTTCTTATTACGTGCATCACAGAAATAAGTCATGTCGCCTAATGGCGTAGGTATCTTTACAATACATTCAATCAAAGAACTCGATTTAACAATCTTTACCTTGTCTATCTTAACATCATCCTTCTTGAAATAGTCTTTAAGTACATCCAAGAAATCATCCTTTATACTATCATTATATTTTATGAAACCTGTTATGCTTAATTGAAGTTTTGGTGCTTTAATCTCTTCAGGTTCTTTGGATTTAACAATTTCAGTCTTTTTCTCTTCTACTTTTATAGTCTTAGGAATCTCTGCAATGTTTGTTTTTAGTTCATCTATTGAAGATTTGAAAGTTGTCTTTAACAATTCTATATCTTGTTTTAGTTTATCTACAAGGTCTTTCATTGAATGATTTTCTGAAACCAGCTTATTAATCATCTCAATATATTCTGTGAAATCTGGTTGAGGTGGTTTAGGCTCTTCCTTCACTTCCTCTACAGCAGGTTTTTCAATTATTTTGGATTTATCTTTTGCAGATTCTTGTTCTTTATCAGGTTTGGGATTGAATATATCTTTTATCAAAGATTCTGTATCTTCTTTGGATATAAGGTACCATTTCCAGAAAATTTCTTTCTTATCTTTAAAATTAACAACAACCTGAACTGCAAAATCCTTGAGATCTTTTATTACAACTCTTTGAACAGGATCTAAAGAATCTTCTTTAACAACTTTCTTGTTTTTTAATATAGAGATTATCTCTTTTTCTCTTTTGCTCAGTTGTGCATCTAATTTTTCTTCTAGTTTATCTTTTTGATCATCAACATAGTAAAGTGGAGAACCGCCTATTTTTTTGTTAGTATACTTTATCTTTTTGTTGGATACTAGTTCTGATAGATATGCACCTGCATACATTGTATCTAGTTTGAAATATTTAGAAATCTGAGTAGTGATAATAGGACCATATTGTACAATGTAATTGTATATTTTATCTTTCATAAATATAAGGAATTAAATTACTCTTAAAAATTTATCGTTATTAAAGGATAAATGTGTTCTAGATTATATATTTTCTAGTCAGGTCTTAACCTAGCAGTCATACTATGCCAGTAATTATTGATTGAAGCCGAATCAGTTGTATTTGCGCTGAAGTAATCATTACCTTCATAACACTCAAAATCATCAGTTAATGAGTCACATAAATCAATATCATAGTCTTCGTAATATGCTTTTAGAATTCGTCCATTTGAATATCCTGATACACCATAGATATTTTTACCAAATCTTTTGTTGATATATATACTAGTTGCAGAAACATCATTAATATAATCAACTTCATACCCTAGAGAATAAAATAGATTTGAAAAACTAATTATAGGGTGAAGAATAACATCAAGTATTGTTGATTCAGCAACCGGTTTGTAGCTATATCTAGTGATTACATAAGAGTTTGTTCTATTATTATACCACAATTGCTCATCATCATTACAAGCATAATAATTGCCATCGTCAGGATAAGATGTTCTTGTGCATACAAGATTAGGACTTTCATAAAGATTTTTATCGTCTTCAAGATCAACATTAATTTTTATTTGATCCAATAAAAGATTATCAGTATTTGAACTAAATGCTACAACTGTTTTTGCTGTAGTATTCAATACACATACACTATTTATCTTATCTTCAAAATTATTGAATCCCGGAAATTCGTTATTTATTGAAGAGGAAAGATTATCACAATAGAGTACATAGCTACCTTGAGCCAGTGCAGTATCATTAAGTAATGCCAGTGCTAATTGTGCTGTTCGTGTTGAATATTGCCCATTATCACAATAGAAATCTTCATAATATGAACCACTATCGATACAACCTATATCTTCATTAATCCAACATTTTGTACTATTCATACAATAGCCATAACTTAAATTATCAGGTCTGATTTGATAGAATACACTCATCCAACCTTCATCTTTAACACAAGCATATTGAGTCTCTTTACCATATTTGTATCTTAGCTTATCATAGTTTGAAGGATTATCTGATATTGGATTATTTTTGTCAAAACCCGTAACACATTCGGTTAGACTCCAACATTCGTCATTAGGACAACAACCTTGTTCCTTTTCTTCTAACATATTTGTTTGAACAAACCAATTGTCAAGATAATATGATTCATCGGCATAAATATTTGAAGAGAATTCAGGATAAATTGAGATATTATAATCATTATAGTTTAAGAGACATTGTCTATATTTATTGTAACCTGAATGAACGCCAGGATCCATTATTCCATAAGTTGAGCTACGTTTTAAATCTCCAAAAGCAACACCTAGTGCAGCATCAACAAGATACCATTGTCCAGCACCTGAAAAAATAAGACCATCTTCAGGACTTATTTCTTTATCTGACATTTCATATATTGTGGATATTGCATCATAACCAGAATCTTGAGTTGCTTCATCAAATATAAATCTAGATTTGATTGTTACTTCTTCATCAGCTGAGCTAACAAGCATCTTGCCTGCTTCCATACTCATACCATTACCAGAATCAAATATCCAGCTAGGTCTTATATTTGAATTTAATCTAGTAGATAGTTCAGATGGTTGTTTATCAATTGTTGAAAAAACATAGATGTTAGGTTTTTTGAAGTAAACATGATACAGATAGTCTTCAGTAGGTTTGTTCCAAACCGCCTTTTTTGTAATCGTACATTTAACAAAATCTTCAGAGTCAGGACATGAACCTTCAAATCCTATTGATTTGAAAAAATTAGATGATGTTTTCTCATCATAATCCATTATTGCTAAAGCAGCATCATAATCTGATACAAAAACACATTCAGGTTTTATATTAGATGACCTTAATTTTGGAGAACATGAAATATAATGATCAGAAACATTTGCAAAAGTGTTCTTCAATATATCTGCAAGCACAGCTGTTCTTGTTGTCCAATTTCCATCAAGACAATATAGATCTTCGTCTTCATTAGGTGATGCGTATGATTCTATACATCTTTTTTCTACTGCTGCTCCGTCATCATAATAAAGACATTGAGTATCTTTAACACAATAACCTTGAGTTCTATTGTATTGCGATTCTTTGTAAAATGGTAAACCCCAGTCTGCAATCTTTGTTGTTTCATTAATCAAACACACATATAAATCATCAACTGTACCCATCATATTAAATAAATCTGATGATTCATCTCTGTAGCTACCTTCAACACAACTGGTTGAGTTCCAACAAAATGTTGATGGACAACAGCTTGTATGACTAATTCCAGGAATAATTTCAGAATCACTAGACACAGGACTTGCAGATTTTGATATTTTTATACCTGATATTCTAGATGCATGTGCAGAGTTTCCAAATCTAAAACCCTTGGGAGTTATATCACTAATTGAATGATACACATAATTGGAATAATATTTATGAAAAGTCCAAACACTAGGATGTATGTCTATAGATTCTTTGACATCATAAACAAAACTACCGCTATTTGTAACAACATTATCAATAAGCTTTTCAGTTACAACTATTTTTGCGCCCGATTCTAAAGAAATTTTTTCATCTATGCTTAATGTGTCATCATTATAAGAATTATAAGAAACGCCAGATATGGCTTTAGTTAAGGTGTAACTCTTTAATACACTACCAGTTGAAGATATAAATTTTATTTCGGTTCTATATTCGCCAGGAGGATTAAGCAGATCAGCATTAGCTCTTGAAAAAGAGATAAGATTGTAATTGTTATCTAAACTATTTTGATTTATTACAAAATCAGATTCAAATCCAGTAACTTCAGAATTTGCAGAACAAGAATAACATTCATAATATAAACTTAAGTCCTCAACAGACCCAGATTGAAGTTCGCTTGAATCACCAACATCAATCTCGGTTTCAAGATAATCATCTTGTAATGATTCAGGAATTGATTTTTCAAATTTTTCAGGATGAACAGTACATCTATACCATTTCCATTCACCAGAATAATTATCAGAAATAAAATAATTCTTAGGATCATATGTTGTAATATCACTAAATGTCTTAGTATCAAGATGATATTCTTTTAAATTATTTACAGCAGCATATTCTTCAGATTGAATTGTATGATAATTATCACCTGGAGATATTGAATATCTTATGCCTTCTATATTATCATAAGAATCATCAATGCACAATCCACCTCCAACTTCCATAATATTAGCATATTTATCTCTATCATTATGACCATCACAATTTGATTCTATACCATCACACAGTTCTGTTGCATTTGGATTTATTGACGCATCATTGTCATTGCAATCTTCTGGCACTTTGAAGCCATCTTTATCAAGATCTTTTGCCTCACCACAAATCTCCAAAACAAACCTACTTGGACCATCACCCGGATCATAAAGAGATGCATAAGGAGGACTACCCTGAGTAATTATTGTACCTGATCGTACTTGACCAGCTTGACAACGAATAACTTCCCCAGAAACACTAGATATGCCTAAAATTCCAACTGGAATTCGTGTGTTGGTAGGAGTGATTTCAGGAAAGTCAAAGTACTCTCCATCTATTTTTATTTTTGACATAGAACCAGAAACACCCAAATCAGAACATGTAGGCTTACTATCACATTCTGCATGACTAGTAGTTGCACCATATAATCCTTGCTCGTCTACATGGATTTCAGCACTTGTATCAACACAAAGCTCTACATCTATACAATACACTTCATTTTGACAAATTGCATTAAACGAGAAATCAGTATAATAAGCTTCTTTTCTATTACAAGCTCTATCACTCATACCTGCAGGCCAAGTATACAACTGAAATGTTTTGAAATCAGTAGTACACATCATAGCACCACAATCTGCCTCAGGTCTTAAGGTATAACAATAGTCATAAGAAGTACCATAACTATTATAATAAGGATCGCTTTTTCCTTCACGAGGATAATTAAAATAACCTTGCGAATTTGCTTGCCTAAATTTATAAGAGTTTATTCCTAGTTGCCGACCATCAGAAGAATGAAAAATCTCACAAGGAAATGTTACTTTAACAACTTCATTAATTTCATTAGGAGGCAAGCCAATCCACTCAGTAGGTTTTGCAGTTTCTGTAACTGAAGCATTTACGCTTGGGAAAAAAACACTACCAACTAACAACAATCCTACAAGTATTAACAAGAATTTCCTCTTCATTATAGATGCCTCTTTTAAGTCTATTATAATATAATATAATTTATAAATATTACTATTAATAGTGGAAAACCTAGAATTTAAAAAATTTTAATCGTGCTTTAAGAATTCAAAAGTAAAGATGTATTTGAATACCTCGCCAACTTCACTCATAAAGCTATTGAATTCAAACACCATATATTTTATTGAAGCTGCGATTTCTATAAACAATGTGCTAATACCATATTTTTGACCTCTAGATGCAACCTCTTTTTGAACTTTAACAGTTTTCTTAAAGCTATTTCTCATGAATTTATCTACGAACATTATCATAAATGTATACGGCAAATCAACAAATTCTCCGAATACACCTGCAATCACATCAAATATCAAATCTAAAGATTGTGCAAATGCATCGTAAACAAAGTCAAATACATCTATTGAAAGTGTAGCGAATGCATTTAGTATGTTATATGACCACTCCAACACTATAGGTACGTTTGTTATTATTAACTCTGCGACAAATATAGGAATATCAAGCACTATCCAAACTATAGGCAGTACTACTTCATCAACAGCTTCTGCAAATTTATCAAATATATCATAAGGTGTTTTAACAACAGTAGCAGTATGCTTATCTACAGTACGTTCCACATGTCTTCCTGCTCGTGTAACATGAGCTGCACCTTTTGCATAAGTATCTGAAGCATAACCATATGCTCTTGCAAATGCTATTTCAATTGCTAGTAAAACGTTTTTAACACTATACACAATTATATTCAATAGCGCTTCAAATGCATTATATATACTTAAGCCTATTGATAATAATAAGCTTTCAGCACCATCTATAACAATATACACAAATCGTGCAAAATAATATTTCTTTAGCGATTCTTCTTTTACTGAACCAGTAAGTACATATACTAGAGTAACAAATTCATCAGCTATATTTACAGGAAGTTCCGCTATATATTCTATAACGCTCATCAAAGTTTCATACACTATCCAAATAAACATTCCAATTGCTCTACCAACATAATCAAAGCCTTGAGCAGTTGTTAATGTGGCGGATTTAGCTTGTTTAGCAGTATATCTTGCAGTCTCTCTTGCACTCATACCTATTGCTTTAGGAGTATATATCAATCCTTCAACATAATAATATGCTGTTCTGAATACTTTTTCTTTATGACCATAACCAACCAATAATGCGAATATAGCTAAACCCACTAACATAAATCTCCACAACATTGGCAAGAAGATTACTTCTCTATCTTTTCTACAAGGTAAGCAACTTCCACCACAATCAATATTTTCTTCATCTTGATTCAATACAAAATCATTACATGATTCAAAGAACTCTCCATCAATCAAAGAAACAACACCTATCTCTCTTTGAGATGAATTAGTCTTAACAATATAATCAATAAGGTATGGTTGTCTTGAATATAGTTCGTCAACTGTGAATTGTATTACTGGATCTTCTTCTATAATCTTAAAGCTCAAATTGGAGTCTACATCATATGCTGATCCTGCAATTTCTTTAGGAATTACATCTGTAACCACAACATCCTTCAAGTCAGTTAGAGCTTCTAATGTCAATGAATATTTATTTCTATAAATAAATTCTGCATCGTTCTGATGATTCTTTATGAACTTATAATTATTTGCACACTTTGTTATTAGTACGACATCATCTAGATGACTTCCAATATATTGCTTTATCTCTTCATCAGATTGATCAAACTCGTATTGTAACAGATAATTTTCAGACTGCTCATAATCTACGCATTTTGTTAATGTATTTTGAACATCAGGTAGTCTATCAACAAGTTTGTTTGCCAAGGAAATTGCATAATTAACGTCACTTAATAATTCGGATTTTTCAGATTCAGATAACTCAGAATATAAATCATCTGTAAGATCATTGCCATACTTTTCCATTATTTCTTTTTCAAGGTATTCTTTCAACGTACCAAGATAATTCTTAGATTCTTCTATGCTTGATGCTGTAATGCCTAGAGTATCGTAATCATCTTTGTCTAAATAATCTTCAACTAGGGCAATAGTTTCATCTGAAATAAGTATTACTTCCTCCAGATTCAATGAGACAGTATATAAATGACCTTTATCTCTTGCTAGTTCTGATTTTTGAGTATATAATTCTAGTTTTGACGGCACAACACAAGTTCTAGATTCTATTAATATCTTAGGTATTCCACAACCTGTTTCTATTCTATCACGATATTGTTTATCATCAACACAATCACTCCATTCAGTATAATTCACATCAGGGGTACAGCTGACTCCACCACCAGCACCAGTTCTGCTTATAGTTATTGTTCTGATACCTGAGATTACCTCGTATTCAAATTCATCACTATCTCTATAGTTACCTAGTTGATCATAACATCTAATTTTCCACGTATATTTTTGAGGAGTTACAACTTGGCTGAAATTAAGCAATGAATTCTTTGTTGGATTGTTTATTGTTGCAGCTACTGTTGACATAGATTCTCCATTAATCGTATTGTGGAACGTACAATAAGTTACATTTTGATCATCATTCGTTGTGAATACGTGTTCTACTGTTGTTTGATCAGGTGAAGCATCCCAAGCAGTTGTAATACTTGAATGATTTGCTGGCGAAATCAAAGTAACATTAGGACCATCATTATCAACATCCAAAAGATAATATTCATATTCTATATTATCCGCAAAATCGACTGCCTTCAGTACAACATTATTGATACCTTGTACACATCCAATTGTTGAAGCAGTTGTAACAACAGACCAATTTGTGCCTGAACTTGTTAAATTGACTGAATTTGCAGGATTACAATACACTTGGACAACATCAATATGATTATCAGATACGTACGCACTGAAATTAATTTCTTGTGAGCCTACAACCTTATTATCAGTATCATTTGATGTGAAATTTGTTACATTAGGCAAAGTATTATCTATTGTTAAAGTCATATTTGTTATATTTGTGTTATGAGCTTGATCCCGTGCTATTGACACAATAGTACAAGGACCCTCTACAGCACAGCCTAAAGTGTTCAAGTTTGAAGTTGTAAACCACATAGGCGTACTTCCATTCTGTGTGAAATACTTACCATTGATATTTACATCTTTCATATTAGTATCATTTGCAAATACATCAAATTTATACAAAACATCATTTCTGCTTATATTGTCAGTATCGTTGCTTACTAATCCATATGTTTCGGGATTAATAGTATCTAATGTCATTGATCTTGTTTCTGTACTATTATATCTGCCGACTATATCTGTTATTGTCACATTATAATAATATAATCCGTCAGGGAATACATAAGTTAAGTTTCTTAATTTAGTTGTACTATTTGTGTAATTCACGATATCATGAGTAATATTAAACACTCTAAATTCTATTAACACTTCATTCGTGTCAAATGCAGATACATTTACGTTGAATACATTTGAATGATTGCCATTACTCTTAGTTGGTAATTCAAATTGAATTGTAGGGTTAGTCGTATCTACCACCGACCTCCTAGTTTCAGATGTATTAAATCTTATTTCATCTTTACAAGTCACATTCCAATAATATATACCATCGGCCAATCCTGTTGCACTATGTATTGTTGGTGTGCCATTTGGAGATGATATATAAGTCATATTAATTACATCATTTATTGTGAGATTACACAATAAGTTCTGAGGTAAATCAACCAGTTCTCTATCTTGGATAGCTGTCCAGTTGAAGTTTATTGTATTGGATGGCGTATAACTATCATTATCCGGATAGTTTAAATTCACCGTTGGGAAATTAACTATTGAATTATGCACACAATAATCATCAGCCAAAACCATATTAATTATATTCGTACAATTAATGACTGTGGAATTTGTTACTGTTGAATTGATGATTATTGAATCATTAGATATTGTTGAATCTATAACAATTGAGTCATTTGTTATTATTGAATCGGATATATCTGAATTATTCACAAGTGAATCATCAAGGATTACAGAATCGTCAGTCACATTAGAGTCTATTACTGTAGAATCATTAACAAGCGAGTCCTCAATTGTGGAATTGATTACAGTTGAATCTTCTGTGATAGTTGAATTTGTTACGACTGAATCAACTACTTCAGAATCTAGATCAATTATAGAATCCTCTGTAACAGTAGACCCATTAACTATAGCGTCTTCTATTATAGAGTCATTTATTTCGGAATCATCTACTGTAGAATTGACTATAGTGGAATTAGATATATCTGATTCTATTACTTCAGAATCTTCAACAATTTGCGAGTCTGTGACATTAGAATCGTCAACTGATGACTGATTTACTAAGGAATCCTCTACAGTAGAATCATCTATTGTTGAATTCACTACAGTAGAGCCATTTGTTATTGTTGAATCTGTAATATTTGACATATCTTCTATAGTTGAATTGGATATGTTGGAATTTTCAACTGTGGAGTTATCTGTTATGGTGGATCCATCTGAAACATTTGACTCTATTACTGTGGAATCATTTATCTCGGAATCGTCTACTGTTGAGTTTGTTACTGTTGAATTCGCTACAGTAGAACCATTTGTTATTGTTGAATCTGTAATGTTTGACATATCTTCTATAGTTGAATTGGATACGTTGGAATTTTCAACTGTGGAGTTATCTGTTATGGTGGATCCATCTGAAACATTTGACTCTATTACTGTGGAATCATTTATCTCGGAATCGTCTACTGTGGAATTTGTTACTGTTGAATTTTCAACATAAGAGTCTCCAGTTACATTTGAACCACTGATGTTTGAAAATATTAATAAGTTATTTGAACACACATCATCAGTGAAAGTAAGGTTTATCAAAGTACAATTTACAATTGTTGCATTTATTGCTTGTGAATTCAATAATGTAGAGTTCATACTAACATTTGCACTTGTAGCATTCGAATTTGTGAATGTTGAATCATAAACATCAGAATCTATTATTCTAGAATCTAATATAGGGAACCTTGCTAAATTGAAATTATTTGTTGGTTTGCCATCAGGATCAAATATCTGCATTATTGAGTTATTTAGGGTGGAACCATCTACATAAGTATTATTTATCCATCCATTAATTATATATGAATCTGACAATGTTGAATAGAATATTCTAGAATCAGTTACGTGTAACGGAGCATAGTAACTATTAGATCCTAATCTACATGGATCAAATATGATATCTCCAAATCCGCCTAATACTTCTGAATTTTCATCACTACTGTCAGTTATATTAACATTAGTATAAGTTACATTATTCAAGTTTGAATTTGTTGAAGTTGAATTATCTAAATCTGAGTCTGTTATGTTAGAATCTACAATAGTTGAGTTTGTTACTGTTGAATCGTCATCAATAGATGAGTTTTGCAATGTTGAAGTTGTGAATACATTTACATAAATATATTCAAATTCTACTTCGCTATTTGTTGCTTCATCATAAGCAATCGATCTGATTGTATAATTACCATCTTCAGTAGGATTCCATGAATAGGACCATGATGTTGTACCTGTTGCTGTAACAGTTGAACCATTTAAATCTAAATCTATTCTATCTAATAAATGGTTATCTGAGGCATTACCTGTCATCAAGAAAGGCAAATCATTTTTACCTATTGAACTCTGATTCAATGGGCTTATTATTGCAGATACAGGGAGACCATTATCTATTGTAATCTTATAAGTTGGACTACTTCCATCATTACCTGCCTGATCTACAACAGTTACATTATAATAATATATTCCATCTGGATGAGTGAATGTTATATATCTTAGACCAAGATAATCAATTGTATAATTAATTTGATCATTTGACTCATTAAATACATAATATTCTATACTATACTCATTATCATCTGTTACAGTAACATTTAACGAGAATGTGTTTGTATCACTGTAATAATTATCCGTACTTGTAGGAGGCACATTGAAACTAACTACAGGATCAGTATCATCAACAGTAATATTATAATAAGTTGTACCTAAATTTCCTGCTAAATCATAAACTGCAGCCATTAGTTCACATATACCATCACTACTACAACCTACTGCATCTAATGTTGTAGATATGCTATAATCTTTAGTCAATGTTGAATCTGTTGTTGACATTGGTGCTGGCAATGCCATATTGTTCAAGTTATATAATGTAACATTGCTTACTGAAAGTTCTGTTACAGTTACATTGAAAAGATGCGATACATCAGATCTAGTCACATTATCAAGTTCATCGCTATATAGATTGGTAATGGTAGGATATGATGTATCTATGGTAACTTTTCTTCTTTCAGTTATATTATAATTATTGGAAAAATCATAAGTTATGACATCAAAATAATAATCTCCATCAGCCAGTATAGTGAAATTGTGGTCTGCTGTAATCATACCAATAGGTTCAGATGTTAAATCATAAGTGAATGATTGATTGAATTCTTGTGAACCATTATACAAAGTGAATGTAACATTTTGTTTAGTTGCATCAAATATAGTTACATTTATGTTGAACCAATCTTGCGAAACGTATGAGTTATCAATAGGAGTTAATTCAGGTTTTTGTGTGTCAAAAGTTTCATTGTTATAATATATTACTGGATAAGAATTATCAACAGTCATATTATAATAAGCTTGTTCCAAATTTCCTGCTTTATCATATGTTTCAGCCATCAATTCACACACACCATCATTTGTGCATGCTAAATCTTCAAGGGTATTTGTTGTTGTGTATATTACTGTAAGCCCAGAACCAACAGCACTCATTGAAGTACTTGCACTCATATTATTCAAGTTGTACAAAGTCACATTTTCCACGTATAATTCTGTTACAGTAACATTAAACTCAATAGATACATTTGATGTACTGATATTATCTTGATCATTACTATGTATGTCCATCATTACTGGATCCATTGTATCAATTATGAACCAAGTAGATTTGTTCATAGAGTTATTAGCATAATCTCTAGTATAATAATATAGTGTATAATTATCATCAGGGAAATTGCTTAGGTTAATCATATCATAATAAGCATGAGTTGGACTATTGATATAATCTGTATAGTTATATTGGTATTGAACTCCGCTTGAATTAGTTATATTATAATAACTTACATTAATCATGTGATTTATTGAACTTATATTCATTGCAAAATCATCACCATGATAACTATACCACGGCATTTCGATATGTAATGTAGGGTCTTTATTATCTATAGTAAAATTAGTTCTTGCAGATTGAAGATTGTTAACAGTATCATTTGCATATACAACAACATAAACAAAGCATTCATCATATGTTTCAGGACAAGTAATAGTACTATCGAAACTATTGTCATTATACACATTGCCCCCTAAATCATTAAGCACAGCACTATACATAAGACCATCTCCAGTAACATTCCTTACTTCATACCATGCACTATCCACTGCAGAGAAAGCATCTGTAATAGTTGAAGATATTGACACATTTCTTCCCACTATTTCATCTAATACCGGTCTTGTAATAGTTATGCTTGGTAGTTCTTGATCTACAGTAAAGTATTTTGTTATCGAAGTATGTGTATTGCCTGCACTATCTACACATGAAATATTATATGCATAACCTGTTTGGTTTGAACCAATAAGTGCATTTGTTATAGTTTGAACATTTTCAGATGTAGACAAATTTGTATTGTTCAATTGTCCATCCACATATAGATAACATTCAAGATTGTCATCAAGATTATCAGTTACATTATATTCTATTGGTACTGTTGTGCTTGAGGTATTATAATTATCAACTGGACTGAATAATGTAACTACCGGATTAGTATTATCTATAGTCAGATTATAAGAAATCATATTAGTATTATCTGCAAAATCATGAGCTATTGCAAAAACAGTGCATATTCCTTCGCTTACACATCCAAGAGCAGATGCATTGATATACCTGGACCAAGTTGAATTTGTCATATTCATATAATCCATGCTCATATTAACAAAAGTATAATTTCCAAGCTCAACAAATTTAATTGTGGAATCAACTATATCAATACTGAAGTTCAACATCACATCATTTCTAGTGTAATTATCATAATCACTACTATTTAAATTATATAATTCTGGGGATTCATCATCGACTATCATTTCGTAATAAGTTACATTTGAATTCATTGCTTTATCATAAGCAATTGCACCAATCATACAAGGACCTTCTGTAATACCATTGCAGATAGTAGACAAATTTGAAGAATTAATCCAAGTCAGCATAGGTCTTGTATCGCCATATTCGTATAACCTTTTAGCTTCTTCTAGAGACAATGTAGTATTGAAATATTTAAACTCATCAATAAGACCTTCAAACTTATTAGATATTGAATGGCTCGCACCAATATATAAAGTCTCAGATTTTTGTGTACTTGCCAATGGAACTGAAGCTGATGCTTTAAGTTCGCCATTTCTATAAAGACTCTGTTTTGTATTATTCCATGTGAATACTATATGTGTCCATTGACCTGACGTAGTTAAACCAGTAATGGCATTTGGACCACTAAATATAGGAGTATTATGAACATACAAGTTCCAAGAGTTTGAAGTACCATTGTAATACAATGCCGTTTTACCTGAATTCATATTATTTGTGCTGAAAACATATCTAGTGAAAGGTACACCTTCATTAAAGTTAGGATTAATCCATACACTTATCGCTCCGGCATCACTATCTACAATAATTGGGCTAGTTGTTTGAGCATAACGACCCGAACTAAATGACCCTGAATTTGTAGCACCAGAGAAGTACAAACCATAAGTAGGATAACTTCCTGAGTACGATGAAGATAAAGGCCAATTCAAATTATTTCCATCCCATTGATCTATAGAGTTTCCATTGAAAGCGTAATAATATAAACCATTCAATGGCGTACCTGATGGAGGTGCAATTAATCTAGTCATATTTAAAATAGTATTATTTCCATACTCAACATAATTTAGATCAATATCTGATGCATCTACAGTAAAATTCAGTTGGTTATCTGATCTACTAATATTATCTTCGTCATTGCTCATCAAATCAAAAATGCTAGGAGGTGTTGTATCTATTGCTACTTTTCGCAACTCTGTTACATTATAATTATCTGCAAAATCATAAGTGATAACATCATAATAATAATAAGTATCATTTAAATTATTAAATGAACTATTAAATTCTGTTATTGAAGAACCATATGAAGTTAAATCATAACTCTTGCTTGAAATCAATTGACCTGGTGCTTCGAACAATCTAAATGTAACATTTTTCCTGTTTGCATCAATTATAGTAACATTAATGTTGAACCAGTCTTGGGAAATAAATGAATCATTGACTGGAGTTAAATATGGAGTGTGTTCATAGATTGGCTCAGTATTAAATTCTATCTCTGGATTAGTACTATCTATTGTTAAATTATAGAACAATTGATCGCTATTGCCTGCTTTATCATATACAATCGCAACCAATTCGCAAACCCCATCATCAGAACAATCCATCAGAGTAGGTTTTGCAATTGTACCATAATTCAAAAAGCTAGGGATGTCTGTAGTACTCATAACTTTTTTTGCACTCATATTGTTTTTATTGTACATCGTTGCATTGAAAGGATGCAATTCAAATGCAGTGATATTAAATTGTAGGTTGATATCAGATTTAGATATTGCATCAGGATCATTGCTCAAGAAGTTTGCCAGTGAAGGGGCTTGTGTGTCCACCATAAACCATGTTATCTTACTTAGATTATTACCAAAGTAATCCTGAGCATAATAATACAAAGAATAGTTTCCATCCGGATAATTGCTTATATTTACCAAATCATAATAAGCATGAGTTGGATTATTGATATCAGGCGTATAATTTGATTGATACAAATCTCCAGTTGCATTGGTAATATTATAATAAGTAATGTTTATTAAATAATCCTCCGCAGACAGATTCAAATTGAAATTATTATTGTGATAACTATACCATGGCAGTTCTACAAAAATTGACGGTCGATTATTATCCAAAGTAAAGTTTCTTCTTACAATCTCTAGATTGTTAACAGTATCATTTGCGTATATTAATACGTATACCGGACATGCTGTTGCATTTTCAACACAATAAGTAAGACTGTTAAAAGTTGAATTTCTATAAGTAGTTCCCGATACAAAAGGCATTGTAGCATTGTACACATGATCATCACTTGTTCTATTATACACCACGAACCACACATCTTCAACATTAGTATATATATCTGACACAAGAGCTTCGAAAGTGATAGTTCTTCCGATAATCTCATCTATATCTGGTCTTTCTATAACAACCGCAGGTTTTTCTTGATCAACTGTAAAGTGTTTTATTATAGTATTATTCATATTTCCTGCCAAATCATAACAAGATATATTATATTCATAATCAGTCTTATTTTGAGTTAAAAATGCATTTATTGTAGTTTGTACGTTATTTGCAGTACTTAAATTAACATTATTTTGCACACCATCAACATAAAGATAGCAAGCCAATGAAGGTGCCAAATTATCAGTCACATTAAATGTTATAGGTACGGTTGTATTAGTTGTATTGAAATAATCAACAGGTGCGAATAAGGTTACAACTGGAGCCTCGTCATCAATTATAGTCATATTGAAGGATATAGATTGAGTATTGCCCGCAAGATCATATGCTGTTGCAGTAATTAAACAAGCACCATCAGAATCACAACCTAAATTATATGCAGTCTCATAAAGTTGCCAAGTATAATTATCTCCTGAATTTGAACCTACACTCATATTCATGAGAGTGTCATTACCTATTTCAACATAATCAATATTCCTTTCAATACCATCCAATAAGAAAGTAATATATTCGTCACTTCTGATATAGAAGAGATTATTAGTTTCATTATTGTTCAAAGTTAAATTATACAGTGCCGGATTAGTTGTATCCAAAGTTATCTTTCTTAGTTCAGTTGAATTGTAGTTATCAGCTTTATCCCATACATCAGCTTTATAATAGTATATTCCATCAGGTAAATATGTGAAATTTTCATCAGTATCTAATGAATATGTTGTTTTATTGATTAAATTCATAGATTCGTTATAAAGATAAAAACTATTATTCCTTTGATTAATCTCTACAATAGATACAAACATTTCAGTATAGTTTTGACTGAGATATGAATCATTATCTGCTGTATTTCCTATAAAAGATATTTCTGGGAACGTGTCATCAATAATCATAGTATAGTTAGTACTATTATGATTATTTGCTTTATCATTAGCATAAGCATATACAATACACGATCCTTCGATTGTACAATTAAGTGAACTTGGCGTTGTTGTTAACTGATATAATCCTGATGAAAGTGACATTGACAGATTCTGTAGCGTAACATTATCCATATAAGTATCAGATGAGTTTACGTAATAAGTTAGACTAGCATCAGATCGGGTATAGTTATCAGGGTCGTCACTATACAAAGTGTGTATTGAAGGATTAATATTATCAGTATATAATGTCCACATACTCGATAACATATGCTCGTCAGCCAAGTCAGTACAATTAACTTGCCATTCTATTTGTTTTTCTTCAGCAGCTGCAAAAGTATATAAGATATTGTTAGTATAGTTTACATTAGTATTTCCATCATAAAGAGTAAAGCCAGCACCACTTATATTTGTCCAAAGAGTGCAATTTCTGATATCAACAATACCATCCGCATCTGATGCACTATAACTGAAATTGAAATTGCTATTGATATACGAATCATGTCCTGGAGACAACAATGTAACAACAGGAGCCCTATTATTGATGACACCGCATACTTTATAATCATATGATTCATTATCACATGATGCAAGATGTGCATTTGTAGCATTACTCATAGTTACAATACAAGTTTGATAACCTGCTTCTTCACAAGTTTGACCAGGCAATCTTAATTCTGTTGAAAACAATGATTGTGTTGAATTCAACCATAACTTATACATGTAATCCGAAATATTACCTGCGTGTGCATTTGTATAATTAGATAAGGATAATATTGCGGCATCTCCTAAAATTTCACTGCCCGTAGTATAGTTAGCAGATATATTTATTTCATAACCATCATCCCAACAACATATAGTGTAGTTATATTCAGGACTACTTTGATCAAATAGTTCTGCGTGTGCATTTGTATAATTGCTTAATCTTAATACAGCAGTTTCATTAAGTCCACAAGCACCTTGTCTTAGTGTACAATTCATAAGACCTGCTAGATTGAATGCTTCACCAAAATCAGTACCAAATTCAAATCTAACTGAGTGTTTACCTGGAAGCAATTCCATCAAAGCTAATTCGCTTGTAGAATCACAACTATAATCTTCAACAAATATTGTTCCATTAGAGTACACAACATTATCAACCAAGGAATCTCCACATTTTAGATAAGTATAATCAACATCAGTACCAATTAATGTACCATCAAAACCATAAACTGACAAATCTGCAATTCCCATAGTATCAAACTTTATTCTCCAATTTTGACCAACTGCAGGTTCAGAATGTACTGTAAGTATACTTATCTGTATTTCATATGTAGCATTACTTAAATGAGGGATAATCCATTCTATTCTGTCAACAAGACCATTTGCATCAGCATCAACAAAAGTTACTTGTTGATACGGCACTCTAGTTTCATTTACTACTTGATATAGTTGTATAACTCTACTTGCTTTTTCTTCAGATAATTGAATAGGTAAATCATAACCAGTCTTAATATTAGTATAATGAACTTCAGAATTTACATTTATTACTTTTTGTGTTTCTGAAATATCTTGAACATTTTGAGTTGGACCTTCAGTAGTATATTTAACAACAAGATCTTTTTCTTCATCTACTAAAGTAGATAATTTAATTTTCTTTACTTCTTCTTTTTCAATGCCTTTTTCCTTCAAGGATTTTTTTACTTTTTCTTTAACATTTTCTTTTAATTGAACATCTTCTTTAGTTTCGTTCGTGATTGAATTATCGGTTTTTATTTCTTCAAGACTATCTTTAATATCTATTATCTCTTTTTCTACTTCTTCTTCTGCAGCTATCTTATTTATTACTTCTTCAGTAATATCATCAATAGTAGAATCTCCGAATTCAAAATCGGTTTTTTCTTTAGTTTCGAAATCAGCAACTTCAACTATGCTAATATCTTTTGATTTATCAGGCAAAATTAATGATATGTTGACCATGCTTAAGTTATCGGATTTAAGTTTGATAGTTCTAGTCCACTCAACATCTTTGCCAACTTCAACATAACCTTGACTTAAATTATCTTCTACACTTATATTTGCATCAACTACATTAGTAAAATTAGAAGTTAGATTAACTTCAGATAAATTAACTTCGGGTTCGTCAACAATAATATCCATTTCAGGATCTTCATCAACGGGGGTCTCTGCTAGTTCATCCATATCTTCAGAATTATTAACTTCTATAGAAGCAAAATATTCTGCAAAAATAACATCTTGATAGACTAGTTCTACAGACAAGTCATGAACTCCTGATTCTATAGCATATATATTTGCATCTTCAAGATTATATGTAATTAAAGCTTGATCATCACCATAAATATATTCTGGACCTTCTCCATAAACTTTAGAAGTGTAATTAGTTGAAACTACAATAGTGTCGTTAGATACAGAGATTTGGTAAGGAGCTTGAATATCAACATCAACATTAAGATCATCTATGCTGTAGCATATCACTTCTGTAGATGTTTCAGTATTATTTTCTTCTACTATAGTTGTATCATTAACACTAATAGTAGTATGTTCAACTAATATAGTTTCTGTGTTGTTTTGGTTAGGCAGGGTTTGATTAAAGGTTGCGACACAAGAAGTATCAATATCTAAATCCAAGTCAGGATAATTTAATTGAGTTTCTCCAATCAAATTACAAGATTCATCGTTACATAAATAAGTGCAATTAAATTCAACATCATATGTATTAATTATTGTATTATTATAATAAGTAATTATATCTTCAGATATTTCAAAACATTCTTCACTGGAAATATAGGAGTAAGGATTATCTGCACTTACTTCAAATTCAATTGACTTTGATAAGTCATCTTTACTAAAGATTAATTGACCCATTAATGTTGGTTTAGTTAGTTTATATTTTCTTGTTGTGTAAGCAGCACCCGATTTATTCAAATAAATACTATTATAAGAGTATTCAGAATCGACTGTAGCTAAATCAGAAGCTAGATCAGAGAATGGAATTTCAATTGATTGACCATCATAAGTTATTAATAATTTTGTAGTTGTAGGTAAATAATCATATTTTTCAACAGATATATCTATTGATCCAGAAAGCACATTATTTTCCAAAACATAAGCATCGATATCTTCAACTGCAATTCTACCAGTTAAAGAAGAATCGGCACTAAATAGTAATGAGGAGATTGCAAAGAAAACAAATACAGCTAAAACTAAAGCGTATGTGCCTGCATTATACGAAAATTCTCTTTTCCTAGATCTTGTTTTATCCTTCATTCTTCTTCGTATTTTGATTGTTTTGACTTTTGTTTGATCCTATTAAATACACTCCATATTGTAGTAGATTTTTTATTAAGTAATTTTGATATTGTTTGAATATTAAGATTATAATTTTCTTTTAGATAAAACACAACATGTTCAAGAACACTCAAAGACCTGTCTGCAAAGATTTCCAGTGGTATCAGATATGGTGATTTTTCAATTACAAGCTCTCCTTTTTGTTTTGCTCTATTATAATTACCCCATAAAGATCTTTCATCTCTACCAATTAATTTAGCAATCTCTGAGAATTTGAACTCTAAATGATCTTTTAGATAAACAACAAGTGATTCGGCAGGACTTAAGTTTGTAGAGAATAGAGTTGCCGGGACAAATATATTACTTACGGAATGCTCTTCTTTGCTGAACATTTCAAAAACATCAGAGGCAGAAAGATGATATCTTTGGTGATAGTATTGTAGAACAAGTTTGGTAAGGCCATGAGGGTCTTTAGAACAAAGACTATCTAGAATATTAAATTTAAGGGTATCGCAGTCATCCATCTTGACCGCAACCCTATTAGGTATATTCGTTTTATTCAAAATCTATCCCTCTTAAAAGCCTCTTTTTCCCTAAAAGGCCCTGCAGAGCCCTTTTAGTTTTAATAAAATATTGTTTATAGTATACAGGTTATATTTATAAATGTTTTGTTTTTACTTTAAAAATTTATCTCTTTTTGCTTTGTTTTTATCTTATTATGTAGATAATAAAATGTGATAAAAAAATGAGAAATTGAAATAAAAATCATTTTGAAAGTAATTGAAGTAATTAAAAAGTATATTTCATTCTTATTATGTAATAAAATAAACAATAAATGACATCTAATGAGTAAAAGTATGAAAAACAAATTTTAAAACCAAATAGATCATAACAAATCAATGAACATTTAATAAAATTTAACTTATTATGTAAAAAAATAACTCATAATGTAAAATAAAATATACTCCTCGTAATATAAAATAAGTAAAAAGAGTCAAAAGATTAATAAAAAAGTTGAAATAATTCTTGTTATGTAAATAAATATAATAATTTATACACAATATAACTAATAATTAAGCGTAAAGAGACAAATAAATCATTAAAAGAAAGAATAAACTTTTAGAAATAGATTTTATACTCATTATGTAAGAGAATACAATAATTTATACGCAATATAAATAAAGCCTCGGCAAAATGCAATACTCTACATCGTTAAAAGAAAAAATAAACTCTAAAAAATTTAGTTTGCACTTATTATGTAAAAATTACAAAGTAATTTAACCCCAAAACAAAGAAAAAAGAAGTTAGAAAGCCAATAATAAAAAGAAATTAATCTCATAATGACTATATTTTTACTTGTTATGTAAAAATAAGTTTTACGAAAAGAAATTTTTAGGATATCCTAATTCTACTTATTATAATAATGAAAATACCCATTAAGTAAATAAAATAAAGTATAACGAGTATTATTTTTTACAAAATTAAAATAAACGTAAAAAAGTGAAAAATACTTTAAAAAAAGTAAAATTGACTTAGGATGTAATAAAAAATAATAATTAATACTTTTTATAACTATTTATAGACTTAAAAAGTAATTTTTATAAAGAATATAACATTTTTACTACGAATTATGACTATAAAAAGATTGTTAAAAAAGCATAGTACCACAATAATGGGCGTATTTATTATATTAATACTATTATTTAGTACATTATCTTTTGTTATGAATTCTGCACCAACTAGTTCAAAAGATAGTAGTATAAAGGTGAATAAAAACGGAGATATGGTTATAGAAAATGAAGGATTTTACATTGAAGTAAATCATCTACCATCTGAATTAGAAGGTATGTATGAAAACTCATACGATTTTCAAGATGAAGATATTTTTTTAGCATTTTATTCAAATAGTCCCAATCAGACAGAAGAAACTAAAAGATCCGAACAACTTAAGAACTTGCAAGCAAAGCTGTCTGTTTTAGGAACAAGTGCTACAATTGCATGCGTAGGAGAATGTTCATCAAATAAAATAGACTGTGAATATTTTGAAAATGTTGTTGTGATAAAAGAAAGTGATGAAAATAACTATTATCAAAAAAACAATTGCCATTATTTTGAAACAACAGACATAGAAAAATTGTCAGACTATATTTTATACAAAACAAAAGGGTTGATCAAATGATTATTCTAATATTATTGATATATCTTTACTTAAAAGACTCTTTGTAAGTATATCTCCTCTAAATTCTTTCTTATCTACAAAATAAGCAGAGTTCAATACGTCTTTCACCTTACCTGAAATAAAAAAATCCTTAACCGGTGTCCTTTTAGAACCATCAACAAAATAAGCCTTATCAACACTAACTGAAAAATCAGTAGTTATACTATTACTTGTATGTGCACCTAAAACAGAATCTATAATTATCGCTTTGTTATAATCTTGTTCATCTCCATCTAATTCTAAATTAGAAAAAGCTACAGAATTAATTGAAGAGGAATTTGCAGTGTTTTGTAATTTGAATTTTTTAGATAGATTAAAATCAGTCAAAGGAGTTGAAAGTATACCATTATCTATTATAGGTTTTTTAAAAGTTTTATTACCTTCAAAATCAAAAGATTCCATGATAGAATCTTTCATAAAAGGATCATCTACAAAAGATATATTTGTTTTGGTCAATTTTTTCCCTATATCTTCAAAATTAAGAAAACTTCTTTTGTGCTCTATGTTGGTAGCATAAAGGTTAGGGATATAAGCATAACTCAATAATTGATTAATTACGTCTGGTTTTAAAACAACGGATAATTTTTTTTCTTTTAGTTTAGTGGATTTTTTGAAATCTTCATATTTGGAGATAGCAACATTAAGCATATCTTCAAATTCGTCGTCATTCGCGGCTCTGCCAAGGGAAATGTCTTCGTATGCATCGGATCCGCCAACTAAACAAACAAAAGAAGAATACGATGAAGATTTGAAGCTAGAATCAATACCATTTGAATTCAATAAAGATATATTTGATGAAGAAACTGAAATTCTTGCGTCAGACACCTTATAATCCTTACATCTTTGTTTCAAAATATTAAAATGATCTTTTATCCTATCTGTATTAAGTATATCTTTATCAAACGAAACCTTTGAAAATTTAGATTGTTTAGGTAGACCATAAAAATACTCTAATGGTTCTGATGCTTTTGCAAGTTCAATTAATGATTGCATATTTTTGATTGAAGGATCAGTAAAAGATTGCATTATTCTTTTGACTTTTCCTTTATCTTCTACATATATAGTTATTTCATAAGCTTGCGCTTTTGTTGTTTTACTATTCTTTATATCATTATCATTTATCTGAATTTCTATTGACTCTTTGTCTACAATATTAATTTGATAATGTGCCACATTTTCTTCTAAATATTTTTTAATCTTATCTATATCATGAACCATCAATTACCACCAATCAATACATCTGATACTAATAATTTTGGACAATTGCCCATTACTGGAACTCTTTGTCCACCTTTCCCACAGAATCCGGGAAATCCCACATCATATTTGTTTGCAATCATGTTTATGTTCTTTAGTGTATCTAATGTCTTACCACCTAATGAAACATTAGTTAATCTCTGTTTTAGTTCTCCATTTTCAACAACATAACCATCCATTGCTGAAAAATGAAAATTGCCTTTTATTGTGTCTACTTGACCGCCTCTTGAACCTCTTAGATAAATACCATTTCTTAGTTCTTTCAACATATCTTCAAACTTTGTTTTGCCTTTTTCGATATAGGTGTTGGACATCCTGACAATAGGTAATGAAAATGCATCTTGAGCTCTTGCGTTTCCACTAATTGGTAAATTCAATTTCTTTGCAGTTTCACGGGATGTCATGAAATTAGTAAGCATTCCTTCTTTTATTAGTTGAGTATCTTGTGCTTTTATACCCTCATCATCATAATAAAAACTACCCCACTGATTTTTTAATGTAGCATCGTCATGAATATTAACAATATCATTTGCTATCTTTGTATTTAATTTATCATGAAGGATTGATTCACCATGCATCACTAAATCAGACTCACAGGAATGTCCCAATGCCTCATGAACAAATACATCAGTTAATACACCATCAAAAATAACATTAAATTTACCTCCTTTAGGAAGCTTGGCTTTCAGTAATTCTAACGCATTTTTTTCAGTATCCTTTACTTCATCAGATATCTTGTCTTTAACAATTTCAAATCCGCCTTGTTCACCTATCCGTCTATCAAAATTTTCAATCCTATCATTTTCAAAAGAGGTTATAGATGCTCCAGCATATACATAGTTTAAATCCTGATTAATATCACTTCCTTCGGAATTATAATAGCCTCTTTTAGTATTGATTTCCATATATATCACTAGTTTATTTTTTATATTAGGATTGTCGTTCTTACTCTCGGACAAGATAAGATCTTTCTTTTCTTTGAACGATATATCATTTGTTTTTATCTTTTGCACAGTTTTTTTTGAATCGGTAATAGGTTTTGTTTGCAATAAGTAAGATGGTTGAGAAAATATAGACATCTTCATAGCTTTTTCAACAAGATAATCAGACATATCCTTATTAGGATCATTAATTGTTGTAGCTGCAAAACCCATCCTATTTTTTTGAAATACCCTTAAAGAAATTGCTTGTAATTGTGATTGAGTTAAATCTTTTGTTTTTGAATTCCAAGCAGATAGAGATAAAGAATTTACATTTTGTTGTCTAATGTCCCAAAAATCTATATCCTTTTTTGTTTTTAGAAGTGATTTTAGCTTATCTATCATAGTAATTAAGATATAATCGCATATTTTAAAATCTTTTGATATTCTCAACCAGTAGTCAATATAAAGTATAGAAAATAGAAACATTAATAAATAAAGGTGAAAAAGGATGAATTATGGATAACTATGAAGCAATGTTGGATGATGCAATTGAAAAATTACCCAAAATCAGTTCAGATAAGAAGAGATTTGAAATACCAAGAGTAAGAGGAAGATTTGAAGGTAATAAAACAATCATAACCAATATAAACAACATAATATCCATATTGCACAGGCCACTTAATATGCTTGTTAAATATATTTCTAAAGCTCTTGCTGTACCTACAGAATACGATGGTAACAGATTAATACTAAAAGCAAAAATATTGCCTCAAAGAATCAACGAAAAAATACTTGAATTTGCAAAACAATTTGTCATATGTGAAGAATGTGGTAAACCTGATTCAAACATAATTGAAGAAAAAGGAATATATTATCTTAGATGTATGGCTTGCGGTGCAAAAAATAAGATAAAAAATCAAGAAATTGTAAAAGAAGCTTAATCAACTAAAAAAAGTAGATAATCCTACTTGTTTTTCCTGTTCTTTACCAAACACATCTTCTATTCTTAATTTTAATAATTCTAGTGTTTGTTTTAAATAAGGACTTATAGCAAAATTATCTGCGATATTTAAACTTGGTTGAAGATACTTAACTATGCTACCTTCAGAAATAGTGAATATAATCTTTCCGTTGCATTTTAAGCAACAACCTTTAATAGGTGGTCGCCGATAGGATTCATTACAGTTAACACATCTAAATTTCTGCATTGAAAATTTTCTTAGATTGCCTTTTAAATCTTTCAAGAAATGTTTCTCTATAACTAATCTTGCAACATCTGCCTCATCAACAGCCCTTATTTTCCTTGCAAGATTTAATTGCCCATCGAGTTTTTCTTGCATTGAAGGTAATGTTTTGTAGACTGAACACAATACACCTTTATTGAAGTTGTCAGTATCATGAGTAAACATCATATTTTCGTATTGGTCTTCTGAATCTAACAATTTTTTAATTATTTTTATGTCTATCTCGTAAGGTGCCTTGTATTGTTGAGCTGCTTCATATAGTTCCAGAGGATATCGTGCAACAACATCTACATTAAATGCCATATCATCCACTTCAGCAGGTCTTAATATTGTTGACAAAACTAACGGCGCGTCCATAGTTGAACCTCTGTTATCTGTGAGGAATTTTCTAGAAAAATTCAAAAATCCGTCAAGCAACAATAAAAACCCAATTTCATCACCATCAGTATCTCTTCTTTCAGCAGCATGGTAATAAGGATGCGCTAAAAAAGTCTGTGTTTTTGAAAACCCAATTATTCTTCCCACCATACCTGCACTTGTATGAGGTGCAAGACCAATTATCAAATGACCTACAAGATCTTCAGCTTTATTTACATTATAGTAAGACTCAATACCATAAACTTTTTCTAATAACTCATCTATATATTTAGTAATTTTAATCAATACAACATCAGCGGGCTCTTCAGGTGCATCAGGACAAGAAGGCAATATTATATCTTGAGGTTTTAATTCCAATACCTGATTGTCATCAACAAGATCATTACCGAAAATATCTAAGATATAACCTAATTGTTTCAATCTGTCAATAGAAACTGCAATCTCTTTAGGTTTGAAATGCGTGCAAGTCATTTCAGATGCATCATATCTTACTGTTCCGTCTTTATTCACATGAACATCATGAATTGCTCTTAAAATAGATTTGGCCAAGAATTCGGGTATGTGTTCTTTGTTGACTGTTCCTCTCACTCCTTTAACCATCTTATTTGTGTTTATGTTAAATTTTTGCTTGACAGAATCAAAGATAGTTTTAACATCACAATTATTAACAAGTCCGATGTGATTTGTAGGTTTTGAACATTTTAAACATACCCTATAAGGTGTGTAAGTCTTACAATCTTCGCAATAGAATTGAGAAAAGTCCGCTTTAACAATACCAGATTCAATCGCAGAATTCAAAGATCTCATTCTTCCACCTTGTTCACCGACAGGGAAAAGACCATGAGGGCTACCTTGCATCTTTCTCATCTTTGCCTTTTCAGGCCTTCCCATCCTGCCACCTATATAAGTACCTGATTTATCTCGAATTCTTATTTTTGATATACTATTAATAAAATCTAGAACATTTGTGTTGCCTTTTAGATTTTCAGAAATCTCGAATAAGTAATCCTTATCAATTTCTTTTATTTTATCTTCATACAAACCAAATTTAGAATTACTTTCAGAGTCAACTAATTTAAGACCTAAACTAGCATACAATGCTAAAGAATAATCTCTATTTATAACTACGTATTCATTATTTATTAATTCATGAGGTACACCTATATTTTCTAATAATAATTTTTCATTTTCATAACCTTTGAAAGGTAAAACTATCTTAAAGCTGTATTGAGTGTTAAGGATAGAATCATCGATAAAATAATTATTATACTTAGATTCTTTCATAACAATTTCTGAAAACTTTAACCATTGTATCAGTTTAAGAAAATCATCTTTTGATACATCATTAAAATGAAAAGTGTATGCCGGATGCAAAGGAATATCTAAGACTTTAGAAAAATTATAAAACACTATGCAAGGGTACTTACTTGAATAAAGATAATTATCTACAATATCCTGTATTATTTCGGGTTTTATGTTTGTTCTTGCAGATAATGATTGTATTGATAGTTCTTTTTCAGGTATTGCTTTTTCTAATTCTAAAGCATACCACTCTTCATTATATCCACATGGAACTAAAATATGTGCTCTATCGAAAAAGTCACCATAGTTTATCAACACATCACCCAAGAAAATAATTTTATCTACTTCTTTAACATATTTTTTTGCTGAATCATAGTCATTCAATTTAAGAACAGATCCGTCTTTTAATCTGACTAGCGGACCTTCTATTGTTTCACAAGGTGTAAAAGCTGCACCTTTGCCAGGTCTTTCCACTTTAAGTTGAGTTCCAATTGCAATAAAATTATCTAACACAGCCATAGTAGCAGGATTTATACTTTGCGCAGAATAACCTGATGTCCTTGAACGACCATATCGTAATCTGAATCCACCTTTTTGCATTGGATGACTTATTACAGGTCTTCCTGCAACAATATCAGAAACAAAAGTGTAATCAGGTAGAATTTTTGGTTTTTCGGTAGATGTTTCTGATGATGTTTTTTTCGCTGATTTTTTTGATTTTAGTTCTTTTTGAAGCTTGATATATTTTTCTAAAAAATTCCATTGACCCATATCAAAATCATTACCCCACTTAGATAATTTAGCCCATAGTTTTGGAGCTTTAAGAGGAACACAACTTGACATTACTAAACAAAATCCACTCCTGATAAGATTGGTTTCAATCCTTGGAAGATCTTTATAATTACTTACTTCTATCTTCTCGGAAGGTTCACCACCTACTTCAACAGGTATGTGTTTCATCAAAAACTCTATTTCTTCTTCATGAGGATTATATTGCAAATTTGTTATTCTTTCATGATAATCCTGAAGTTCAGTAAATGTTCTCTTCATCTCTTTTTCATCAGGATCAAAAACATCGTAGCCCATCTTTTTCCTTACATAATCTGCAATCAAAACAGACAATGCTGCATTTGTACCGCCTGCATTTCTTATAGGACCTGCATATTTTACACAAAAGAACTCGCCTCTACCATCACGTCTTTGTTTTATATCTATGCCTATAAATCCATCTAAAGGACTAGATACAACACCTACAGTACTATATGCAAAACCTGTTCTTATACCTATTTCAATTGCTTCTTTTTTATCTTTGAATTTGCAGAATCTTTCTTTTGCAACTTCTTCAGCAATCTTAAGCGCCACTCTCCAATCCAAAGGACCATATTCATTCTCAAGTTCGATTATTCTTTCAACAACACCAGATCCTTTTATTTGAGGTGCAACGACCGAAATTAATCCCACTACTCTTTCAGCCATATTTTTTGCAATAGATATTTCAACAACAGAATCAGGATCAAAATTTTTTGATCTTGCTAATTCAGCTATCTTATAACACTTTTGTGTTTCGTTTTGTAATGATTTGAAATATTTTTTTATACTATCTGAAGCAACAACATCAATATCAGATATATCATCAGAATATTCAAAATAAATCTTTGTCAGATTATTTTTAAATTTATCCTTATCTTCTCCTTTCTCAAATTGATTTAGGTTTGTTACCATTTTAAATTATTGAAAATTTATCGTTTTTACCTTTCTTGTATTAAGATTGACTACCGCAACTCTACTAGGTTCAGGTTCATGACCTACTTTCTCTTGAAAACTAGTCTTTGCTTCCCAACAAGAACCATTAATCAAAGTAATATTCTTATACATCGCTGATTTATATTTATGAACATGACCTGTAATAAAAATATCAGGAATTATATCGATAACTAGATGATCATTACCTGGAATATACAATGATGAAGTATGAGTAGGTGCGAGGTGTCTTTTCTTTAATAGCAATTTCATAAGTTCATCTGTTGCATCATAACCACCATTGAATCTAAGCATAGGAATATTAGCAATATAATGATCAAAACTATAACCATGATATAATAAAACATTCAAAGAATTATGCGATCTTTTTGATGTGATTTCTAAATAGGCTGGATTAGAAACAAACATAATATTGTCAAAATCCTCTAGATCTTTTGCAAATCTTTTAGGTATAGGTGGTTGAGGTTCAGATAATCGCATAGCGTCGTGATTTCCTGGAGTGATTATTATCTTTATGTACTTAGGTATCTTTTTCATCAAATCAAAAAAAGCTTTGTATTGATTATCAATATCATTGATATTTAATTCACTTTCCTGATTAGGATATATACCTACACCTGCGACGATATCTCCAGCTATGAATAAAAATCTTGTTTTCAAAGCAATCTTTTTTTGTTCATAATTGCCCAATTTTCCATTTATCCAATCCAAGAATTTGTTAAAACTATCTTCGAGAAAAAAACTGGATCCAACATGAAAGTCAGAGAACACAACAGCATAAACTTCTTCGTCTAGTTTTTTTAATTCATTTGTATTAGGAATATCTGGAAAAATTAAGTGGGTAGCAAAAATAACACCTTTTTTATAGACTCCTCTGATACCTATAATTTCATCTAATACTAACTCATTTTTAGCAGAATCAAATATTTCTTGATTGTTTTTACTAATAAAGCAAGAAATCATCCCAGTATCATCTTCCAAATTAATTTTGATATGACCATTTCTAGTTTCATTTAATTCATACACCAAACCTATTAAAGAAACTTCCTTTGCTTTTGGAGATATTTTTTTAATGCTTACTGGAGAACTCAGTTCTTTATGCGATAATATGAATGGCTTTATTTTATCAAGCCTAGATTTAAAATGATTAACAAAATCAGACACGGTTTTTTTCGAAGGTGTAATTTCAAAATTTTTAATCAATTTAAGTTCAAATTCTTGAGAGTGAGATTTATTTATATCATTCTTGTTATCACTAAAAGTAATAGTAGAAGCATCATCTACTTTTGAAAACAAACTAAGATAATGTTGAAATGATTCACTGAACACTTTGAAATCAATCTTATCTTTTGATTTGCACTCATTTAGAGCTTTGATGAACCTATCATATGAACTAGAATCATCAGGTAATGATTCAATAAAATTATGAGTTACTACAAATTTGTTTTTTATAAGAAAAGACACCAATTCTCTTTTTGTTGATATAGATCTATCCATATTTATTAGGAAAATATATTGATTTAAAACTCTAATGGTTTAATAAAATATTAATTAAATAATCTATGTTAAAGCCATAATTTAAAGGTCAAGAGAGTTCTTTAAGAAATTGAAAATCTTATCCCATGAAGAAGAAGGAATAGCTAATGTAATCTCTTTTGTTCTGCCATATCTACCTTTAGATATAACTTTTGTATTTATCAATCCCAACATATCAAATTCTCCTAAAATATCCAACAATCTCCTAGAAGTTAGAGGTTTTAGTCCTATTTCAACACATATGTTTTTGTAAATATCATATACTTCACTTGTATATTGTGCAGATTCACGTTCTTTGTTTAGTTTTAGAATGGAAAACAAAGCTATTTGATGTTGTTTTGGTTGTGTTGAAACAATATCAAAAACTTTATCTCTTTCAATTTTTTGTTCAGCTTCGTCAATATGTGACATATCGACATAGGGTAATCCTTTTCGTTCTGCTATCTCTCCTGCAACTCTTAATAATTCTAAAGCTCTTCTAGCATCACCATGCTCTCTAGCAGCTAATGCAGCACATTTTTCAATAACTCCAGGTTTGACTGAATTCTTTTTGAATGCTTTCTCAGCTCTTTGTTTTAAAATATCTTGAATTTGAACTGCATTATAAGGAGGGAAAACTAGTTCTTCTTCACTTAAAGAAGATTTAACTCTTGGATCAAGATCGTTTGAAAAAGTAAGATTATTGCTTATACCTATAATGGATATTTGGGCGTTTTCAAGCTCTGTATTTATTCTTGTTAGATTATACAATATTTCATCACCTGCTTTTTGAACAAGTTGATCTATTTCATCTAATATAATTATCAATAATTGTTTTTTCTTTCCAATCGAAGATAAGAACATTTTATATACTTCATCAGTGGGTAAGCCTGTGGCAGGTATTTCTTCACCAAATTCTCTTGCAAGTTGGGCAATTAATCTATATTCAGTATCTGCTACTCTTTTTAACTTACAATTTAAATAAAAAACTCTTACAGGTAGATTATTTTCTTGACAAAAAGACATTAATTCATTAGTAACATATTTTACAGTAACAGTTTTTCCAGTTCCTGTCTTTCCATATAAAAAAACATTTGAAGGTTTATTTAATCTTACTGAAGGAGCTAAAACATCTCTAATAATATTTATTTGAATATCTCTATGACATAGTTCAGATGGAGTATAATTTGATTGTAGAACTGATTTTTCAGTAAACATAGATTCTTTTTTAAGATAATTCTTAAAATATGAAGATAAATCAAGTTGTGCCATAGTTCATAAGAAATTTAGGTCTTTTTAAATACTTTTTGATACCCTGACCCTATAATTTCTTATGGAATCTGATGTTTATGTTTTTGTAGACATTTCATTTTTTTGTTGAATTATTTATATTATATTATATTTCTATATAGAAATAATAATAATAATATGAATTTCAGAATATTTTTAATGAATTTACAAAATAAAATAAATTATAGATATATCGATATCACAAAATATCATTTTCACTAGAAATAAAGGGGTGAGGGTGGTTGTTACCATCGCAAGGTAGTTAAAAAAAGAAATGTTTATAAATAACAACATACTTATTATATTTATGGCTAGAAAGACTAAAAGAACACTAGGATTTGATATGGATTTGATTAATAATTTGAATACATTAGGTCTTAACAAATATGAAGCTTCAATATGGTTAGCTTTATTAAGCAAAGGTAATGCTACAGCTAGTGAACTTAGTGATGTAGCTGATGTACCAAGATCAAGATCTTATGATGTTCTAGAATCATTGGAAAAAAAAGGCTTTGTTATGGTAAAAATAGGTAAGCCAATCAAATATTTTGCAGTTTCACCAAACGACGTTTTAGAAAGAGTGAAAAAATCAATAGAAAATCAGTCAAAAAAAAAAATAAAAAATCTTGATAAATTAAAAGATTCTGATATATATGGTGAATTAAGCTCTATATTTACTAGCACAAATATAGATTCAGATTCTGTAGTTCTACTAAAAGGTAGAATTAACGCTTATAATACAATTTCCAATACTTTAAAAACTGCTAAAAATAATGTATTGATTGCGACAACAGAACAAGGTTTGTCAAGAAAAAGCATATATTTTAATGATATTATTCCAAATTTAAAGAAAAAAGGTGTTGATACTCATATTATTACTCCTAAAGTTGATACCAAAGCTTTCAAAGACTTCTTATCTAATTTCAATCATACAATGACTGATAAATTTTCAACAAGAATGATTTTAGTTGATGATTCTCATGTATTTATTGGATTAAATGAAGATAAGGAAAATTTAGACAGTTTTGATTCAGTTGTTTATATCAAGTCCAAGTTCTTAACAAGTGCTATAAAATCCATGCTTGTTCTAAAATAAATAAAAATATTTATAAAGTAAAATACACATTATAATCATCATATCTTAATTTAAGAGGTGATTAGAATATGGCTGTAGCTGAATTGACAATAATTAAAACAATTCTATTAATACTTTTAGCAGCAGTAGCCGCTATTATATATAGCTTAAGAATAGTTGTTTCGATGGATCGAAAATTACTAAGGATAGAATCGCATATGGAAGTTCTGATTCAACATTTAGTTAAAAAATTGGGTCCTAGAACTAAAAAAGTTGCTAAGAAAAAACCTGCTAAGAAGAAAGTAAGGAAAAAATCTAAAAAAAGAAAAAATTAATTTTTTTTACTTATTTAATATGAAACTTACAAACAAGCAGAGATTCAATAATATTTGTAAAGATATTAAAGAGATTAAAATACAAGGTGCAACTAATGTTGCAAAAGCAGCATTAAAATCATATTATTTATTTCCTTCTAAAAAAACAAAAAAAAAGCTATTGTCATTAAGACCTACTGAACCTATGATGTATAATATTCTTAAGATAATCACTAAATGTGATGAATCCTATTTTTTAGACCACTTTGAAAAAACGCAAGAAATGATCAATAGACAAGTATCAAAACTCATAAAAAAAAATGACGTTGTATTTACACATTGCCATTCTTCTAGTGTTGTGAAAGCATTGATATATACTAAAAAACAAGGCAAAAAATTTGAAGTTTATAATACCGAAACAAGACCTTTATATCAAGGCAGAAAAACAGCTAAAGAATTATCGAAAGCAGGTATAAAAGTTACAAATTTTGTTGATTCTGCGATTGGTATTGCATTGGACAAAGAACAAGGCACAAAAAATGTTGATTTGGTGCTTTTGGGTGCTGATGCTATACTAAAAGATGGCGTTATCAATAAAGTAGGTAGCAATACCATTGCTGAATTAGCTTATTATCAAAAGATTCCAGTTTACATTATTGCAGATTCATGGAAATATTCAAATAAGCCTGTAAAATTAGAACAGAGAAAATATGAAGAAGTTTGGAAAAAGCACAAGAATATTAATATAAGAAATCCAGCATTTGAAAAAATAGAGTCTAAATATATTAAAGGTATTATATCTGAATTGGGTAAATTCACATTAAAAGGTTTCATTTCTCAAGTAAAAAAGAAGTATAAGTTGATGTTTGGTTAAGAATTCATAATTTAATTGTTTTAATATAATCTTCGAGAGCTTTCTTTTCTTTCTTTTTCTTTCTTAGTGTTTTAATATAGTCTTTGTATAGTTTCTTACTTTCTGTAAGTGCTTCTTTTAGTTTTTCTGTTGATTCTTTTGTTATTTTAGTCTTGCCAAATCTAGCAAGAGCTTCCAAACTCTTTCTTTTTATAGTTTTACTAGTAATTCCGCCTTTTAGCTTTTTCAAAACTTTAAGTGCAGGATAGTTAGATTTATCTATTTTTAGTTCTAGTTTAGATATTTTCAATTCTTTTAATAATTTCTTAATTATTTTTAAAGCAAGTCCTTTTTTAGTTCTTGCGGAAACAAATGCTATTTGTAGATAATCCTTTTTGTTTTGTTTATATGATGCAATACCTATTACTTTATTTTTTTCATAAATTATATATTGATGTTTGTCTTTCTTATGACTTGATGGGATAAAAGGTCTATAGTATTTAATAAATAGATCAAATATTTTTTTGTCCTGATTTTCTACTAGGAATATGTCTTTTGTAACTTTGATTTTCTTGAGTTCTTTTTCCTTCTTTTTCTTTTCCTCAAGTTCCTTTTTTTTCTGTTCTTTTTCTAGTGCTTTTTGCTCTTTTTCAATCCTCAATTTTTCTTGTTTTTCTTCTTCTTTAATCTTTTTCATAATTTCTTTTGCTTGTTCTTTTTTCTCCTTTTCTCTATTTGAGAAATATTTTTCTAATCTGTCGATATCTTTTTCAATATCTTTTATTTTTTCAGAATTATCATCGTATTCTAGAAGATCACCACATTCTGGACATCTGAATTCAAATTCCAAGGCTTGATCAAAATCTAATCTAATACATCTATTATTGCATTTGAAAAACTGATTGTTTCTTTCTCTTGCTAGTCTACTTTTCAATTTTTCAAGTCTTTCTTTGTTTGAAGTATCAACTAGATTAGGTATCTTATCTTCGTTAAAAGTCCAGTAATATATATACCAACCTTTGATTTTATCCTTTTTTCTAGTGAAAGAAACAAGATTATTTTCGTATAATTTGTATAAAGCATTTCTTGTTTGATTAATATCTTTTCCCAATGCATTTACAATCTCTACTTCAGAAACATTTTCTTTATTTTTAATTCTTTTAACAACATCTAGTACATCATCACCAACTAGTTCAGAAATTAGTTCTTCAACATTATACTCATTTTCCTTTTTTTTTGATGAAGAAGCCTTTTTTGCCATTTTTATTATTTATTATTGCAATTATTTAATCTTAAGTATCCTTTAAAAAACTTACTATTTTCTCAAAATTCAGGGTATTCTTACCTTCAGATATGTTATTCATGTTAAAAACATAAGCCTTATCTGTTTTAGTTAGACTATTTGTATGCATGAAAAACCATCCTTTTTTATTTATTTTTACAGCAACTATTGGCATAGCACCCATTATCATGGAGAATTTTTCTAGTTCGTATACTTCTTTTTCAGATAGATATACAGAATTGAATTTTGTTATTTTGCATTCTATAGCTACGATTTTATTGTTTTTGCCTGCGATTAAATCAGGCAAAGGTAATTTCATGCTTCCTGAGCCTGCAATTCTGGCTGCAGCAATATTTTCTTTCCAGAACATATGTATTAGTTCTCGTTCAGCACTCGTCCCCTTTTGTTTTGCTTTAACCATGATCTTTATTTGATTTTTACTTTCATAAAGTCAAAAGCACATAATGTATTTTCAAAAATAACTTTTGCATCATCCACAAGTTCGTCACAGCTTTTATATCTTTGAGATATATGTGTAAGAATAAGTTTTTTTGAGTTACTATTTTGTGCAATTCTGGCAGCATCCATCGAAGTCATATGTTTATAATCATGGGCTTTATCTTTTAGATCGCTATGATACGTGCTTTCACACACTAATAAATCAGAATTTTTAGCTAGTTCAATTGCTTGTGTTACTAATTCTGTATCTATAACAAAAGTTATTTTTTTACCAGGTCTTGTGAATGTTGCATCTTTAGCTTTTATCAATTTGTCTTCATATTTTATATCCTTTCCTGCTTGCAATTTTTTCATATGAGGTCCTTCCTTTATTTTGTGTTTTTTCATATACTGTTTATCTATTTTTATCTTGTCTTTTTCATAAAAAGAATAGCCTAAGCATCTAGTTTTGTGTTTAAGATTTACTGCTTCAACATAATAGTTTTCAGTTTCACATATCTTTTTTATTTTAGGACAATCAAATTCTTTTACAGTAATGTCTACTTTATTATCAAAAGCACAGGATTTTAGAAGATGACCCATGTATTCTTTAGATCCTTTTGGGCCATAGATCTCAAGATAAGGTTTTTCAAAATAAACCTCTTCATCATATTCTTTATCTTTAGTTTTTTGTTTTGGACCTAGTTGATTCCCTATTGTCTGTATCAATCCAATAAGACCAGAAATATGATCTCCATGCCAATGTGTTATGAATATCTTATGTATTCTATTTCTATTGACTTTAGCTATATTCATTTGTCTTTGTGTACCTTCGCCACAATCGAATAATAGCAATTCTTCATTATAGTTCAATAATATGCTACTCACATTTCTTTCTTTTGTTGGCACCATTGATGAAGTGCCCAAAAACACCAGTTCTATCATAATAACCACCAAAATATGCTGATTTAAAACATATATGATTTTCAAGAGTTTATTATATTATAAAATATACATTTTCAATAACTTTATAAATTATATTGTTTAAGGTGTTTGATATGGCAATAAAAAAGCTTGTTGGTACTTTAATTGACCAAAATGTAGTAATAGATCTAGATGATTCATCTAGGGAACTGTATGATAAAAGTAGATATGGTACTATAGTATCTAAATCATTGCAATTGTCTCTTTTAGAAGCTTTATATCTGCTAGAAAAGGGTAAATTAGAAGTTATAGATAAAAGGAAAAAAAACATATCTTATGAAACTTTGCTAAAAAAGTCTAAGAGACTTATACAAAATTTTTGGACAAAATATTGCGTTTTTAATGATTTTAGAACTCGTGGTTATATAATTAAGACAGCGCTTAAATTCGGAGCAGAATTCTTAGTTTATGACAGAGGAGTCAAACCTGGTGAAGATCATGCAAAATGGGTTGTTTTCCCAGTACATGAATCAGAATCTTTAACGTGGTATGAATTTAGCGCTAAAAACAGAGTAGCACATTCAACAAGGAAAAGATTGCTTATTGCTGTTGTTGATGATCAAAGTGATGTAACATATTATGAAGTTGCTTGGAAAAGACCTTAATCGTTAAAATTATAAATATTAAAATAGGTTTATTATTCTCATGAAATGTATTAAATGTGGCAAGGAGTCAGGTAAATTAATAAATAATATTTGTAGAAATTGTTATTCAAAAAGTCCATTGATCAATAATTTCAAAACAATCAACTTAAAGTACTGCAATTTCTGTAAAAAGTTCATATACAAAAATAAACAGATTTCTGATCTTAAGCCTATAATATTAGATCATCTAGTGGTTACTGATCATGCTGTTATAGATGAAATTGATTTTGATTTATTATTTGATAAATCATCTATAGACGTTACTCTAATAGGGCATTTTGATTTTGATAAATCTAAAGAGATTGAAGAAAGTTATGTGTTCAAGATAAATCTTGTTCAATTCATGTGTAATGATTGTAAAAAAAAGTCATCTCAAGCCTATTCAGCAATAATTCAATTAAGAAATAAGAAGAATAAATATTATGATAATATTTCAAAATACATCGAAAATTCGATATCCAATAATAAATCAACCAATATAGTAAAAATAGAAGAATCCTCATCCGGCTTAGATTATTATATAACAAATACGGATTTTGGAATGACTTTAGCGAAGAAAATAATGGAAAAATATGGGGCTGAAGTAAAAACCTCAAAAAAGTTGTATGGTATGGATCAACAAAGGTCTAAACAGGTCTTTAGAGTTACAATATTGGTAAGATTGTTTGATTTTTCAGTTGGGGATTTAATTTATTTTAAGGATGACATATTCAAAATATCAAAAATATTGAAAAATGTTCTTACTATTAAAGATTTATACTCCAAAAAAGTGAAAAAAATAGACAGATCCGATGATTTTGATTTAATTAATAAAATTGATATTTTTGAAACTAGTATTATCTCAGTCAAACCATCTTATAAGGTATTGGATGATAAATATCAAGAAATCAATTTAACAACATCAAAAAAACATAAGATTAATGATAAAGTAAAAGTTCTGTTCAACAAAAATATAGCTTATGAGGTATGATATTATGAATTTCAAAAAATGGGTGATAATCTCGATTTTATTATTTTCTATTACAGGTGTATATGCCTATTCCGATTCAATAAAATTATTAGCAGTATCATCTTCATCAGATTATGATCAAGGAGTTATTGCAGAGCTATCTTTGACTATTAATCCTGGTTCAGGTAAAGTGTATTTTGATACAGCTTCTTTAACCAAACTTGATACTCAATTGTCTATCAAGATATCTAAAGAAATCGCTTGCGATTATTTAATAAATGAAATAGATTGTGATAATTATGATTTTCTTTATTCTATACAAACTGATTCAAGTATAATTGGTGGACCTAGTGCAGGTGCAGCCGCAACTATTTTAACAATTTCTTCACTTGAACAGATTCCTGTAAACAGATCTATTTCAATTACAGGGACAATAAATTCTGGTGGTTATATAGGAAATGTAGGAGGAATAAATGAAAAACTAGATGCAGCTCATTCAGCAGGTCTTGATATGGTACTAATACCTTATGAATCATCAAACATATCTAATACATCGATTGATGTTAACAAAGTGTATGATGTTGATCAAGCTTTGTATTATTTCACGAATGGCAGATTAGGTAATTTGACTTACGATTATCAAATAAATGAAACTGAGTTGTATCATGAATACAATAATAAGATGCAAAAGGTGAGTGATACCATCTGTTCAAGAATGCATACTCTTAAGGGTGAAGTGGATCACAATTTGGATAATATAGATGAAATATATGACATTGCGACAGATGCACTCAATGAAAAGTCGTATTATTCGGCTGCTAGTTTTTGTTTCAGAGCTAATATTTTGTATCAAGAACAAATTTTGAATTCCTCAGATACAAATTACACTTTGTTGTATTTTTCGTTGTTAAACCAATATAATGAAGAAAAAGATCTTGTAAATAGTCTTAATTCTACATCTTTGTCAAATCTTCAAGTAACAATGATAATCAAGAACAGATTAAATGACGTGAAATATTATCTTGATGAAATAAATCTATCTTTATCAAATGAGTCTAGTGAGATATCAGCTTATGAATTTGCTTATACTATTGAACGATTGGAGACAATTAATTCATGGAAAGTCTTTTTTGATGATAATGAAAATCTTCAAATTTCTAAAGAAAAGTTAGATGAAGTTTGTCTTATTAAAACTGAGGAAGCTCAGAATAGACTAGATTATTTGGATTATATTGCTCCTGGATTTTCTGAAGTTGTGGGATTAGATGAAAGTTTCAACAAATTATTAAATTATGATGACTCATTAGAATGTATTGATTCTGCTGCAAATATAAAAGCTAGAACAGACGTAATCCTTTCGATATTGTCAAATACAAACCAATCAGAACTATATGAAATAAAGAATTTTCTCGCTTTAAAATCAATAAAAGATAGCATAGATAGTGATTTTATTCCTATAATGGGTTTTTCATATCATGAATATGCCAAATCATTGCACGAAACCAATAGTACTACTGATGCTTTAATTTATCTGCAACAAGTAATAGAGTTAAATAACATCAATATGTTGTTTTCGTATAATGCAACATCCGATAATGAAATTGAATTTGAGAATAATGAAAATGTAATATTTAGTATTATTATTTTGCTCTCTATATTTATTTTTGTAGCTATATTAAAATCAATAATTTCAAAATCTACAATAAAAGAGAAAAGACAACTGCAAAAAGAAATTAATATAACTGATCTTAAACGTAAAATCAAAAGAATTAAGTGATTATGAAAAAAACCCCTGTCCTGCAGCTTCGCCGCAGGAGTGGGGAAAAAGAGGTGATAGATCTAATATATATAGATAAAGTTTCTATTTATATATTTTTCGGTTTTTATCACTTTCCAGTAACAACCTTTTAAATGACGTCAAATAAATGGTATAATTTATTTTATTATAATATTGAAAATAAAGCTCGAATTATGGCATTATCCAAGGTGATTTATAAATGAGAAAAATCAAAATTTTGCTGGTATCTTTGTTGATGTATTTTGTGCTTAATTATGCTTTTTCTGTGATCATTTCAGAATATGGTTATAATGTGCCTGTTGCATTTTCTAATTCTTTACCAAATCAAGTAGATTACGAGTCCGATAATTTCACCTTTTATCAAGTTTTATTTTTTCCTGATGTGAATAGCACATCTGAATTATTACACATTTTGGTTAATGATGATGTTGATTCAGTAAAATGTGCCTTTTATGATATGGATGACTATTTTTTAAATCTATTAGCTAACGAATCATTAAAGTATGATGAAGATATATATTATGATATTGTTATGTTTTCACCCAATAAGAAACATATCGATGTATTAAAAGATTCAAATGATGACCATTTTGATCTTAATATAGGTAACATTGATGTTTCACTCAACCTAGTAATTAAATCAATGGGTTTGATGCATAATAAGTTCTGTATAATTGATGATTCTATGTTGGTTACAGGTTCATTGAATCCAACATATAATGGATTGAACAGGAATAATAATAATGTTTTTGTGATAAATTCCAAAATGTTGACTGAGAATTATATTGAAGAATTTAATGAACTAAAACAGGGAAACGAGATCCATAAAGTATTGCACCCCAAAATAAATCTATGCAGTTCTGATGATTGTTTTATGATTGAAAATTATTTTTGTCCTGAGGATAGTTGCGAATCTAATGTAATAAATCAGATAAATAATGCATCAAAAGATATCCAATTCTATCATTTTTCATTTACATCAGATAATATTGCAGATAGTATGATCTTGAAAAGCACAAATGTATCTATTCAAGGCATTTTAGAGAAAACTCAAATCAGTCAATATTCAGTAAAATCAAAACTTGAAAAATTTGTAAATATAAGCATGGATAATAATAAGTATAAAATGCATCATAAAGTGTTCATAATTGATGATTCTGTAATTATGGGGTCTTATAATCCTACAAACAACGGAAATAAATATAATGATGAAAACATATTGATAATACATGATTCTAACATAACTAGTTTGTATTTACAAGAATTTTATGAACTATTACATAAATAAAGGTTTTGCGTAACTCAACAATAAACATGCTAATAACAACATCAAAGAAATAAAACTCACATAACTATATATTTTTGCACCTTTTTGTTTATATATTCTTTGTGTAGCTAAGAAAATCATTCTTCCACCATCTGTTGGACCTAATGGTAATAAGTTGATTAATCCAATTGCTAGACTCAGGTTCATCAACCAAGACAAGAATCCCCATGAAGCTAGACCTGATTTTCGACTATCACCAAAAATCCAAGATGTTATTTTAAACCAGATGTTGCCCAAGCCTGTTTTGTATTTTATATCGGATTGTGCATAAATTCCTATGTATGGTCTACTATCTTTTTCGCCAATTTCTATTGTTTTTTGATATTCTTTATTTTCATGAATATACTTTACATTAAGATTATCTCCTGATTCTACTTCTGAAAGAGCATAACTAAGATCTTTTATGTCTGTTATTTCTGTATTATCAATATCAGTAAGGATTGAATTACTAGGCCATCCTGCAATATAAGCAGGAGAATTTATTGCAACATCAGTAATTATCACATTTTCATAGAATGCGTTATTTATGAAAGGTAAACTTACTAGAAGCATTGCTAATAATAAAAAGGCAAATAGTATGTTGATAAAAGGTCCTGCAGCAAAAACAGAATACTGTTCTATGTCTGGTCTTTTACTCATTTTTTTGTCATCAGGTTCTACAAATGCACCAATTATAGGACCAAAAAATACAATACCTGAAGATAATATAGGTATTCTCCATGCTCTTGCAACTATACCATGTGCTAGTTCATGTATTGTCGCGATAACAAAGATAGATAATAATCCATAGACTAAAGGGAATCTAAAATCAGAACCTGCCATCTTAAAACCAGGAATAACTAATGATACACCTTGGGTTGTTTCAGGAGTTACAATCAATCCGAACAATAAGTAAACTAAAGTTCCGAAAATAAATAACATTCCTATAAATCCAATGCCTACACCTATATATCCGAATAGTTTTACGTATTCTCTATATTTTTGAGAAATCTTATCCATTAATTTTAATCCAAGCTTTGTCTTGAACATAGCAATGAATTTTGCCTGAAATTCAAACTTTTTTCTATTTGCATAGATGATTACTATTAGAATTAAATAAAATAACAATACCCATTTATTATCTATCACCCATTCAAACATATATTTTTAAGACTATCTATTATTTTATAAAGTTTTGGTTTTAGAATGTTTTTTAAAGATTTTATTATTCTCTTAATATATGAAGAAAAAAGATATAGTAATGATTGTTCCAGTATATAATGAACAGGAAGTTCTTGAACAAAACATAACAAAATTGTATAACTATGCAAAAAGATACCTTGTATCTAATTTTTCAATTGTAATTTCGGATAGTTTGTCTACAGATGAGACTGAATCTATATCAAAATCGCTTGTTGATCGATATGCTGAAGTAAAATATATTCGATTGAACAAAAGAGGTAAAGGCTTAGCAATAAGAGAAACCCAAAAACATTTTCAAGCTGATTGGTTCTGTTTCATTGATGCTGATTTGCCTGTACCTTTGCATTATCTTAAGATTCTTGAAAATATAATTCTCACAGATAGATTTGACCTTATCATAGGTAATAGACATGGTAGAAAATCTAATCTTGTTGCATCACCATTAAGAAAATTTGTATCAATCTGTTATCTCAATCTAGCAAAATTGATCTTATTCGATTTTAGAATACAAGATCTTCAGGCAGGATTTAAGGCATGGAACAATAACATAAAAAATAATATATTTCCTTTGGTCACAAATGAAAAATGGTTTTTTGATACAGAATTAGTTTATCATAGCTTCAATAAGAATATGAAGATTAAATATTTTCCAATAACTTATTATCTAGAGGTTGAAGGTGAAAGGCAGAGTAAAGTAAATTTATTTAAATCATCATTTCAATTTTTTATTAATCTGATAAGATTGAGGTTTTCCTAATGAAAACTAAGCCGTGGGCTATAATTTTGATGGTAATTTGTACTATATTTACTGCTTTTGGTCAGATATTCTTTAAATTTGCTTCTGAAAATATTACATTTAATATCTTATCGATTCTGATGAATTTTCATCTAATTTTAGGATTGTTTTTTTATGGTATTGCCTTAATATTGCTGATTATCTCTTTGAAAGGTGGTGAAGTTAGTGTATTATATCCTATAATCGCTCTTAGTTATGTGTGGGTTAGTATGATGTCACCTCTGTTTTTTGATACAGACTTTATGACAATAAGCAAATGGATAGGTATTATTGCAATAGTTTTTGGGATTAGCTTGATTGGTTGGGGTGCAGACAAATGAATGTTCTGATGATTTATTTATTGGTTTTGTTCTCTTCTATATTGGGTTCATTTGGCCAGATAGGATTTAAGATGGCAACTAAAAAAATTGTAAGTATACAGATGTTTGTTGGATTATGCTTGTATGGTGTAAGTACGGTGTTGTTTATAGGATTATTGAGATTCAATGAGTTATCTGTATTATATCCTTTAACATCAATGAGTCACATATGGGTATTATTATTAGCGAACAAATATTTTGGTGATAGGATAAACAAATATAAGTTGTTTGGAATTGTTATGATTATTATTGGTGTAATCTTTATTGTGTGATTAAGATGAATATAGAATTGATGCGAAAAGTAGACTATTATGTTGGAATTCCTATGTGTTTTGTACTTACTTTCTTCAATAGATTAATTTCTCTTTTTAATAGACCCAAGATAAAAAAAGTGAAAAAGGTTTTGTTCATAGAATTATCTGAGATGGGTAGCACAATATTAACCTATAGTGCCTTCCGAAAAGTCAAACAATTATATCCTTATTCATCAATATATTTTCTCATTTTTAAAAAAAATAGGGTAAGTATAGACGTTATGAATATCATTCCTAAGCAGAATGTTCTCACTATTGACTCGTCATCTTTATCTAATTTAGTGAAGGATTGCATTAAACTATTCTTTTTGTTTAGAAGGTTAAAATTTGACCTATCTTATGATTTGGAGTTATTTTCTAGATTTACAGCAATTCTATCTTTCTTTACATTAGCTAAACAAAGAGTTGGATTTTCAAATAATGTAAATGAGGGCTTGTATAGAGGAGATATTTTCACTAAAAAAGTATGGTATAATCCATATATTCATATTTCCGGAAATTTTTTGAATTTAGTTTATTCTGTTGAATCTAATCCAAAGGATAAAATTCAGTATAAAAATAAGATTGATGATGCTGATATTTTTAGCTTGAAATTAAAATATTCTAAACTTCAAACAAAAAAGATCAAAGACTATTTCTCTTCAAAATTTGGCATTGATACTGATATAAAAACAATCCTAGTAAATGCAGATGGTGGTCTATTGCCAATTAGAGCATGGCCTATTGATAATTATATTGTCCTATTGAAGAATTTGTGTTACCATCCTTGTAATATTGTTTTGACTGGTGTAGGTAAATCTGCTGAAAAAACAGCCAATATTATCTTGTCTAAATTTGAAGAAAACAAAATAATAAATCTCACTAATAAAACTAGTTTTCAACAGTTAATCGATCTTTTCCATATATCTGATGCGTTAATAACAAATGATGGTGGCCCTGCGCATTTTGCAACTTTGACTGATATTAAAATATTTACTTTTTTCGGGCCTGAAACACCTGTTTTATATGCGCCATTAAGCGAAGATGCTACAAATTTTTATGCTAATTATGCATGTAGTCCTTGTCTTACTGCTTATAATCACAGGAAAACCATGTGTAAAGAACAAAAATGTTTAAAAGCAATTAGTGTTGACTATGTATATAATACAATTAAGAAGGTATTAAAATGGAGATAGACAAAAAACCTGACAAGATATTTACGCACATTAAGAATAATCCTTTCTTTTACATTCTTTTAATTGCAAACATACTTCTTTTATTCCAATTCATAAATCCAATCCAACAAATTGGAGGGCCAATCTATGGTGGTGATCTATATTTTTTCATGGGTCATACAATTCATCTTTATGAAGGCGGGTCGGTTTTTCAGTCATCGCATGATGCACTAAGTTATGAAGCATATCCTTGGTTTTATCATTGGATTGATGCTGTTAGTGCTAAACTCTTTTCCCAAGATATTTATTCCTATAATATTTATGTACTGCCATTTATTTTTGGACTGCTTTCTTTTGTGCTTGCTTATCTTTTATTTAGACTAATTTTCAAAGACAAATTGTTTTCTTTGATAATGGCAGAGTATTGGTTTGCTTTGAAATTTATTTTATTTTATACTGCATCTGGATTTGCTGATAGAATTATGCTACTTTTGATTCCTATATCTATACTATCTTATTTTCAGAAAAAATCTAATCTTAAGCTATTTTCTATAGCTATTGTTATTGGTATTTCTGGTATGACACATCTTCATCTATTCACTTTTGCCTTTATGTTTTTCTCAATAATGGCATTAATTGATCTATACAAAGATAAAGAAAAAAGAAAAGAAAATACTATAAAATATTCATCTGTGTTAGTTGGCGGGTTTTTGATAGGATTAATATATCTTTGTGTTCCATTGTTGATATATCGTGGTCAAACAGTAAACAATTGGCAACAATATACTGCGGGTTTTATGACTTTGTCTAGATTTTTACCCTATGTGTATGGCTCTCTAGCTAGAAGTTTTATAGGTAAAGTTTTAACTGTGCTTGGTATTGTATTGTTCTTTAATTTGAAAAATAAAAAGAAATTCTATCCTGCTTTGTATATTACATTAATCGGTCTTTTTGGTATTTTTCATCCAATAATAACAAATCCAATAATTGGTACTGATTTTGGTTGGTATAAGTATGGAAGTGTTTCACAATTAGGTTTTTTCATATTCTTTGCCCTCTTCTGGTATTATATTTTTAATATTTCTAAAGCATATATGGGCAAATTGTTGAATCATAAATTGATTGTAACAGCAATTGTTCTCATTGCTTTTTTTGCGTCTTTATATTTCATCATCTCTCCTAGAATAGATAATGACAGATGGTCGCAACTAGCTTATTCTGAAGAAAATTCTAATTATGCTAGAAGCATATACGATACAATATCTTATCATACTGATGTTGATGATGTGTTTATTGGTGAACATGGCGAAACTTTATTTTCCTTGAATGCGGTATCTGGAAGAAAAATATTATTTATGCGGAGGACACATTTCACGCCTTTTGTTGATGTTGATAAAAGGATTGCTGATGCTGCTGTGATATTATATGGTAATGACTCTAAAAAGAGTCAAGAGCTAATAAATGAATACAACATATTATATTATTATACTGATTATTATGCTATACAAAACAAAGCTCAGTGCTTACAGAATTGGGATAATTTTAATAATTCTGCGTATCATGAAATGTCCTATTCTTGTTTGAGAACAGATCCTGTTTATGAGGATTATTTGAATTCATATGGTATTGAAACAAAAGTAGTTCATGCACGAAAAGACGTATCTCATGATCAAGCAATGAAGTTTGATTTATTGATTGTGAAACCTTTAGATTTTGCAAATATCAACTACACTGTACTGAATAATCCTGGTGCTGATGGGTTTATTCTTGGGGAAATTAATTAGGTGAAAAAGGATGATTCTTGTTATAGGCGACATAATGCTTGATAAATATACTTTTGGTAAGATCGAAAGAATTAATCCCGAGGCGCCTGTACCCATAGTGCATGTTACCAAAGAAGAATATAGATTAGGTGGAGCTGCGAATGTAGCAAATAATTTGGCTTCTCTTAATTGTGATGTTGCTCTTTTGGGAGTGGCTAATAATGATTTTGCAGGAAGTAAGCTTAAGCAGATTTGCGATACTAATAATATCAAAACTTTTCTATTTTCTGATGGGCGCCCTACAATTATTAAACAGAGATTCATAGCTGATATGTATAATCAACAAGTATTAAGAGTAGATCATGAAGAAAAGCATAATATTGATGATGCTATTGTTGACAAGGTTGTGAACCAAGTTATTGAACTTAATCCCAACATTGTTATAATTTCGGACTATGCAAAAGGGATTGTTACATCTTACTTAATGAATGAACTCAAGCAAAAATTCAAAGGTAAAATATTAGTCGATCCAAAACCTCAAAATTTTGGATTGTATAAAGATGTTTTCTTGATAAAACCAAACGCTTCTGAAGCTAGGCAATATCTTGGTTGTGATGATGTTGTTGACAATATCTCTAAAATGTCGAGAGAATTAAATGCTAATATTTTGGTAACTTTAGGTAAAAATGGTTCTGTCTTATTTGATAGCTCTAAGAACGAATCTTTTTCTGTCGAATCTTTAGCAAAAGATGTGTATGATGTTTCTGGTGCAGGTGACACTTATCTAGCTACATTGGCTTATGCTTTAGATAATAATTTCGAACTAAAAAATGCAATGCAACTAGCAAACAAAGCAGCAAGTATTGTTGTTGGTAAAGTTGGAACTGCTACAATAACTTATAGTGAATTATTTAATTGAGAATACAGGGGGTGTTTAATATGTATAATATTACAGTTCATGGGACTGGTTATGTGGGATTGGTAGGAGGAGTGTGTTTAGCATGTGCAGGTAATAATGTTAAATGTTTTGATATAAATGAAGAAAAAATAAATGCTTTGAAAAATGGTGTTGTACCTATACACGAGCCAGGATTAGAAACAAAGCTAGAAACAGCAATGAATAATGGCAACATCTCATTCACAAATAGTATTGAAGAAGCAGTTGATCATGGCGAATTTCAGTTCATTTCTGTTGGAACACCTCAACAAGACGATGGTTCTTCAAACTTGAGTCAGGTTAGGCATGTTGCTAGAAATATTGGTAGTTTTATAAATGATTATAAAATTGTTATAGACAAATCTACTGTGCCTATTGGTACTGCTGAAATGGTAAGAAACATAATAGAAGATGAGCTAAACAGAAGAAATGTCTCTTATGATTTTGATGTTGTTTCAAATCCTGAATTCTTAAAAGAAGGAGCAGCTGTTAATGATTTTCAAAGACCTGATAGGATTATTATTGGTTTAGAAGAACCTAATGATAAACTTGAAGAATCAATGCGATTATTATATCGTCCTTTTAATATGAATAGAGATAGAATATTAGTGATGGACATAAGAAGTGCAGAGATGGCTAAATATGCTTCTAATGCAATGCTTGCTACTAAAATTTCTTTTATTAATGATATTGCTAATGTTTGCGAAAACTTAGGTGCAGATATTGAAATGGTAAGAAGAGCTATGGGTATGGATAAAAGAATAGGGCCGCATTTTATTTATCCTGGTACAGGTTATGGGGGTAGTTGTTTTCCTAAAGATGTTTTATCTATAATCCATGAATCCGAGAAACAAGGTTATACTCCAGAAATGCTTAAGGCAACAGTTAATGTAAATGATAGACAAAAATACTCTTTAGTTAATAAAGTTGAATCACACTATGATAATCTTGAGGGTAAGAAACTGGCAGTATGGGGTCTATCATTTAAACCAAATACAGATGATATGCGTGAAGCACCTTCTTTAACAATAATACCTGAATTGGTAAAAAGAGGTGTTAAATTCAATGTGTATGATCCTATCGCAATTGAAAAAGGCACAGCTCAAGAAGCATTAAGGTCTGCGTTGGGTGATGGGATATCTGAAGTGAATTTTTGTAATAATCAATATGAAGCTTTAGAAGGTTGTGATGGCTTGCTTTTGGTAACAGAATGGGATCTATTCAGAAGCCCTGATTTTGCAAAAATTAAATCATTGCTAAAAAAACCCGTTATTTTTGATGGCCGAAATCAATACAATCTGGATCAGATGAAAAATGAGGAAATAAACTATCATGCAATAGGCAGACCTATTGTATAAATTGTTTATGCCATTTAGCAAAAGTGATTAGATTCCATAGCTGTTTAGCATAGAATAATTTACCTTTTTTATATTTCTTTTTTATGTTATCAACATAGTTATAATTTAGTTGTTTTAGACTTATCTCTTTGAGTTCTTTATCAAGTTGGTCTAATAATCCATCATTAATCCATTCTTCTATAGGGACATGGAATGTTTGTTTAGATCTCCATAGTAAATCATAAGGTAATTTATTGTTCATAGTTTTTCTTAGAATATATTTACCTATGTTGTTTTTTAACTTCAAACTATTGGGTATTTGATTGGAAAATTCAGCAATTCTATAATCTAATAATGGTACTCGTGCTTCTAATGAATGTGCCATAGTAATCTTATCGGTCTTCATAAGGAATGAATCAGGAAGCATAATATTTTGATCGTATTCTAGGATATTTTTTAAATTATCTTTTGATTTGAATAGATCAGGTCGTTCTGATTTTAGATTCATATCCTGTTTGTAATATCTTGAGTTAATTAGATGTTTTCTTTCGTCCTGATTAAATATAGCTAACAATTGTTCATATGCTTCGAAATTATTATTCTTTTTAAGGTTATGCAATAGTTGGTATATTCTTTTTCTCACATTATCTTTGCCAATCATATCTGCGTGTTTGTATATTTTATTCAAGAATGAATTGGGCATCGCTTTTATTGTTGCATTTACTAGTTTATCTGAAAATGGAATTTTAGCTAATTTGCTAGCTTGCATTAAGATTCTATGGTGGTCATAACCTGCAAAGAATTCATCACCCCCATCGCCCGTAAGAACAACTTTTACTTCTTTGCTCGCATTACTTGAAAGATGATATAATGGTATCAATGCAGGATCTGCCATGGGTTCATCACAATGATGTATGACTTTATCCAAAATTTTGTAAGAGTTTTTGCCTATGACAAATTCTTTATGTGTTGTGTTAAATTTATCAGCGATTATTTTTGCGTATTTTAATTCGTTTACTTTTTCGCCTTGTTCAAAACCAATAGAATATGATTTGATTTCAGATTTTTTATTGATTTCACGCATCAAAGCCACAATTGTACTCGAATCAATACCGCCTGAAAGAAATACACCTAAAGGAACATCAGAAATAAGTCTTTTTTTGATAGAATCTTTTAGTAATGATAATAATTGATTTTGCGCATCTTTTTGATTAAGCATTGCCTTATTTTTTTTATTAGTCCAGTACTTATGCAATTCTAGTTTTTTAGTTTTCAGATCGTATATTAAATTGTGTGCCGGAAGAAGTTTTTCTATATCTGAGAAGATAGTATCTTTACCAAAGCAGTATCTGTATGCTATGTATCTGTTGAACATAATATGATTAATTTTGGGTTTTGTATAATTTAATATAGATTTGATTTCGCTGCTGAATATGAACTCATTGCCTTTGTTATGATAGTAAAAAGGTTTTATTCCTAGTCTATCTCTTGAGCAAAAAATAACTTTTTTATTGATGTCATATATACAGAATGCCCACATGCCATTAAAGTGTTTGACGCAATCATATCCATATTCAAAATATGCAGCAATAATAACTTCAGTATCTGTGTTTGAATCAAACCTATAGCCCTTTTTTTGTAGATTTTTCTTTATTTCTTTAAAATTAAAGAGTTCCCCATTATATATTATAACTGCTTCTTTATCTTTATGCTTATAGTGCATTGGCTGATTGCCTTTTTTACTAAGATCAATAATGGCAAGTCTATTATGCCCCAAGCTAATTCCTTCATCAATATATATGTTGCTGTAGTCAGGACCTCTGTGTCTGATTGATCTATTCATCTGTTTGATCAAAGTTTTATTTTCCCAGTTAAACCCATTAATTCCGCACATATTGATATTGCTTAAATAGAAGCTTATATAAATATTATTTTTATTAACTATAATATGGTTAAAAAATTAATCATATTTCCAGGATATTATGTACCTCATCTAGGTGGATTAGAAACGCATGTAGATGAATTTGTTAAGTATTTGAGTAATGATGAAGATTATGATATTACTGTTTTTGCACCTAGAATACCTTCTTCTTCTAAAATTCATGAAATTAGGTGGAATAATGTTAAAGTAATAAGATATCCTGCTTTTGAAATAGTTCAAAACTATCCATTGCCTAAATTATGGAGTCATAAGTTCTGGAAACTATATATTAAAGAGTATTTCAATGATTACGATATTGTAATGACAAGAACAAGATTCTTTTTTAATAGTTTTTTAGGATTAACCTTTGCTAAGAAAAGATTGTTTCCTATAAAATTAGTCCATGTTGAGCATGGAAGTGATTTTGTTAGGCTAAATAGTAAATTCAAGTCATTTGTAGCTTATGCTTATGATATGACTATTGGTAAATTAGTATTTAATTTTTCTGACGAGATTGTTGTCATATCCAAAGCTGTTGAAAAGTTTGTTCGTAAGAATTTTGTACCCAAACGTAAACTTCATTTAATCTATAGGGGTATTGATTTTGATAGCTATAAAGGAATCAAAAAAGATGAGACAATCTTGAAAAAGTATAAAGGTAAATCAAAGTTTGTTTTTGTTGGCAGATTGTTCAAATGGAAAGGTGTTGAAAACACAATCAAAGCAATAAAAGAGCTTTCGCCTGAGGAAAGATCAAAGATAGTGTTCTTTATTGTAGGTTATGGTGAAGATTTAACTAGATTGAAGAAATTAGCAGGAAAAGAACTGAATAAAACTATCATATTTTTAGGCAAAAAATCTTTTAAAGATTCTATATCTATCATGAAAGCATGTGATTGCTATATTCATTCAGCATATCCTGGTGGCGGTTTAAGTAATTCATTATTGCAGGCTTTGTATTTGAAACTTTGGGCTATTGCAAGTCCACATGAAGGTGCAAATGAAGTTATTAATTCAAAGAATGGTTATTTGTTAAAGGATAATGATCCTGACCTTATTTCAGATTCAATAAAGCAATTTTTAAAAAATAAGAAAAAGGTTAATAAATTCAATGTTGCTAGATTTGATTGGAATAAGATTATTGATCAGTATAGGAAGATACTATGATTAAAAAGATAAAAGACAGATTATATGGACTTGCAGTTGATTACTCTCCTAAATTCGGATTGGATTTACCTTATTTTATTCAAGGAGGATTCTGGTTAGTATTGGCTCAAGCCTTTGCTATGTTCAAAAACTTTATTTTGAGTATATTATTTGCCAATTGGATAACTAAGGATATATATGGGCAATATGTTTTTATTATGGGTGTTTTATCAATATCTATTATCTTCTCTTTGCCTAATCTTAAACCTTCAATTACACAAGCCGTGTCTAATGGTTTTGATGGTACGTATACTGTTGCTCTTAAAAGATCAATAAAATTCAGTTTTTTAGGTAGTATCTTTATGTTCTGTTCATTTATCTATTGTCATATTGCAGGAAGAATTTATGGTGAAAAGATTTTTTTAGTTATGATATTATTATTTCCTTTATATCACTCCAGCTCTTTTTTTTCTGCACTATATTCAGGCAAAGAAAAGTTTTCAGAACTATCTGTTCTTAATGTTATTTTTTCCTTAGTATCTTTGTTGATTATTTCTTTAGTTATATTCTTTAAAAAGGACTTATTTTCTATTGTTTTGAGTACTGTACTGGTAAAAATAATTATTCAAGGTTATTATACGTTCTTTTATGCTATGAAGGATATAAGTAATGCCCAATTTAGTAGAGAAAATATAGATTTTGGTATGAAGACAAATCTGAGCGAGGCACTAAATATTTTTGCAACATATTTTGATTCTATATTAGTGCCTATATTCATCAATTTTGAGTCATTAGCAATATATACAATTATCACAGTTCTACCAAATCAAATTAAAGTTGCTTTTAATACATTCACCCCACTTTTCTTACCAAAATTATCAAAGAATAAAATCACTAAAAAACAATTATTAAGTCATGTTATAAAAATACTTATTATTGCAGTTATAGGGATACTAATTTATATTTTATTGGCTCCTTTTATTTTCGATATTTTTTATAAACCTTATAGTGAATATGTCTGGATGAGTCTGTTATATAGTGTCAGTTTGCTTATTTTACCACAAAGATTTTTAGTCGCAGTTTTACAATCTAGACTAAATGTGAAAAAAATCAACACGCTAAATTATTTTCTTTCGTCTTTATTAATAGTCTCGGCTTTGATAGGAGTTCAATTTGGTTTGTTGGGATTAGTAATAAGTAGAATTGTTTTTAGATTATTAATTATTATTATAATTATAATCTTGACACATATGGCATAAAGATAGTTCTACTTCTTTGATTTTAAGAAATTAAAATATTGCGTAATCTTTCTGAAAATATATTTTGCAACAGATCTAGGTTCAGTCAGTATTCTTTTTAATCTATAGCTTGGTCTATTTGGTTTAAAAACTGATTTAGTAATGCATTTATCCTTATCAGGGTTAAATTTTTCAAGATGAGTAAGTTCATCCACAGAAAATTTTGAAAAGACTATTTTTTTAACATTTTTATTAGGATAACCTAATTTTATCATAGCAATAGGGTAATAGTCTAAAGGTACATTCAATAAACTGTTAATTATATTTTTATCCGGTAGATCGCATATCCAACATGCACCCAGACCTAAATTATGCGCTTCTAGTAACATGTTTTGAATGCAAGCCGCTGCACTTTGATACTGATCATTATACTTTTTATTTATTCTTTGATTTGTATAGAATACAAAAATGCCCGCCGGAACATTTTGAAGTTTATCTATTCCTTTATTAATTAAGTCAAGTTTTGTAGTTTTGTCCTTTACTATTACAAATCTCCAGCCTTGAACATTACAAGCACTTGGTGCAGATATTCCAGTTTCAATTATCCTTTTAATTAATTTTTCAGGAACATCTTTATTTGTGAATTGTCTGACTGAAAATCTACTTCTTATAAATTCAGTTATGTCTTCATTTTTCATTATCTGTCCCTCAATATGTCGAAAACTTTAGGATTTTTATAAATTCTACCTATGTGTTCTTTAGCTATAAATATTTTTAATGAAAGAAATGCAGTTTTAACCGCGCAATAATAATTTAAAGGTTTGCCAGTCGTGTAATCCACAATATTAATCACTCCTTTGTTGTACCAATGATATCTAAGTAATCCAGTATATAGTTTGTTAAAAGCCACAAGGTAGTTTTTTTTATTGGTTAATTCATACAATTTAGCAAGTAGTACTCCAAAGTCAATAGACGTATCCAACCAAGATGATTCTAGTGGAATATTCAATCTTAAGAAGTCTAAATTATATTTAAAATATTGATCATAAAATGGAATTAAGCCCGTTTTAACATGTTGTTGTGATAATATCTTGTTAATTTGCAATTCAACAAATTCAATAAATGATTTATCTTTGAATATTTCATAACAATCACATAATACCTCTAATGCATGAATTATCGTAAGATCTCTAGAATATTGATTAGTTTTAATATTTTTTTGACTAATAATAAAATTATCTACAACCATATGGTTTTTTAAAGATTTGAACCAATAATATATGGCATTTTTTATGGTTTTGTCTCGTGTTATTCTATATAATTCTATAAAAGAATATAATGTATTATTATTGTGTTTATGAATTACTAATTTATTCAGATCTTTCTTAACCAATGGGCTAAGTTTAGTAATATTGCCTGCAAAAGAGTGAATAGAGTAATTAAAAAAAAGACCATATTTTTTAAAAGAATTTAATTCAATCATGCCTTTTGCCAGATCATGTGCATTTTTTAAGTATTTCTTGTTTTCGGTAAGGGTATAAAAATTACATAATAGTTCAATAATCATTCCGTTATCATTAGCAGAGAATAATGGTAATTTAATTCTGAAAAATCTGTCAACTGCAGCAAATGACTTTTTATTATTCGTGAAGTTTTTCAAATAATTTTCTAGGATTTTTTGAGTTGTGTCTTTAACTCTAATATCGCTGGGTTCATTTCTCATATAACTTAAAAGACCTAAAATTAAATCAGTTTGATCATATGCGTAAATAAATTGACCTAATAAACCACTTCTTTTTTTATAGTAGATTTTGTTCTTTTTGATTATTTTTTTTATGGAATTGAATTCAGGGTATATTTCTGATTTAAATCCATAATAAAACAAAAAAGGAGCATAATCTCCAAAATCTTCATATATTCTAGAGCTATCAATTATTTTTCCATCATGAGCATTAAATGATGCTATATAGTGGTCTTTATTCCTGCCATATTTATTAAGCAAGGAAATTGTTTGATGTGGACCTTTTGCTTTCATTGTTTCACCAAAATAAATTTATGCCCGAAAAACAATCTAATTAAAGGAAGCATAAAACGAGTAAGTTTTAGTTGTTTAAACATTTTTGTCATGTTGTAGTATTTTTGTTGAGATTCCTTGAATATGAATCTATTCGGAAAAAATATTTCCTTTTTTCTCATGTCAATAATATTAAATCCTATTTTTTTTGCTATTTTTGTAAATTTTCCATAGCTAAAATAGTGCATCTCTGAGAGAGATTGCATTCCTGCACTTTTATCATAATGAAAAATGCCTGTTTTTTTTAATATATAATCTGCCATTTTGTTAGGTAAAAAACAAATCAAAGGCAATTTATAATGAGGATCAATTAATTGGAATCTTGTAGGTACTGTTAGATATAATTTACCATCTTTTTTTAGTAAATTGTGTGCGACTTTTAGGGCTTTTGTGGGATCTTGAACATGTTCTATTACATCCATCATGATTGCTATATCATACTTTTTATCCGATTTGAAATCTTCAATTGCAGAATTTATGAGTTTACTTTTTAATTTGTATTTTTCCAATTTCCAAGATATTATTTTGCAGTAACAGGGATTATATTCTACATTATCTACCTTGTATCCTTTTTTTAATAAGTTTATCGCAAGTCCTCCTCTACCTGATCCCACTATTAATATTGATGTATTCTTATTGTTCAATAGTCCTGATTGAGTTAATTCAAATACGTATCTTTCTTGATTTTGATCTTCTGAAATGAATTTTCTTAACTGTTTTTCTGAAAAATTACATTTTCCCATCACAGTTTTCAATTTAGATATATCTTTTTGTATCATTTGTTAAATATTCTTTTTATTTTTTCTGCTCTCTTTATCCAAGTAAATTCTTTTACTTTCTGAAATGCATTCTTAATATAAGATTTTAAAATTTTATCATTGTTTAAACAATACTTTATCTTTTTTTTAAAATCTTCTTTACTATCGCTTTTGAAGAAGATAACTTCTTTATCTGATACAATATTTCTTATACTTTCTAGGTCTGATGCTATTATTGCTCGTTTAGAAGCCATATATTCAAATAGCTTTAATGGTGAAGTGTATTTTGTCGAAATCTTCTTTTTACCTGTGTTGGGTAAAATAAGCAAATTAGCGGATTTAAGATATATCGGAATCTTATCATTATGAACCTGACCTGTGAAAACAACTCGCGGGTATTTATTTTTGAGGGCTTTTATTTGATTGCTTGTACCCCCCACCATCACAATCAATACATCCTTAGGCAATTCTTTTGATATATCTAATAGTAATTTATAGCCTTTCCAATCTTGAAAGCTACCTACATACATGATTACTTTTTTGTTCTGAGGCAATTTGATTTTAGTTTTTGCCACTTTTACAGACAATTTTAAATCAAATTTGTCTATATCTACACCATCATGCAATATTGTAATCTTATTTTTAAATCCTTTTTTGTTTAAATCTCGCTTTAGTCCTTCAGAAATAACAACTAAATGATCTATTTTTTTAAAGGTTTTTTCAAATAGTTTTAACCATATTTTGCTTTTGTCAAAATCATGCAACTCATAAATTACTTTTTTATTTTTATAGAATGTCTTCACCAAATATGCAAAAAACAAGTCTCTTGTAAATATACAGTTGTATTTTTGATTATTTTTTCTAAAAAAATTAAATAATTTTAATGTACGAAGATAATAATTGTGACAACTTTTAAAAAATTTGATATTGAAATCTTTTTTAATATTATATAACTTATAGTACTGTTTGGTGTTACCAAAACCTAACAAAGTTGTAGACACATCTATTTTTCCTAAAGCATTGCACATATTTGTTACTTGGACTTTGTTTGCAGCAACAGCATCAAAATCAGCATTATGCACATATAGCAATTTAATTTTATTTTTCGATATCATGGTATACCTTTACTATTTTGCGGGCATAATTTTCCCAAGTGTATTTTTCGGCGAGCTTTCTAGCTCTTTTTCCAAATTCTTTAATCTTTTCTCTGTTGTTGTAGAAATAGAGTATTTTTTCTTTTATAGCTCTAACATCTTTTATAGGTATTATGAATCCTTGTTTTTTATCATTTATTATAGAACCTGAATTAAATGTTGTTATTACTGGTAATCCGCAAGCAAGAGCTTCATATACTGATTTTGCACTGCCTTCATTTAATGAGGGAAATACATAGATGCTAGCTTTATTTAATTCCTTTGATACATCAACAAAGCCAGGCGTTTTGATATTGTACTTTTTAGCATCAGATAGTAAATGTCTAATTTCGGGATATATTCTCCCATATAATATTAGTTCCGCATCTTTAAGATTGAGCTCTTTCCATGCTTGTATAAGATAATTGATTCCTTTTCTATAATTCAGATTTCCTGCAAAAGCTATTCTAAAAATTTTATTTTTATCTTTTGAAGCTACAAATCTTTTGGTATCAACTCCAAAAGGTATGACTTTGATCTTATTTTTATTTATGCCTGCTTTGATTAAGGTCGTCTTAACATATTCAGATGGTGCAATCACTATATTTGCTAGATTTAAAGCATTTATTTGATTACACCACTCATTTTCATTTCTTTTTTCTAAGCCTATTGGAACATCTTGTACAATCTTTATCTTTTTTTTCTTTGCTTCTTTTGAAATATTTTCACTATATTCCCAAATATGCAATATATCGCATGATTTTATGTGTTTGATTGCAAATGTTTCAAATAATTTTATTTGTATATTTCTTGAAGGAAATTTAGACCATATATAGATAGGAATGGCTGTAAGTATTTTGGGTACGATATTACCAAAAGGTATAACATTTTTAACTAATTTTGGAGAAATCTTCAGATTTTTATTATAATCTCTACATATAACATACTTTAGATTATTTTCTTTTTCTAATAGTTCTGAAATTGGTGTTGTTCTATATCCTATTGTATTTTCTATACCTAGGTCTGAATTTGTGCAGAGTATTACTTTCATCTTATAATATATAACAGGCCCAATATAATTTATAAAAATATCTATAGGCCAGTCCACAGGTTATATATTTATAAAGATTTATATGTGCTACTCTTCAATATTGTATGGTTTTTGGTACATAACCATAACTAGAGAACATGTTTTATAGGCTAAAGATCTATTAAGATAAGGAATTTTTTCAACTATATATTTAAACCAGTGTTTTAATTTTCTATTTTTATCCGGATACCAATAAAAAGGATCAGTTTTGAAATAAAAATGATGTAATTCGGCCAAAAATCTATATTCTGGAATTGTAAATGTTCTTTCTAATATTCCTCTAGAACTATAATCTTTAAATTTTTTAATGTTTTCATATTTATTAATAGGTAAATATCTTTCTCTAGTACACAATATTGTGCCACCTTTTTTTAAGATTCTTTTTAATTCTTGGAATATTTTATCGTAATCTTGGACATGGTGAAATGAAGCTTCGAAAATAATAAAATCAAAAAAATTATCTTCGCAAGGAATGTCGTAGAAAGATCCAAATATTCTTGTTATTTTACTTATGTCCGCGTGTAATTTACTAAATGTTTTTGGTGCAATTTCTTTTATCAATTTTTCAGAACATTCAACACACCAGGCTTCATTTACTTTTTGCGATTTGCTTATCATGGCAGTCATCCAAGAATGGCCTGAGCCCATTTCAAGAACGTTTCCACGAATCTTATATTTCTTTATTAATTTTTTTGCTAGATCAATACGCCCGTCTTTTAGAATACTCCAATCTATTTTTTGAAACTTATCTCTAAACTCGACTTCTGATTTTACTGCAGTTCCATGGTTGCCTTCAATTAGTTTACTTTTCATTTTTTTTTATTTTCAAAGTTTTGTGTTTATACGTGTTAATATTGAGTGGAACCGGTAGGACTTCTAACGGACATCCTTTTTTAATAATATAAACTGTTGTTGGGGAAAGATGGGGGAATAATTTATAAATTATTTTTTCTATTTTAAATCTAAATTTTTTGTCAGTTTTCTTTAATACATAAGCAAAGTCGACTATCTTCAGACCTTTTCTTAAAGTTAAGTGAGTCATTAGAAAATTGGTGAACCCAACAACATGACCAAGTCGTACATCATCTCTTTGAGTATATATTGGATTTTCAATTCCTGTAAATATAAAACTTTTTATATTTCTTAAACATAAGTAATTTGGCGTTGTAATTATACAAATACCATTGTCTTTCAGCACACTTGTAAGTTTGTCAAGAAATAAACCAGGATTATCTAAATGTTCAATAATCTCTCCAGCAATAACAACATCAAACTTGCTCGTTTTACTGACATAATCTTTAACTTTTTTAAAATTTAAAGCATCGTCATGAATGTAGTGACTTTTATTGGGATTTGACATTTTACTAAATTTGATAATGCCTTCTTTTTGAATATCAACTCCGCAAACAAAAGAGGCCTCATTAAGTACCAATTTATGATATCTTGGGAATCCTCCATGTTCGCAGGCCCCTCCAACAAAGCCCATATCTAAGACCCTTTTACCTTTCAAATATTTTTTTATAAATTCGTGTCTAAACATTTTTAATTTTAAATCATAATTCATTACTTTTTAGTCTATCCGCGTATTTCTTCTTAATAAGATTGTAGTCATGTACAGTCATATTTTTAACAAGCTGTTGAAAGGATATTCTTGGTGACCATCCGAGTTGTGTTTTTGCTTTTGTATTGTCGCCTTTTAATATATCTACTTCAGTTGGCCTGAAGAAATAAGGATCAATCTTAACTATTATTTTTCCATTGGATTTGTTTATACCTATTTCATTCAGCCCTTCCCCTTTCCACTCGATTTCAATACCTAAGTGTTTGAATACTTCTATGACAAATTCTTTAACACTATGTTCTTCACCAGTGGCAATCACAAAATCTTCAGGTTTGTCTTGTTGCAACATCAACCACATTGCTTCAACATAATCTTTCGCATGACCCCAGTCTCTTTTTGCATAAAGATTACCTAGATAAAGTGTATCTTCTAAGCCTAGTGCTATCTTTGATGCTATTAATGTAATCTTACGTGTAACAAAAGTTTCGCCACGTCTTTCAGATTCATGATTAAATAATATGCCATTGACTGCATACATATTGTATGCTTCTCTATAATTCTTAATCATCCAAAATGAATATAACTTAGCTACACCATATGGACTTCTTGGATAAAAAGGAGTGTTTTCAGTTTGAGGTACTTCTATTACCTTTCCGTACAACTCGCTTGTTGACGCTTGATATATTTTTGTCTTATTCTGCAAATCTAGTGCTTTTACTGATTCCAAAATTCTTAAAGTGCCTAGTGCATCGCAATTAGCAGTGATTTCAGGAATCTCAAAAGAAACTCTTACGTGACTTTGTGCAGCTAGATTATAGATTTCATCTGGTTGAACTGCTTTTATTATATTAAATATGCTGCTTGAATCTGTAAGATCTCCATAATGAAGAAATAGTCTTCTGTAAGGTTTTTTTTCGTCAAGCTCTAGCAAGTGTTCAATCCTGTCAAGTTTTTGAACACTGCTTCTCCTAACAATACCATGAACTTCGTAATCCTTTTCTAATAATAGTTCAGTAAGATACGAACCATCTTGTCCTGTTATTCCTGTAATTAATGCTTTTTTCATTTTAGCCACCCCTAAGTATTTGCATTTTTTACTGATTCAAATATTTTTTTTAGATAAGGATGATAATTTTCCTCTATTTTATCTGAAAATATGAATCCATTATGATCATCATCAATAGTAATATCTTGATCCTTGTCCCATTCAACTTCAACTAAAAAACTGATTATATGTGTGCCTTCATCCATCCCTAAAGGTCCTGATTCAAAAGTAACTTCAAAAACATCTATTATTCTTTTTAGTTTGCCATCTATACCCAATTCTTCTTTAATTTTTCTCTTTACTGCCTCGTGTATCATCTCATTCTTGTATACTCTGCCTCCCGGAACGCAATAAGTGTTAGCTACAGGTTCGTCTTTTCGTTTTAGTAATAGTATTTTGTTGTTTTTATCTTTAACAACTAAATCTACACATACAAGAATCATATTCTCTAAAAAGAATTTATACTGCGATTTTTCTATCTTATCTGACTTGATAGAATGATTTTTCATTTTTAATGATTTTAGATTAAATGCCATTTTCTTTCCTTAACTCATTAATGATTGTGGTTAACTCTTCACAAATATGTTTTATATCTTCCTCATTTAGTTTTGTGCTTCCTGGAAGTATAAATCCGTTTTCAAATAAGTCTTTTGAAACTGGATAGTTATCATTATCTTTAAGATGATTAATTTCATTCATAGGTAAAAAGAAGGGCCGTGTTTCAACACTTTTCTCGTTGAGATATTTGACTACTTTATTTTTATCCAAACCTATTATTTTGATTGCATTCATCCAATATACTGGCTCACTATTAATTTCAGGTCTTTGAAATCTTATTACATTTTCATCTACTAGATGATTCAAATACGTTCTATACCATTTGTTGATCTGCTTTCTTTTTTCTAATAACTCTTCAACTATCTCTATCTGCGAAAGGCCAATTGCTGCTTGTATATTGGTCATCCTGTAATTATAGCCCAAAACAATGGGACAGTATCTTTTACCTATTGCCTCGCCTTGATTCTTCAGAATCTCAATATTGGTCTTAATTTCTGCTATTGGTGTTGTGATCATTCCGCCTTCGCCGGTTGTAATTATTTTATTGCTAAAAAAACTGAATGAATTTGCTATGCCAAAATTACCCACTTTTATTCCATTGTATGTTGCACCGTGCGCTTGAGCAGCATCTTCAATAACATATAGATTATGCTTTCTTGCAATTTCCATAATTTTATCCATGTTGCATGGATTACCAAATAGATGAACAGCTATTATTGCTTTTGTTTTATTATTGATTTTTTCTTCAATTTTGTCAACATCAATATTAAATGTATCACGATCAGCATCGACAAAAATAGGTTTTGCACCAACATATCTTACTGAATTGGGAGTTGCATGATAAGTCATGTTTGGAACTATTATTTCATCACCTTTTTTTATGCCTAAAGCTAAAAAAATAAGATGTAAGCTAACAGTTCCATTAGATGTTGTTGATGAATATTTAGAATTATTGAACTTGCAAAATTCCGCTTCAAATTTATTTACAAAACTACCTCTCCAAGATATCCAATTTGTATCTATACATTCATTAACATATTTTTTTGCATTTCCTTTTAGTTCAGGATCAGCTATCTTGTATTGCATCTTAGTCTAATCACCGTTTTTATATACTGGATTAAATGACCAATAAGTCTAGTTTTACTTTCTCCATATAATCGTTTTTTATATATTACAGGAATTTCTTTAATCTTCTTTCCTCTTACTTCATTAAATAGCCTGATATTATAGTCTCCATAGCCTTTAAATATTTTATTAAGATTAATGTGAGATAATACTTCTTTCTTTATTGCTAAAAAACCGCTTAGATTCTCTCTTGTTTTTAACTTAAGCATAGTTCTTATGAATAAGTTAATCATATAGCTCGCATACCATCTTATCTTTGCACCTTCCATGCCTCCGCCTTTAACAAATCTTGATCCTATGCTGATGTCATATTCTGGAAGATAATGCAAAAGTCTAGGAATATATTTAGGATGGTGATTGAAATCAGTATCCATTATAACTACAATATCTCCTTTACTTTGAATTATGCCGTGCTTTATTGCAGAAGCAAGACCTTTGTCAGTTTTTCTTATTATTGTCCTAACATTTTTCTTTTTGCTATCTAATACACGTTGACCTGTTCCATCTGGACTATCATCATCAATAACTAAAATTTCAAAATTGTAATCTTTTAGTTCATTAGATATGCAATTTATCAATGGTAAAATATTATCTTTTTCATTATATGTTGGTAAAATCACAGATATTTTTTGTTTCATTTTTAGTCAATCCTCTTATCCGAATTCTTTCGCCAATGTATTGGACATGATTCTCATCATCCAAATAGGTATAAATCTAACAAGTTCTCTTACTGACTTATAGGATTCATTATACTCTATAACTGGAATATTTGATGATTTAATAGGCAAATAATAAAATTTTATTTTTTCTGTTTTTCCGCCCCACTTTGACTTAAATGATACTAGTCCAGTATCGTGAGGGCTTGTATATCCCAGATCAAATACTTTTTTGTTCATATTATTGCCTATCAAAAGACCATTCCAGATAGTGTAATAATTAGGAGATATTTTTTCTTTAGTGTATGATAAGCTCCACTGATCAAATATAACATCTTTGTATGCAAACATGATTGATCCTCCTATGAATTTACCTTTGTGTGTTGCTTTTATAAGAAATACATTTTTCTTAGGCAATAGATATTTGTAATAATTTTTTAATAGTTTGAATGGTTGATATATTGATTTATGCTTTTTGCAATATAGTAGTTCCATTATCTTATAAAAAGACTTTAGGTCTTTAGGATCTTCTGAAATCTCGCATTTTACATAATTCTCTTCGCATCGTCGTATCATTCTTTTTGCAAGTTTTTTTAGTTTAGATCTCATGATATCTTGAGAATCAATATTAATAACCGTTCTTTCATATACTTCTCGTTCTATAAGTTTGTGATGTCCGAAAAGATCTTTATTCAGTTCATCTCTTGACTTAAATTCTATGTACTTAACTTTATTTTTTTTACCTATTTCAAATAACTTATTTATCAATGCTTTTCCTATCTCCACAGAATCAAATAATGGTTCATTGTAGAAGTTAAAAGGGGCAGTAGTAAGTTTTTTTCCAAATAACCAACTATTAATCAAAAAAGAACATAAGACGCCTTTTATTCTGTTGTTTTCATAAGCTAGAAGATATATTGGTTTGTATCCATAAGTATCTTGCATAAGTTTTTTCCATTCAATAGTATGAAAGAGCAAAGAATTATTATGGTTCTGAACATAATTTTGCCAATCCTCAAGATTATTTTGATTCAATCTCTCTATTTTTATAGTCATTTTATATACTTTTAAGAATTATCTTTAATTTTTTATAAGCTTTTCTGTACATCGGTAAAAGAACTATTTCGTCATAGACTTTACAAAACTCATATTTTGATTTAGAGTACAGTTTATATTTTTTGATTGTACTTAATAATGGTACTTTTTCAGGCAGGTCAATACAATTCCTTACTTTTTTTAAAAACTCTGAATTTTTGTTGTCTTCAATCATAAGAACAAGGTTGTCTTTTCTGTTATTGTTGATTATCTTAATGTTTGTATCAATTGCTTTTATTTTTTGTTCAATATATTTAATAAAATCATATCTATTTTTTTGGATATTCTTCAACTTTTTAATCTGACTATAGGCAATAGCTGTATTTACACTAGATAATTTTTGATTTTTAGGAGAATAAAATAATTTATTTTTTAACATTTTTTTTATCCTGGATGTGATTAATGTATACACTATTTCATTTGTCAGTACAATAAATCCTAGGAATTCAACTAAGTTCATTAGACCTATGTTGGTTTTTTTTATGTTTTTTTGAATGAAATTGTATAATTTGTCATCATCAGTCATTATAATTCCACCTTTTATTGCAGAAATGTATTTAGCTATATCTAAACTGATAAATGAACAGCAAGCACTATTATTTTTTTTATTAGAAAAGGTTTGGGCTTTATCTTCAATTATCTCTAATTTATATTTTCGGCATAATTTACTAAGTTTAATTATGTTATATTTATTACCATAACTATATATGGGAATAACTGCCTTAATATCTTTTTCAAGCTTAAGTTTTTTTTCTAGATCTTCTAGAGATATGATTAAGTTTTCGTCTATATCTATAAATACAGGAATAAGTTTATTTTCTAATATTCTATCTACTACAACCTCACAAGCATTAATAGGTACCGCAATCTTAGATTCTTTAGGAAAATCAAGATATTTCAGTGTAAGATTTAAACAAGACCTTCCACTATCTAATAGAATAAAATGCTTATAGTCAAATGTTTTTCTTAATTTTTTAATTGTATCTTTTTCGTAATTATGAAATAATCCTTTGAAAGAATATAAAACATCTTTAATACTATATTCGTGATCATATTTAGGTAACATTTTATCTTGCTTTAAGCTTTATCATTGTTATTTCATAAGGACAGTTAAATCTAAGTGTAAAAGGTATAGAAAATACTTTTGAATTTCCTAGACCTCTTGAAACATATATTTTTGTATTTTTTATTGTAAATAATCCTTTAGAATATTTCCTCTTAAGTCTTGATGATGTGTACAATGGACCTATTACTGGCAAAACAATCTGTCCTGCATGAGTATGACCGCTAAGAACAAGTGAGATATCCTTCATATCCTCATGAATGACAATATCTGGCGTATGCGAAAGTAAAATCTTAGCCTTGTTTTTAGAATTTTTGAGCGCTTTTTTTAGGTCTGATTTAATACCTACAAAATCATCATCATAAACAGCACTTTCAACACCTATTAGATCAAACTCTACGTTTGATTTCTTTATAGTGATTGATTCATTCAATAACAATTTAATTTTCAATTCCTTGAATAAATTAACTATCTTTTGTTTACCTATTTTGTAATCATGATTTCCTACAATTGCATACACTTTTGAGTGTTTTTTAAGTTCTTTTAGGAATAACTTTAGCTTATCTATGAAGTTAATATTGTTTATGTAGTCTCCACCAAGTAAACAGATATCATACTTTTCTTTCCTAACAATCTTAAGTACAGAATCAAATCGATTGTGATTCTTATCTATGTGAAAATCAGAAAGAAATAATATTTTATAGTTATCAAATTGTGAAGGTAAACTATCTAAGTATATTTCTCTATGTTCTACTGGGATTTTTTTAGTGTTAGTAACCATTCGCATATAAAATCTTCCCCATTATTTACTGATCTTTTATTTACCTCTAATGATAAAATTTCAAACTTTGAAGCAAATTTTTCCAGTTCTTGTTTTTCAAAAAAGTGACATATACCTGCACCCAGCATATCTCCTTCATCTATATTAGTATAAGTATTATGTTCTAACTTTGTTCCTTTCTCGGAAAGATAGTCTTCTTTAGATCTTAATATGGATAAAAAAATTCCATTCTCTTTCAAAATTCTATGTGTTTCATCAAAGCTTTTCTTTATTCCTTCTATATTGTTGTGTTGTATTGCTTGAAAATCAATAATTGCATCAAAGAAATTGTCAGGATAACCCGTATTGCTAAAGTCTCCAGTTTTTACTTCAGCACTTAGATTTTCAGATTCTAACCATTTTTTTGTTTGTTCTACGCCTTCTTCAGTTTGTTCTATACCATAGACAGAAAATCCTTCTTTTGCAAGACATATTATATGCCTGCCACTTCCTGACCCTAAATCAAGTATTTTTATACTAGAATTATCTTTATGTTTGAAGGGTATATTTGATGGTCCAAAATATTTTGATATGAATCTAACGATATATTCATTAGGGTAAACTGCTCTGTATCCCTGGATGGAGTACATACTTTTCCAATTGTCTTTCATTTTATATCAAGTCCTCCTTTCTGATGACTTCATCTTTTTTGATATTCCTATTGATAGTTTTTCCGACTATTTCTTTTTCGAATCTAGGTTCAATTCCACTTTCTGCTCTTTTCATAATAATATCTTCGCAAGATAAAATTTGTCCTTCTTCTATATTTTTACTAGCAACAATGACTTTTTTCATTACTTGAGAATTAGTTTCTTCTGTTTCGGTAACTATTTTATTATAAGATCCCATAATTTTTTCAGTCTCTCTTATGTTTCGTACAAGTGTCTTCATTTCTTCCGGATCTATTGAGGTTTTATGATCTGGGCCAGGCATATTTTTATCTAGTGTAAAATGTTTTTCATACACTTTTGCACCTGCTGCAATTGCTATTGGTGCTATTGTAGTTCCTTGAGTATGGTCAGAATATCCTATAACACAATTATATTTTTCTTTCAAATTTTTCATAAAATTCATGTTTACAGAGTCTAATGGTGCAGGATATTCGCTTGTACAGTGAAGAATAACTATATCTTTATTATCTAAGTTTTTTATATCTTGTAGAGTCTTTTCTATTTGTTCTTCTGAGTTCATGCCTGTAGATATGATGGTTGGCTTGTTATATTTTAGTATGTGTTTGATCATTCTAGGATTATTAAATTCTGGCGAACTTATCTTGAATGCAGAAACACCTATAGAATTAAGAAAATCTGTACTTTTCTCTTCATCAGGTGTTGATAGAAAGATAATATTTTTTTCATCACAGTAACTTTTCAATTCTCGGAATTCATCATAAGATAACTCCAATTTTTTAGCCATGTCAAAAAAATTATCATATCCTGAAAATTCTTTATGATATTCAGCAGTTTTTAATTCAGGTACCATGAGTTCTTCTGTTATCCATGTCTGGAATTTAACTGCGTCAACACCGCAGTTTTTTGCCTCGTCAACTAGTTTCTTCGCGAGTCTTATATCTCCGTTATGATTTACGCCTGCTTCTGCGATGATAAAGCAAGGATGGTTATCGCCAACAAGTTTGTCGCCTATCTTCATTTCTTTTGTAAAATTCATTTGAATGTTTCCTCATGAAGTATGTTCTTCAAGTTTTTTTTTTGGAACATGAATATTTCCTTCATCATCTAACCAATATTTAATATCTTCCTCTAGTTTTTCTTCATACGATTTTTGTGCGGCCTTTCCTAGAGCAACAATTAAATCTATGTTGAATTTTTCAGGAATTTGAAAATGATTTCTTATTTGTTTTCTCTTTATAGATCCTAGTATGCATGTTGCGATATTTTTGCTCTCTGCAATTAGAATTATATTGCTTATTGCTAAACCTACGTCATATTTAGAATCTTTATTAATCTCTTGGTTAGACAATACAATAATATATGCTTGAGCTTGTTCCTCATCTGTTGGAGCACCTTCTTTAACATATCCTGAAAAAACAACGTTCTTGAATACAAACTCTATATCTTTTGTTACGAGAACAAATTCCAACGGTTGTAAGTTGGCAGCGCTTGGAGCTAATCTGGCGAACTCGATACATTCTATCAAATCCTCTTTGTTTAATTTATCATCTGTAAATTTCCTTATTGTCCTTCTCTGTTTAATAATATCTCGATTAATTTTGTATCACCTTTTCTTTTTTACCTGACCCTAAAGATTTTTTTATAGTGTTTAGGGTATATACTACATCATTCAAATCTTCTGTAAGAATTGCATGCACATCGTCCGGATATTCTTCTTTATTGTCTTCTTTCACATATACAAAAAAGTCAGATGGTTCGAAAACTACAGAGAGGTATAATGCCAAAACGTTTGAACAATGTAGTCCGAATGCTACATCTTTGTCGGTAATCTTCTTGATATTTGCAATAGCCTTCAAATTTGTTTCTTCAAGTTTATCCGTCAATTGTGTATGAATGAACTTTATATTTTTCAAGGTTTCCCCTACGTTTATTATTTCTTCATCGTCAGAAATTCCGGTTGATACGAAAGTAATTTTATTGGTACTTTGTAACTTTGATTGAAGAGTTGTGTCGTTAATATACACGCTTGCAGATTTCCAAAAGTCCGCCCCATTATCGTCTAAGAATTGAATCATATTTTCGTCAGCGATAGCAAATCCAATTAGTTTTTTATTTTTATGAACAAAATTAATAGCTTTCTCATAAAATTCGTTACTTAATTTGTTACCCCATTTTGTTACTTCCGCATAAAATTCAGGTTTGGGAATTTGAAATGTAATTGCATCCACATTAGTCTGAATTAACTTTTTCAAAATGCTCCATGCTTTTTCTTCGCTTCCTTTATGATTTATTCCTATTTCTGCTATGAACATTTTATTACCCCCTTATTTTTTTGAAAAGATTTCTCAATCTATTCTTTTTTCTTTTCTTCAAGATTAGTTCGGCCAATTTCCAATCTATCTCTTCATCTATATCTATTGACTTTTCATAGTCTGTAATTATTGCTTTGTGGATTTTACCGTATTGTGTTTTGTGTTTTGTAATGGTTTCCGTTTTAAATGCAAAAACTAATCCGTTCTCAGTATATCTTTTAGGTAAATACTGTGACATTTTAGCAACATTCTTTTTATCTATGGGAATGGCATTCATATTATCATCTATTTTGAATGCGTATGATGGATGTTCTTTTGCTCTTGAAAATGAATCTAATGAGTCAGCATTTTTATCTACCAAAGTAGTTATTGCTAAATCAATGTCTTTGCCTTCTCTTAAGGGAGAAGTTGGTTGAAGTGCCACAATTATATCTGGTAAATAATGTTCTTTTTTTTTTAATTCGTTAGCCACATTTTCATAAACTTGTATTGGTAGAATATGATCTTCCGAAAGCTTTTTAGATCTCTTCAAAACTTCTATTTTGTGTTTTTTTGCTATTTTTGCAACTCTAATATCATCTGTTGAAACTACTATTCTATCTATATATTTAGATTTTTTAGCTGAATTAATAGTATATGTTACTAAGGGCACTCCATTAAGTTTTCTAACATTTTTTCTAGGAATTCTTTTACTTCCTTTTCTTGCTGGAATTATTGCCAAAATTAGTTTTCCTTTATACATTCTTTAAAATCCTTTTAATTTTTTTTTGAGATATATTTATACAAACATATTTTTTTATAAAATTTTGGTATTTGGCTAAGTACTGCCTCAAATAAGGTTCATATCGTAATTTATCCACAATTTCCATCAACTCTTTACTATTTGAAACAAAGAAGAAAATTTTCTTAGTTAGATGAGGCATATCTGGTAATTGAATGTTTGGGTTAAAAATGACGACCGGTTTATTTAACATAATTGCTTCCAATATAACTGTTGAAACTGTGGCAACCACCAAATCGACATTATTTATAAAAGAATATAAATTTATTTTCCAGGGAGTAACTATTACTTTTGTATTGTTTAAATATTTTTTAGTTTTTTCGTAATCTTCTTTGCTTCGCGGTTTGTAATATACTTTTATTCCCTCTTTGTACGGAAGTTTTTTTAAAAAATTTAATAACTCTATTTTATTTTCAGAAATAAATAAAATCTTATAATTTTTAGATTCTTTTTTCTTAGTGTGTATTTTTTTTAATTCAGCAAATTTAGGATTTCCAATGACTTCAATATTCTTTCCTTCATAACCGCATTTTGTTAATAAGATATTTTTAGAGTATTCATTCCAAACCAGTTTTAAATCTGGCAAGAAACGAATCTTTTTTGGGGCCACTTTTTTAAAAGAATGAATGCATCCAGGATATATGTATTCATGTGAAATTGAAATAACTGTTGACAAATTTTTATTCTGAATAATTGCTTTGTTGAATAGATTTTCTTCGTTAGTTATGAATACTTTTTCAAATTTGTTTTTCTTTAAGAGTTTTTTAATGGCTAGTTGACTCCCTATTATGTAGTATAAACTTGTATTTGAAATAAACTGAATTTGTTTGTCTATGATTGGAAAGTAATTGATGTTTTTATAATTGAATATTTGTTTTAGACTTTTTTTAGTTCTAATTTTAGTCCAATGAATCTTGAATTGTTTGACTTTTTTACATGTTTCTTTTATCAATTTAAGATCGTAATATGCTTCTGGAAAAAGCATATCTTTGTGAGATATGATATATTTAAATTGATTGAAAATGTTTTGATAATATAGCGAGTGATTTACCATTAAATATGATTTATTTTCATAAAACTCTTGAAGATTTCCATATTCAATATCTTTTTTTGCATGTTGATTCCAAAATCGGTTTGAAGTTACAAACAGAGTTTTATTTTTTGTTTTTTTAGGTGCAAAAAAATGCATAATGTAGTTTAAAACCAAATTACCCTTGAATAATGTCTTTTGAAGAGGGTTTTTGTTTACGATTAGTTTTTCCTCATTGATTATTTTTTTTAAATCATTTATAATTTCATCAGAATTGTTGAATGACTTGTCTAACTTATCAATATAATATATGACTGCGCCCACTTTATGTCTAAAGTAATAATAAATAAAAGGCATATAGTTAGTGTCTTCTATTTGCAAGTATTTAGAAAATTGAATATACTTTTCAGTAATGTAATCCATCTTTTCTTTGTTTGCAAAATAATCACTGATATTTATCTTATTGTTTTCGCATATCATTTTTATCTTTCACTTAAGATTTGCATGATTCTTTTTATCCATCTATCAACATGATCTATGCTTATTATGTTTAATTTATTTTTATTAGCTTCAGGCAATCCGCCTTTATCACTCGTAATCACAGGTATTCCTAAGCTATTTGCTTCAATAACAACTCTGCCAAAAGCTTCATTCCATCTAGAAGGAACCAGCAATAATTTTGTTTTCTTGTATACGTTACCAATGTCTTTTTGCCATGGCATAAATAGTATATTCTGTTTAGTGTATGCTTTTTTGTAAGGTCCAACAATCAAAAATTCATATTGAGGTAATCTTTTAGCTATCTTAAGAACTATATCATAACCTTTCATTGCATTTTTACCACCAATAAAGGTAATATACTTTTGATCTTTTTTGTTTACTTTAAAATTAAATTTCTTCACTTCAGGATACTTAACTATTGATTTTAAGTTAAAATCATCAATTAAAATATTGGCAATGTATTTTGAATTTGAGATTATTTTATCTGCATTTCTCAATGCAATTGTATTTCTTTTTTTGAATGTATGTATAGAAATAAATTCGACAATATCTTTTATCTCCTTAAGAATCCACCAATATCCTGTATTGTAATTATTGAATATATTTACTTGGTGCTCATCTCTAATATAATAGTGATAAGGTATTTTTTCTTTTATGCAAAATTCAGCTACAATTGGTGCAACAAGACCTTGTGTGATTATGTATTCACATGATTTCAGTTCTTTTTTAATCTCATTGAGTTTTTGCATTATGGAACGTTTATTAAGATA
>Ga0272441_10000589_pt1 | contig 82272 bp, 73 predicted proteins | sample SSMProp6N_FD_193582 | JGI IMG/M metagenome (GOLD analysis project Ga0272441, IMG submission 193582) | Marine sediment archaeal communities from Little Sippewissett salt marsh, Falmouth, MA, United States - SSM-Prop-6N | ecosystem: Environmental > Aquatic > Marine > Wetlands > Sediment ...
AATCGATATTATAATAAGATCGAAAATCTGGTCTCGCGATTAGCGAGATAAAATTCCGTAATACCGCGTCAGCTTGCTACGCGGATAGGAATTTTAAAGATTTTCGTATTTATTTTCGTTTTTGCTCTTGCTCTTGTTTTATTTTGTTTTCTATATTCTTTATCTCGCGATCCATTTTAATATATTTTATAATTATAATTGTCCATGACAGCACAAAAGCTATCCCTAAAAAAATTAAAGTATAAGTCAACCCGCTGTCATGGGCCTTATCCAGTTTTTTACCTTGCCACAAAGCCAAAAAAGCCGGTAAAGCAATAACTACAGCCAGTTCTAGCATCAGCCTAAACGCCTTGCTTCTATATTTTTCCCTTTCAGTTTCAGCTTTTTTCTTCATCGTCTGCCCTTGTTTTATTTTCCGGCTTTGTTCTGAATTTAATATTTCAATTTCTTTTTTTTTATTTTCCATATTAAATTTTAACTCAAACCCGCCCAATTAGTCCAAATAAAAACGTGTGCTAAAAAAATTAAGAACACCAGTTCTTATTTATTGGTGAAAATTTTAGCTAATGTTATTCTAAAATTAATTTTAAAGTCCTGTTTTTAGGCTGTCAAGGGTCTAAAAAAATAAAACCTGTTGATAAATCAATTATATTTAAACCCGTTTTATTCATAAATAGTAACTAGTATAAAGCTTATTATAATATTTAGCCGTTAATACTAATTTTGTATTTTACCTAATGGGTTAAATACAAAATTAAGCCAAATCAATCTACAAAGGCAAATAACATTATTCATGAATAATTCGGTTTTATAACTTTTGCGTTTATCGCCAAAGATACTCTGCTACTGTTATTTTCCGATCAGGCCAGGAAATCCAGAATTTACTAAATTTACATTGCTTGGATCCCTAAGTTATAAGCCCGAGCCTGCCTGCTACCTGCCTGTCCAATAGGCAGGGCCAGGCAGGGATGACAAACGCGAAAGCCCTAATGTTAGTTGATGTTACTCAAATTAATTTAACTATTAGAACTAGGATGAAAAATTTAATTTTTCCACTTTAAGCTAAAATTTGCTATAATATTTATAGTAGCTAAAAAATAATCCCCATACAACATGTCAGTAAATTTTATCAACCAGCCTAAAAAAAAGCCCCATCACTTTTTTATTCCCTGTCACGCCAATAATCATAAACCTCATTTTGTCAGGCACAAAGCTCTCCATATTTATAGTATTATTCTTATAGTAATAAAAATAGCAGTTTCATCTCTGCTTTTTATTACTTTTCCCAGCTCGGCTGAATTTTCAACTGTTACTACTAATAGAATTATTGAGCTTACCAACCAAGCTCGAGTTGAGCAAGGTTTGCCATTACTGATCCACAACCCCATATTAGACCAGTCAGCTTCATATAAAGCTGATGATATGATTGTCAATAATTATTTCAACCATGATTCTCCGGCTGGAATTACTCCGTGGGAGTGGTTTAAAAAAGCCGGCTATAATTATACTTTTGCCGGTGAAAATTTAGCAATGAATTTTTCTGACGCCGAAGAAGCTGTTACTGCCTGGCTTGAAAGCCCTACTCACAAAGCCAATATAATGAATTCTAGCTATGATGAAATTGGAGTATCAGTCATAATCGGCCAGATAGACGGCCAGGAAACTACTCTGGTAGTGCAGCATTTTGGGAAAAGTTTTGTTAATAAAGTTAAACATCAATTTAAACCAACCGATAGCCAACCCGTGCCCGAAGTTGAAGGCGCCACCATGGTGGGCGATGGCGATGCTATTGAAGTTACCTTTAGAAAAGAAGCAAAACCCAAAAATACTTTATCACTAATAGTTTCATCTTCAAGGAAAATATTCACTGTTCTAGCCGTATTTTTGATTATTAATTTGCTCCTGACTATTTTTATCCGCATCAAAATCCAGCATAAGCCTATTATAATACATACTATAATAGTAATAATTTTATCTGTTTTAATGGTATTATTTCATCTTCATTTTATTGAAAATGTAATCGGAGAATCAGTTAAAATATTGTAACGCATAACCCACCCCGTGCAATTCAAATTAAAATGACCATCAAAATACAATTAAATTATGTGAAACAGAAATAAAATGAATAAAACTGCCAGTCCATTTTTTACATTATTAATCGCCACTATGTCTTTAATCGCCGTTGTTACACTGTGGCGATATAATTTTATTTTAACCGCTGCACTTTTAATTTTAGCGGTGTTGATGTTGTCTATAAATAAATCTAAACAAGAAATCAAAACATTTATTTTTTGTGCTTTTTTAGGCGCTTCTGCCGAAGCCTTTGCTATAACTTTTAATGTCTGGAATTATAAGAATCCAAATTTCATTGGAATACCATTATGGTTGGTATTGTTGTGGGGGATTGCAGCTATATTTATAATCAGGCTGCACTCATTTTTTAAGAATTGATTTTTAGTAATGATTTTTACCTAAAATTAGCAATATTATTAATACTTGATTTAAAATATTATTTATGCTATTATTATCAATAATACAGGACCTGGAACCAAGGTCTTTTTAAAGTAGAATATTATGATTAATAAACTGTGGCAATATATTAAAGATTCAAAGCATGAGCTTAAGAAAGTGGTTTGGCCGACCAAAAAACAGGTAGTTAACCACACCTTGCTCGTAATCGGTTTTTCGCTTTCTTTGGCTATATTCCTGGGCGTGATTGATTTTGGGTTAAGTAAACTGATTGAATTAATAATATAATTGAACCAATAAAATTATATGGCCCGACAAATATTATTCGCCGGACAAAAAAAGTGGTATGTGCTCCATACTTATTCTGGCTATGAAGAAAACGTAAAAAGAAATTTGGAACAAAGAATCGAGTCTATGGATATGCAGGATAAGATTTTTCAGGTTTTAGTTCCAACTGAAAATAAAATCAAGATAAAAGGCGGCAAGCGCCATATTGTCCGTGAAAAAATATTTCCCGGATATGTTTTAGTTGAGATGATAGTAGATGATGACTCCTGGTATGTTGTCCGCAATACTCCCAATGTGACTGGCTTTATTGGATCCGGCACTTTACCAATTCCATTAGGCGACAATGAAGTTAAAAATTTACAGAAAAGAATGGGGGTCGAAGAGCCAAAATATAAAATTGACGTTTCAGTTGATATGCCAGTTAGGATTACTGACGGACCATTTAAAGATATGGAAGGTAAAATATCAGCTATTGACGAAGCTAGAGGAAAGGTTAAAGTAATGGTGACCATGTTTGGCCGTGAAACCCCAGTCGAGTTAGATTTCCTCCAAGTTAAAAAATTATAATTTTGTTTATTAAATTTTTTCAGTTTGGATAGTAATTAAACTATCACGCTTCTCTTAGCTGAAATAATTGATATTTTTTATGCCAAAACAAATCAAAGCCGTAGTAAAACTTCAAATTAAAGCCGGAGCCGCCAATCCAGCCCCTCCAGTTGGCCCAGCTTTGGGCCAGCACGGAGTTGCTATTCAGGATTTTTGCACCCAGTTTAATGAAGCCACTAAAGATAAAAGCGGCGATATTATCCCGGTTGAAATCACTATTTACGAAGATCGCAGTTTTAATTTTATAATGAAAACTCCGCCAGCGGCTGAACTATTGAAAAAAGCCGCCGGCATTAAAAAGGGATCAGGCAAGCCCAATTCTGAAAAAATAGGCAAAATTTCAAAAGATAAAATAAAGCAGATTGCCGAGATAAAACTGCCTGACCTTAATGCCCATAATATTGAAGCTGCCATGAAAATTATTGAAGGCACTGCCAGGCAAATGGGGTTAAAAGTAGAATAGACTTGCACAAATCCCAATCTTTTTAATATCTGTTTACGGCTTGGGATTTGTATTTTTATTTTTTTGTATCTTATATCTTATTGCTGTTACCTTGTTTTATTATTATGTGGGAGAATCACTAGTCATGATTCATTTGCACCACGCAAATAAAATTATATGAGAAGTAAAAAATATAAACAGGCATTATCCCAAATAGATAAAAATAAATCTTATTCCGTCCCAGAAGCGATTAAACTTGCTAAGCAAATTTCAATTGCCAAGTTTGACGCTTCAGTCGAGTTTCATGCCCGGCTTGGAATTGATCCTAAAAAAGGGGAGCAATCTGTCAGAGGATCGGTTACCCTTCCTCATGGCACTGGCAAAACCAAGCGAGTAGCTGTATTTTGTTCTGATTTAAAACAAGCAGAAGCAGCCGGGGCTGATATAGTAGGCAATGACGAGCTGATTAAACAGATTAAAGCTTCAGCTAAAATCGATTTTGATGTGGCAGTAGCTACCACTGATGCAATGAAAACTTTGGCTCCGATCGCTAAAGTTTTGGGCCCAAGAGGCTTAATGCCGTCTCCTAAAGCCGGGACTGTTATTCCCCCGGACAAATTAGCTGATACAGTTAAAGCCATCAAAGCCGGTAAAATCAGTTTTAAAAATGATGACAGTGCTAATATACATCAAATGATTGGTAAAATTTCATGGCCAGATGAAAAGCTTAAGCAAAATCTTGAAGTTTTTATTCAAGCGTTGAAAAAAACCAAACCCCAGTCAGTTAAAGGCGAGTTTATTCTCAAAGCATATTTATCCGCCTCAATCAGCCCTTCAATTAGATTGAGTTTATAGTCTAGTTAATTTTTTCACTAAAACTGCCTTTTTAATAAATGGCAGTTTTATTATTCAGATAAGTGGATAAATATATTTGCCAGTTGTGAAACAATAAATTATAATTAAACCACTTGCATTTAACAATAAAAACCCGGGCGCTCCACCCTGGTTTTTATTAACCCCCTTTTGTTCATAAATAGTAATTAGTATAAAGCTTATTATAATATTTAGCCGTTAATACTAATTTTTGTATTTCACCTAATGGGTAAAATACAAAATTAAGCCAAATCAATCTACAAAGGCAAATAACATTATTCATGAATAATTCGGGTTAACTGATAAAGTATGATTGAGCAAATAAAATCCAATCGCCCATCGTGGGATCAATATTTTATGAAGATAGCGATGCTGGTGTCAGAGCGGTCAACTTGTCTGCGCCATCATGTCGGCGCTGTAATTGTGAAGAACAAGCGCATTTTAACCACTGGTTACAATGGCGCTGCCAGTGGGGTAAAAGATTGCTTAAAACTCGGTTGCCTCCGTGATCAGCAAAATATACCTTCAGGCCAGCAGCACGAAATTTGTCGTGCAATTCACGCCGAACAAAATGCCATTATCCAAGCTGGGAAACTGGGTGTAAATATAGATAATTCAGTTATTTATTGCACTCATTCCCCTTGTATTATTTGCGCTAAGATGATTGTCAATGCCGGTATTAAAAAATTTTATACGTATAACCAGTATCCTGACACTGGCGGTGTAATTGATTTGTTCAATCAAGCCGGCGTAGAAATTATTAAACTTAAGCGGCCGGATACCAGTATACATTATTTAGATTAAGCCAAAATTATGAACCCCAACCAAATTATTATCGGTATTACCGGCACTTTGGGAGCTGGTAAGGGAACTATCGTTGAATATTTGAGACAAAAGGGCTTTAAGCATTATTCATCTCGAGCCCTTTTAATTAAGGAAATTGAAAAACGCGGTTTATCAGTTAACCGCGACAGTATGGTCAAGGTTGGCAATGATTTGCGTGCCAAATACGGATCGAGCTACATTGCCGAGCAAGGCTATCAGCAGGCTCAAGCTGACGGTGCTAATGCCGTGATTGAAAGCTTGCGCACTCCGGGTGAAATTAATTCCCTGCGAAAAAAGAATAATTTTTATTTATTTGCCATTGACGCTGACAGTAAAAAAAGATATAAACGCATCACAAATAGAGGGTCTGAAACCGATCAGGTTACATTTGAGCAGTTTATAGCCAATGAAAACCGCGAAATGGCTTCGAATGACCCAAGTCAGCAGAATATAAATCAATGCATAAAAATGGCTGATTATAAATTTGATAATTCCGGCACGTTTGAAGATTTATATCGTCAAGTTGATAAAGTTTTAGCAAAAATTATTTAATTTGGTTGACCTTTATGGATTTTGCTATTTCTTGCAAGGCATTTATAGTCAAGCGAGATAAATTACTTTTAATAAAGCGCCGATCCGCTGATATTCAATCTCCAAGCATGTGGGAGATACCAGGTGGCAGGATAGAGCCCGGGGAAGATCCCTATCAGGGTTTATTGCGCGAGGTTAAAGAAGAAATCAGTATTAATATTAAAATATGCCGGCCATTAAGCATTAAATATTTTACCAGACAAGACCGGCAAACAATAATAATGCTCATATTTATATGCAAACCAGACGGTAATAAAATATCCCTAAGCCAAGAGCATACTGATTATAGCTGGACAGCAGTAGCCAAAGCTATCTCAAAAATAACCCCATTCTTTAAATCCGAAGTTAAAGAATATATAAAATATTACAAAAAATAATTATGTCCCGGTTAAAAAATAAACTAAAAGTGTATTCCCTTGACCACCTAAAACCTGAAGTAGTCGCAGTGGCTTTTGCTAAATGCTCTCGATCCCCAGAATCATTTAAAAAAATAGCTGATGAATTAACTGATGAAAAATCATCTGATTTTCATGAAAAATGGGTAGTTGGCTATGGCCATAGTAGTGTCGCTGAGCACGCTACCTTACATCTGGCAATAGAAAATGTGTCAATATTAGCTACTAAAATTATCGAAGATAACCGGCTCGGTTCTTATACTGAAAAATCAACCCGTTACCAAGTTTTTGATCGCAATAAATACTATAAACCCGAAACAATAATCAAATCAAAATATGGCCGCGAATATACGAAAACCATGGATCAGATATATGATACCTATACTAGGTTACACCATCCGATGAACCAATATATTACTTCTAATTATCCTAAAAAGAAAAATCAAACCGATAAACTATATCAAGTTATTACCAAAGCCAGGGTATGCGATAATTTGCGTTATTTACTACCAACAGCAACTTTAACTAATCTAGGAATGACTGCCAATGCACGCACATGGGAACACGCCATAGTTAAATTATCATCACATCCGTTAACTGAAGCGCGTCATATTGGCCTGGCTATAAAAAAAGCAGCGCTTGAAATTACCCCAACTTTGATTAAATTTGCCGACAAAAATAATTATATTCAAAAAACCAACCAGGAGCTTGAAAAAATCGAGTATAAAATTAAAACAGATAAAATTAGCCCTTCCCATCCAGTCGAAATAGTTGATTATGATAAGCAGGCTGAAAAAAAACTGGCTGCTTGCCTTTTATACAAACATTCAGATTTACCTTATAAGCAGATATATAGCCAAGTTAAAAAAATGAATTCAACTCAAATTGAAAATATAATCGATATCGCACTAAAGCACCGGACGAAATATGACCAGCCAGTGCGGGAGTTTGAAAATATATACTACACCTTTGATATTTTGATGGATTATGGCGCTTTCCGCGATATCCAGCGCCATCGGATGTGCACCCAAACAAACCAAAAAGTAACTATTGTCCACGGCTATGAAATCCCAACAGAATTAAAATCCGCCGGAATTGAATCTGATTATCGCCGAGTTATGGACCAAGCTGCTTCACTTTTTTTTAAACTATCAGATGACTATCCAAATGAAGCCCAATATGTAGTTCCATTAGCTTTTCGCAAACGGACATTATTTACCTGGAATTTAAGGGAATTGCATCATTTTATTTCTCTGCGCAGCACTCCAAAAGGTCATATATCTTATCGCAAAATAGCCCAAGCTTGCTGGCAAAAATTAAATCAAATTCAACCTCTACTGGCTAAATATATCCGTGTCAGCATGAGTGGCGGTTCAGATAGTTGGGCTTCGACTATGTTTAATCCAGAATATAACTACATGCCCAAGCACCTAAAGAAAAAATAAGATTAATGCTTTAAATTTTATATTATATCTTATACAAAACTTATGCCAAAATTAATTGTTATTGAGGGCGTTGATGCCAGTGGTAAAAACACTCAAACCAAACTTTTGATTAAACATATAAAAAATCAGGGCAGGCAAGTGGAAACTATTCCTTTTCCCCGCCACGGACAGCAATTTTTTGGAGTTTTAGTTGATAAATATTTAAATAATGAATTTGGCGACGCGGCCCAACTTGATCCGCATATTGCTTCGCTTTTTTATGCTTGTGATCGCTGGGAAGTAAAAAATAAATTAGATGGCTGGCTCAAGCAGGGCAAAACTATAGTGCTTGACCGCTATGCCACTTCCAATATGGCGCATCAAGCCAGCAAAATAAAAAATACCGAAGAACGGAATCAATTTATTAACTGGCTTCATCAGCTTGAATTTGATATTTTTAAAATTCCAGCTCCGGATTTGGTGTTTTATTTAAATGTCCCGATTCCAATTGTGCTTGATTTGATGTCAAAACGGGATCAAACCCAAAAAAAATATATTAAAAATGGCAATCGGGATGGCCTTGAATCCAATACCAATCATTTAACTGAAGCGCGTGAAACCTATCTTGGTTTATGCAAAAAATATGATTATTGGCGCCAAATAGATTGTGTTCAAAATAATAAGCTATTAACAATTAATCAGATACATTCTATCATCACCCAGCAGTTGGATTGATTGTATTTAAATTATTTTTTATAAGGAAAAAGGTTTAGATTCTAAAAAATTATCTAAAAATTAACAATAAAATTTTTACTATAAACGATGAACATCAATAAAGCCGCCAGATATTATGAGCGGTTTTTTAAAATTTATTAATTAGTTTGATAAAATTCTAAAATATGCTAATCTAAATCTATGAAAACCGATAAATATTTACCTACAATCGGGTTAGAAATCCATACCCAGTTAAAAACAAAATCGAAAATGTTTTGCGGTTGTGAAAATAATAGCTGGAAAATAGGCCAAGAAGAGCTAAAGCCTAATTCAGCTATTTGCCCGGTATGCACTGGCCAGCCCGGTAGTCTGCCAGTCGCCAATGAAACCGCGATTAAAATGGTGGTTAAAACTGGTTTGGCTTTGAATTGCAATATTGCCGTTGAATCGAAGTTTGATCGTAAAAATTATTTTTATCCAGATCTACCCAAAGGATATCAGATTTCTCAATATGATCAGCCTATTTGCCAGTATGGGTTTTTAGAGATTAATCAGCATAAAATCGGCATCACCAGAATTCATTTGGAGGAAGACACAGCTAAAAGCACACATCCCGCCGGAACTGATTATTCTTTAATTGATTTTAACCGCGCCGGCATTCCTTTAATGGAGCTGGTTACCGAACCTGATATTCATTCAGCCAAAGATGCAGCTGATTTCTGCCGTCAACTCCAGGCTATTATGCGCGCTATTGAAGTTTCGGATGCTGATATGGAAAAAAGTCAGATGAGGTGCGAGGTTAATATCAGCCTTGCTCTGAAAAATTCTAACCAACTAGGCACTAAAGTTGAGATTAAAAATTTAAATTCATTCAAGTCGGTTGAACGTTCAATCCAGTATGAGATTATCCGCCAGTCCAAACTGCTGGATCAGGCTGAAAAAATAAAACACCAGACTCGGGGGTGGAATGAACTAGAACAAAAAACTTTCGTCCAAAGAAACAAGGAGCAAGCCGGCGATTATCGTTATTTTCCTGAACCAGATTTGCCAATATTAAAATTTAATCAAGAGTATATTAAAAAAATAAAAAGTCAGCTACCAGAACTGCCCCAGGAAAAAATAAAACGTTTTCAGGAACAATACAACTTTAGCTCAACTGATTGCAAGTTATTAGTTCAAAACAAAGCCCTAGCTGACTTTACTGAAAATACCATGTCAGAGCTGCGCGCTTGGCTAGCCGATATGGATCAGGTTGATATTGAAGATGAGCAAACTTGGCAAAAATATAGTCAAAAGTTAAGCCGATTGACCGCTAATTGGATTATAAATAAATTAAGCGGTATTCTTAGCTCTCATAAAAAAACGATTGAACAAGTGAATCTAACGCCTGAAAATTTTGCTGAATTTATTACTTTGATATATGCAAGTAAAGTTAATTCTACCAATGCAGTCAAACTGCTCGAACAAATGATTAAAACCGGCGGTGATCCAAGCGACATATTAGAAGATCAGGGTCTGCACTTAATTGAAAATTTATCCGATCTAGAACCAGTGGTTGATAAAATTATCGCTGATTTTCCAGATCAGGTATCTGCTTACAAGTCAGGTAAGCAAACTTTGCTTAAATTTTTTATTGGTCAGACCATGAAAGCTACTTCAGGTAAAGCCAACCCCAAAATGGCTGAAGAATTAATCATCCAAAAACTTAGCTAAAAAAGCAAATTTATATTTAAACAATAAAGTATTAAACAATGTCTAGAAAACCACCTGCAGAGATAATATTTCCCACCAGTGAAGATATTGATATTGGGAACAAAACTAAGTTAGAAGTAAAAAGAAAAAACAACCCAAAAAAGAAACACTCTCGGAACCACTTATCTTTTAAAAACAGGGTGCAGCTGCTCACTCTTTCACTCGGATTACTGGGAGCGGCCAGCCAGCTCAATAACCCGGATAGAATTGAGCAGATTATTTATAAAGCAGCTGATAAAGTAAAAGGCATTATTCCAGCTGAAAAAATAATTGAATATACTAGAAATAATAATGCCGGCGTCAAAGAATTGGAGCAAAAGTTTGCTCAATACTTAAAACAGGAAATCAAAACTCAAATTAATGCCATAATATCACAAATAAATAAAAATCGGAGCTTAGACCAAAATTCATACGAAGAAGCTAAAATAATGATTAATGGGTTTAATTATATAGAGGAGCAATTGGATGGCACTGAATCGGACTGGGAACAGTTTAAAACAGATATTAAAGCTAGTATTGATTTTATCCAACAAGAAATCAAAGCTTATGAGTTTGTGTGTTCAATACCTGAAGCTGACTCTAAGCCCTCATATGACCAGGATGAGAATTATAAAATAAGGACAAAATTAGAGCAATACGCAGCCGATAATAATGTTGATTTAAGTAAAGATGGTATAAATATCATAGCCTGTCCTGATTCCGGTGATTACCCGATTCATTTTACCAATGCTATAAATGCCTCTGCCCAGGATATAACTCAAGACCCTAATGAGTGGGGAGTTGGCCATCTATATGATCTAAGTCAATTTTTTGAAAATTCTGATTTCCCTCATTTATCTGAAGTTATGTCACCAGAGCACAGTTATTCAGCAGTAGACAATAAAAAAATACTCGACCAACATCGCCGGCAAATAGAACGAAGATTAAACTCCCTTAAACTTAAAACTGAAAATAAAAATATAAAAAGTGAAATAGAAAATTTAATCCCTTGGCTTAAAAAAGCTTATGGCCACGATAAAGACTGGGTTAAGATTAACACCGGATCGAGCGAATTCTGGGCCAGGAAAGATTTAGCCGATTCATTTAATAAATTCAAAAAAAAACTATTAGAAGAATTAGGTATTATTACTGTTTTAACCGAGACTAATGGCAACAATCCCATGCGTCTAAAATATCATCGCGATAAAGGGCATATTTTCGGTAATTCCTGCGACGTTAAATTTTTTTCAATTAAAAAATTTATTTTAGGCAATCAAATATATTTGGTATTAGAACACTTTAACTCTAAAGATTTTAATTACAATCAGTCAAAAATAAAAGAAATAATGGTAGAATATTCAGATTTTTCCTATTTATATAATGAGTATATTGGTAAGTATGGAGATTCCGGAGATCATGTTCATCTTCAAATAGTGGGTGTTAATTTTAATAATGACTTTGCAAGTATCATCAAAGGTAAAAATAATAAAGCTTGAAGAACAAAATAAATAAAAATATATCCCAAATCCTGATAAAATCTATTAAATTTAAATCTATTACAACTATATGAAAAAAACAATTATTGTTATCGCTGTAATTATTATAATATCTATCATTGGCTTTAGTCTATATAAAGGTAACGGATCAAAGATTGAATATGTGACCGTATCAGCTGATTATGGGGCCGTGGTGCAGACTGTTGATGCTACTGGTTCAGTTTCATCAGCCGAAGAAATTAATCTCAATTTCCGCTCTACCGGCCGTATCAGTTCTATTAAAGTTAGCAATGGTGATCAGGTTGTTGTCGGCCAGTTATTAGCCTCTTTAGAATCATCCAGCTTGCAAAGTAAGGTTGATGATGCCGCTAGCGCCCTGCTTGAAGCTGAAGCCAATCTAGAGCAACTTTTGGCCGGCTCTACCGAAGAAGACATTAAAATAAAGGAAATAAACCTGGAGCAAAAAGAGCAAGCTCTTAAGTCAGCCAAGACTAATTTAGATAATCTGACTAACAACCAGGCTATAGAACTTGAAAATCTTAAAAATACAGTTATTATTACCGCCAACAACGAAATAATATCAGCTCAATCAGCTTTGGAAAAAATTAACAACACCCTAAACGATAAAGATGCCAAAGCCACCTTAGGTGTTCTTGATAGTGAAAGATTACATCAAGCCGAAGATAGCTATAGCATTGCACTTGATTATGTCAATAACGCTGACTTATCCATGATTCCTATTAATAATAATTCATTATACACTGATACCATAAAAGCAGTTAATAGTGTTTCAATCGCGCTCGATTATGTTCGCGATAGCTTAAGTTTAACCCATGATGTGCTTGAACTTACCATTACCTCTGGCGAGCTGACACAGGCAGAACTTGATAGCCTGATATCAGATATTCAAACCAAGCAAAGCGCTATTTCAACTTCTCGCTCCAGTTTGCAAACCGTTAAATCAAATTGGACTAATAAAATAGCTTATTATGACGATCAGATTGATCGCGCCAAAGACTCAATTACTTCAGCTGAAGACGCGGTTCAATTAGCCCAAGCAGAATTAGTCAGAACCAAAGCCGGACCGCAATCATACGAAATCAAAGCTTATCAGGCTAAAGTTGAGCGCGCTCAAGCTAATTTAAACATGGCTAGATCAAACCTGAATGACACTGTTATTACTGCTCCAGTTAACGGCACTATAACTCGGGTTAATTATGAGCTTGGGGAGCAGACCACTTTAGCTGACCCAGTGCTACAAATGATTGGCCAGTCAAATCTAGAGATTGAGGTAGATATCCCTGAATCTGATATTACAAAAATAAAGATAGGCCAGCCAACCGAAATCACGCTTGATGCTTATAGCGATGATCAAATATTTAACGGTTCAGTTACTTTTATAAATCCAGCTGAAACTATTATTCAGGACGTAGTTTACTATCAGGTAAAAGTTCAGTTTGACCAAAAAAATAATCTAGTCAAACCGGGCATGACTGCTAATGTAAATATTAATACTAACTCAAAGAAAAATGTAATCCGCATCCCTTTCCGGGCTTTAAAACGCAAAAATGGTGACCAATATGTTGAACTTTTAGTTGACGGTGAAGTAAAAGAACAGTTGGTTACCCCGGGATTAAAAGGGGATGAATATATTGAAATCGCAACCGGGGTTAAAGCCGGAGATAATATTATTACTTTTACTAAAGAAAAATAAAAAATATGTTTTGGCTTGTTGTTACTATAACAGCCTATTTTCTCAACGCCATTGCCATGGTGATTGATAAAACCCTGCTAAAAAAAGAAATCAAAAATCCATTTGTCTATACTTTTTATATTGCTGCTTTGGGCGCTGTTTTGATGGTTTTTATTGTCCCATTTGGATTATCCTGGCCCGGATGGTCCCAGCTCGGTGTCAGCTTGATTGCTGGCGGAACTTTTTCTATTGGTCTTTTTTTTATGTTTTCCGCCTTAAAAAGAGAAGAAGCCTCTCGCCTAACTCCCATGATCGGCGGGCTAACTCCCGTATTTGTTATTTTTTTAGCCTACTTTTTTTTAGCCGAGTTTCTAAATCAGCGCCAGCTCCTAGGTTTTATTTTGATTATTATCGGCACTTTTTTAATCTCGCTTGATTTTAGATACCATGGCGCCTGGTCATGGGTTAAAACCAAAGTAAATTTAGAACAAAATATTAGTTTGCCCCATTTAAGACGCACTTTATGGCTGGCACTACCGGCTGCATTTTTTTTCGCAATTTCAAATGTGCTTACCAAGGATGTGTATAATCATCAGCCGTTTTTATCTGGCTTTATTTGGACTAGGCTAGGCGCTTTTATTGTGGTTTTAATGCCAATGCTTATGCGCTCCAATCGTCGCGATCTTACTCGACAGCAGAAAGATAAAAATACTGGTAAAGCCAAATACCGTTTTTTCTTTGGCCAGGCTTGCGGCGGGGCTAGTTCTCTTTTGGTCCAATATGCAATCTCAATTGCTTCAGTTACTCTGGTCCAGGCTTTACAGGGCACTCAATATGTATTCGTATTTTTAATCGCCGCTTTACTCACTGTTAATTTCCCCCGGCTCTTATCGGAAAAAATGTCACGTCAGATTGTAACTCAAAAAATAATCGCCATTGTTCTAATCATGTCCGGCATTTATTTTATAATTTGAGACTATAGGCTAATTCAGATAAGAAAGATAATTTCAACTTAATCATAAATTTTATTTTATTATTATAAAAAGCATTGATCTATTTAATTTGTCTGATCAATGCTTTTTTAAAATTATTATTCTTCTTCTTCTTCTTCTTGATCGTCCCCGTTGATTTCCCGCTCTGCCTCTTCGACGTCATCGGGGTTATAAATAGCACCATCTGAATCGACATAAGGCGGATCGATTATTGTATTTCCTTTTGACATTAAAATCACCTCCTTCTCCGTTTTTTTAATTTAATTTTTTTTAGATACCCATTTTTTTATGAGCAGGGAATTCCTGCAATAATACCAATTTTATACCACACTTATAAATAAAATACAAGTCTGTGCACTCGCCCATGATATACTTGACACTAAGGTGTGGAAAACATGAAAGTGTCAATTGAGTTACTAAAATCAAATAATTCAGCTAATATTTATAGAAATAAATTAGCAAATAAATCTATAGATATTATGCCAATTCAAATTGAGAATAAACTAAATCCCAAACGATATCATCTATCAGATGAAGCTAAAAGAAGGCTGAAATGGATGTATATCATCAAGTATGAATGCAATGGGAATATTTCTAAATCAGCTAGGCGTATCGGGGTATCAAGGCAATGGTTATCAGTTATTAATAGTAAATGGTATAAATCCAAGGAAGACCCTCGTCAATTAGAACCATCTTCCAAAGCTCCGCATAATACTGACAAAAGAAAAAAGATTTCAAAAGAAGATGAAAACACAATTATTAAAGTCAGAAACAAGTATCATTGGGGCAAAGATAAGGTAGCGGTTGTTTTAAAAAGAGATTATGGGCTAAATGTCGGAGCTACTACTGTTAACAGGTATTTACACAAACACAATTTAATAGATATCAAATTATCAAATAAAAATAGATTAGCCTGGGCAAGAAGTAAAACCGGCAAAGTCGAACCACTGCAAAAAACAAGGCCACCTAAAAAAATCAAAGATTACAAACCAGGAGCATTAATTGAAAAAGACATGAAATTTATCCTGAAAAAAGGTTGTTTCCTTAATCCGGTGAAGTATAAAGCTAAAGAAAATTTTTGGTATCAACATACATTTATTGATTCATTTACGAGAATTAGATTTGCCCCCATAACTAAAAATGCTGACAGTGCCACGGCCGCTAAAATTGAAAAACAAATTGAAAAAAAATTTCCTTTTAAAATAGCTTGCGTTAACACTGATTCAGGCGGTGAAAACGGTAAGCATTTTGCTAATCATCTCAGGGAAAAAGAAATTGTCCACTTTTTTTCAAGAGCCGGTACTCCAACTGATAATCCAAGGGTTGAAAGGTCGCATGTAACAGATGATAGGGAATTCTATTCCAAAGGAAACCTGTGCTCAACTTTTACTGAACAAGTTAAGAAAAAATCCAGGCACGATCATATCTACAACTATATACGGCCCCATCAAGCCTTGGGATATTTAACTCCAATTGAATTCCATAAACTCTGGAGGAAAGACCCTGATGAAGCATATGCGATTGTAGATCAATATCAGAAATATTTAATCAAAAACAAGAAGAGATTAGTTCAATCTAGACAGATGAAAAAGAAAGAAAAAATAGAGCAATTAATGAAACAAATTGATGAAAAACTGGGTCAATAATTTTTAAAAAAATTCAGTGATATTTAAAAATTAAAGTGTCAACTATGTTCGTGGACTTGAACAGTCTGTAGCTATTGACAAAAACAGTAAATCATTTATAATAAATACTCAAATAATTTAACTAAAATTTATGGATACAAATACTAACCACCAAAACCATACTAAACTAAAATCATTATATAAAAGAAAAAAGCTGATTATAATCCTATTTATAGCATTGGCCTTAATAATAGCTATTTTTTTTATATTAAATCGCAATAAAGATAATCAAGATAATCAGGGCCAGGTTATGGGCGAATCAGTTAAAACAGTTGGCACTATAATTGTCGGCGAAAAAAACGAGCTGGCTCCAATCGAAGTCTCCGGTATCGTCAAAGCCGGCACTAAAGTGGATATAGTTGCTTTAAACAGCGGCACTGTCACCAATGTATATTTTGATATTGGCGATACTGTTTTTAAAGGCCAAGCGCTGGCAGACAGCCGTAACCAAGCTGTTCTGGCTAATTTCAACAGCGCCAGCACCAATTTTACCAACAACCGCCAAAGCCTTGATCTGACCACCCAGCTTTTGGACCAGTCAATAAAACAGTCAGAAACGAACCTTGAAAATGCCGCTGAAGGAGTGCGTAGTGCTCAAATCAGTTATAATTCAGCTAAATTAAGCTATGAAAACGGACAAAAACTACAGCAAAATAATCGCAACAGCACTATTGGTAACGGGATCAACACTTATAACAGTTCTGTGTCCAGTTTAAAAAACATTTTAAATCAAATTAATTATATTATTAAAGCCGAAGGTTCGAGCCAATTGCCCGGAATCGCGCCTACCTTATCGGTTCTCAATTACGAAGCCTTATACCAGGCTGATAGCTCATATGTAGCTGCCAGGGCTTGCCTTGATGATTTAGATGCCCAAAACCCTAACCAAGATATAATCGCCGCTCAAATGCAATCCGTAGTTAATTGTTATCAGTTAGCGTCAGCTTCATTGGAGGACACCATTTCAGTATTAAATAATACTATTCCCAACCCGAGTTTTGGCGAACAAGCTCTGATTGCCCAAAGAGCAACTTACAATAATCTGCGACAGAGTTTTACTATCGAGCAGGCTAGTGTGCAGTCAACAGCCACTAATCTAGCCAATCTCTATTTATCCAACCAAACTGAACTGGACCAGCTAAAAGCCGCTCTAGAATCAGCTGACAGCCGGCTCGAGTCCGCTAAATTAAATTTAACCAACGCACAAAACAGTCTTGAACAGTCAAAAAAAAATAAGCAACAACAACTACTCTCTTTAGAGACATCTCTTGCCGTTGCTTCGAGCCAGTTTGAGATTGCCAGCAGCGCTTTATCTGATTTAAGCCCCAAAGCTCCTATTAGCGGAATTATTACCCAAAAGCAAATTGAACCCGGAACTGAATTGTTCCCCGGCCAGATAATTGGCCAGATATCGAGCGGTGATATTGTTAAAGTGGTTGTTGATATACCATCTGAAGATGTTTATAAAATGAAATTAGGTGGACAGGCAATAATAAACCAGGATATTAAAGCTTCTATATCAAGTATTAATCCCAGCGCTGATCCGATCAGTCGTAAAGTAAAAATTGAACTCATAATACCCGAACCAGATAACCTAATCCCAGAAACTTTTGTTGGTGTTTCAATTCCAACTGATAGTCCTGCTATTGATAATGAAAACCAATCAAACTTTATTTTAGTGCCATTAAAAGCAGTTATTATTTCCCCGAACGAAACTTATGTGTTCACAATTGAAGATAATATTGCTCAAAAAACAATAGTTGAGATTGGCGAGGTTTCATCTGAAGCGGTTCAAATTTTATCCGGGTTAAAACCAGGTGACCAGCTTGTTACTAGCGGTAATAAAAATATATCTGCCGGAGATAAAATTACCATAACTCCATAAATTTTATGGAAAAACCAACCAACGACAATCTCGAAAAACAAAAGCAGTTAGATCAGGCGCTTAAACAAGAGAAAACCAGTTTTCTCGGCTTTTTTATTAAAAATTATCGGGTAACTTATCTAATTATTATTGCTATTTTGATTTTAGGTCTGTTTTCCCTGTCCAACTTACCACGGGAAGCTGACCCCGAAGTTAAAATACCGTTTGCAGTTGTAAACACTATTTATCCCGGAGCTTCTCCATCGGACGTCGAAGAGTTGGTTACTGATAAAATAGAAGAAAAGGTTAAAAATCTGGACAATTTACGTCGTTATACTTCCAGCTCGGGTCAGGGGTTTTCATCAGTTTTTGTTGAGTTTGAGGCTGAAGCCGAGCTGCAGCCAAGTTATCAAAAATTACGCGACGCAGTCGATGAAGCTAAGCCCTTACTGCCCGAAGTAGTCGAAGATCCAATTGTAACTGAAATTAGAGTGTCTGATTTCCCGATTGTAAGTTATTCAATTGTAGCTGATTTAGACCAGTCTGAATTCAAGCAATACGCTGATTTAATCGCCACCGAGCTCGAGGGTATTTCCGGAGTATCCAAAGTGGATATTATCGGTGCCAGTGAACGTGAATTTGGTATATTCATCGATCAAACCAAATTGCTAAATTTTAATATTTCTTTAAATCAGGTTATCTCCGCTATTTCCAGAGCCAACTTTAATCTTCCGGCCGGAGAGATTGAAATCGACGGCTATAAATACAACGTCAGGATAAAAAATAAATTTGAAAGCATAGATCAACTCAAAAAAACCGTAGTAGCCACTTATAATTCAAGCCCAATATATTTATCTGATATTGCTGTTATTAAAGACGGTTATAAAGATAAAAAAACTGATTCTAAAATAGGATTTTCTGGCCGGCAAGCTGAAAATACTGTTTCATTGCAAGTGTATAAAAAAACAGGCGGTAATATTATAAACATAGTTTCTCAAGCCGATAAATTAATACATGACTTAGAACAAAGCGATAAACTGCCTTCATATATTGAGATTGAAAAAACAGATGATAATGCCTGGTATATTAAAGACAGTCTCAACCGACTTGGCGCCAGCGGGTTGCAGACTATGTTTTTAATTGTAGCTATATTATTTTTGGTCCTTGGCTTGCGCGGAGCTATAATTACCGGTTTGTCAGTTCCGATCGCTTTTTTAATGGCTTTTGTCGCTTTATATATTCAAGGAGAAACTTTAAACTCAATCGTGCTTTATTCGCTGGTAATCTCCCTTGGTTTGATGGTGGACAATTCCATTATTATTATGGAAGGCATAAATGAATATATCACCAAGTATAATAAAAATCCGCTAGAAGCAGCTATTTTATCAGTCTGGAATTTTAAATGGGCGATTACTTCAGGCACTATGACTACTGTGGCTGCTTTTGCCCCGATGCTATTAGTGTCAGGTATATTGGGTGAATACTTTTCTTTTATCCCCAAAACCATTAGCGCCACTTTACTATCTTCTTTATTTGTTGCTTTGGTGGTTATTCCAACTTTAGCTTCTCGTTTTATCAAGCTTAGATCAAACGGATATTCCCCCGATTATAAAGGCCGTCGTAGTAAAAAAGTAGGCGTAAGATATCAATTTTGCGCTCATTGTGTTGATAAAGTTAGGAAAATTTATCAGGATAAAATGAAAATTATTTTATCCTCAAAGCGCAGAAGACGCCAAGTTCTGATCTCTGCTTGGATCTTATTTTTTATTGCCATTGCCATTCCTATCAGCGGCTTGATGAAAATAGAAATGTTCCCCCCAATAGATTTTGATAGATTTTTAGTCACAGTTGAGCTTCCCCCCGGAACCCCGCTCGAAACTACTAAACAAAAAACAACCGAAGTGGAGCAAATAATAGGACAAATTCCAGAATTAAAAAATTATTTAATTAATCTTGGCAGTCGTCTTTCACTGCAGGGCACTTCTGGTAGCGGCTCTCATTTGGCTACTTTTACAGTCAATTTAGTTGAGCAAAAAAAACGTCAGCGCAAAGTATCTGATATTACCGAACAATTGCGTCCAAAATTAAAAACAATCCAAAATGCAGATATAGGCATAGAACAAGTTGCCGCCGGGCCTCCCAGCGGGGCCCCGATAGAAGTCCGCATTTTTGGGCAGGATTTAAACATTCTAGCCGATTTGTCCACCCAAGTTAAAACCATATTAAATAACATTGAAGGCACGGTTAATATTGATGACAGCCTGGAGCAATCGACTGCCGAGTTCAGCTTTGTAATTGATAAACAACAGGCAAACTATTATGGCCTTGACGTAGCCACTGTGGCCTCCACTATAAGAACAGCTATTTATGGGGCTGAAGCCTCAATCGTAAATGTAAACGGAGACGATATTGATATTACAGTTAAATATGATCAGAGTAGTTTTACTACTATTGACCAGGTAGAAAATATTTTAATCTTTACCCCAACCGGCCAAAGCATCCCCTTAAAACAAATTGCTGCTCTGGAAGTCAATCCTTCTTTGCTGGCAATAAACCACCGCAATTCAAGCCGGATTGTAACTGTAACATCTTTTATACAAACAGATGCGAATTTACAACAAATATTATCTCAATTTGACCAAGCCAGAGAGCAAATTAATATCCCATCTGGATACAATATCCAAGTTGGCGGAGAAGTAGAGGATATTGAGCAATCATATCAGGAAACGTTTTTATCTATGATTATAGCTATTATTCTAATTGCGTTTATTTTAGTGCTTCAATTCAACTCTTTTACCCAACCATTAATTATATTAACCGCTCTACCCCTAGCTATTATCGGAGTTATTTTCGGTCTTAATGTAATGCAGATGTCTTTTAGTTTCCCTGTCTTTCTCGGTATTGTTTCACTGGCCGGTATTGCTGTTAACGATGCCATTGTTTTGGTTGACAGGGTGAATAAAAATTTATCAACTGGAATGGAAAAAGTTGAAGGTATCATTGAAGCCGGGTTAGCCAGAATGCAGCCCATATTTTTAACCTCGCTTACAACTATTGCCGGCATTATTCCGCTTGCGTTTGCAGATGAAATTTGGCGCGGTTTTTCAATTACATTAATTTTTGGATTAATCTTTTCCACCGCCCTTACTTTAGTTGTTATTCCGATTTTATATGTCAGTTTTACCCGTAAAAATAGATTCAATTAAAACCGAATTATTCATGAATAATGTTATTTGCCTTTGTAGATTGATTTGGCTTAATTTTATATTTTCACCCATTAGGTGAAATACAAAAATTAGTATTAACGGCTAAATATTATAATAAGCTTTATACTAGTTACTATTCATGAATAAAACGGGTTAAACTTATTTTTACAAACTGTTCAAATTTTAAAAAAACAGCGCCTATGCATTGGCGCTGTTTTAAAATTTTAATATTTATTAATATCAATTAATTATTTTTTTTTGCCAATAAAAATAATATCCAAAACCGGCCCCCACTATATCCAGCACCAAGTCAGTCACAGTATCTGCTACTCCTGGCTGGGTATTGGTATTAATAATTGCGTCTAAAAATAATTCATATACTTCCCAAAATACCCCTATTGTTGCCACCATTCCAATTACAAATAAAAGCCGCCATTTACTCTCCAGTTTATTTATCTGGTCAATATCGCCATTATAAATAAAAAAATGTTTTAAACTAATCACAATTACATATCCACCTAAAAAATGAAATAAAATATCAATACTGGGAAAAAGTTCATAAAACCAGCCCGCAAAAAAATTGATTACAAATAGTAATATCGGATATTTCAAAATATTATATATCTGGCTTACGCTTTTTTTAGCAAACATCATTTATTTTTTATTTAGCCGTATTAATATTTTTTAAATATTGAAAAAATACAGCCAATATGCTATATTTAATTCAAATTATAGCATCAACTATAGTTTTGGGCAAGCTATTTTTAACCCGATTTATTATCACTAATACGGGTTAAATTTTATTAATTTATTTTTTTGCTATGGAATATAAACGATACCGCGGTCGTAAACTGCGTCATTTTATTTCTTTTCCTTTTATTGCCAGTATAATAATCCCTCTTGTTCTGATAGATTTATGGACTGAAATATATCATCGCGTTTGTTTTAAGTTATACAAAATTCCATATATAAACAGATCTGAATATATTAAAATAGACCGGCACAAGCTTCCATATTTAAGCTGGTTTAGTAAAATAGCCTGCGCTTATTGTGGCTATGCTAACGGATTAGCCGCTTATTTGGTGGCCGTAGCCGGAGCTACGGAAAAATATTGGTGCGGGATTAAACACCAAAAATTAAAAAATTTTCACCAGCCATATCATCATCAAAATTTTCTCGAATACGGAAATCAACAGCAATTTGAGGAATATACTAAAAATAAGAGTTATCCAGATTAATAAAACATAAACCATGCGGTTACTTTTCATCACTCGAAAAATAGATAAAAATGACCCTCGGGCTGGGTTTGTTTCCGAGTGGGTAGCCAAATTAGCTGTCCATTTAGATAAGCTAATTATTATATGCCAGGAAAAAGGAAACCTGTCTGGGCTACCTCGCAATATTGAAGTTCACTCTTTGGGGAAAGAAAAAGGCAAATGTAAATTTAAACAATTAATATTATTTTATTATTTTATTATTTTATTTTTAAATAAGGTTGACGGTGTATTTTCCCATATGATGCCAATTTACTCAATCATTGTAGGGCCTTGGTGTAAGCTATTCGGAAAAAAATTAGTCCAATGGTATATGCATAAATCAATTGATTGGCGCTTAAAGCTGGCCAATTTTTTTGTAGATGAATTTGCTACTGCGTCTAAAGAAAGTTTTCGGTTAAAAACAAATAAAAAAATAAATATATTAGGCCACGGCATTGATACTAATTTTTTTATTCCAAGTAACCACACCCTAGTTGGTAATTACTATAATATTCTTACCATTGGGCGTATCTCCCCAATCAAAGATTACGAATCAATTATAAAAGCAGTTTATAATTTAACCGAACAGGGGATTGCTAATATAAAATTAACCGTTGTCGGCGGTATTGGACTGCCCCAACATCAAGCTTACTTGGATAGCTTAAAACAAATGGTTAAAAAAATGAATTTAGAAAAAATAGTTGATTTCATCGGCCCGGTTCCACATGCTGAAACTCTTAAATATTTACACCAAGCAGATTTATTTATTAATCTTGGCGATACCGGTGGGCTGGATAAAAGCGCGCTTGAAGCTATGGCTAGCGAAATTATTACCTTGGCCGCCAATGAAGCCTTTATCCCTGTGTTGCCCGCGGAATTAATTGTGCCCAAAGATGACCCTAAAAATTTAGCTGAAAAAATAAAATTAGTAATGAATCTAGGCCTTGAGCAAAAAGAAAAAATAGTAAAACAATTGAGGCAGCAGGTAGTTACTAACCATAATTTAGATAAACTCGTTAAAAAAATAGCTGATTTATTCACATAATAAACTGCCTTGATTTTTATATTTTTATACTTTAGCGTTTTAATTTTTTAATGATTATGCTAGTAGCTTTAATTGGAGCCAGCGGACAATTAGGCACTGATTTACAAAAAATAATTCCAACTCGTAGTTTAATCAAACTAGATTATCCTGATTTTGATATTACTAAAAAAAATATTGTTGAGTCGGGCTTGTCATCATTTAAGCCCGATATAGTGATTAATACCGCTGCTTATAATCTAGTTGACCGTGCCGAAGATTATCCCGAAGAAGCAATGGCAGTTAATTTTTATGGAGTAACACATCTATCTGCTAGCTGCCTTAAGCTTAATATCCCGTTAGTTCATTATAGCACTGACTATGTATTTGGAGCTGACAGTAAACGTAATCATCCTTATACTGAAGAAGATATTCCTGGGCCCATAAACCAATATGGCCGTTCCAAGCTAAAAGCAGAGCAATTTATCACCCAGAAAATGAAACAATATTTTATTATCCGGACTGCTTATTTATTCGGCACTGCTGGCTCAAAAGCAAAAGGCGGTAATATAATTGAGTCCATGATAAATATTGGCCGTCAGCAGGGCGAGTTAAGGGCAGCTACAAATCAGTTTATTAATCCGACTTACACTTTGGATTTAGCCAAGCAGACTTTAAATATTATACAAACTCAACATTATGGGCTTTTCCATGCTGTTTCAAGGGGCAATTGCACTCCTTATAAACTTGCAACTGAAATATTCAACTGTCTAGGCAAAAAAATCAATATAATTCCAGTCAAAGCCGATTATTTTAAGCCCAAAGCTGGCCGTCCTTTATATTCAGTGCTTGAAAATAAAAAATTAAACCAACTTAAAATTAATATTATGCCTTCGTGGCCGCAATCATTGCGCCATTATTTAAAAGAAAAAAAATATATCAATTAAAATCAGTTTAATATATATGAATCTTAGCCATTTAAAATCAAATTTATTTCAGATCAGGAAAGCTTTTTTTGAATACCACCAGGGGTTTGATTATTTAAAACAGCGCTATTTATATGCACCCAAGATATTAAAACATAGTTCGCCTCTGGAAAAACCAGTTAACATTGATGATTTGTCTATCCATATTCTAAGCTGCCATCGCGACATAGTTATGCTGTGCTGGTCATTGGCTAGTTTTTATTCCGTAGCTGAATTTTCCGCGGATTTACATATCCACAGCGACGGCAGTTTGACCCGGTCTGATCGGGATGCAATCAAACGTCTGTTCCCTAGCGCTGATATTATTAATCCGGAAAATTTTGAAGCTTTATACCGAGATAATTTCGATCCTTACCCGTTAATTAAAAAATTTCGTTTTAAAATCCCAAAATATTTCTTAATGAAAAAATTAATTGATCCTTTTTTTGTCAGCCACAAAAAAAATATATTAATAATTGACAGTGATCTGGCTTGGTTCAGGCATCCTGAAAAAATTGAATCTGAAATCAAAGCCAATTGTCCAAACTCTTTAATGATGGCATATTGCGGCGGGGTAAAGCCGAACTATGTTTATTTTAAAAACGGTAAACGCCTAGACCCAAAACTCGCTTGTATGAATTCCGGTATAGTGCTCTATAACCGCCAAAATTTTGACTTAAAGCTCCTAGAAGAATATTTAAGCAATATTGATATTAAAAATAAATCAAATATACATTTTATTGAGCAAGCTGGATATGCTTATTGCCTCGAGCACCTTAAAATGTTGCCCGCAGATGAATATATTATCAAAGGAATTCCCGAAGATAAAACAGTGCTAAAGCATTATACTGGCCCGCGCCGGCTGCAATTTTATACCCAGGCGCTTGGATTAATTAAGTCTTGCGTAAGTTTATGAAATTTTGCTATTTCGGTAATTTTAACCCTTCATATTCCAGAAATTCAGTTAATATCAATGGATTACGCCAAAATAACTGTCAGGTTATTTTATGTCAGACAAGGAAAAGGGGAATATGGAAATATATAGATTTATTTTTAAAGCACTATAAGATAAAACATCAATATGATTTTTTAATTGTAGGCTTTTCCGGATTTTCATTGCTTTGGTTGGCTAAACTTTTGTCAAAAAAACCGTTAATATTTGATGCTTTTGTGTCCCAGTATTTGTCCAATATTGAAGATCGTAGGCAGCATAAACCCAACAGCCTTAAAGCCAGGTATTATAAATTTTTAGACAAATTTGCCTGCCAGTTGGCTGATATAATTTTTATTGATACCAAAGCGCAGACAAAATATTTTATTGAAAATTATAATTTGAATCCAAGTAAATTTTTTCGTATTCAAGTTGGATCAGACGATAATATTTTCAACCCAAACCTAAAGCCGAAAACCTCCAAACTCCAGTCTAAATTTATTGTTCACTGGCATGGTTATATGGTGCCGTTTCATGGCTTTGATATTATTATTAAAGCTGCTTCTATTATAGCTGTAAAAGATGCTGATATTAAGTTTCAGCTTATAACTGAAATTAATAAGAACTGCACCCAGTCCAATAAAGATAAGTTAAAAAAATTGAATAATATTGATATTATTGGCAAAGTCGATTATCCTGTTTTGGCGGCTAAAATTAACCGAGCCCATATTTGTCTCGGTATTTTCAGTAATTCCACCAAAGCAAAGCTAGTTATTCCTAATAAAATCATTGAAGCGGCTGCCTGTCGCAAACCAGCTATAACCGCCAACCACCAGGTGGTTAATGAAATTTTCACTGACAATAAAAATATAGTTTTATGCTCGCCAGAAAACCCGACTGATCTAGCTGATAAAATAATTGAATTAAAAAACAATAATAAACTAAGAAAAAAAATAGCCACCAATGCCCATCAACTTTATGTAGATAAATTAAGTCCAAAAAAAATTGGAGAACAAATAACCAAAACAATTAATTTATATATTAATAACTGATTCGTGCTACATAAATTAAGCTAATCAAAATGAAAATCCTTTATTTTTCAAACTCACGCCTGCCTACAAAAAAAGCTCATGGCCACCAAATTATGAAAATGGCCTACTTTTTCAGCCAGCAAAATATAACAGTTGAATTAATCGTGCCCAGCAGAAAAAATCCCCAACATCAAAACATTAGCCCGTTTAAATTTTATGGTATAAAAAAAACTTTTTTAATCAAAAAAATTTTTAGTTATGACCCCGCCTGGCTGATTAAATTCAAGTCCGGTATTTATATCAAGACCCAAGCAATGTTATTTATTTTCAGCTTGTTTATATACTTATTATTTAAGCCCAATAAATCAGACTATATTTTCTATACCCGGGATGAATATTTATTGCCCTTACTTCAAATTTTCTCTGGCACAGTTGTCTGGGAAGCGCATTCATTGCCCAAAAAGCATAGATATTACCTGAAATATTTTAAAAAATGCAATTCCATAATAGTTCTTACCCATGAACTCAAAAAAATTCTGATTAAGATCGGTTTAAAGCCAGAACATATATTGGTTTCTGCTGATGCCGTTGAGATTAATATGTTTGGAATTAAGCTAGAAACTAAAGAAGCTAGAAAAATTTTAGGCTTACCTCAATCTAAAATAATTCTAGGATATAGTGGTAGTTATAAAACCAAAAATATGGACAAAGGCATTAAAGATATATTATCTGCCTTAAGTATGCTATATCCTCAATTTAAACATATATTTTTTGTTGCTGTCGGAGGCAGCCAAAAAGAAATTGACTTTTACCAAAAAATAGCTGAAAATAAAAAAATATCAGATTTAGTAAAATTTATTCCCCGGATCCAAACTGAAAGATTAGCCATATTCCAGCAAGCCTGCGACATTATGATGATGCCTTTTCCTTGGCAACATCATTTTGCCTACTTTATGTCTCCTTTGAAAATGTTTGAATATATGGCCAGTCATCGTCCGATTATAGCCACTAACCTCCCTAGTATTAAAGAGGTTTTAAATCAAAATAATTCCGTTATAGTAGAACATGATAATCCCCAAAGCCTGGCTCAAGGCATTAAAAATCTAATTGAACATCCTGATTTAAGACAAAAAATATCAAACCAAGCTTGGAATGATGTGCAAAAATATAGTTGGCAGCAAAGGGTATCAAATATAATCAAATTTATAAAACGTAAATAATCATAGCCAACATAAGATAAAAAATCCTCACCATCGTTAATAATATGTTTAAACCAATTAAAATTTATTATCGCATCATTCGCAATAAAAAATTTCTATTGCTTGCGCTTTTGCTGATTATTTTCCTGTCGGCTGTTATACCGCTTGGTATTATTAAATTCAGTTCAGAATCCACGCGAGCTAAAATTTTACGCAATAATAAAATAATAACCAAAATATTGCCTGTTTACTGGAAGATGCGTAAAATCAGTAATATTTTATATTTACCCTATTATTTTAAGAAAAATAATTTACCTGTATATGAACTTAAAATTAAACCCGAGGATGTAAAAGAGCTAAATCGCAGCCTGCCCGATGAATTCATGGACGTGGAATATAATAATAAAGTTTATGTTCCAGCCGAATTTAATGCTGATGGTAAAACTTATCAAGTCGAAGTCCGTTATCGCGGTGACAATGCTATCCACTGGAACGCAGTTAAAAAATCCTACTTAATCAAATTTGATAAAGATCAATTGTTCCAAGGCTACCGCCAATTAAGTTTTATTATCCCGCGTGATCGTTATTTTGCTCTAGAGCAGTTAAATAATCATCGAGCTGAAAAACTAGGCCTTTATTCACCACCAAGCTGGTTTGCCAATTTAAAAGTAAACAATATTGGTTCCGGGCTTTATTTTGTAGTTGAAAATTGGAATGACGAAATGCTGGCCAAATGGGAGTTGCCAGATACGAGTAATTTTTATACTAGTGGTGCTGTTTTAGATGGCCGTCCCAATGAAGGCACAATATGGACAAATATAAATTCATGGGATCTTTTGACTGAAGATAAATTATTTAACTTTAAACATTATTCGGAAATATATTTCTTACTCGAGCTTTTAAATCATCCTGATGATAGTTATTTTTATGATAATATTTTTAACATAATTGACAAACAAAGCTTATATAACTGGCAATTAGTGCAGGAACTTTCAAATGGCAATCACCATATCACTAGCAGTATCCGGCTTTATTTTGATAACTCTTCCGGTAAATTTTATTTCATTCCATGGGATGTCGGCGGTGGCCGCGAATCCGTGGATGAAGACCATCTAGAAATATACGGCGCCCTGGCCGGTAGGATTTTTCAAAATCCACAATTCGCTTATGAAAAAAATAAAATTTTATATCAATATGCCAGCAATCAGCAAAACCTAAAGCATGATCTTGATTATTATAATTCAGTTTACTCCTCAATCAAACCGGCTTTATATCAAGACAGGATTAAAATATATCCGAACAGTTTTGCTGACAGTATCCATCACGAATTTGAGCAAAAAATCACTCAAAATTTCAAACGGATTATCAATGCTTTTGAAACTGATTATATCAGTATAGAAGCACACCTTACTCCTGATTCAAATACTAAATTAAATAATCTGAATCAACTTGCATACTTTGATATTAATGTAAACAGCAGATCAGGGCTTTATTTTAAAGAGGTTAAGATAAAATTGATCGACGACAATATTCTGGAAGATTATCAACTCTATTATGACGCCAATAACAATTCAGAACTTAATTCAAGCGATGAGCAGTTAAAAAATTATCAGGACATCATTTTATTCTCTTTTAGAGATTACAGCCCCAGTCTATTCAAGCACAACATCAACACTACTCGCCATCGCTTTTACCTGTTATCAAGCGAGATTAATCCCGAAAAATTTATTTCTGTTTTAGATAAATTTAAATTTAGTTTTGAAAATGCCATCAGTAATCAAGAAATAAAAAATAAACAAATCACCTCCAAAATAATTAACAATAGCTCTTTTGAACATCTCGATCTTATTTCAGATATCAATCAATTTTTAATTAAAAATCCAATTTTCGAGTTAGATCAACAATCTAAACAGATTTATCTTCCTGCTGGTAAATATAATATCAACCAAACCGTGATTATACCATCTGGCTATAATGTCACTATTCAAGCCGGCAGTAGGATATATTTTGCCCCCAAGGCATCAATTATCAGTTATAGCCCGGTCAATGCGCTTGGCACTGTTTCAGCCCCGATTTATTTTCAACCTCAAAATAATCTTAAACCTTGGGGAGTATTTGCAGTAGTAAACAGCCCAAAGCCAAGCTATTTTTCCAATTGTTTTTTCTCTTATGGCAAAGATGATTATATTAATGGAGTCTATTTTTCCGGTATGCTATCCTTATACCATTCTGACGCCAATATAAACTTATGCACCTTTTCTAGAGCACAAGCCGATGACGCTTTAAATATAAAATCATCCCAGGCCAATGTTTCTAATTCAATTTTCAGTTTCAATAGCGCTGATGCCATTGATTATGACTTTGTTAAAATTGGCTCGATTAAAAATAACCAATTTAACTCAAATGGCAATGATGGCATTGATCTAAGCGGATGTTCAATTTTAATCGAAAATAACATAATTCAAGCTTCGGGCGATAAATGTATTAGTGTGGGCGAACAATCAATCGGGACTGTTATTTATAACAATATTTTAGATAATTGCTATATCGGCGTTGAAATAAAAGATACTTCTATAATTGATATTATTAATAATGTGATTACAAATAATAAAATCGGATTAAATGCTTATCAGAAAAAAGCTGTTTTTAACGGTGGCAGCGCCCAAGTTTACAATTCAATTATCTGGGACAATGAACGCGATTTACAAACAGATGAACTGTCAACCATCCATGTTTTTTTCTCTAATATTAATAGTTTGGCCACTGAAAATAATAATTTTAGCTTAAAGCCTGATTTTAACCCTGATTTTACAACCAAGTCCCAAAATGATAATATTCCATTAAATAATGGGGGAGACGCCAGCAAATTGAAAGAATTATTAAATATTGAGCAACCAACCGCGCCAGTCGGATTAAACAAATGACAATAATTTAATTTGGATATTATATCAAAATTTTACCAAATCACTTGCAGTTAAACCCATAAATTATCAATTCCATGCCCACGCCAAATTTACACTTTCAAAGATTTGAATTTAAATATTTCTTACCTAAAAATAAAGCTGATAAAATAATACCGGCTCTTTTAAACCATATGCGCTGGGATCCATATATTTCAGCTTCAGGCCATGATTTTTACATTGTTAACAGCCTTTATTTTGATAATCATAATTTTAGTTGTTTTTGGGATAAGGAAGCTGGTGTAGCTGACCGCAAAAAATTAAGATATCGTTATTATAATCAGGATAAAGATAATTTATTTGTCGAGATCAAGCGTAAAAAAGACGCCTTAGTTATCAAGGATAGAATAAAACTAAATAATTCAGATAATACTAGTATCAGCCAGGCATTGTATCAATTTAGACTGACACATAAAGATCATCGGTTTAGCCAGGAGGTATCTTGGTTTAAAACCAAAAATTGCCTTCAGCCCAAAATATTTTTATCATACAAGCGCAAAGCCTTAATTGGTCGGATTGATCCCAAATTTAGAGTTACATTTGATTATGATATTAAGGCCACTATGTCTAATAATCTTAGCTCCAATCCTTATTTTTATAAAAATATTTACCCTAAAGGCACAGTGCTGGAGCTTAAATATAACAATGTTTTACCAAGCTGGTTTCACCGTATCATCCAAAAATATCAACTCAATCGAATCGCATTTTCAAAATACTGCAACTCCGTCCGTGTTCTAATGCCCCAATTTGATGATAATAATTATTCACCGGATTAATTTAATCAATAATCAAGATATATAAGCAGTAATATTTATTAATTAATAATAAACCTCGCGTTGCGCCTTGCGCGTTACGCACACAATATAAAAATATGTTCCAAAATTTTCTAAATATTTCTACCATCCAAACCGAGCTTACTTTCAGCTCAGTCTTGTTTAGTTTAGTTTTGTCATTTGTATTATCATTTTTAGTCGCTCTGATATATAAACATACCCACAAGGGCCTATCTTACTCCCAGTCATTTACTTTTACGCTGGTAATGATTGGACTTTTAATCGCAATAGTGATGATGGTTATCGGTAATAGTTTAGCTATTGCTTTCGGAGCTTTCGGAGCTTTTTCTTTAATTAGATTCAGAACCGCCATTAAAGACAGCCGTGATATCGCCTTCATTTTGCTCGTAGTTGCTATTGGACTCGGTGTCGGCACTGGCAATTATATGATTGCAATATTAACTACTATTTTTAGTCTGATTATAATTTATATTTTATATAAAACTAACTTTGGCTCTATCAGAAAATATGATTATATTTTAAATTTTATGGCTGAATCAGATAATTTTTCCAATGAGAAATTAAGGGCCATATTCAAACAATATTTAAAATACGACCACCTGCTCAATGTCAGCTCCGAGCAAGCAGGCGCTGTAATGCGTTATAGTTTTAATATCAAATTCATCACTGAAGCGGATATGGAAAATTTTATCCGCGACCTAAACCAAACACAGGGCTTGAATGATATTGATATTATTAGCGCCAAAAATGATATTGAATACTAACATATTGCTTAAGATGAATTTTAACTTCGCCTATAAGTTAGTTATTATTTTAAATAAATTCCTTCCGACTCAATCCATTCCTGTTTTGATGTATCATTCTGTTTCCAAAACCCCGAGTAAATTATCTGTCAGCCCGGAAAATTTTGATATTCAGCTCAAAATTTTAGCTAAATCCGGCTATCAATCTTTATCTTTAGCGCAGTTTGAAGCATATTATAATCAAAGAAAAATTCCCCCAAAATCTGTTCTAATTACTTTTGACGACGGCTTGGAAGACAACTACACTTTAGCTGCTCCATTATTGAGAAAATATAATTTTATTGCCACTTTTTTTATCAATGGAAAATATATAGGATCTCAAGCATCGCATCTGTTCGTCGCAGAGGACAGATATAAAAAGATAATGAGCCCGGAGCAATTAAAAAAGTTAAGCACTCAAAATTTTGATATTGCCAATCATTTTTATTCGCACCAGCCATTAATCAGTTTATCTCCTGCACAAATAAAATCAGAATATGAACAAAATGCCAAATTTTTAAAACAATCCATCAGCCCTAAAACCAAAACTGATTTTGTTGCTTATCCTAAAAACAAGACTAATCCTGATGTTACGGGTCATTTAAGATTTTTAGGAGTAAAATTTGGTTTTAGCGGCCATAACATCCCCGCCAAACTAACTAACCATCGATTAAATATTCCTCGTATAGCTATATTTAACGCCGATAACAAATTAAAATTCCAAGCTAAATTATCGCCGTATTATCATATGTTTAAATATTTGCGCCAATAGGGCTATATTATGCTTTTAGTAATACACGACCTATTGTTTCATATTAAATAATATTTATGATTATAGTTAAACCAGTGTTATGGTTCAAAACCATCCGCTATGTATTAGAACCATGGCCTGATATTACTGCCTTAAAGAAAAAATATTCGGCCATTTATATTTTAAGCTATTACCATCGGGAAATGAAAGGCTGGCATATTAAACACAAACAAACCCCTGTAATTGATTTAAGCCAGCCGATGGATAATATTTTTAAAAATTTTAACCATACTACTCGCAATGAAATCAGGCGCACATTTGACCATAAAATTCCCGGGCTGGATATCAAAGTTGATGATCAAGATATAAAAGCTAATTATAACTTAAGCAAGCAATTCGAATACAAGCAGGGCAGGGTGCCGGAAACAATTACAACTTACCAAGGATGTAAATTTTTTGCCGCTTATTATAATAATAAAATTATCTCCAGCGTTATTTGTTTTGACTCCCCGCCAGTATTGCGAGCCAAAGCCATCTGCTCGCTTAGGTTAAAAACTAAAAATAAGCAATTGTATAAAATAATATCCTATTCTACCAGAAGATTAATCTATGAAGCGATTAAATATGCCCATAAAAATAATTATCAGCGTTTTGATTTAGGTTCAGTTAATTTTAACAAAAAAAACCTGGCTCAATTTAAAATGGGCTTTACTCAGAATTTGGACGATGAATATACTTATACTTACATGAGCCCTTTATTTAAAGCTCTTAAACAAGCAGTCGGCCTCAAGAAGACAGTTAAAAAAATTTTTAAATTATAAATTGATTTTAAGTCAAACAATCTAGTTATTAAAAACAGATTCAAAAAACAAGTAAGATCAATTATAGATATTTATTTTTAAAATATGTCTATTAAAAATATTAATATCCAAAAAATAATATTTTTATTTATTATCATTTCTTTTTTTGTCGGCATTTGGCACGCCTTGCCAATGCTTAAAGTAGTAGGCGACGAAATGTATTTTGTCGGAGGAGTTTTACGTGCTATGGAAAATTACACTATTATTCCGGCGGTTAATGATGTTCCCTACGGCATCTTAACTTATTTTTTAAACTATATTTTAATTGCTATTTTTTTATTATCATCATCGCCTTGGTTTAATTTTAATATTTTAAACTTAAAACTATACTTAATCGCCAATCCGGAAATTATATATCTAATTATTAGGTTTTTAAGCGCTTTAATATCAGTCGCTTTTCTATTTCTTATTAACAAACTGCTAAAAAAAGAGGTTAAATTAGCTAAGAACAGGATATTTTTAGTATTAATACTATTTACAAACATGCTCGTTAGTTTGGTGCTACATACTGGTAAAATGTGGGTATTAAGCACTTTTTTAGTAATGGCCTCTTTTTATTTTCTATACTTGATATTGAACAAAAAAAGTCAATCTATACCCCCTAAAAATAGTCATATCTTTTTGACTTTATTACTTGGTTTTCTAGCGGTAGCTAACTGTCCTTTTTATGCTTTTGCTTTTATAAATATTCCAATAGTTTTTATATATTTTTGGCAAAATAAAAAAATATTATTAAAAATAACTAAATATCTACTAATTTCGATTGTTATTTTTATAGTTATTTTAGCTTTTAACTTTAATACTACTAAAAATTTGCTAATTATTCAGTTTACTTATTATAACCCCATATTAGACCATACAGTGGTTAATAACAATTTAAATATTTTATCAAGCATCTGGCTTAATTTTAAAAAGATAATACTATTTTTCCCATTGCTTTTAGTAGTTTTAATTTCGGTTATTAACCGTAAATTAAAAAACAAAGAATTGTTTAATGCCTCTGCTATTTATTTTCTAGCTTATTTTCTATCCATCAGCTTAGTGGCTACCTGGTCTACGGGCATCTATACCTATATCCGCTATTTATTCCCCTTGGCTTTTTTTATTATTACTATGATTGCCAGCTTTGATATTCAGTTTAAAAAATATTTTTATATTATCGCGATTATTTCATTAATTTATTTTATCCCTACTATTTATTTTTTGTCTGCGTCGACCACTTTAAACCAGGCCAGAAATTGGATTGTAGAAAATATAAATAATGAAAATAATATCATTGAAAACCAGATTAGAAGCCTTGATCTGCCTAAAAATAAAAAATCATATCTACTGACAGCAGATAATTATTGCGCTAGCCAGTGTGAAAATATTATCAAATATGATTTAAATAATTATTTTAAACCTCTAATAATCGATAAATATACTCAAGTAGGGGAGACAGGAAATAATGATTTGAATCATTACCTTATTGTTGAAAAGCCTGCTCCAGAAAATTCCGATTTGATTTTAATTAAATCATTTACAAACCCGCCCCAGGCCAGTTATAATCTAGACGGCCATATGGCGAATTATTTTGACCTGAATTTTTTCCGCATCAAAAATTTCGGACCCGATATCTACATCTACCAACAGGAATAAAAAAATAACTTATTTGAAAATTATTTCTTAATAAAATTTGATAATATAAAACCCTGCAGTAAAACTTTTTAATTACAGGGTTTTAAAAATTCTTAAAACTTATATTCCCTCTCAAAAAAATTAGGTGCTCACGCCTTATAGTCTTTGTCGTAAAAGTATTTAATCAATCTACCTCCTGTCCTTTCGTCAAATAATTTCTTTAATCTTTGACTATATTCTTCCATTTCTTTAAGATTAAATTTTCTGTGAGCCGCAAGTAATTTTATATAATATATAAAAGTCACCCATTCTGCATTAACATTATAATCCAGCTCTAGAAGATCAAGAAGATTATATTCTTTTTTGCCTAAATAATACAGAGCGCTAATAACTACCAGCGCTTCATCAAAAGCGCCACCCAAATTTTTATTTTTCGATAATTCTTCAATTCGGCTCAGGTCATCATCTTGCGGATAAATGTCATTAATTAAAAAAGCATACTTGATTAGATGACATAAAACATTTCCCCGCCATCTTGTTTTTTCGTAATTGTTATGATAATTGTCATGTTGGGGTTGCATAGTAAAACTTATTAATTCATAAGCTATTTTATTATATTTACTATAATATATGCTTATTTTTTTACTGTCACCAGTGGTGACAGTATGGTTCAGCATTTCTAAGCTGATCCAATATTTTGCCAATACCCTACTCCATTGACTATCGGTCCCCTTAAAAATAATCTGATGGGCCTTAGCAGCTCTTCTGAAGAAGCCCAACGAAGTCGCAATTAGAGCTTCGTGATAAGCTAATAATTCTTTTAATCTCCTTTTAATTTTTTTGGATGTATCTAATTTTTTCAGTAAAAATTTACAATCATCAAGTTTTTTAATAGCCAATTCAGAATATATCGGAATACTTAATTTCCTTAGCGAGCTTATCACGACCTCCAGCATTACATAAATACTGAATGGTTCCTGTTGTCTGCTTAAGGCAAACAACAAAGCCCCTAGTTTGATGGCTTCCATTCTATTTTCTGGGGTTCCTCTTACAAGTTTTTCCGTTGTCTTCCATGTAGGATTCTCTTTAATAGATGCTTCGTCGAATTTTGCCCCAAGTTGAAGTAATACTAAAATTTTTTCAATATTCATTTTAAGCCTCCTATACTATTGCTATTTTCTGATATTTTTTTTATTTTTATTAATTGATTAAATAAATATTTAATTTACCCCCGGATTCGCATTTGGAATAGAACACCTGTAAAATAAAAAAATAGAAATTTTAATCAAAAAATGCTGATTGAAACTAAGTGTTCTATTTGACCCTAGTGGGTGGGCTCTTTTTCTCAACCAAAATTAACTTTTTTAGACCAAATTGTCAAATTATTTTTCACACTTAGATAAAGCTGGGAATAAAAGACTAAACCCAGCTGCTATAATAAAAGATATTATAAACGGGTAAAAATCAATATAAAACACCAATACAAGCAGTGGCATTACAATCACCCGAGCCAGATTAAACATTAATTCCCTAGACACAATAAATAGATAAATTTTTTGCTTTTCCCCAATACTATAGCTCACCGCTTGCCATGGTATTCTTAAAAATTTTTCCATAATATTTTTATATGAATCGACCGCCACTACTGTTGTAGCCGAATTAACCGCAAGCCGCAATGGCCAAGCTAAAAAATGTAACCCGGTTAAAAATAATAATATTTTATTTTTGTTATATCTGTCAGTTAAACTGCCGCTAATATAAAAAACTATTATTGATATCAACATACTCAAGCTTATTACCAGCCCCAGTTTATCTGAACTTGCCAGTAAAATGATCAAATATATTGGCCATATCTGACGATTTATTGAAGACTCGACCGCATAACCGCTAAAACTGATGAAATTTCGCCAATTCTGTTTTGATTTAAAATATTTAAACAAGTTATTTAGTTCTATTTTTTGGGGCATATAATCCCATTTGCTTATCAATAAAAACAAAGCCCCGATTATTAATATAACTACCCCCAGCCCAAATAAAAATTCAAATCCCAGTGTTACTATAATTACTCCGGCTATAAAAGGGCCGAGTGAAGCCACTATCGTATTAATAATACCAATAAAAGACAATTCCCGCCCCCGCCTGTTTTTATCCGAATTTAATACGAAATTAAGATGATAGCCATAGTTATAGCACATCATTTTAAATGACATCAACAAAGGTAAAATAAAAAACAAAATATTAACTTTATCAATATAATTTAATAATAGATAATAACTAATTAAAAATATGGTTGACAATAAAATTGAATATTTAATCCCGATTTTAGATACTAGTTTAGCTCCCCAAAAAGAAAAAATAACGAAATAAAAGCTGGCTAATATATAAAAATAAATTATAGCATGGACCGAATATCCAATTTTATACAAATAAATCGGCACAAAAATAGCTATCATCCCTTCAGCTAAGCCCATTAAAAAAGAAGACAGATAAATTAATTTTAATTCGTTCGATTTTTTATTTGTTATTTTTTTCATAATTTAATTTTATCAAAATTAAACCTATAAAGTCAATGAAAAATCAACCAGCAAAATTTTTTTAAATTAAAATGTGTAAATTAGACTAAAACTTATTCCATTGACACCTATTGACCTCTGATGACACTTAAGATATAATTAAAATATGCAACCAAGTCAAGAAATAAAACCCAATGCCGTCTATACTGTTGAGGAAACCGAAAAACTGTTAAAAGTTTCTAACAGCACTATTAAACGTATGCTTAAAAAAGGCTTAATTAAAGCCAATAAAGTCGGTAAACAATACCGGATTTTAGGCAAAGAAATCCTTCGGCTAGTATCTCCTGAAGTTGAAAAAAATGCAATTAAATCCTACTTAAATTTAAAACAGAAGGTTGTTGATAAAATCAATAAATGGTAATAATTTTATGTTAAAGGACAAAAGAATCTCCTCTATTTTTAAATTAACTCGCCAGGCTTTTTTACCTTATAAAAAGCATATTATCGGACTAATTATTTTGAGTTTGATCGCTGGTGTTTTAGGCGGTGTTGGCGTTAATGCTTTAATACCTCTATTCTCTTTTGCGCTTGGCGAAGATAAAGCCGGCAATGATATTATTTCCCGCACTATTGAAAAATTTTTTAACTATTTTGGTTTTGATTTTAATGTTACCACCTTACTCGTATTTATTAGTTTCTTATTTATTTTTAAAGCGTTTTTTTCTTTAATCGTTATCTATATTAAAAATAAAATAAACAATGACTATGCTGAAAAAACTAGAAATAAATTGTTTAAATCAATTTTAAATTCAAATTGGCCTCATTTAATTCGTCAAAAATTAGGACATTTAGAAACTATTATGATGGTGGATGTTCCCGCCAGCCAAAGCTTACTCGAACAAATCAGTCTTAATATTATGACAGCTGTCAGTTTGATTGTATATGTTGTAGTAGCCATAAATATTTCATCAATAATTACCCTAAGCGCTCTTATAGTAGGCGCTATTTTATTTTTAATAATAAAGCCGATTATATATCGTATTAAAAAATTATCCTATCAGCGCACATTAATTAATCAGGAGACAGCGCATCATATCAGCGAAAATATACTTGGAATGAAAACAATAAAAACCATGGTTGCATCTGATAAAGTATCTGAAAAAGGTGCTGGTTTGTTTAAGCAGTTAAAAAATATATCAATCAAAACCAGCCTGTATAAAAGCATGTCCTCGCAACTCGTCTTGCCTATTAGTGTAATTTTTATTTGTGTAGTATTTGCTTTTTCCTATCAATCAGAGTATTTTAATTTGGCTATTTTGGCTGCTGTGGTTTATCTTATCGAGAAAATATTTACCTATATCCAGCAACTCCAGCGAGGACTTCAATTTATTAACGAATATTTTCCCCATTTGAAAAATGTGATTGACTATCAAGCTGAATCCGCTAAACAAAAAGAAATAGATGTTGGTAATAGAAAATTTAATTTTAAAAATAATATAGAATTTCAGCACGTTAATTTTGGATACAGTCAAGAACGATTAGTATTAAAAGATATTAATTTTAAATTAAATAAAGGTGAATTAGTCGGTTTAATCGGCCCTTCTGGCGTTGGTAAAACCACATTGGTTGATCTTTTCTTAAGACTTTTATCTCCCAGTAGTGGAAAATTTCTGGTTGACAATCAGGATGTAAACCAGCTTAAAATGTCTAGCTGGAGAAAAAAAATAGGATACATTGCCCAAGATATGTTTTTAATAAATGATACCATTGAGAATAATATTAGATTTTATAATGATGATTTATCCAAAAAAGAAATTGTTGATGCGGCCAAAAAAGCAAATATTTATAATTTTATCTCCCAGTCTCCTCAAAAATTTAATACCATTATTGGAGAAAGAGGCATTATGCTTTCAGTCGGTCAACGCCAACGTATCATTATCGCTCGAATTTTAGCATCAAAACCAGAAATTCTCATCCTGGACGAAGCCACCAGCGCTCTTGATAACGAATCTGAACTAAAAATACAGCAGGTAATTAAAAATCTTAAAGGAAAAATAACAGTATTAATAATAGCGCACCGATTATCAACAATAACCCATATGGACAAAATAATAGTTTTGGACCAAGGAACTATTAAAGAGCAAGGCAGTCCAAGTAAATTATTGCAAGATAAAACATCATACTTTAATAAAGTTTATAATCTAACTAGATAAAACTATATGCTTAATGGTAAAACAGTTTTAATCACAGGGGGCACAGGATCTTTTGGCAAGTCATTTTCTAAATTTTTACTTAAAAATTATCATTTGAAAAAATTAATCATATTTAGCCGAGATGAATGCAAGCAGTTTAAAATGAAAACCTCTCTTAATCGAAACAACGTCCGCTTTTTTATCGGTGATGTCCGTGATCTAGAACGGCTTGAGCGTGCTTTTAATGGGGTTGATATTGTTATCCACGCCGCTGCCCTGAAACACGTTCCATTACTCGAATATAACCCGTTTGAAGCTGTTAAAACAAATGTCATCGGCACCCAGAATGTAATCAACGCTGCCATTAACAAGAAGGTAGATCAAGTAATTTTAATTTCAACTGACAAAGCCTGCCAACCAGTAAATCTTTATGGATCTACCAAGCTTTGTGCTGAAAAACTATTTATCAATGGAAATTCATATTCAGGCGGCACTACCAGATTCAGCGCTGTTCGCTATGGAAACGTGCTGGGCAGTCGGGGTAGTATTATAGAAACATTGCTACAAAAAAAACCAAGCGATGAAGTATCAATTACTGACGAGAATATGACTCGGTTTTGGATTACTTTGTACCAAAGCTTTCAATTGGTTATTTTCGCGTTAGCTAATATGCAAGGCGGAGAAATATTTATCCCCAAAATAAAAAGCATGAAATTGGTCGATTTATTTGAAACAATTATGCCTCACAACCCCAAAAAAATAACCGGTATTAGACCGGGGGAAAAATTACATGAAATCCTTATCCACAAAGAGGAGGCTAGGCATTGCATAGAGCTTAAAAACTATTATGTTATTTTACCTGAATTTGAAGAAATCTTTGATATTCAAAATAAATTTTCTTCTATCATCGCCCAAGGCCAAAAATTGTCTCCTAATTTTAGCTACTGCAGTAACAGTAATCCCGCCCGGCTCACGCCAAGCGAGCTAGAAAAAATATTAAAAATATACTTTCCTAAATATTATAAATCACAAGCTTAAACCATTATGATACCATACGGCCACCAATCAATAGATTCTAAGGATATAAAAGCTGTTAATAAAGTGCTTCAATCCGCATTCATAACCCAAGGCCCTAAAGCAAAACAATTTGAGTGTGAACTAAAAAAATATACCGGGGCTAAGTATGCAGTCGTATGTAGTAATGGCACCGCTGCTCTACACTTGGCTTATTTAGCCGCTGGCATTAAACCTAAAGACGAAGTAATCACCACTCCAAATACTTTTGTTTCCACCGCTAATATGCTTTTAGCCCTCAAAGCTAAGCCTGTTTTTACTGATATCCGCCTGGACACATATAATATTAATGAAAAGAGAATTACAGCTTCAATAACCAAAAAAACCAAAGCTATTGTTCCGGTTCATTTTGCCGGCCAGCCGGCTGAAATGGATATTATTATGAAAATAGCTAAAAAAAATAATCTAGTAGTAATTGAAGATGCCTGCCATGCCCTCGGAGCTAAATTTAAAAAAGATAAAATCGGCAGTTGCAGATATTCTCATATGGCTGTTTTTAGCTTTCATCCAGTAAAGCCAATCACCAGCGGAGAAGGCGGAGCTGTGCTAACAAATAGCAAAAAATATTATCAACGCCTGCAATTATTCAGAAATCACGGCATTTATAAAGATAATCAAGGCAAAAACGTAATGATTGAGCTCGGATACAACTATCGGCTAACTGATATCCAGTCCGCTCTGGCAGTTTCTCAGCTCAAAAAGCTAGACAAATTTACCGCCAAAAGACATAAAGTCGCGGGCTGGTATACTGAATTACTGCATGGATGTGATCATATAATTTTACCTATTGAGCTAAAACACAACTATTCTAGCTGGCACATTTATATTATCCGGGTTAAAAATTCAGCTGTTAGGGATAAGTTATCTGCTTATATGAAACAAAAGGGGATTGGGGTCAATTTTCATTACCCGGCTGTGTATTCGCATCCTTATTACAGAAAACACGGATACAGGAATGTCAGCTTAACCAATGAAGAGATATATCATAAATCCTGCATTACTCTTCCTTGCTATCCAGATTTAAAGAAGCAACAAGTTAAATATATCGGCGATACCATTAAACAATTTTTTAAATCATAAATCAGTTATAAATGGAAATTCGTTTATTAGATCATCATAATAAATCTGATTGGGATAAATTTTGCCTTGCTAGCGATGACGCTTGGTTTTGGCATACTTTTAATTGGATACAATACAGTTTAAATTATTATCCAAAAGCTAAGCCAGTTAACCATTCTTTTTTTGTGCGGGAAAACAAAAAAGATATTGCTATTTGCCCTTTATTTTTAGAACAAGACCAAAACCAACAACCAGTTTTCAGTTTTGGATCCGGTTTTTTACCAGCGCCTTGCTTGGAAAATAATTTAACACCTAAAAAAAGACAAAAAATTTTTAATTATATATTTAATTATATCAATATTTTAGCTCAAAAGTATAATACTAAATTAATTAAAACCAGGATTCCTCCATTGTCGCCCAATTATTTTAAAAATATTTGTTACAATAACTTACTTGAATATGGATATCTTCCCTGCGACTATAATACCCAAATTATTGACTTAAGCATCGGACTTAATCGACTTCAAAAAAATATACGAGAAAATCATCGGCGAAATATTAAAAAATACAGCCACGAATTTAGTCTAGTCGTATTTCATAAAAAAAATATTACTGAAAAAATATTCAAATCATATCAAAATATGCACCGTTTAGCTGCCGGTAGGATTACCCGGCCAAATAAAACCTTTCAACTTATGCTGGATGCGATTAAACAAGGAAACGGATCTTTATTTGCAATTAAATCTAAAAAGAATATTATTGGCTATTATTTAATAAATATTTATAAAAAAAACGCTTATTATTCTTCAGCCGCCGTTCGCCCCGACTATGATGAACATGGGGTTGGGCACGTAGCTCATTGGGAAATAATTAAGTATTTAAACAAAAATAATTTCCATTACTACGAAATCGGCTGGCAGGAATATTCTGATACTTGGCTGGAACAGATTGATAATAAAAGAAAAAATATTTCATTATTTAAATCTGGCTTCGGCGGTTTCCCTAAAACTTGCTTTCAGGGAATAAAATTTTACCACCAGGATTATATTAAAAAAATAATCATATAATATGAAAATTTTAATTATTGGTTACGGCTCCATCGGCCAAAGACATTACAAAAATCTAAAAAAATTAGGTCATAATAACACAGTAATTTTTGATCCATTTGTTAAGCCCCCCAAAAAAAATGAAAATATTAATTTTACCCATACATTAAACCAAAATCAGCTTAAGCAATTTAAGATTGTTTTTGTCTGCACTCCAAATCATACTCATATCAAATATGCCCTAATGGCTGCCAAAGCAGGCTGTCATTTGTTTATTGAGAAACCCTTGTCGCATAATTTAAAAAATGTTAATAAATTAATTAAACTGTGCCAGCATAAGAATATAATCAACATGGTAGCTTGTAACATGAGGTTTCATCCCTGTATCGCCTTTATAAAAAAATATTTAAACCAAAACAAATTAGGTTCTATTTATAGCATTAGTCATGAATTCGGTTATTATCTGCCTTACTGGCGACCCGGCAAGGACTACGCTAAAAATTATGCCGCTAAAAAATCAACTGGAGGCGGAATTATCTTAGATGATATTCACGAATTTGATTTATTATTTTGGCTTAATAATTTTAATCCAATTAAAACCAAGAATTTAGCTTACGGAAAAATCAGCCAATTGAATATTCAAACTGAAGATATCTGTCAGGCCATTTTTAAATTTAAAAATAATATTATTGGCCATATTAGCTGTAATTATTTAGAACAATCTTATACTCGCACCGCTAAAATAATAGGGGAAAGGGGTAATATAGAATGGGATTGGAATCAGAACATTGTATGGCTTAAAACTAAATCAACTTCAAAAAAATTATCTGAAATAAAAAATTGGGATCTTAATCAAATGTATATTGATGAGATTAAATATTTTCTAAAATGTGTTAAAGAAAAAAAATATACCTTTAATAATTTCGGCACAGCTATGAAAACCTTAACTACCTGCATTACTAAAAATAAATATTCTTAAATTTTAAAATTAAAATTTTTATGACTATCGCCATTATCCAAGCTCGTATGGGCTCCACTCGTTTACCCGGTAAAGTGCTAAAAAAAGTTAATAATATCCCCTTGCTTGGTTATCAGATTAAGCGAGTCAAGCAAGCTAAAAAAATTGATAAAATAGTCATTGCTACCGGAAATGATCGCGCTAATAATGTTCTAGAAAAATTTGGCCACCAGATTAAAATACCGGTTTTTCGCGGCAGTGAGTCTGATGTTTTAGATCGCTACTACCAGTGCGCCTTAAAATATCCTAAATATAATCATATTGTTAGAATTACAGGAGACTGTCCTGTAATCGACCCTGCAGTTGTTGACCAAGTAATTACTTTATTTCAGCATGAAAAAGTCGATTATGCTTCCAATGTTAATCCACCCACTTATCCGGACGGTATGGACACTGAAATTTTTACACGCCAAGTTCTGATTAAAGCTGCCGAGTCAGCTCAAAGTAAATCAGAAAGAGAACATGTCACTATTTATATCAGAAATAATAAAAAATTTAAACAAGCTAATTTGTTATCTCCATATGATTTTTCTCATTTTCGACTTACGGTTGATAATCCGGAAGACTTTGAAGTAATAAAATTCTTAATTAAAAATACAAACATAAACCAAGGTTACCTTAATTACATTGCTCTTTTAACAAAAAATCCGCGTGTCATGCAAAAAAATATGCACATCACGCGGAACGAAGGACTTTTAATGTCAAATTATTCTAAAAATTAACCTTTATTAAATCATATGTCAATCAAACTAACCAAATCACGCCAGTTATTTAAACGGGCTAGTCAAATTATTCCGCTAGGTTCGCAAACTTTTTCTAAAAGTTATTTGCAATTCATCAAAGGACAAGCCCCTTTATTTTTAACCCATGGCAAGGGATGTTATGTTTGGGATATTGACAATAATAAATATATTGATTTTATAAACGGTTTATTGCCAATAATTTTAGGATACCAATATCCAGCTGTTGATAAAGCTATTAAAAATCAGCTCAAACGAGCAATTACTCTATCCCTAGCTTCTCCGCTTGAGTATGATCTAGCTAAACTTTTAATAAAACATATCCCTTGTGCGGAAATGGTTAGATTTGGCAAAAATGGTTCTGATGTAACCACTGGCGCTATCAGGCTTGCCCGGGCAATTACTGGCCGTGAACATATTATGATGTGTGGATATCACGGCTGGCATGACTGGTCTATTGGCACCACTGTTCGCCATTTAGGCGTGCCAAAGTCAACTCGAAAATTAACCCATTTATTTAAATATAATGACATTAATTCACTTAAAAAAATATTTAATCAGTATAAAAATAAAATTGCAGCTGTAATTATGGAGCCGATGAATTATGTTGAGCCCGCACCCGGATACCTGCAAGCAGTCAAAAAATTAACCCATCAAAATAAAGCTTTGCTCATATTTGATGAAATTATCACTGGTTTCAGATACTCTCTTGGCGGCGCCCAAAAATTATTTAATGTTACTCCAGACCTGTCCAGCTTTGGAAAATCAATTGCAAATGGAATGCCGATATCTGCTTTAGTCGGTAAGAAAAAATATATGCGCCACATAGATGATATCTTTTATTCTTTTACTATGGGCGGTGAATGTTTATCTCTGGCGGCTGCTATTGCTACCATCAAAGAGATGGAACGCAAACGAGTAGTCCCTTATTTATGGAAAATCGGAAGTTATCTGCAAAATAATACCAACAAATTATTAAAACAAAATCATCTTGATCACATTATCGCTGTTCAAGGCAAGCCAGTCTGGCAAGTATTTATTATTAAAGACCAACCGCAGGCTGACAATTTTGAAATCAGGACATATTTACAGCAAGAATTGCTCCATGCTGGATTTTTATGGTATGGCCAGCACAATATCAGCTTTAGCCATAGCAAAAAAGAAATCGATCAATTACTCGGACAATATAAATTTATTTTTCCTAAATTGAAACAGCTGCTAGATCAAAATAAGCTAAAATCAAATTTAAAAGGCGAGCCAATCAGCAATATATTTAAAGTGCGCTAACTCCCTGATTGGCAATTGAATTAAAATATATGCAAGCATTAAAAACCAAAAATATTATTTATATACCCGCCGCTGGCATTGAAAAAAATAAATCCGGCCAATGGTTCAGTTCCATGTTAAATACTGCGGCCTCTTTTTCAGGCTCACCCGGCGGTTATACTAGAATTTGGGCTGGAAAATATTTATATGACAATGACCCTAAAAATACTATTCTAATAGTGGCTGGTGGCCATGGCGGAGATAAAAATGTCCAAAGGGAAAAACATCCCGGACTGGCTCAAATAATGGAACGAGAATTAATCGATATCGGCGTTCCAGCCAAAAGTATTATTAAGGAAAAAAAATCCAATAAAACCTTTGATCAGCTGTATTACTTAGGTAAATTTATACAAAAAAATCAAATAAAAAAAATATCAATCACCAGCAATGATTATCATTTGCCCCGGATTAAAAACATGCTTAAATATGTTCCTGAATTGCGGCAATTATTCAACTCTGTTAATATAAAATTTATATCAACTGAACAAACCTGCCTTAAATATCAACCGAAAAAATGGAAGCCAAAAATAATCCGAGCATACAACAGTCAAGCTATGAAAGTAAGAATTAAACTCGAACAGAAAGGAGTTAATGATTTGAAAATCGGAAAATATAAATATAATAAATCGCTCGTTACCCCCTAGTAATTACTTATATGACCACCAAACCAATCAAAATAAAACTCCCATCAAGAAAATATAAAATTATCGGCCCAGAATATCCGGTTTTTATTGTAGCTGAAATGTCATGCAATCATCTGGGTTCTTTTCATCGAGCTAAAAAAATAATTGATGCCGCTGTATCGGCTGGGGCAGACGCAATCAAACTACAAACATACACTCCGGATACGATCACCATTAATTGCAGTAATAAATATTTTCAAATAAAAAATAACCGTCTCTGGCAAGGGCAGACTGTTTATAATTTATATAAAAAAGCATATATGCCCTGGAGTTGGCAACCTAAGCTAAAAAAATATGCTAATAAAAAAGGATTAGTTTTATTTTCTTTCCCGCTCGACTGTTCCGCTGTTAATTTTTTAAAAAAAATGAATAACCCAATTTATAAAGTCGGATCTTTCGAGGTAGTTGACATCCCATTACTCAAAGCTATTGGCAAAACTAAAAAACCAGTTATTATTTCTCGAGGAATGTCCACTTTAAGTGAGCTAAAACTGGCCATAAAAACCCTAAAACAAAATGGGACTAAAAATATAATTATCCTACAATGCGTTAGCGCCTACCCATGTGATCCAACTGAAATGAATCTAAGTTTAATTCCAGATATTAAAAGAAGGTTTAAAACAATAGTGGGATTATCAGATCATAATCTTACCAATTATACTAGTATTACTGCTGTCGCTCTTGGTGCTAAAGTAATTGAAAAACATTTGACATTATCACGCTCTGATGGCGGGCCTGATGCTGAATTTTCACTTAATCCCAAAGAGTTTAAAAAATTAGTTAATGCCGTCAGGTTAGTGGAAAAATCTTTGGGTAAACCCGAATATAAACCAGCTAAACAAGAAAAAAAAACAATCCAATTCAGAAAATCATTATTTGCAGTTGCAAATATAAAAGCAGGGGAGAAGTTAACCTCAAAAAATATCCGTTCAATCAGGCCGGGTTATGGGCTGGCACCAAAATATTATGATAAAATTTTAGGAAAACACGCTGTAAAAGATATAAAACGCGGAACACCGCTTAAATTAACATATATAAAATAGTAAAAATACACTGGATTATGAACTACATTATTCGTCCAGCTAAAAAATCAGATATAAAAAGTATTTGGCAAATACGCAATCATCCAACTGCTCGCCAAGTATCAGGCTGTGATAAAATCATACCGCTTGAAAATCATATTTCTTGGTTTAAGCAAAAATATTTTAGCGGCCATGATAATCACTGCTTTGTTTTGGAAAATAAAAATAAAAAAGTATTTGGGTATTGTCGATTTGATTTTACCTCTGAACATAATTGGCACGTCATTTCCATTGCTATTGATCCAAAACAACGCCAAAAGGGTCTTGGCCATTTGCTCCTTAGCCAATCTTTATCAGAATTTAAATCAAATAAAATTATTCATGCTGAAATACAAAAAAACAATACTGCCTCAATTAAACTGTTTCAAAAAAATAATTTTAGTGTATACCGACAAGATGATAAAAATTATTATTTAAAACACAATCGTTAGCATGAAAAATATAGATAAAACTAATTCCAATATTTTAGCCAATAAGCGAATTTTAATATTTCTTCAGCGAGGTTGGGGATTGAATATAGGACAATTTTTGGCTAAAAAATTACAGCAGCAAAATTGCCGACTGGCTGGCTTGACGCTTAAGCGCAGTCTACACCAATATATGCTTAAACAAGCAGAGGTTAAATATGACTTGTTGATAAATAATGATGAAATTATGAGCCGGCCCAAAGATTATCTAAAAGGGGAGCATTATGATCTTAAGCATATATGCGAGCAGCTCGGGGTTGATTCAATCTGGCCAATTGTTTCCACTTTGCGCAATCACGTTCGTAGCTATAAAGATAAATATTATTATAGTTTCAAACAAAATGTATCCGACCAGGATATAATTGATTATGTTATGGCCGTTTATAAATATATCCTTTATTTTTTTGAAAATTTTAATCCAGATCTAATTATATCACCAAACTTTGTGGCCTTGCCTCATATTATGTTTCATCTCTATGCTAAAAAAAGAGGGGTTAAAATGCTAGCAGTGACGGATTGTAAAGTCAGAGGAGTATTTATTTTCACTCACAGTTATCAGGATAATGAAGGTAAATTTTATACCCACATCGATAACTTGAACGATAATAAGATAACTTCGCCTAATTCAAAAAAGGCCAAGGCGTATATCGCCCAGTTTAGGCAAAAATTCATTAAACCGTCATACGTCAGCGATAGGTCTAATAAAGCGAGCCTAGTTAAAAAAATCAAACATGAACTGGCTCCTTATTACCATAGCTTACGTTTTATAATCAAACCCCCGATAAATGTGCTTAAAAGCACTGGTATTACTGGCGACTATAAGCCACCGCGGATATTATTGCGCGACCATTATGCTCATAAAAAATATAAACGATTTGCCAATAAATACAGCTACTATCCTTTTGATAAACTTAAAAAATTTGTCTATTTTCCACTGCAATTTCAGCCCGAAGCTACTATTGACGTGGCTGCTCCATATTTTACCAATCAAATAGAAGTAGCCCGGCTATTAGCAATGTCACTTCCTGATGACTACACTTTAGTAGTCAAAGACCACCCTGAAATGGTCGGTCTGCGTTCAGATTCATATCTCGAAAAAATAGCTAGAACTGTAAATGTAAAATTAATTGATTATCGTATTCCTAATGAAAATATAATTAAAAAAACCTCTTTGATTATAAGCCCTAGCGGCACCACTATTGCTGAAGCCTCTTTTTATTATAAACCTGTAATCCAGCTTGGAAATTTAGGAACCACTCAAAAACTGCCCAATGTTTTCAAGCATACTGACCTAACGACCATCTCCGGTTTAATTAAAAAATTGCTAAACACAAATTTAAAAACAAGCGACTATGACCAGAAATTAGAAAATTATATTGCGGCTGCTTATGATGTTGGTTTTGATGCTGATTATTTGAAAGCGTGGACTAAAGGAGATAAAACTGAAATGGAAAAATTGTGGACTGTTTATAAAAATGAAATCAAAAATATTTTTGAACATAAAACATAAACCAATGGAAATAGATAAAAAATTTATACAGATTTTAGCCTGTCCTTTGCGTAGTTGCCGGGGAGATTTAGAATTCATTTCAGATAACCAAAAAAGATTTTTAGTTTGTAAACTATGCGGTCAAAAATATCCAATTATACAAAATATTCCCATACTTTTTCCCAATTCAGATTATTCTCCTGACATCCACCAACGCCATTGGGATTTAAATAAAAATGCCAAAAGTTATGCCAGTAAATACAATGCTTACGAAAAAAAACAAGGCACCCCATGGGGGCTTTATACTCATAATTCCGAATTGGCTGCAATTGATAAACTAGTTAAAAAAGTAAATCTTGAACTGACGGGCAAAACTATTGTTGACGCTGGTTGCGGTAATGGTCGATTATTAAGTTATTACAATCAGGCTAAATATAAAATTGGGTTAGATACTTCACTCGAACTATTAATTGATCTAAAACACAGGCACCCTGATTATATGCTTGTCTGCGCCCAACTAGAGGATATGCCGTTTAAAGATGCGGTCGCTGATTTTACTACCAGTATCAGAGTATTCCAGCATATAAAAGCGCCTGAAATTGCTTTTGCAGAAATGGTGCGCATCACTAAACCAAACGGTTATATTTCATTAGAGCTATATAATAAATTAAACTTAAAACAATTATATAAATGTTTTAGGATGTGGTCTCCGATTTCAAAAGTATGGTCTTGGGGATTGGATTATGATCGTTATTATTCTTTTAGTGAAATTAAAGCCTGGTGCCACCAAAATTTTATTAAGCCTCTAGGTTGGTCTGGAGCGGGCTGGGGAATACACTTTTATTTGTTTGAGCCTTTACGCTTCCGTGGTAAATGCCCTAAATTTTTACAAAAAATAATTCTGGGATTTTTCCTCTCCATTGAAGATATAATCGGATTATGGTCCCCATTTAATAAAATTATGGAAAAAATTTGCTTTATTGGCAGTTTACAGGCTCGTAAGCCAAAAAAATCAATTTTATCCAAATTTAAATACAAATTAATTCGGCGTCATCAAAAAAAACAGCTAAAAAAATTCCAACAGTTACTCAATGAACGGAATTACTGTTATGTTGACACTGATTATACTCATCTCTTAAAAACAATAAATTGGCTTAATTTAGCCCAAAAATCAACCAGCGACAGTGGAATTAGCCGTGGTTTTAGCTTAGTTAAAAACTCAAAATCTAATCTATCCGGCTGGCAACCTTCATACCCGGAAACAACTGGTTATATCATTTCAACATTTATTAAAGCCAGTAAAATACTAAATGATAAAACCCTTGTAGTTAAAGCCATGCAAATGGCTGACTGGGAACTAAATATAATGTTTACTGACGGTGCAGTTCATGGCGGCAATATATCCATGTTTCCGAATAAGGCCATTTTTGACACCGGACAGGTAATTAACGGCTTGATAGATTTATATCAGGAAACCAGTGAGCAAAAATACTTGAACGCAGCCGTTAAATCAGCGGACTGGATAGCTTCGCAGGAATACAATCATAAAGGTAAATGGGAAACATGCCATGCTTCATCAGTTAGTGCCAAATCAACTACCTACTATAGCTATGCAATTGCCCCGATAGCAAAACTTGGAAACATAATCAATAACCAAAATTTTATTTCGTTAGCAGAACGAACCGCAACTCGCACTATTGGAAAACAACTTAAAAATGGTTGGTTTATAGAAGCAGATTTTGAACCCAGAGATGATTATTTATTGCACTCCATCGCTTATACTATTGACGGACTTTGGGATATCGGAACTCAAACTAATAGTTCTGAATTCTGTCTTAAGGCTAAAAATTCTATTGATAATTTATTAAAAACAATGTCTTTAAAGGGGACTATCCCCGGCAGGCTGGATAAAAATTGGCAACCTACGGTTAGCTGGATCTGCCTGACTGGCATTGCTCAAATTGGTATTACCTGCTTTAAAATATTCCAACAAACTAATGACAAAAAATACTCCCAAGCTGCATCTAGAATGAAACAATTTCTTAAAACTACCCAGAATAATTTAGATCCCAAATACGGAGGTATTGGCGCTATATATGGCAGCTGGCCGATTGAAGGTAAATATGGCCAATACCAAGCTTTAAATTGGCCAGCCAAATTTTTTGCTGATTTGCTCATATATAGTATTAATCTAAATGCTTAAATATGGATATAAATAAAAAAATAAAAACTTTAAATGTTGCTTGGATTGGCCAAGGGGATTTTGGCGATGAGGTTATGGCATTTATATTGCGTAAAAACCTCCAAGGCATCGGAATTAATAAAATTTCATATTATGAGCATGGAACGGAGCCAGTCTATACAAATAATAATGATATTAAAATAAAATTCATCCATAAACACAACTCCAGTAAAACTTTGAAAAAAATAATAGATTATTTTAGCGTCAATAAATATAATTTACTTATTTTTGGTGGGGGTTCAATCCTTCATTCAGTTAACAGCATTAAGTGGAAATATAATCTAGTCCGCAAAATAAAAAATAATAATCCCCATACCTTTATTGCCACCGTTGGCGTTTCGATTGGCCCATTTCAACAACCCGAAAAATCATCTAAATTATGTTCAAAATTTTTAAACTCAACTGATATTGCTATTTTAAGGGATATAGCCTCATATAAAATAGCACAAAAATTGAGCTCAAATAAAAATATATTTGATTCGCTCGATAGTTCTATTTTAATTAAAAAAATAGCACCTGAAGAAATACCCCCTAGAGACTATAATCTCAAATCACAAGACTTAGTCGGATTTATACCAGTTGAAAATAAAAATTGGCAGCGCCAATTTGAACAACAACGACATTTTGATAAATATTTATCCATAATAAACCACATTACATCCAGTGGCAGACAAGTAAGGTTATTCACTCATTATACTGGCAGTGGATATATGGACGATAAACTAGTAGCTGCCCTCAAACAAAAATCTGATAACCCTAGAGCTATCAGTGTATATAAATTCAATCACAATATATTTGATATGATAGCCGAACTCAATAAATGCGGCTATTTAATCTCAATGAGACTTCATGGTGTTATTTTTTCCTATATACTCGGTATTCCATTTATATCCCTTGGTTATGACCCTAAAAATCAAAATTTTTGCCGATCAATTAAATATCCAAATGAAATGTGCTTCAATATTTGGGACTTAAATCAAACTAAAACACTAACAAACTCATTTGAACGCTTGGTCCAGCTTAAAAAATCAATTTTTAATAATAGTATGGATTTAGGTCAGGCAATATTAAAAGTAGACCAAAATTTCAATAAACTAAACCAAAAAATTAAGCAGAAATTATTATGATAACCAAAGTCATTTTAGTCCGGCCTGGCTCCAGGGGTAAAGTAGAATTCCCCCATGGTTTGCTTTATTTAGCCACAGCTCTAAAACAAGCTGGTTTTGAATCTGAAATAATAGATTTTCAAGCTGATAAAAATTTAAACACCAACCATATCATCAGCAGTCTTAAAAAAAATCAAAATGCCATGCTGGGCATTAGTGCTTTGGCCGGCAGTTATTTATGGGTTAAAAAATTGTGTCAGCAGGTAAAACAAGAACTGCCTCAAACAAAAATAATTATCGGTGGACATATCACTGCTACTTATGAGATTTTAATTCAAAAAACCAAGACAGATTACGTTTGCCTCGGTGAAGGAGAAGAGTCTTTACCCCTGCTTATAAAAGCCTTAAATCAAAATAATAATTTAGATGATATTCCCGGTATTGCTTACAACAAAAATAATAAAATTATAACTACCAAGCGCAAATTAATTAAAAATTTCCTAGTCCCTGATTTTTCACTTATCAATGTAGATAACTATTTTTTTCACCCCTCTACTGACAGATTTTTTGCTCGCGACCCCCGATACCATGCTAGGTCAAAACCAGGAGACAAAATGACCACACTAATGTTTTCCCGCGGCTGCCGCGGTGCTTGCAATTTTTGCTACCGCCATTTACCCGGATATCGCCAGGGTGAAATTGATTGGGCATGGGAATATATGATGCAGTTATACCAAAAATATAATATTCGCTATTTTAGAATTGATGACGAACTTTTTATCAGCGATAAAAAATGGTTTGAAAAATTTTACCAGAAAATAATTGATTCTAACATAAAAATAATGTTCCGCGTTAGCGGACTAAGGGTTGACAATGTTGATAATGATTCGCTTAGTAAACTTAAACACATCGGCTGTATTGCTATAAACTATGGCATTGAATCAGGGTCGCAAAAAATTTTAGACAATATGAATAAATTAGTTACCGTAGAAGATAATTTCCATGCAATCCAAAGCACCGTCAAGCACGGTATGCAGGTAATGGCTTATATTATGTTCGGTTATCCGGGAGAAACCAGAAAGACTTTAATAGAAACTCTTAACCTGATGATTAAAACTGACGTCAACACCGAAGATGTTGATATATTTTACACTGTCCCTCTGCCTGGAACCAGACTTTATCGTGATTGTATCCTCACGAAAAAAATAAAAGACGAAGAACAATTCCTGATACAATTAAGCTCAAATATTGATTATCAATATGACCGTTATACTATAAAATTAGGGGGACTTAACCGCGATCAGCTAAAGGCTTTTGAAAAAAAATTTTTATTTCTAATCGGATTTTCTAGGCTAATCGGGAACAAAAATTTAATATTTAAACTATTCAAAAAAATAATTTTATACATCCCGGATAATAGTAAGTTTAATACAATATTTATTCCATTAAAAAAAATAACGCTTAAACTTAATAAACTTATCCACAAACCTAAATTTTATAAATATGCCATATCTTAACCCATTAGTATTAAGCTTTCGCACCCCGCCGGCAGTGCGCCCTCAATCTATCCTTATTGGCAAGATGATGGCTGAATGGCAGCGCCAGGGAACTAACCCTGTGATAATTACTTATGATAATAATGGCGACTGGACAACAAATCTGGATGTATATAATATCCCCCAATTCCGTGTCAGCCGGTATTTTAACAATCGCTATATTAACAAAATTTTTCCGATAAAATATTGGCTGGAAGACCTGTATTACCAAAAAATATTCAAAATAACAAAAAAAATAATTAAAAAAAACCAGCCTAATATTGTTTTTTCTTTTTCTAATCCTTATGCTTCTAATATTTTAGGTGCTATGATTAAAAAAAGGCTCAAAATTCCTTTCGTAGCTTATTTTTCCGATCCATGGTATGACGACCCTTATCAAAATTTTACTTATATAGAAAAAGTCAAAATAGCTCATTTAGAAAAATTTATTGTAAAATACGCTGACAAAGTAATATTCTGCAACCAAGTTGCGCGTAAATTAGTAATGAAAAAATATCCTCAAGAATGGTTTGATAAATCAGACATAGTCCCACACTGTTTTGACCCCAGCGATTATCCCAAGCCCACTCAAAATCCACTAACTGCTGATCATAAATTCGCTATCAGCCACATCGGCGCTTTTTACCCTGAACGCAACCCAAAACCTTTATTTAAAGCTCTTAGAATAGCTTTGGAAAAATCTCCGGAACTAAAAACTGAAATTAAATTAAACTTAATTGGCGGCGCCAGCAACTACACTGGTTATAAATTAAACGATTTGAAAAATTTATTAAAATCATATAAACTGGACTCAATCACTGATATCATTCCGCCAGTAAAATACAAGCAAAGCTTGCAATATATGGTTGATTCAGATCTGTTGGTAGTTATTGACGCTAATTTTGAACACAGTCCATTTCTAACTTCAAAAGTGATTGACTATCTTGGATCAGGCAATCCCATTATCGGAATTACCCCAAATAACAGCCCTACTGATAATTTACTTACTCAAGTCGGCTATAAATCATTTACTTACACTGAAATCAACCAATTAGCTAATTATTTACAAACAGCAATTAAAAACAAAACCAAAATAAAACCTAATCAAACCGCCATATCGCAATATGATGTCCAAAATACAACCAAAAAATTATTAAAAATTTTTACTCAAATATTATCGGAATAATTTAGCTTATATAAATAAATCTAACTTTCAAAAATATATTTAAAAAATGCATAACACCTGTAAATAATTTACCATCTACCAGCTAAAAAATAATTTTATGAAGCTAGCTATTATTCTTGGCACTCGGCCAGAAATAATCAAAATGTCACCAATCATTAGAACCTGCCTCCGTAAACCAAGTGTAAATTTTTTTATTTTACACACTGGCCAGCACTATGGTTATGAAATGGACAAAAAATTATCCGAACAACTGGAACTACCCCAACCTAAATACAACCTTAAAGTCGGTGGTCATCCATATAGAAAACAAGTTGGTTTTATGATTGGCGCTATCAGTAAAGTATTAAAACGCGAACAACCAGACGCTGTTTTGGTTCAGGGAGACACCATCAGCGTATTATCTGGTGCTTTGGCTTCTAATAAGCTTCAGATTAAAATCGGCCATCATGAGGCCGGACTGCGCAGCCACGATCTAACTATGCTGGAAGAAACTAACCGCATCATCACTGACCATATTTCTGATTATCTATACGCACCCACCCCAGATGCTTACAAAAATTTAATTGACGAGGGTTTGGAAAAGAAAAAAATATTATTTACCGGCAATACAGTAGTTGACGCTATAATCCAAAATATAAAAATCGCCGCTGAAAAAGTAAATATTTTATCTAAATTAAAAATAAAACCAAAACAGTATGTTGTTGCCACTGCCCACCGAGCCGAAAATGTTGATAATAAAAAAAGGCTGGAATCAATATTAACCGGCCTTGACCTTGTATCAAAAAAATTTAAGCTTCCAGTCATATACCCGGTTCATCCCAGAACAATAAAAAATATAAAACGATTTAAAATATCACTTGGATCCGGTATCAGAACTATAAAGCCAGTCGGATATTTGGAATTTATCCAGCTTGAAGCCAATGCTAAGCTGATTGTAACTGATTCTGGCGGCGCCCAGGAGGAAGCTTGTATTTTAAAAATTCCTTGCGTTACTGTCCGAGACAATACTGAAAGACCAGAAACTATTGAGGCCCAAGTTAATATTTTAGCTGGTGCAGACAGTGATAAAATATTAAAATCAGCCCAAAAAATGATTAATCGCGACCATGTCTGGATTAATCCTTTTGGCGACGGCCACGCCGCTGAAAAAATTATTAATAACTTAGTCCATAATTTTAGCAATTCAAACAAAATCACGAGTTAATAACAAACTATATAATTCATGTTATTATTATATATTAATCGTTCAAGCCGCCCATATGAAAAAAATAATTGCCGCTTTAACACTATTAATCACTATTATATCTGTAACTGGATGTAGCCTAGAAAAACCACCTGCTGACACAAACCAATCTGACAGCCAGCCGGTTGAAGCTATAACTGAACCGACTATTCTTATCATTGATAGTCAAGAATTTTCACTCAATAATGAAGCAATCTCAAATACAACTGTATACGATATTTTAGCTGCTATTAGCAGCCAAAATAAAATCAATCTTAAAACAAAACAATATGATTTTGGCCTGATTATAGAAGCTATTGGGGATAAAACTAATGGTGATGATAACAAATATTGGCAATACTATGTCAATGATGAAATGCCAATGGTATCAGCTGACAATTATGAAATAACAATAGGGGATAGGATAGAATTCAAATTCGAATCATCAAATTTTTAAAAATTATGAACAATAAAAATATATTTATTGCTATTCTATTGCTAATAATACTCGGCGCATGTTCACGCTTACTTGAACATGCCCCAAACTTCACTCCAATCGCAGCTATAGCTATTTTTACCGGTTATTTTTTACCGCGTAAAATATCACTTATAATTGCGCCTCTAATCCTATTGATAAGTGATTTATTTATTGGTTTTTATCAGCCGTCTCTAATGATAATAGTTTATGGCAGTTTTATTTTGTCTGTTATTTTCGGCTGGTGGCTAAAAAACAACTTCAAATGGTATAATATTGCCCTAACCGCTATTTTATCCGGTTTAATATTTTTTATTATTACCAATTTTGCTGTCTGGGCGCTAACCCCTTGGTATCCTAAATCAATCCCCGGTTTATTATACTGCTGCTATTTGGCCTTACCCTTTTTCCGCAATACCTTGCTCGGTAATTTATTTTATTCCACGATTTTATTTGGCGCCTACCAACTCATCAATCTGTTAATAATGAATAAAATAAAACAACGATTAAGTAACTATTTAACCATCTACAAATGAATTTCTTCACCCGCCCATCAAAATGCTTTTTATTTGATATTTTAGAATCAAAACTTAAGTCGATTGAATCCGAAATCGGACTCGACGCTGGATCTAGTAATTTTAAAAACCGCCGCTGGTTTAAAACCAAAAAATATTACGGCTTAGATATAAATTTAGATAGCCTTAAAAACGGATTAGCTAAATACAATCCAGACCCCAGAGCTTTCGGTTTATGCGCAGATGTAACCAAACTTAAAACCCTGCCGGCCAATAGTGTTGATTTAATAGTATCTACTAATACCTTATACGCGCTTCCGCCATCTGACAGGCTATCAGCCATACAGCAACTAGCTGATTTGACTGCTCCTAATGGCCGCTTTATTTGCGAATTCAGCTTAAAAAATGATTCAAACTTAATTATCAACCTGCTTAAAAATAAATTTGATCAAATTAAAATTATTTATTATAAAAATATTATTAGCTACTGTTATGAGAAAATATTTGAACGCCAGGGATTTTTAGGCCACCATCCCATTGCCAGTTCCCGACCGATGCGATTATTCGCCTGGCTCTTAAGCCGGCTTGAATTTATCAGTTGTCATTTTAAAACCGGCAACCAACAAATAATTATTGATTGCAACCATAAAAAAACACCTCCAAATTCAAAACAAAATTTTGATTTATCCAAATTTGAATTAATTAATTCCAGAATATATCAAATACACTAAATAAAATATGAACTTATTAAAGAAAATTAAAATAAAATTAAAATCAGTCGCTACTGATTTTGGCATTAAAACCAGCCTCAAATTCAACTCTCCTTTTCTAACTGCAGTTGCGCTTGCAATCGCAGCCAGTAGCGTAAATCGAGCCGGAAAATATCATGTGCTTTGTCTTGGCCGTAGTATTTTTACCAACGATGTCGAGGCTTTGGCTTATTTTGGCACTAATATCAGATATAAAGTCTTAAATCTACATTATTGGCATATGATCTATGATCATTTTATCCCAGCAGATGAGCGTAAAAAAATCTCCGAAAGCAACTATCACAATCAACCATATGGGCAAATAGGTAAAAAAAGATACAATCTTTATTTAACCGCTATGTTGCCAATCTTAAAAAAAATAATTGGCATAGACGCGGTTTTAGCCGGCAATTTCGGCTATGTCGCCCAGCAGGAAATAGCCGCTGTATGCGAGCACAAACTAAATATCCCTTACATAGTTCTACACAAAGAGGGGCTGACTATACCAGGAACTTATGCGCGTAAAGTGAAACTTTATCAGGATTATAAATTTGTTGGTTCTAAATTATTATTATATAATGAAGATATTCAAAAAAACTTAATCAATGCTAATATATCAGGGATTAATCCGGATAAAACTATTGTTGTTGGCATACCTCGATTTGACTATTACTTTGCAGATAAAAATAATAAAAAAAATAAGCTAAAACAAATAGCGTTTTTTTCTTTTTATCCCAAAGATAAATTTAAATTCTTAATCAAAGATAAACATAAAAGAAAAATAGCCGAAACAAGGTGCGATAATTTTCATAAGTGGATTATTAATTTTGCTAAAAAAAATCCTGACTATAAAATAATTATTAAAACCAAAGCAGCTGGCTATTATCTCAAATATGCCCAAAATGTTTACCAGCAAAATTCAAGTAACTCAATTAAAAATATAATCATTACTAATTCAGCCGACCCATTTAAATTAATCACTGATTCAATTATAATTACTGGTTTTAACTCAACTACATTAATAGAAGGGATAATCAACTATAAAACCGTAATCTCGCCATATTTCGGTGATTTAATTACAGATAGGTATTGGGACTATTTTCCACACTACCCTCAACTGATAAATTACGCTAAATCGGAATCAGAACTATTCGAAATTATGCTAAAGTATAATCAACATATAAGCAATGACAGTAAAGCTAAAAAAGAATTTTTATATTCACAAATATTCACCCCTGATGGACAAGCCAGCCTTCGGGTTGAAAAAGAAATTATAAAAACTATTATTAACCAAAAATAATATCACCTCTATGGCTTCATCTAAGTGGAAAACATATCAAGAGCTAGAACAAAAAGTTAAAAATAAAAAAGTTGTCTTTTGGGGTGCTTCCAATTGGATAGAAAGGACGCTAAATAAAATAAAATTACCAGTTGCATACATTGTAGATAAAAGTAAATTAAATCAAGGTATTAAATATAATAATTTAGAAATTTTCTCCCCTGAAAAATTAAAACAGGAAAAAAAAGATAAAATCTTTATAATTATATCTACCGCCAATTATGCCAGCGTTATCGACGAATTGCATCTAATAGGATTTATTATGGGTGAAAATTTTTGTTGCTCCCCAGAACTAAATCAAAGAAAAAACAAAGATGACATCCTAGAGCATAAACAAACTCTACTAATCAGCTCTCAACAGCACTGGTTTGACCATAAATCAGGTGGAGGTATATATAAATATTCAACCAACCCTAAAAAAATAAAAAAAGTTTACTCGGGAAAATGTCGCGGTATCGCTAAATTTAAAAACCAATATTATGTAGTTGATATGTTAAAAGGTATAGTGATATTAGATAAAAATTTTAAACAAATAAAATTAATAAATATACAAAAAAATTCAGAGCCACATGGAATAACTATTGATCAAAACACTAAAAAATTATATCTAAGCCAACCCGGACGGGATTCAATTGCAGCTTACTCTTTAAAAACCAATAAATTAGTAAAAGAATTTCACCTTAGTCATAAGTGGAAATTAAATCGAAAAGACAATCATCATATCAATGATTTATGTATTCATGAACAATCTATTTATGTAGCTATATTCTCCTTCAGCGGTAATTGGTTAAGTGAAATATATGACGGGGGTATATTGGAATTAGATAAAGACTCCGGAAAAATTATCGGGCCCATTGTTTCTGGCCTTTGGATGCCCCATAGCGTCAGTAGAATACAAGGAAAAATAAGTTACTTAAATTCCATGATGGGAGAACTGTATTCTGGTAATAAAAATAAATTAACTGCCATAAATGGTTTTGCTCGTGGTCTCGATTTTGATGGCAAATATTACTATATCGGTGTATCTGAACACCGTTATCCTGAAAAACTCCAAAATATTTCAAATAATATTGGGCTTAATACCGGCTTTTACATATTTGATCCTGAAACTAATATGACAAAATTTTTTCCTCTTCCTATGGCAGAAACAATACATTCTGTTATATTAACCATATAAAAACATAAACTAATGACTTACAATACTTTTTCCCAAAAATGGTCAAAAATTAAACATGAAAAAAAAGATACAGATGAAAAAATATTATTTGTAGATGTAGGCAAACAACCTGAAACTCAAAGACAAATAAATCTTTATTATTATTTTATTTTCATACAAAAAATTTTGAAAAAAATAAAAGCATCTGATGTGCTAGAAATCGGCTGTGGCCGTGGAACCATGTCTCTATTTTTATCTAAACATCTAAACTATCACACCTCATTATTAGACAATCAGGCAGACGCCATGGAAATAGCTAAACAAGAATTTAAAAAACACGATCAATCAGCAGAATTCTATCTGGCGGATGCTCTTAACACCAATCTTCCGCCATGTTCTTTTGACGCAGTAATTTCAATCGGCCTAGCCGAGCATATTGATAATGTTCATAATCTTTTTAAAGAACAATTTAAAATACTACGCCCGGGAGGGGTTATAATCTCATTAAATATTCCAGCTAAATTATCCATTCAATATTTAAACAACATTATGAGATTTTTTAAAAAAATAATAGGGACATATAAACAAAGTATTAGAAAAGACTATTACAGAAATAAATTAAAGCCAAGTGATTATAAAAAAATAGCTTGTAAAGTTGGGTTCCACAATATTAAAATAACCCATGTATGTCCATTCCCAATCTATACCCCAGTCAAGGCTTCTACCGATAAAAAAATAGCAAAATTTAATAAATTTATTCTGAAAATTAGAAAAATGTTTCTAAAATATCCATTTAAAACTAATTATTTATTCTCCCAAGCTCATTTTCTAGTCGGTTACAAAAAATAATCAATAATTTTATGGAAACAAAATATGGCCTGCCCCAAAAAGTAATTTTTTGCAAAAAATGTGTAATGTCAAATCAAAGACCAAGCACATCACCAGAACATAAAAAGAAGAATGCCAATATAAAAACCGCCGGATTTGATAAAAATAGAATCTGTGATGCTTGTAAATATTCAGAAAAAAAGAAAAAAATCAACTGGAAACAGCGAGAAAAGGAGCTATGTGAATTATTAGATAAACACCGCCGTAATGATGGCCGATATGATGTTATTATTCCAGGCAGTGGTGGTAAAGATAGTGTTTTTGTAGCTCATATTTTAAAATATAAATACAATATGCACCCATTAACAGTTACATGGGCGCCCCACATATATACTAATATTGGCTGGAAAAATTTTCAATCTTGGCTTAAATGTGGATTTGATAATATACTTTTTACTCCCAATCCAAAAGTACACGCCATTTTAACCCGGCTCGCTTTTTTAAATTTAGTCAATCCATTCCAGCCATTTATTATCGGCCAAAAAAATGTCGCCCCTAGAACAGCCCTTCAATATAAAATTCCTTTAATTATGTATGGCGAAAACCAGGCAGAAGCACATAATTCAATTAAAGAGACTGAAAGCCCGTTAATGGACCCGTCTCACTATACCCGAGAATCAAATCAAGATAAACTCTATTACGGCGGAATTCCTTTATCTGAATTGGAAAAATACGGAATTAAAAAAAATGATATGTATCTTTATATACCAATTTTAAAAGAAAAAATTATAAAATCAAAAATACAAGTCCACTATATGAGCTATTATTATAACTGGTCCCCTAAAAAAAACTACTATTATGCTAAACAAAATTCTGATTTCAGACCAAACCCAGATGGTCGCAGTGAAGGCACATATACTAAATTCTCCAGTTTAGATGACAGGATTGACGGGCAGCACTACTATACTATGTATATTAAATTTGGACAGGGTAGAGCGATGAATGACGCCTGTCGGGATATTAGAGACGGATACTTAACTAGACAGGAGGCAATTAAATTGGTTAAAAAATATGACGGGGAATTTCCTAAAAAATATTTCAAACAAGTCATTGAATATATGGGTATTAGCGAACAGCAATATTGGGACGTAATAGACAATGCCCGTTCACCACATCTATGGAAAAAAATTAATGGTAAATGGAAACTTAAGCACCAAATTAGACAATAATAAAATATTCTCCTCTTTTTATGATAGCGAAACACATAAAAATTAACCCCAAAATATCCATTGGCCCAAACCATCCGGTATTTACTATTGCTGAAATTGGTAAAGGTTTTATCCAGGATAAAGAAAATAAAACCTTTGAACAATATTTAAATAATGCTAAAAAATTAGTTAAAGCCGCTAAAAAAGCCGGCGCTACTGCAGTTAAATTTCAAACACATAATTTAGAAGATGAACAAGCTGATATAAAAGTATTCTCGCCTCATTTTTCAAGCCAAGACAGATATAATTGGGTCAAAAAAAATGACCAGATTACTCCACTAGAATTCTGGCAACAATTAAAAAAATATTGCGATCAACTTGATATTATATTTTTTTCATCGCCAATGAGCCGTGGAGCTGCTCAAAAACTAGAAAAAATAGGGATAGATTTATGGAAAGTAGGTTCGGGTGACATATTGGATTTTGTAATGCTTGATTATATTGCCTCTACTCAAAAACCGATTATAATATCATTTGGTATGAGCAATCTACAAGAAACCGATAAAACAGTCAATTTTCTTAAAAAAAGAAACAATAAATTGATATTAATGCATTGTGTTTCTATCTATCCTTGCCCGCCTGAAAATCTTAATCTGGGCACAATAGAATTTTTACAAAAAAGATATAAGCTCCCAGTTGGATTTTCAAGCCACTCCACAGAATGGAAATCAGCTGTAAATGCGGTTAATTTAGGTGCTGTTGCTATTGAAAAACATTTTAGTTTTAATAGAGATTTGTGGGGCTCCGATCATAAAGTATCATTAACTCCAGATGAATTTGAACAAATGGTTCAAAATATCAATAATAAAACTAAATTCAAAATCGAAAATTACGGCAAACAAAATAAAACTATTCACCAAGACGAAAAAAAATTCCGGCCCTTATTTAGAAAATCATTAGTTGCAGGTAAAGATATCCCTGCCGGCACTGTATTAACTAAAGAAATGATTTATGCCATGAGGCCCGGGTTATATATAAAAGGACTACCCTCTGAAGAATACGAAAATATACTAGGTAAAAAAACTAAAAAGAAATTAACTAAATACCAGCCTATAACATGGAATGTAATAAAAAACGGGCAACCAACTAAAGTGTGTTTTGTAATCACTTCTAAAATACATTACGGGCGCAGCAAAATTTTATTACAAGAATTAAAAAATAGAGATGATATTGAACTTCAAATTATTGTCGGGGCATCAGCTATTGTAGACACTTACGGAGATGTGCTTAAGTTGCTAGCTGAAGACGGATTTTACTATAACGCCAAAATAATTATGACCCTTGAGGGTGGTAGCACAGTTGCTATGGCTAAAACAGCTGGTATTGGTATAACTGAATTCGCTACCGCTTTTGATAACTTAAATCCAGATATAGTGCTAATAAGGGGAGATAGATATGAAGTTCTATCAGCCGCCATAGCTGCTGCTTACCTTAATATCACCATTGCCCATATTGAAGGCGGGGACACCAGTGGCACTATCGATGAAAGCGTTAGGCATGCTATAACCAAACTATCACATATACATTTTAGCACCAACGAAAAATCAAAACAAAGAATTATTAAAATGGGAGAAAATCCGGAGTATGTTTTTAATCTAGGCTGCCTCGAACTTGAATTTGTTTCTAAAAATAATTTTAATATCACTAATAAATATATAAATACTATCGGAGTAGGCACTGAAATCAACATCAATCAGCCTTATGTAATAGTAATGCAGCATCCAGTTACTAGTGAAATCGGTCATAATAGAAAACATATTGAATCTACTATTCAAGCTATTTACGAATTAAACATTCCTGCTATATGGTTCTGGCCTAATGTAGATGCTGGCACTGACGAAATTTCTAAAGGAATCAGGGTTTTTAGAGAAAAGCACCATAATCATAAAATTCGCTTCGTAAAACACCTACCACCAGAAGAATTCATCGCTTTATTAAAAAAGGCTAACTGTTTAGTCGGAAATTCATCAGCCGGCATTAAAGAATGTTCTTATTTGGGCATCCCGGCAGTCAACATAGGCACGCGTCAAAATAAACGTCTCCGAGCTGATAATGTAATTGATGCTGATTACAATCAAGAACAAATAAAACAAGCCGTGATCTCGCAACTTGAACACGGCCCATATATGCCTAGTTATATTTATTACCAGCCCGATACAGCCAAAAAAATATCTGAAATATTAGCTAATATAACATTATATACTCAAAAAATATTTTTTGGTTAATATTTATGACTTTCACGTTTACCACCAAAAATAATCCGCTACTATAATTCCCCGACCATGTCGGGGAATCCAGAATTTACTAAATTCACATTCCTTGGATCCGCGGGTTGTAAACCCATCCCTGCCTGCCTGCAGGCAGGGATGACAAACACGAAAGTCCTAAATATTATTTTATATAGCATTAAATTTTCTTAAAAAAATTACCATTCATCAAGCTAAAAGAAAAAATAAAACCCACCATTCCTATAATTTTTCCTGATGTTAAAACTTCGTTATAGAAAATCACCCCAAACACAGTCGCTAGAATTAAATGAGTTGATTGCATCACCAAACTCTTTAGCGCAATATAACCTCCTTTTTTGTAACTCATTAATTTAGCGCAAATCATTATCAAAACTATAATACCATTTAAGCTTGATATTATTAAAATTTTCCTTGTATCTTGTAAGTTTATATTATCTTTGTAAAAAAACACCACCCCCGCAAAACTTACAACCATGGTAGTTAACCCCACCCAAAAATTATAAACCCATACATCCATTTTTCGAACTAATTTTGATGTCACCTCATTGATACTAGCAAGCAAAGCTAAAGCCAGTGATAACAATATCCACACCGGCAACTCAAAAAAATATATCAAAGGAGGAAAATTTAAAAAACAATAAGCAGTGACAACAAAAATTAACAATGCTATTAGTTGATGTTTTTTTAATTTTTTGCCAAAAAATAGCCAATCAATAATAGCACCTGGAACCACCGCTAAAGTAATTAAAAAAGTAGCAATCCCAACATCTGCCTCTTTATAAGTAAATACCCAAATTCCGATTACTGTCATTATTGATGCTACTAAACCAAATATTATGCCCCCAAAAATTTCATTTTTACTGCTTAAAATCCTTTTCTTGCCTAAAACAATCCCGGTCAGACCTCCTATCGACTGTATTATTCCGATTATAAAAGTAGCCAACATGGAACCAGCTAAAGACTTACTGGCCACGCCCAAAGGCTTACGGATTATTTTACCGCTAGCTTTCATCACTCCCTCAATAAAACCCCACTTAATCCATTTATTCTGCATATTTTTTTAAATTTATAATCAAGCCATTGAAACGCCTCTACGCAAATCATAGCAATCTATATCTACATATCATAATTATACCAATTTATAAACCTGACTACAATCATTTAAAATTTGACTCTATTTATAAAAAATTATAAAATCATAATAACCAAAAATTAAATAAAGTAGCAATAATCATAGAATCTATGTATAAAAATAAAAAAATACTTAGCATTATCACTGCCAGAGGCGGATCAAAAAGCATTCCCAAAAAAAATATTAAACCCATACTAGGCAAACCATTAATCGCTTATACTATTGAAGCCGCTAATCAAAGCCAGCTCCTAACCAGAACTATATTGTCAAGTGATAACGACGAAATTATCACTATATCAAAAAAATATGGAGCTGATGTTCCTTTTGTGCGTCCGGCTGAATATGCACAAGATCATAGCACTTCAATTGAAGTAGTTCAACATGCTGTCAAATGGCTGCAACAAAACCAGAATCAAACTTTTGACTATATAATGATACTTCAACCCACCTCCCCCTTGCGCTCCTCAAATGATATTGATGAATCAATAAAAGTAATAGTTGACAATGATGCTGATTCAGTTATGGGCATGAAAAAATTAATAGATTTTTCTCTAAAAAAATTAAAAAAAATTGAAAATAACATTATTTTACCCTTGTTAGAAAACGAGGGTAAAACCTCCAGCCGCCGCCAAGATATTGAACAAAAAATATATAAAAGAAATTGCGCTATTTATTTAACTAAAACCGAACTTATAATGAAAGGAGATTTATTCGGTCAAAAATCATTGCCATACCTAATGCCAGAAGAACGGTCAGTTGATATTAATTCTCTCCAGGATTTAGCTATAGCCGAATGGCATTTAAAATATAATCAATCTAAATAATTATGACAAAAACTTTATGCACTATTGGCTCAAAATACACTATTGAAGCCAAAAAAATATTAAAAACAATAGGGACAATAGATTGTCTTGATTTAACCCAAGATGAATTGATAAAAAAAATATTTCAATATAATATCCTTGTGGTCGGTTTAGGATTAAATATTAACGAACAGGTAATTCGAGCTGGTAAAAATTTAAAAGTAATTGCTACTGCCACTACTGGACTTGATCATATTGATATTAGACTAGCCGCAAAAAAGGGGATTAAAATAATTAGTCTTAAAAACGAAACTGAATTCCTAAATACTATCACTGGAACAGCCGAACTAGCTTTTGGTTTAATGATTGACATCCTAAGGATGACACATCCGGCTATTGAATCTGTTAAAAATTATCGTTGGGATCGGGAAAAATTCAGAGGGCACAACCTCCGCAGTCAAACTTTAGGTATTATTGGCCTGGGCCGACTTGGAACTATGATGGCCCGTTTTGGCAACGCTTTTTATATGAACGTTTTAGCCTATGACCCTCATATAAACGATAAAATTTTTAATAAATTCAAGGCTAAAAAAACAGATATGGATACTTTGTTATCCAAAAGTGACGCAATTAGTATACACGTTCATCTTAATTCTGAAACTGAAAACATGTTTAACTGTTCTAGTTTGTCCAAAATGAAAAAAAACGCTATTTTAATAAACACTGCTCGCGGAAAAATAGTCAATGAAACAGACCTGCTACAGGCTCTCAAAAACAAAACTATCGCTGGTTATGCCACCGATGTTTTAGCTGACGAATTAAATTTTAACCAAAATTTTTCAAATCATCCATTAGTTGAATACGCTAAAAATAATCATAACTGTATTATTGTGCCTCATATTGGGGGTATGACTTATGAATCCAGACAAGCAACTGATATTTTTATAGCCGAAAAAATTAAAAAAGAATTAACCTAATAAATCTTATTTAAATATCTTATCACCTCATCCACACACTCTTGCACGCTCATCTTGTCAGTTTTTAAATGTATGTCAGGTTTAATTGGCCTGTCATATTTTTGCGATACGCCGGTAAATTGCTTGATTTTATCGGCTTTTACTTTTTTATATAAACCCTTTACGTCCCTTTGCTGACAAAGTCTAATCGACGCATCCACAAAAATCTCTACAAAATTTCTTATCTTTTTTCGTAACCGAGCCCGCTGTTTTTTAGACGGTGTAATAAAACTAGCCAGAACAACTATATTGTGTTTACTTAGAATTTGAGCCACATAACCAGCCCGGCCAATATTCTTGTCTCTATCTGCTTCAGAAAAGCCTAAATCATAACTTATATTTTTTCTAAAATTATCGCCATCAAGGTGTTCAACTGCAATACCATTAGTTTTTAAATAATTATATACTTTATTAGCAATAGTAGTCTTGCCTGAACCAGATAAGCCAGTAAACCACAAAACTGCTCCATTATCAGCTCGTGTTTTCTTGTTCAGCGCCGATGTTGCCATTGATCTCCTTAAAATCAAACCTGCCCCTACGGTATTATTTGTTGTTTCGTCAATTATAATAAAACTGCCTGTATTTTTATTAGTCTCATACCGATCATACACTATATCCTGGCTGGTAGTTAATATCACTCGAGCAATATCATTTATTTTTAATCTATCTACAAACCGTCGGTGTAAAGAATTAATATCCAATTTATATACTATTTTTTCTATATGACACCGGGTATTTTTGGTGGTGTGTTTTAATATATAACTATTCCCCCTAACTAAATTTTGGGATCCAAACCAGCTAATCATAGCTTCAAACCTATTTCCCGTTTCAGGAATATTTTTCGACCTCGCGATTATATCACCCCGGCTTACATCCAATTCCTGCTTTAGGCTTACGCAAATAGACTGGGGTGAAAATGCTTTCTTCTTATTATTATCCAAAACAAAAATTGAATCTATTAAAGACTTTTCACCTGACGGCATTACTACTATTTCCTCCCCGCTACCGATTGCTCCTGACTCAACCATACCAGTTAAAAAACGCTTATTATTTAGCTTAATCACACCCTGAACTGGCAACCTAAAATCAATCATATTTCTTTTGTTGGTAATTAAGCTATTATTTAAACAATGCCACACAGTATCACCCCCATACCAATCCATATTTTTTCCTCTATTAACTAACATATCGCCCTTAACAGCCGATATTGGAATAAAATTCAAATACTTAATTTTTAATTTAGCGCTATATTTCAGAAAATCATCCTTAATTTTATTATAAATATTCTGCCTATAACCAACTAAATCCATTTTATTAACCACTATTGTTATGTGTGGAGTGTTTAAAAGCGAACAAATTAAAAGATGTCTCTTCGACTGAATGGTTATTCCTCGGCTGGCATCTAGCAATAACAACGCCATATCAGCATTACTCGCCCCTGTAAACATATTTCTGGTATATTGCTCGTGTCCAGGAACATCAGCCACTATAAATCTCCTATTTTCAGTAGTAAAATATTTATAAGCTACGTCAATTGTAATCCCTTGCTCGCGCTCGCTCTTAAGTCCGTCAGTTAATCGGGACCAATCCGCCTTTCTATTACTAAAATTATTTTTTTTAATTTCTTCCAGATGGTCATCAAATAAATTACCTGAATCATAAAACAACCGTCCAATCAAAGTTGACTTCCCGTCGTCCACACTGCCAGCAAATACTAGTCTGACCAATTCTTTATTATTTCCCACCGACAAATTCATAAATAATTTAAAAATTAAAAAATCAAAAATTTTCTAAAAATACCCTTCTCTTTTCTTGTCCTCCATTGAATTTGCGCTACTGTCATCTATTGCCCTGCTGTTGCGTTCTGAAATTTTAGCCATTTTAACTTCAGCTATAATCTGATCAACTGTTGTAGCTCGAGATAATACTGCTCCAGTAGAAGGTGAGCAACCCAAAGTGCGATATCTGCAACTAACATTTAGCACTTTTTCCTTTGCTTTAGGTTTAACATAATCATCTACGCTGTAATATAAACCATTTCTTTTAACTACTTTTCTTTTTTTAGCAAAATAAAGCGGCACAATCTCAATCTTTTCCCTCTTAATATATTTCCAAATATCAATTTCAGTCCAGTTAGACAATGGAAATACTCTCATTACTTCTCCGGGTTGTAATCTGGTATTATATAAATGCCAAAATTCAGGCCGTTGGTTTTTAGGATCCCATCTGCCATTTTTATTCCTGTGCGAAAATACTCTTTCTTTGGCTCTTGATTTTTCCTCATCTCTTCTCGCTCCAGACAAAGCGGCATCAAAGCCATATTTTTTTAAAGCCTGGAGCAAAGGCTTGGTCTTTTTATAATATATATACCTATCACTGGCAGCCTGGTGTGGCTTCATCTCCCGGGCAATTTTTTCTTTATTCTGATGCACAATTAATTTAACTCCTATTTTATCAGTATAATAATCACGAAACTCTATCATTTGCTTAAACTTAAATCCAGTATCAATATGTAGCAGGGGAAACAAAATTTTTCCCGGAAAAAAAGCTTTCTCCATCAGGCGCAATAAAACCGACGAGTCTTTACCAATAGAATACAAACCAACCGGATTTTTAAATCCAGCTGCTGCTTCCCTAATTATATGGACACTTTCCGCCTCTAATTCGCTTAAATAATCCATTTCATAACTCATATTTATAATTTCTTCACACTTTATAATAATTCCGATACCAATCTACAAATTTTTTAATTCCAGCCTCAACATTAAATTTGGGCTCAAACCCAAGCAGCTGCCTGCTTTTAGTAAGATCAGCCCTGGTTTCAATTACTTCGCCTTTTTGCATTGAAATATAATTTTTAATTGCCTTTTTACCTAAATTTTCTTCTATTAAATCAACGAATCTTTCTAAATCCTCCGACTTATCAGCGCCCAAATTAAATATTTCGAAATCAAAAACTTTATCCAAAGCTTTAACACAGCCATCAATAATATCATCAATATAAGAAAAATTACGCTTCATTTTACCATTATTATGCAAATTTATCGGTTTACCCTTCAAAATATTACGAGTAAAAATAAATAAAGCCATGTCAGGCCGTCCCCAAGGCCCGTAAACCGTAAAAAACCTCAAGCCAGTGGTAGGAATATTATATAAATTATGATAACAATACCCGATATTTTCAGTCGCTATTTTAGTCATGGCATATACTGATAGGGGAGTATTAATATTCTGATTTTCAGAAAAAGGCAATTTAGCCCCACCGCCATAAACGCTTGACGAAGACGCAAATACTACTTGCTCCACATTATAGTCCCGAGCCAGCTCAAATATGTTAAGAGTGCCACCAGTATTAGTTTCGTGATAAGCAAATGGGTTTTCAAGTGAATATCTGACTCCAGCTTGCGCCGCTAGATGAAAAATTTTATCTACTTTATTAGCTTGAAATATTTTATTCAAAGCCGCAAAATCAGCAATGTCAACCTGATATAATTTATAATCCATCTCTTTCAATAAATTTTTTATCCGCGCTTTTTTAAGCCAGGGGTCATAATAATTATTAAAGTTATCTACAATTATTACTTTATCGCCGCGCTTAAGCAATGTTTGCGCCAAGTGGCAACCGATAAACCCAGCTCCACCAGTGATTAAAATAGTCATAAGATTAATATTTGTATTAATAAATAAACTGCTAACTCGCCCCGCACCAAACCTCAATAATCTAATGTTTAAGTGATTTAATGCCCTTCCCCTGAAAGCACTGTTTTAATTGTTTTCAGTAAAATAGAAACATCAACTATAAAAGACCTGTTTTTAATATAATACAAATCATACTGCAATTTTTCCAAAGCATCTTTTTCGCTGTAACCATAGGGAAAATTAACTTGAGCCCAACCAGTTAAGCCTGGTTTTATCAGCAACCTGACATCATAAAACGGAATAATCTCTCTTAGTCTCTCAATAAATTCCGGTCGTTCTGGCCGCGGCCCAATAAAGCTCATCTCTCCTTTAAGCACATTGATAAGCTGCGGAATTTCGTCTATCCTTGACTGGCGTAGAAATTTACCTACTCTAGTCACCCTTGGATCTTCGGGCTTGGCCCACTGCGGTCCGTTTTGTTCTGAATTCACATACATAGTCCGGAATTTTATCGCCATAAATTGTTTACCATTTTTACCAACTCTCACTTGCATAAAAAAACCTGGACCCGAACTGTTTATTTTAATAGCAATATAGATAAAAGGCAAAAAAGGAGCTGATACCAAAAGCAAAATTAGCGCAAACAAAATATCAACCAAGCGCTTTAATATCTCATAAAACTGCTTGCTTGATTCTTTAATATTTTCCAAAAACCACATCTGCCCAATCGTATTAATTAAAATCTTACCAGTAAATTTTTCCGCAAATCCAGGCAAATCAAATATATTTAACTTCATATTAAGTCCTTTATAAATCTCGTTTATCAAATCAGGATAATCCTTTATCCTTGGATCTATTATAATAGTCTTTATCTGTTCAGCCTTTAAAAAAGAACCCAACTCCTGGCTACTATTAATAATTTTCATACTGTCATCTTGAAAGTCAAAATCATCCTGGTCTGATTTTACAATCGCAATCACTCTAAGACCCCATTGCGGTTTACTATTTATTTTTTTGGCTAAATTTAAAGTTTCTTTAGTCAAGCCGACAATAACTGCATTTTCCCGAAATTTTTTATTCACCACCATCTGGTTAAAAACCCGCCGCCACCATATAAAAATAATCCCAAAAATGATAATATCAAGTGCTAAAATAGTCTTGGGTGAAATCCCGGTTGTAGCTATATAAAAAAATACAATACCTACTACTGCGCACCAAGCCAAACTGCTCAAAGCAATGCTAAAAAATTTTACATTATTTTGCGCGATTGAAATATCATACATTTTGTTTATAAAAAAAACAGCCAGCCAAACCACAAATAATACCGTGAATGGCAACCAATGTTTTGACCAGGATTCTTGATCCACCAGCTTCATATATCTTACAGCTAAAGTAAGCCACAACGAAAAATACAAAATAATTATATCTCCTGCAAGTAAAATAAACCTTTTTATTTTATTAGTATCCATAAATTAATTAAATTTACTAAGACAAAACATAATTATATCTTAATATAATTAAGCTTTTTTTTCAAGGATTATAAACCAAACGGTCGCAACATATAAAAAAGCGAAATCTCACTTGCCTCAACTGTGCTAGTGTTATAAAATTAATAACAATGAGCTCTGAATCTAATCCCGTCAACAAAATAATCCAATACTTACTCTGGGGCTGTCTTTATTTGGTGCTTTTAATCCCGATTATTATCAGTTCAGAATATATGTTCCCTTTTATAACCGGCAAGACTATCTATTTCCGTATCCTGGTTGAAATCGCATTATTCCTATATATAATTTTAGCCTTATCAAACAGTTGCTACCGCCCCAAACTAAACAAAACCGCCTGGTTTATTATAATTTTCGGGCTGGTTGTCTTTATTACTGCTCTTACTGGCCTCAACCCACACAAAAGTTTATGGGGCAACATTGAAAGGGGAGAGGGTTTTTTAACTCTGTCCCATGTTTTAATTTTTGGCCTGATTATAAGCCAAACATTTAAAACTAAAACCCAATGGTATAAATTTTTTACTGCTGGAATTTTAGTAGTCCTATACATAAATATATATGCCTTAGCTCAAAAGGCAGGCGCCAGCTGGACTATAAACAATTCCCAGGGAAGACTATCTTCTACTCTTGGAAACGCTGCTTATTTAGGCGGTTTTAGCCTTGGCTATTTCTGGATTGCCACCCTGCTTGCTATTCATAGAAAATATATTGCTTGGAAAATATTTTTAATCCTGTTTATTTTGTTTGATCTATATATATTGTTCAACACCCAAACCAGAGGCGCTTTAATCGGTTTTTTTGCCTCTATTCTAATTGCAGCTACTTTCACTGCTATCAAATCAAATAACAAAAAAGTTAAAAAAATATCTATTTTAATAATAATGATTCTGGTTTTTACTTCTTTGTTTATCTGGACTAATAGGAACTCCGCCTGGATCAGCCAAATACCTGGCATAAGCCGGCTAGTTAGTATAAAAGCCAACAGTATTACAGCCGAATCCCGCCTGTTAGCTTGGGATTCATCCTGGCAAGGCTGGAAAGATAGATTTTTAATCGGCTATGGCTGGGAAAACTTTAACGTTGCTTTTAATAAATATTTTCATCCTGAAATTTTCCGAGACAAGGGATCGCAAATTTGGTTTGATCGTGCCCACAATACCATCCTGGACGTTGCAGTCGCTTCCGGCATTATCGGCCTAATAGCATATCTTGCTATTTTTATTTCATCAATAAAAAATTTATATAATTATGCTAAAAAAAACCTGTTAATAGCAATGCCGATAGCTTCATTTTTAATTGCTCATTTTATCCAAAATATTTTTGTGTTTGATTCTTTGCCCACATATATTATGCTATTTTCTGTTTTAGGATTTGTAATTTATCTACAGACTGAAAATCAACCCGACACTGAAATCAAGGCAAAACTAAAACCGATTAACCCGCTCGCAGTTATACTCGGAACAATCATCCTAATCCCAACTATCATATATTTTAATTTACAACCAGCTCAAGCAAATAAAACCGGACTTGAAAGTATAAAATATTTTTATATAGGAAATATTAACAAAGCAGTTGAATTATTTGACCAAGCTGTTAATATGAATACTTACCAAACCATTGAACTACGGCAAAAATTCGCCGAACGAGTCATCAACCTCATTGGCGCTAACCACAATTTAACTGAAGAAAAAATTGAATCTCTGGTCTATAAAGCTGGTAATGAAATACAAGCCAGCATCAAAGCCAATAAATATGACGCCCAAAACTATCTTTATTTAATGTCCTTATACAACTCATATTCTCATAAAGATCGATCTTTAGCCCAACAATCATTTTATTGGGGTCAAAAAGCGATTCCATTATCACCAACCAGGCCGCAGATATACTTTGAGCTTGGGCGCGCCAGTATAAATATGGGGCAGATCGAACAGGGAATCGCATATTTTAAAACCGGAGTTGAATTAAATCCTAAAAATTATGATTCTCACTGGAGTTTGCTGACCGCTTATGCTTTAACTGGAAATTTAACTCAAGCCCAAAGCCAATATCAACATATGCTTGATATTGGCATGACTGAAAATATTAGCTCCTTAGAACGTTTGGCAAATTTATATACAATCGGGCGAGCCAAACAAGAGCTAGTGCCTATATATCAAAAATTAATTGAATTAAACCCAACCCAAAAATCATATTGGAACGCGCTAGCTGAACTCTATTTGGAACTGGGAGAAAAAAATAAAGCCGATGCTTTGGCAATACAAATGGAAAAATTAAATCTAAGCACACAATAGTTAAATTTGAACCAAACTATAAAAAATATGAAAATAATTTCAAATAAATCTCTAATTATATTGCTTCTACTTCTGTTCCTGTTTACAGCTACTCCAACCCCGGCCCAAAGCCAAAATCAGCTTAAAACAAATCCGCCATCAAAAATATACGGACAATTTTTGGTTAAACTAAAGCAATCAGACAAAATATACAAAATCAATCTACCTGAAACTCAAACAGAAAACTTCATAGCTGCTAATCAAAATAATAATTTAATCGAATACATTGAACCCAACTATACATACACCGCCTCTTTAATACCAAATGACCATTATTTTATTTATCAAAACTATTTAGCTGAAATCAAAGCTCCTGAAGCCTGGGATATAACTACTGGTAACAGTTATATTACTATTGCCATTCTTGATACCGGAGTTGATATCAATAATCCTGACCTGGCTCCAAACATATGGACTAATATTGATGACATCCCGGGCAATAAAATGGACGATGACAACAATGGTTTTATAGATGACTATAATGGATGGGATTTTGTAATTAACTCTTCTGACCCCGGACCAAAATTTGGCACTGATTATAGTTTTCTTGGTATGAATCATGGCACTATTATCGCCGGAGTTGCCTCTGCTAAAGGCAACAACAACCAGGGTATTACCGGTGTGAACTGGAATGCCCGCATCATGCCGCTTAGAGTTCTGGCTGGAAACGGGACCGGCAGCACCCTTGATGTTGCCCGAGCAGTCAATTATGCAGTTGATAATGGGGCTGATATTATCAATCTAAGTTTTGTCGGTGATGGTGAATCTACCACCCTGCGCCAAGCCATCGGTCGTGCTTATCAAGCTGGTGTCCTGGTTGTAGCTGCGGCTGGTAATGAAACTGAACAGGGGATAAATATGGATAACCAACCCAAGTATCCGGTCTGCCACGATGGTCCTAATAATGAAAATTGGGTAATTGGTGTCGCTAGCGTAGATGCTAATGATAAACTGGCTTCTTTTTCTAATTATGGACGCTGTATTGATCTTGTAGCTCCTGGAACTGATATATATAGCACTCTATTCAAATACCCTTTAAACCAGCAATATCAATTAAACTATGGGGGTTTTTGGGAAGGAACCTCTGTATCTGCTCCTCAAGTAGCAGCTGCGGCTGCATTGATAAAATCTCTTAAGCCTAAAATAACTTTAGCTGAAATCCAAAACACTTTACTCAACAGCGCTGTTAATATCGACCGTAAAAATTCACTATACCGCAATCAATTAGGCCGGGGGAAATTAAACATTCATCAAGCGCTGTTATTAACTGAAAATAACGCCATTATAGCCGAAGCTAATACTGAACGCATTATCACTTCACCCGGATTGAGCGGCGGCCCCCACATACGCAGCTTCAGCTCCACTGGTATTTATTCCCAATTTTTTGGATTTGATTCAAGCAAACGCTTTGGCGCTAACGCCAGCTCTTATGATATTGATCAAGACGGACTGGAAGAAATCATTGTTTCAGCTGGAACAGGAGAACAGCCTTGGGTAAAAATTTTTGATATCAAAGGTAAGCTAAAAACAGAATTTTTAGCCTACGATCAAAATTTCACCGGCGGTGTGTCAACTGCCGTCGGAGATGTAGATAATGATAAGCAGTTAGAAATTGTTACCATGCCCAGCACTAACAGCCAGGTCATAGTAAAAATCTTTGATTTAAATGGAAATTTAAAAAAACAATTTAATGCCTTTAACTCTTTTTATAATAACGGGGGCAACCTGGCCGTGGCTGATATTAACAATGATAATTTCAGTGAAATTATCATTGGAAGCGGCCCGAACACAACTCCAATAGTAAAAATATTTAACTCAAACGCACAACGCACCAGCCAATTTATCCCATATCAATATTCACAACTTAATGGGGTTACTGTGGCTGTCGGAGACGTGGATGGTAATGGCATTAAAGAAATTATTACTGGCACTATGTCTGGCGCTAAACCTGAAGTTAAAATATTTGATACAAACGGCCGTTTAATAAATTCATTTTTTGCTTACAATCAGGGCTTTCTCGGCGGTGTTAATGTTGCCAGCGGCGACATTGACGGCAACGGCAAAGATGAAATTATTACCGGAGCCGGACCAGGCGGCGGCCCTCAAGTGCGAGTATTTACTTCCATTGGCAAAGTTCTAACCCAATTTTTCGCTTATGCTGAAAATTTTACCGGCGGAGTTAAAGTCAGTAGCGGTAAATAAAAAAAATATTTCTATTTAAAAACATGATACAGTTATTTAAAAATTTAATTACAAAATTCAGAAATTTTTATGTTATCCGCCAATATCCCGGATTAAAACAATTAATTAAATATTTAATCGTTGCCAATGCAGTTAGTTTGTTTGACTTCAGCGCTTATGTGCTTTTAACTGAAATAAGCTCTTTTTTTCTAAAACATTACTTAATCACCAATCTGATTACAATGGCGTTTGCCAGCCTGATTAGATTTTTTCTGCACCGGCAATGGACATTTAGAGCCTATGGCGGCCGTCTGCATCTTGAGCTGGCTAAATTCACTTTACTAACCACTGTTAGTATTGCTATCAGTGAACTAGTGCTCTTATGCTCAATAGAATTTTTATCTGCCAGTAATATTATAGCCAAATTAACTGCCATGGCCATAAGCTCTTTAATTCCTTTTATTGGCAGTAAATATTGGATATTCAAACAACCCAATAAACCTCATGACAAACAAATAAACACTCAATTAAAACCCTAGTCAAAACAATAAAAAATTGATATAATAAAAACAAATTTATACTAACCCATCTTAAATAAACCAAGCTAATCTGACTATTAAAACACAAGTTAACATACAAACATCACTTACCAAAAAACAATTTGGGTTAAAATATAAAATATATGACTGAAACAATCTTAGCCGCTGGCCGGCCTAACATCGTAATTACTGGCGGCGCTGGCTTCATCGGCTCCAATCTAGCTGCTGAATTGGTCAAAAAAAATAATATAATTGTAATTGACAATTTTATTACTGGCAATGAAAGAAATATAGATTTATTATTACAGCTGTCAAATTTTGAATTTATTAAGCACGATATTACCGACCCGATTGATTTAGTCAATTACCCTGAACTAAAAAAATTCAAAATTGGCATTCAAGGTATCCAAGCAGTTTATCATTTAGCTTGCCCCACCTCTCCTAGAGATCACGAAAAATTAGCGATTGACATCCTGGGGGCTACTTCATATGGCACTAAAAACGCACTTGATTTAGCCCTGCAATACAAAGCCAAATTCGTCCATCTGTCCAGCCAGCATGTTTACGGCCACTGGAACTCGCCCAAACCAATTAAAGAAACTGATATTGGCGCTCTTGACCCCATTGGCACTAACAGCGCCTATGATGAAGGCAAACGCTTTTCAGAAACATTAGTATCTTATTATAGCCGCCAATTTAAACTTGATGCCAAAATAGTGCGTCTATTTACCACCTATGGCCCTAAGATGGCGATTAATGACGGCCGATCAGTGCCTGATTTTATTTACAGTGCATTAAATAACGATGAAATTATTATTTATGGTGACGAAAATACTGAAAATACTTTTTGCTATATCGCAGATGTAGTTGATGCTTTAATAAAAATAGAAAAAACCGATTTAAACATTCCGATAAATATCGGCCATTATGAGAAAACCAAATTAAGCCAAGTAGCAACCATGATTATTGAACTCACTGGCTCAAATTCTAAAATTACCTACCAGCAGCCTGACTGGCAATTATTCTCATACAATATTCCTGATATTGCTCTAGCTAAGCAAAAATTAGGCTGGTTTCCAATGATGAGCCTGGATCAAGGCCTAAAAGCAACTGTTGAATTTATGCGCACCAATTTAAGGCTGTATCAGATCTAAACTTATTTCACTTACTGAAATTGCGCTAACTAAACCAACTATTAAAACTATCTTCTTTTTTGCTAAAATTAAAAATGCTTAACATAAAGTATTAGTATCAAATTAATCAAAAAACTATGCCAAACAATAATTATATTTTTACTTCCGAATCAGTCACAGAAGGACACCCAGACAAAGTAGCTGACCAAATTTCGGACGCTATTTTAGACCAGCTCATAACTCAAGACAAATATAGCCACACTGGGATTGAAACCCTGGTCACTACCGGCTTAGTAGTAGTTGCCGGCGAAATTCGCACCAAAGGTTATGTTGATATTGCTAAAATTGCCCGTCAAACCATAAAAAATATCGGCTATACTGCTCATGATGGCTTTTGTGGTGATGATGTTGGTGTTATTGTAGCCGTGGACGAACAATCAGCCGATATTGCCCAAGGAGTAGATAAAGGCAGCGGCAAATATAAACAGCAGGGAGCAGGGGATCAGGGTCTTATGTTTGGTTTTGCTTGCCGTGAAACCAAACAACTAATGCCGATCTCTATTCTGATGTCGCACCAAATGGCAGCCAGATTATCAACAGTCAGGAAAAATAAAACTATGCCTTATTTACGGCCGGATGGCAAAATAGAACTGGCAGTTCAATACGACCATAAAAAACCTAAGCGCCTTGATACCATAGTTGTAGCCGCCCAGCACAACGAAAAAATAAGCGCCAAAAAAATAGAAGCTGATATACTTAAATATGTAATTAAGCCAATCGCTAAAAAATATTTGGATTCAAAAACCAGAATATTTATTAATGCTACTGGTAGATTTGTCAAAGGCGGCCCGCCAGCTGATGCCGGACTCACTGGCCGCAAAATAATTGTTGATACTTATGGCGGTCACGGCGCTCATGGCGGCGGCTGTTTTTCCGGCAAAGACCCATCCAAAGTTGACCGCTCGGCTTCATATATGGCCCGGTATATTGCCAAAAATATTGTAGCCGCTCAATTGGCCAACAGATGTGAAGTGCAGATTGCTTATGTGATCGGCGTAGCTGACCCAGTCTCAATTCTGGTCGACACCAAGGGCACTGGCAAACTGGATAACCGTCATTTGGAAAAAATAATCAGAAAAGAATTTCCGCTTACCCCGGCCGGTATTATCAAACATCTAAATCTGCTCCGTCCGATTTACCTCAAAACTGCTGCTTACGGCCACTTCGGCCGCGAACTGCCCGAATTCAGCTGGGAACGCAAAGATATGGCCTCAAAATTAAAAAAATATTTATAAGACGCAATTTATCCGAAGTAGAACAAAAAACCCCGCGATCAACTATCCAAATCTGTGTATAATAGGATTATTCGTAGAAGCGACCCTTGCTCAAGTCTACGTGCAATAGAATTATTTGTAGGGGCGACTCTTGTCCAAATCTGCGTATAATAGGATTATTTGTAGGGGCGACCCTTGCGGTCGCCCAAGATTAATTTTGAATTTACAAAAAATGATGCTATCATTAAAATAGATAAAATCATCAAATGGTTTATACAGCCAAAAAATTAACTCAATTTACATGCAAAATACAAAGGATCAACCAATCACCAAAGAAGACCTAAATCAAATACTCGATCACAAGCTTAACCAATGGACGCAAAATTCAATTGCACCCGCAGTCGAATTAATGTTCGATAAACTTGAACATAAACTCGGAGGCAAATTTGAAAACATGGAAAACAGATTTGAAAACATGGAAAAAGAAATTAAAAAAAACAGGGCGGATATAAAAATCAGCCAAGACAAAATCCTAACCTCCAACGACAAACTAGCATCTGAAATTAAAAAAGACCGGGAAGAATTTATGGCTACTGTAATTAATTCCAAACATGCAGCCGAAAAATTCAGCTCGCACGATAAAACCCTAGCCAACCACGAATCCCGCCTTAAAACGCTTGAATCCCAACCAGCTTAAAAT